>Ga0265339_10002622_pt1 | contig 12826 bp, 12 predicted proteins | sample 4CB219metaG_FD_202085 | JGI IMG/M metagenome (GOLD analysis project Ga0265339, IMG submission 202085) | Rhizosphere microbial communities from Carex aquatilis grown in University of Washington, Seatle, WA, United States - 4-CB2-19 metaG | ecosystem: Host-associated > Plants > Roots >...
TCATCACTATTCTTGTTGTTCTTGTCATCGCACACTCCGCCAACGTTTTTTTATTTCTTGAGGCCAAACGCCCAGACATGGCCGGCATGATCTACCGCAAACAGCTTGCCCAGCGCCACCACCGGTTCGGTGAAATGCACCATGTTGCCGTCCATCACTTTCTTGCTCGACCATAGTTCCTTGCCGGTGTCGGCGTCGAAGGCGAACAGCGTCATGGTGGAATGGGGCGTGGTGCGGATCAGCGCGGTCTGATCGAAAGACAGGCGCTCCCCGTCCGCTCCCTTGGGGGTCTGGTAGCTGCTTTCCGCGGTCTGCAGCGCATAGACCACGCCATTGGCCACCACCGGCGGCGAAGGGATGTTGAGGTCGCGGGAAATCCAGGCGGGGGTCATCGCCACCTTCTCGCCATCCGCCACCACCTTATAGGCCATGATGCTGCCATTGGGCGCGTCGCCATAGCGATGCGGATAGTCCGGCCCGTCCTTGCGGGGCGGCCCCCATTCGGGAATGTAGAGATAGCGCTCGCCGTTTTCATTCTGGTAGCTCGCCATCCCGCCCCATACGCCCTGGGCCTGGAAATCCTGGATATCGTTGCCCAGGCGCGGCGACATGTAGAGCGGCGTCTGGTGGTCGAGGCCGCCAAGACTGTTGGCGTCGAGCAGATACACAACTGATTCCTTCGCCGCGGTGGCCAGCAGAGTGCGCGCGCCGAAGGAGAAGACCAGTGGCCCGCCCGATCCCAGATCGAGGTCGCGGGCGAACATGTAGCGCCAGTTGGGCGGGGTGAAACTGTCACTGAGGCCCCAGGCATGCGGCCGGATCGCCAGCACCATATCGCCCCACACGCCACCGCCCGGATTGTTGGGACCATCGGCGGTGGTGACATAAAGCCCGTTGGTCCCCAGCACCACGCCGCCGCCGCCCCAGGGGCCCGCCGGGCGGCCCTTGCCGGTATAGAAGCGCGACAATTCCGGACGCGTGGGATCGGACACGTCGATCGCCGCGACGGTGCCGTTCTCGATCTCCTGCTCGGCGCTGCCGCCGCAGCCGCGCGCCGCCGTGGTGTAGACGACATTGTCCACCAGGTTGAGGCTCCAGTTGCGGCTGAAGGGCTGCACCATCGGATGCGGCGTCATGCGGTCGGCGCCGTCACCCAGCGCCACGCTGCGCAGCATGCCGTCGCTGGTGGTGAAATAGAGGACGCCGTTCTGCTTGTCGGCCACCGGCGTCGCCTGCTCGGTGTTGGAGCAGCTGATGCTGGCTTCCCGCAGCGGCTTGATGGTGTTGGGATAGGTTTTCTTCCACACCACCGCGCCGGTATCGGCGTCCAGCGCGGTCAGCGTGTCCTCGATGCTGATGGTGAGGACAAGGTCCTTCACGCCCGATGGTGTGGAGACGCCCGCCACCACGATGGGCGCGGTCAGGGTGGACAGCAGCAGCGGCTTCGCCGCGGTTGTGACTTGGGCGCTCCACAGCAAATTCAATTTGCCGACCGTCTTTTTCGACAGGACGGTCTCGCCACGGTTCCAGCCCACCCGCTGCTGGTCATAGCCATAGGTCGGCCAGTCCGGGGTCGCGGGCGCCACGGCCAGCGGCTTGATAATCTGCGGCGGGGGAACATAGGGCGTTGGCATCACCGCCAGCGGCTGGGCCGCCGCCATCATGGGGCAAAGAAACGTCGCCGCAGCCGCGATCCCGATGGGTGCCTTCGACATTCCGCCTCCCGAATGCGGCGCGGCATCGCACTGTGGCGGCAATGCACGCGCTGCGAAATTTTTCGTTTTCCGTCCCTGCCGATGGTCTGGAGCGCCGCCCGCCACCTTGGCGCCAAGGGTCACCCGCTGGCGTTCGCCTGTCAACCAATCCGCAAGGTGGCAAATTGGCCCTGTTATGGCAGCGATTCGGCCGCTTTCCGGCATTCCGTCCGAGGCCGCACCGGCGGCACGCTGGCCTGCCTTCCCGAACGATCAGCAGTATCGCCGTCATGCTGCCAGAAAATTTCGCCTGTTCGATTGGCGCTACGCCCAGAAATTCAGCGAGTAAATGCCTGCGCCGCGCCGCTCACGGTTAACGCTTCATAAGCGCGCATCCCGCGATTTTTACCGACACGAAACCCGGTTGTGGTTAGCATCGTTGCCAGAGTGTCGCTTCCGCATTTGGAGGACATATGGTCAGCAAGGATTTTCAGCTCAGCTTGAAGGGCTACGGACTGACCACCGCCGAAATCCATTACCGCATTCCCGATCATCCCAAGCTGCTGCAACAATTCGTCTGGCAGGAATACGATATCGCGCCGCTTTTCCCAATGCTCAAGAAATTCCTTGATTTCTGGCAGCGTGAACTGGATGGAGCGCTGCATACGGTGCGCGTGGCGCACAACCACCTGATCCGGCCCGCCGAATGGAAGGCAGTCAACGGCGTGTTTCAACTGCATTGAACTTGCCGCTCTAGGGCTTGTACCCGGCCCACAGCCATTCCAGCGCCTCGGGCAGGGTCTGCCCGATCACCCGCGCATCAGTGTGCTTGGCCTGCTTGGCGAACACATAGCGATAGGTGTAGCCCTTGGCCCTCAGCACCGCGACGAAGCGGTTGTTGGCAAGCACCCAATTGTGCCAGGTGGTTTCCGGCTGGTCATAGCCGTTGTCGTTCTCGCCCGCCTCCATCCACACCCGGATCGGCTTCTTCGGCGCCTCGGCGATGATATGGTCGTGATATTCCCAGCCGCCCCGCCGCGTCCTGGGATCGACCGGGGAAGCCTGGTTCACATAGGTGCCCGAATAGGTCAGCACGCGGTGATAACTCTCCGGATGGAGCCAGGCCATCGTAAAGGCGGCGATGCCGCCCGATGAATAGCCAATGGTGGCGCGGCCTTCCGGGTTGGTGGTGAACTTCACATTGTAATCCTTTTGCACCCGAGGCAGCAGTTCGCTCTCCACCCAGTTGTAATAGCGGTCCGACATCGTGTCGTATTCCAGCCCGCGCTCCGAACCCTGGGCGTCGCTGCCGCCATGGCTGGGTGCCACCATGATCATCACCGGCACCCGGTGCGCCGCGATCAGATTGTCCAGCGCCATCGCCACACGCTGCCAACGGGTTGCCCCATCCTGCACCACGATCAAAGGCGCCGCCGTGCCGGGAACATATTGCTTGGGAATATAGACCCAGACATGCCGCTCATAGGGCGCGGGCTTGGAGATCATGTCGGCGGGCGCGGCTATGCGGTTGCCATAGGCGTCGCGCCGGTCGGCCAGCGGGCCTTCGATGCGAACGATGCCGGGATAGATTTTGCTGTCTTCCGATTTCATCACGAACTCATGGACATCGCCATGCGGCACATCGGGATTGACCGTCATCTCCGGCGCGTCGGCATAGACCGGGCCAATGACGGTTTCGCGTTCATTGTCCTGCGCCGGCGCGAAGGCCGGCCAGGCGAAGGCCGCAAGCGCGGCAAGCCGCGTCAGGTTTTTGAGCTTCGTCATGATACAACCTCCCGTCACGGCCCTTTTTGCGTTCCGGCCGTCTGCGCATGAGCTTAGCAAGTCGCGCAGCGGCGGCCAATGCGGCGCGGTTTCGTTCTATTTCGCGCCCCCGCTGATGACATCGAGGCCGCCCCTGTGCCATCGTCGCGACAGAGCAAGAATGCGGTTTCAGGGGAATGAAAATCATGAAAACATCCATCGCGCTAGCTTGTCTGCTGGCGGCGGCCGCGGCTCCGGCCCTGGCGCAAACCGACCTGTCAGGCGGCAATCCGCACATCGTTTCACCCACCGCGACGCCGGGCCTGCATCCCCCGGATGCGCCGATGCTGCCCTATCATTTCGTGGCCCGGCCGGCGGCGCCCAATGGCGAGAAATTCGGCAACACCTCGGACGTGGCGCTGACGGCCCAGGGCCATCTCATCGTCTTCAACCGCAACCCCAACATCATGATGGTGGAATATGACGGACAGGGAAAATTCCTCCGCACCTTCAACCCCAACATCGCCACCAACACCCACGGCATGCGCATCGACCGTCACGGCAATATCTGGGCGATCGACTCCTTCCTCAACGTGATCTGGAAGCTGAATCCCAAGGGCGAACCGCTGATGGTGGTCGGCAGGCGCGGCGAGGTCGGCGCCTGGGATGACGCCAAGTGGAACGGCGTGTTCAACCAGCCGCTCGACATCAATTTCGACAAGGACGACAATTTCTATGTCGTGCAGGGCCATGGCGGCACTTCGCCGCCGCCCGACTGCACCTATTGCGCGACCTACCGCACCAGCCATCCCTCTGTTCCCCAGGGCAGCGATCCGCGCGTGTTCAAGTTCGACAAGAATGGCAATTATGTCGCCAGCCGGGCCCTGCCCCATGCCGACGGCACTTATCCCACCATTCACAGTGTGATCGTTACGCCCAAGGGCGAGTTGTGGGTTACCGACAGGCAGCTTAACAAGATTTTGGTGTTCACCACCGACTTGTCGCCGGTGAAGGAAATCCAGGAGCCGAATCTCACCAGCGGGCTGTTCGTCGATGCCAAGGGCCAGATCTGGATGTCCTCGGGCATGGACGGCATGATCATGTCGCTCGATCCGGACGGCAAGATCACCGGCTGGATCGGCAAGGCCGGCCGCACCACCGATGAAGGTTCCGACCTGATCGGCGAGGCGCATTACCTTGTCGTCACGCCGGACGAGAAGACGATCTATATCGCCGACTCCGTCAATGCCAAGGTCGTGAAGCTCGAACACAATTAGGAACCTGACCGATGCCGCAACTGACACGCCGCGCCGCTGTCGCGGGCGCAATTGCCCTGACGCCGGGCATCGCCGTCGCCCAGGCCGGCAAGGCGATGCTGGGCACACCGCCCAGCGTCATCACCAATCCGCCGCGCGACTGGAGCCCGAACGCACCGCCCGATGTCTATCCCGATCCCGACATCATCGTGGCCGATCCGGCGTTCCGCCGCCTGCTGGTCAATCTGTCGGGCATCCACCGCATCGCCACCGGCTACAAATGGGCGGAAGGCCCGGCCTGGTCGGGCGAAGGCCAGTATGTCGTGTTCAGCGACGTGCAGGGCGATGTGCAGTACCGCTATCTGTGGGATGCCAAGATCGTCGTGCCTTTCCGCAGCCCATCCTTCAACTCCAACGGCAACACCTTCGACTTCCAGGGCCGCCAGGTGTCCTGCCAGCATTATTTCCGCCGCTTGGTGCGCTGGGAACTGGACGGCTCGCTCACCGTGCTGGCCGACAGCTTCCAGGGCAAGCCGCTCAATTCCCCAAACGACGTGTGTCCCCATCCCGATGGCAGCATCTGGTTCACCGATCCCGCTTCCGGCGCCTCGCTTTCGGAAGGCCATCCCGACGCGCCGGGCGGCATGCGCAACAGGGACAGCCTGCTCGATCCCAAACTGGGTGTCTCCGGCGCCGGCATAATCGGCAGCATGGACGGTGCGTACCCGGCCCAGACCTATCGCTGGGACCCCAGCGGGCGGGTCGACTTGGTCATTCCCAACAGCGTCATCCCCGGGCCGAACGGCATCTGCTTTTCGCCCGACTACAAGACGCTCTATGTCATCAGCACCCAGATCTATGCCTTCGACGTGCAGGGCCAGACGGTAACCAACAAGCGGCTGTATACCGATTGCATGGTTGACGGCGTCTATTGCCATCCCGACGGCATGCGGGCCGACCGCGCCGGCAATATCTGGGCGAGTTCCAACGCCCCGCTGGGCTATTCCGGCTCGACCTGCTGGAGCCCGGCGGGCAAGTTGCTGGGCCGGATACGTTTGCCGGAAACCGCCGCCAATGTGTGTTTCGCGGGGCCCAAGCGCGATCATCTGTTCATGACAGCAGCCCAGTCGGTCTATATGCTGCCGCTAGCGATCCAGGGCGCCGCCCCGGGTTGAAAGAAATATAACGAAAGGGACAGGAACGATGCGTTTGAAGACACTGCTGCTGATCGGAGCCGTTGCGGCGCTGGCGATGCCCGCCATGGCCCAGGACCAGGCGCCGGCCGCCGCACCCGCCGACCAGGCCACGGTGCTGCGCGCTACCCGCACGGCGCCCAAGCCGATCACCGCCTGGGCCTCCAAGCCGATTTCGGCGCCCTATGTCGCGCCCAACAAGCTGGTCTACCGCCTCGCCGACGTGCTGGCCGCCCACAAGGGCAAGGCAAGCTGGAAGCAGCATGTTTTCGAAAGCCGCGATTTCGAGGGCAACTACATCTCGATGGCGCCGGGCGAGAAGACCAAGACCATGTTCTTCGCCGACGACCGAGTGTTCTTTGTGGTGGAGTCCGGCCAGATCAAGGTAACCATCGAGGGCCAGGAGCCCTTCGTCGCCACCAAGCACTTCCTGGTGCAGGTGCCCAAGCGGTTCCAGTTCAGCCTGGAAAATGTCGGCAGCGATCCGGCGCTGCGCTTCCAGATGCAGCCCTCCGGCGAGCCGCCGGAATTTCCCCTGAGCGAGACGCCCGATCCGGTCAAGGGCTTTAAGTACATCCAGGCGACCTATACCGGCCATGGCGAGTACGACAAGATCAACGTGCCCTATATCGATTTCGAGAAGCAGATCGTGCAGGGCGGCGAGAAGCGCGGGGTGTGGATTCGCGACGAGCACACCTATGTGACTATCCTGCGCTCGCAGAAGGGCATTCCCACCCCGCCGGACGACCAGTGGGGCCATTTCCACGCCAACTTCCCGGAGATCTGGTTCATCATCGAAGGCACCCAGCAATTCCTGGTTGAAGGCGAGAAGCTGGTGACGGTGCAGGACGGCGATCTGGTCAACGCGCCGCGCGGGCGCTGGCACCGCGCCGAGCCCTTTGGCGACGGGCCTTCGACCCGGCTCGCCTATATTCCGCGGCCCGACAATCTGCACTGGTTCCAGCCGGGCGGTGGCGGCGACTGAGTGTTTTTAATCCAGTCAGGTGTTTGACATGATTTTCGCGTGCAGCCCAAGGATCGTTATTGCCCTGTTGCTGGGCATGACGCTCCTGGGCGCGGCGCCGGCCGCGGCGCGCGAGCTGGTGAGCGAGATTACCGAGCTTGACCATATGCCGCCTCTGCCCGGCCATTTCCCGGTGCCGAGTGACCCGAACATGCTGTTCTATGTTCAGCGCTCCAGCAACGCCAACACCATTGTCTATGCCGCGAACCTAACCGCGCCCGGCCAGATCGATCCAAAAAAACCGATCGATGTTTTTTGGCGCCGCTATAACGAAAAGGGCGAACGCCGGGCGCTGTATTTCTTCGAGCGCATTCTCGCCTTCGGGGTATCGACCAGTCCCGCGCCCGGACATGCCAACGAAATCGAGGCCAATGTCGTCGCTTATCCCGAGCGCAAGTTTTCCGTCGAGATCGGCAAATCCGGCGCTCCGGAGGCGATCCTGCAGATCGGGGGGCACAGCGCCAAGCTGGTGTCGGCCTATCTGCAGCTGGACGAAAGTGGGCTCATTCCGAGCCTGGTCTATTGCGATATCTACGGAATCGATCGAGCCAGTGGCCAGGTGCTGCATGAGCGCCTGTCCCCCAAAAGCGGCTGAGCGAACCACCCCAGGCGGGGGCGAGATCGCGCCACTCGAGCCTGCCGCCCTTGCGCCTTCGTCCTTCCATCGCCGCAAGAAGCCCGCCCGACAGCACCAGCAGGCCCAGCGGCGTCACCCAGGGCGCCACCACAGGGCTCAGATAGTCATGCTCGCCCATCAGGTATAGCGTCTTCATCGCCAGGTGCGCCGCATAGCCGGCCGGCAGCGTCGCCAGTTGCAGATGCAGCGGCACGCCATAGGCGAACAGCATCACGCACAATAACTCGGCCAGCAGAGCCATGGCGCCGGGCATCAGGGCGTTGGCGCGGTTGAACTGCAGATGGGCGATGAAGGCGACCCGCCGGTTCGCCGGCATCGGACTCCTCGCCAGCGCCCTCAGCGTGGGCTGGGAAAGATATTGAGGCGAAATGCCCCATACGCTGAACCACAAGGGATCGGCAGCCCGGAGCGGCACGGCGCGGTGGTCGAAATAGATCGCCGTCGCCCCCGTGCCGCGGGTGAACAGGGCCACCGAGGCGGCGCCTGAGGCGTTCTCCGCGGGGATGCTCCAATAGCTGCCATGCTGCAGCAGCCAGCCGCCGCCGCCCGCGCTGACGGCGCTGCGCGCATTGTCGACTTCGCGCAACCGTCCTTTCTCGTTCAGCCGGTACAGCGTCACGTCATGCAGCACCGCCGGCGGCCCGAAAGCGATGCGGGCATGCAGCAGATTGTCGCCCAGCGCGATCCATTGGGGTTCCTTTGACGGGCCGCGGTCGATCGCTTCGCCATAGGTTCCCAGTTTCTCGCGGATCTGGGCGCCGATTGCGGCGGGACGCAGCCAGGCATCGAAGCCGAACTGGACCGCGCCCAACGCAGCCGCCAGCAGCAGCACCGGGATGAGGGACTGCAGCATCGAGCGTCCCGTGTTCCACACCAGGATGCGCTCGCGCGACACGGCGAGGGCGATCTGTGTCCACACCACGCCCAGAAAGGCCGCCAGGGGAATGAAACGCGGCAGCAGGTCGGCGCCCCGCAGCGCCAGGAACCAGACCAGCCGGAGCGCAGGGTTCGGGGCGCCGGCAAGCACATCCTCGATCTGCGGCGGCACATCGACGATCAGCGCCACGCACAGCAGCGCCGCCATGATCACCGCGGTATGGCGCAGATGGCTGCGCAGCACATAGCGGGTATACTGGCCGAACGGCGCCAACAGGACCGGCCGGGTGTGAGTCCCCGGCTCGGTCATGGACGCGCCAGGGCGGGGCGCAGCAGCGCGTTCTGGGCCCGCACCATCAAGAAGGCCAACAGAAGCAGGACGCCAAGCGCGCCCCCGCCAAGCGCAACCAGGATCGCCACCTTGCCGAACGGCGCCAAGGCGCCGACCAACAGGGTGGCGGCGAGATCCAGCGCCAGCAGTGCGACGCAGGCCGCCGGCATCGCGAAGAGCTGCGTCGCCCGCGCCGTGAAGGCCAGCGCGGCGCAGGCGAGAAAAGGCGCGAGCAGGCAAAGCAGGCTCCGGCCAATCCGCTCACCCAGCGAGGTCGCCGGGACGACATGCAGCGGCGCAGGTGGCGGCGACAGGCCAAGCAGTTCCGGCAGGGTCCACTCCCCCACATCGGTTCCGCGCGGGTCGAAGGCGAGCAATTGCTCGATGCTGAACTGCTGGGTGAAATTGCGGATGCGCATGGTCACGGCGGGGGCGCTGCCGGGCAGCGCCGGGCAGCCGGGACAGAGGGTCTGGCCGCCGGCGCCGGCGCCTGCATCGTCACGGTCGAAATCATAGGCGAGGAAATCGCGCAAATGCAGGGCAAGTCGGCCCTTCGCGTCGGGTCCTTCCAGAGCCGCGCGGTTGGCGGTGATCACCCGGTCGGTGCCCGCCAGGCTTTCGCGGATGAACAGGCGCCGTTCCGGCGCGCTCTTGGTTTCCGCGCCGACATAGACCACATGCTGGGGAAAGAAATAGAACTGGCCGGCCGAGGCGCCGTTGCGCAGGGCGCGGAACTCGGCGTTGAACAGCACGACGCGCTGGGCATATTGCGCCGCCGGCCCGACGACGCCGGAAATCAGCAGCGATCCGGCCTGGGCGAATATGGCGAGCCCCAACAGAATTCCGACGAGCTGCTTAGTCTCCATCCCCGCACCCGCCATCACCAGCAATTCGCGATCCTCCCGTGCCCGCAGCAGGACACGGTAAACCGCCACCAGTACCGCCAGCGCCAGTGCCAGATCGAGGATTTCCGGGCTAGCGCACAGCAGCAGCAGCAGGATTTCTCCGGCTCTGGCATGCTTGTTGGCGCCCATGTTGAAGATCTCGGAGAATTTCTCGGCCAGGAACACGCCCTCGATCAGGGCGAGGACAAACACGGTCTGAAGAAAGATCTTCCCCAGCAGACCGCGCAGGAACTGGCGGCGGACGGGATTGCGGAACGAAAAACCCAGACTGGTCATGTGCTTTCGCCCGGCCCTAAAGCCGGAATTCCTCGCCGAGATAGATTTCCCGCACTGCCTCGTCGGCGACCAGTACCTCCGCCTCGCCATGGGCAAGCACCCGGCCTTCGGAGATGACATAGGCGCGATCCACGAAGGAGAGCAGCTCGCGAGCCTTGTGGTCGGTGATGAGCACGCCCACGCCGCGCTCCGCCAGGTAGCGGATGATGTCCTGCAGATGGCTCACCGCGATGGGATCGATTCCCGCCAGCGGCTCGTCCAGCAGGATGAAGCTTGGGGCGCAGGCCAGCATCAGCGCGATTTCGACCCGGCGCCGTTCGCCGCCCGAAAGGCGGGCGGCGATGGTATGGCGCAGATGCGCGACGCCGAATTCCTTGAGCAGCGATTCCTCGATCTGGCTGGACGCCCCGGCCTTGGCCTCGCGGGTTTCCAGCACCAGGCGGATGTTCTGCTCCACCGTCAGGCCGCGCACCATGAAAGGGTCCTGGGGCAGATAGGTCACCCCCAGCCGGGCGCGGTCGCTGAAGGCCATGCCGGTGATGTCGATGTCGTCGAGCGTGACCTGGCCCCGGTCGGCGGCGATCAGCCCGGTCAGCAGATGGAAGCTGGTGGTCTTTCCCGCGCCATTGGGCCCCAGCAGCCCGACAATCTCGCCCCGCCGCACCGCCAGGCTCACATCCTGGATGATCGCGCGGCCGCCGAAGGATTTGGCAACGGATTGCATCGCTAGCATGCGCGTGGCTCGATCGGCTTGGCGGAATAGCGATCCCGCATGAGCCCCATATCAGGTCGAGAGCCCCGCGCATGATAGGAGAAGGCCCCGGCGCTGTATATCGCGAATCGTCGCGGGCATGGGCGTGGGCCGCAGCCTGCAGCGCGTACGGGTTTTTCGCGCTTCCCAGGCGGCATGGGCGAAGCTATTCTTGGCGGTATAGTGCACGCTTGCGAACGGATTACCCGTCGTCTTTTCGGCGGACAAGGCAAGTCGCGAGGCGGCCAAGGAGCTTGAATGGCGGACATAGAAGGCACAATTCTGAACATCATCGCCGAAAAGGCGAAGGTCGAGCGAACCGGCCTCAGCCGCACCACCGAATTGCGGGGGCTCGATCTCGATTCCCTGGATGTGGTGGAGATTTTCTTCGAGGTCGATGAGGCGTTCGACATTTCCCTGCCGTTTAATGCCAATGAGGCCGCCTCCGTTGAAAGCGCCCGCTTCAAGACGGCGGGCGATGTGATCGATCTGGTGATGGAACAGGTCGCCCTGCAGAGCGGGCGCAAGACCGCGTGAGGGCTGCGGTATTTCCATGAATCGCGTCGCGGTCACCGGCCTCGGCTGCATTTCGGCGCTCGGTCCGGACCGCCATGCCATGGCGGCGGCGCTGGCGGAAGGGCGCAGCGGCATCGGCCCGCTTGATCCCACCCTCGCCGACCGGCTGCTTATCAAGATCGGCGCTCCGGTAAGGGACTTCGATCCGGCGGCGCATTTCGAGGAAAAGCGGCTGGCGCTGCTGGACCGCTGCGCGCAGTTCGGACTGGTCGCGGCGCGCGAGGCGGTGACGGCGAGCGGTTTCGATTTCCGGGGCGAGCCGGGCTTGCGCAGCGCGGCCATCATCGGTTGCGCGGTTGGCGGCATGAACACGCTGGACGAGAGCTTCCTGCGCCTCTATGGCGAGGGCGCCAAGCGCCTGGCGCCCCTCACCATCCCCAAGCTGATGTTCAGCGCCGCCTGCAGCCATATTGCCATGGAGCATGGCATCAGGGGGCCGGTGTTCACAGTGGCCAGCGCCTGCGCCTCCGCCAACCACGCCATTGCCACCGCTTTCCAGATGGTGCGCGCCGGCGCGGTGGATGCGGCGCTGACTGGCGGCAGCGAGGCGGTGCTCACCTTCGGCACCCTCAAGGGCTGGGAGGCGATGCGCATCCTGGCGCCCGATACCTGCCGGCCATTCTCCCGCGACCGCAAGGGGCTGGTGATCGGCGAAGGCGCCGCCATCTTCGTGCTGGAAAATCTAGATCGGGCGAAGGCGCGCGGGGCGGACATCCTGGGCGAAATCCTGGGCTTCGGCATGAGCGCCGATGCCGCCGACATCGTGCAGCCCTCAGTCGAGGGCGCGGCCGGCGCGATTCGCGCTTGCCTTTCCGATGCCGGCCTCGTGCCGCAGGATTTCGATTACATCAATGCTCACGGCACCGGCACCATGGCCAATGACGCGACCGAGACAAAGGCGATCCGCACCGTGTTCGGTGCCCATGCCGACAGGCTGGCGGTGTCCTCGACCAAGTCGATGCACGGCCACAGCCTGGGATCGGCGGGAGCCCTGGAACTGGCGGCCACGCTGCTGGCGATGCGGGGCGGATTCATCCCGCCCACAGCGAACTACAGCGAAGCCGATCCGCAATGCGACCTGGACTATGTGCCAAACCGGGCGCGGCAGGGCCGGATCGGCACGGCACTGTCGAACAATTTCGCCTTTGGCGGCCTTAACGCGGTGCTGGCGGTGCGCGGCTAGGCGCCGATTGGACAGGCGCGCGGGCGCCTGATAATTGGGGGGACGCAAATCCCGGACCGGACATGCTGGCGCGCCAGGTAAGCCCCATCGAGAAAATCGCCTATACGCCCGAATTCATGGCGGCGGCGCGGCGGCTCAGCGAATTCGAAAATGCCCGCGCCGCTTTCGCCGTTGCGCGCCAATGGATCATCATCGCCGCCTGCTTCGCGGCGGCGATCTATACCGCCAATCCCTTCGTCTATGCCATGGCCTTCGTAGTCATCGCTTCCCGCCAGCAGGCCCTGGCCGCGCTGATGCATGAAGGCAGCCACCGCCGGCTGCTCAGCAACGCCAAGGTAAATGATTTCGTCGCCAGCCTGT
>Ga0265339_10002628_pt1 | contig 12805 bp, 11 predicted proteins | sample 4CB219metaG_FD_202085 | JGI IMG/M metagenome (GOLD analysis project Ga0265339, IMG submission 202085) | Rhizosphere microbial communities from Carex aquatilis grown in University of Washington, Seatle, WA, United States - 4-CB2-19 metaG | ecosystem: Host-associated > Plants > Roots >...
AGCTGCGGAGAGCGGGGCCGGTGCGCTGATTGGAACGCAAGTTGCTGCGCGCGGGCCCTCGATTCAAGCGCGTTGAGGTTGCGATACAGGGAATGAGCGTCCGGTGGAGAAGGTCTGGATTTCGAGATCGACGCTGGCGATTTCAGAGCCGCAATCGCGGCGCCGATTGCAGGTGCACTGGCAAAGCTCAGTGAAGCGGATGTGGCCAGACTGGCTGAGCTCGACCCCGGCGGCTACCAGGACGCTGTAAATATCAACGCAGGCCTGGCGCTCAAACTCGAACAGCATGTTGATGGTGCCGGTATCACTTGCGCCGCGGCTGAGGACCCAGCCGCCGCAACCGAGGATGGCGCCGGTGAGGGTACAGACAAGGCGCGAGGGCTCAACCTGGGAGACGGCCTTCATCTCCATTGCCCAAGGAATGGTGAGCTGTGGCACAGCCTGCGAGTTGGGCATGATGAACCTCACTGCGGCATTTATCGGAGGCTGCGGGATGATCTTGACTGGTGTTGCGGAGTCGAACGGTAGTTGACTCTGTTTGGAACAGGCGGAGGGGGTGTGGGGGTAATTTGAAGTGAGCAGGGAGTAGGGAGCAGGGATTAGGGACCAGGGACTAGGGATTAGGGATTAGGGATTAGGGAGGGCGCCGGTGCGGACCGGAACGTTCGCTGACAGATTAGAGGGGAAACATTTCTGACACTGCGAACCGAGAATTGTAAGCTAATCATCATGATCGTCGGGACGGGCATTGATGCGGTGGAGATCGAGCGCATTCAGCAGACGGTAAATCGGTACGGCGAACGGTTTCTGAAGCGGGTGTTTACGGCAGGGGAGCAGGAGTACTGCCTTCGCAAGAAGAGTTCTGCGGAGAGCTTTGCCGGACGGTTCGCGGCCAAGGAGGCGGGCGCAAAGGCGCTGGGGACGGGGATCAGCCGGGGCGTGACGTGGACGGAGATTGAGGTGGTGCGGGAGCGGAGCGGCAGGCCGACGATGAAGTTTCACGGGCGGGCGGCGGAGATTGCCGCGCGGCTGGGGGTGGGGAATGCGGCGCTTTCATTGACCCATACGAAGCTGCTGGCGATGGCCAGCGTTGTGCTGGAAAGCAGGGACGAAGGGATGAAGGGCGCAAGTAACTGAGGATGTTGGGGTGGGCCATTGGGATCAGCGCGGCGGAATGCTATGCTCAGGTCAAGGCGGCTTGAGCCGTCGATTTAGAGGGGAACAGTGCCAAGCCGGAAAGAGATCAAGTGGGCGCAACTGAAGGTGGGCACCCTGGTGCTGCTGGGGTTTGCCATTCTGATTGGACTCATCTTTCTCATGTCGAGTTCGTCTGGTGGATTGTTCGCGCGCAAGTTGATCTTCCGATCCTATTTCCCGAATGCATCAGGTCTGAAGGCCGGCGCGCCGGTTGCTCTTGAGGGCGTGACGATCGGCAACGTGCGCAGCATTAATATTGTGCCTGCGCACGGCCCAGCCCCGGTGCTGGTGACGATGGAGGTGGGCGCGGCGGCCCTTCCCGGGCTGCACACGGACTCGACCACCGCGATCAAATCCGCCGGCGTTTTGGGCGACAGCTATGTGGATATCACCTCGGCGAAGGCGAATGGGCCGGCGCCGCGCAACGGAGCCGAACTGCAGGCCCGCAGCGTGGCCAGCATCGACCAGGTAGTGGACACCAGCCAGCAGGCTCTGCAGGAGGTGTCCACGATGATGAGGAAGGTGGACGTGGTGCTGGACACCTTGAACTCGAGGCGTGGAACAGCCGGGGACCTCCTCAACGACCCGAAGCTCTACGAGCACCTGACCAAGATTGCCAGCAACCTGGACATAGTGACCGATCGACTGGCGAATGGTTCAGGCACCCTGGGCAAGCTGATGAGCGACAACTCGATGTACGACAAGCTGAATTCGACGGTGGACCGGCTGAACACGATTTCCGAGTCGATTGCCGAAGGCCACGGGTCAGTGGGCAAGCTGGTGCACGATGAGACGCTCTACAACAATCTGAACGATGCGGTGAAGAATACCAACACGCTTGTGGAAGGGATCAACGCAGGCAAGGGCGCCGTGGGCAGAGTGGTGGCGGACCAGGCGTTCGCGGACAAGCTGGACGACACGCTGACCAACCTGGACACGATTGTGAAGGGGTTGAACGACGGCAAGGGCACGCTGGGGCAGTTGATGGTGAACCGGTCGGTATACGACAGCCTGGACGCGACCATGGACCAGGCGCACCTGTTGCTGAAGGCGGTGCGCGAGAATCCGAAGAAGTATATGGTGATCCGGATGAAGCTGTTTTAAAGGCAGCCTGCAGCCGAAAGCCGACAGCCCTTAGGAGACCATTTCGCATCTGCTCCGACCGCGACCGGAAACAAAGTTAAATAGAAAGCTGTTGCCTGCCGGCTGTGAGCTGTCCGCTGCCGGCTGGTTGCGCGCGGTACAATTCTGCGGTGTGGCGGAAACGTTTTCAAAGGCGTGAGCCGCTGCAAAAGGGGGAGCGATGAAGCTGAGCAGGAGAAGTTTTCTGGGCGGGGCGGCGGCCGCAGGCGCGGCAGTGGTTGTGCGCAGGCCGGCGGGCGCGCTGGACACGGCGAACGCAGGCGCGGCGGTGGATGTGGCCACCAGGGATCTGACCCGCTCGGCTGTGGCCAAGGTGCAGTGGAAGGCGGAGCCGTTCCCGATGACCGATGTGCGCCTGCTGCCCAGCTTCTGGAAAGAGACGATGGAGCTGAACCGCAGCTACCTGTACTCGCTGCCCAACGACCGGCTGGCGCACAACTTCCGAGAGACGGCGGGGATCCCGTCCGATGCCGATCCGCTGGGCGGCTGGGAGGAACCGAAGGGCGAGTTGCGCGGACACTACATCGGGCATTATCTGAGCGCGTGCGCAATGCTCTATGCCAGTACGGGCGATGAGTTTATCCGCACCAAAGCGAATGAGCTGGTGGGGATGCTGGCCGCATGCCAGGCGAAGGATGGGTATCTGAGCGCGTTTCCCAGGGAGGAGTTTGACCGGCTGCGGGCGTTCAAGGATGTGTGGGCGCCGTTTTACACCTATCACAAGATCCTGGCCGGCATGATCGATATGTATGAGCACACGGGCAACCGGCAGGCGCTGGATGTGGCCGAGCGCATGGCGGGATGGGCACAGGCGTTTGCGCAGCCGTTCTCAGAGGACGACTGGCAGAAGGTGTTGCTGACCGAGCAGGGCGGCATGATGGAGTCGGCGTACAACCTGTACGGGATTACGGGCGACGCGAAGTATCGCGACCTGGCGGTGCGGTTTGAGCACAAGAAGATTCTGGATCCGCTGGCGCGGGGTGAGGACATTCTTGCGGGCAACCACGCGAACACGAATATTCCCAAGGTGATTGGCGCGGCGCGCGGGTATGAGCTGACGGGGGACGAGCGGCTCAAGGCAATCAGCGAGAATTTTTATCGTTTTGTGACTGAGCATCACGCTTACTGTACGGGGGGAACGAGCAACAGCGAGTTCTGGCATGCGCCGGATGCGGTTGCGAGCCAGCTTGGGCCGGACACGGAGGAGTGCTGCTGTAGCTACAACATGATGAAGCTGGCTCGGCACCTGTACGGGCAGGACCCGGATGCGAAGTTTTTCGATTACTACGAGCGAGTGCTCTACAACGTGCGCTACGGCACGCAGAACCCGAACGGGCTGCTAGCGTATTTTGTCTCCCTCACGCCGGGAATGTACAAGACGTTTGGGACGCCGCTGGACAGTTTCTGGTGCTGCACGGGAACGGGCAGCGAGGAGTACACCAAGCTGAACGACTCGATTTACTGGCACGATGAAAACGCGGTGTACGTGAATCTCTACATCCCATCGGTGCTGGACTGGCGCGAGCACGGATTGAAGGTGCGGCAGACGACGAAATTCCCCGAGGAGGAGCAGATCACGTTTACGGTGGAAAGCGCGCCGGCAAATGCGACGGCGATTAAGCTGCGGATTCCCTATTGGGCCACTAAGGGCGTGGCCGTGGCGGTGAATGGAGAGCCGGTGAAGGCGGAGGCAGCACCTTCAAGCTATGCGACGGTGGAGCGGACGTGGAAGGCGGGCGACGTGGTGACGCTGGATATTCCGCTGGTGCTGCATGTGGACAGCGCGCCGGATGACAAGACGGAGCAGGCGGCAATGTTCGGGCCGCTGGTGCTGGCGGCGCGGCTGGGGATGGAGGGATTGACGGCGGCAATGCTGGAGGGGACACACGGGCCGAGACGCTACGAGGCGGGATACCCCATGCCGGTGGTGGATACACGACCGCCGACTCATCAGCAGTGGGCGGTGGATGGCGAGCCTGTGCCGCCTCCGACGCCGGTCATTGTGGACGGCGTTTGGTTTGAGAAGGTGGAAGGATCGCGCGAGTTTCCGCTGATGTTCCGGACCAAAGGGCGCGGGCCGGCGCACACGCTGGTGCCGCTGAACCGGATTATGGATGAGCGGTATTCGGTTTACTTGAAGGTGGAAAGCGCGTGAGTCAAGCCGGTAGCCGGTAGCTCGTAGCTGTTAGCTGGAGTCGGGGAATCACCAAGCGCGCTAGAATAAGCCACGGAGGGTCTGTCTTGAAGGCTAGGCGAAAATTTACGGTCCTGATCGAGCAGGATGAAGAGGGTTACTTTGTCGCAACCGTACCAAGCCTCCGCGGATGCCACACGCAAGCCAAGAATTTGGACACGCTGATGAAGCGAGTGCGTGAGGCGATTCTTCTGTGTCAGTCGACGAAAGCCCCCCTCATGGGCTAAAGCCCGCGCTTCTTTGGTGTCGCTTTCGGCACGACTGAAGTCGAGCCCTGTTACAAAACGCCCGAAGCAGATTCCCTGCGGGAATGACAGAAAGAAAAGCAAGAACAAAAGCAAGTGCGGGGGAACTCAGCACGACGCTGCTGTTCAATATGCGCGCAATTCGAGAATGGCTTTGAGGATTCTCTCCGGCTGGGGCAGGATCTCGTCCTCCAGGATCGGCTGATAGGCCACGAAAGTGTCCATGCCGGCTACGCGCTTCACCGGCGCGTCCAGGTCCTCGAACAACTCGTCGCCGATGCGTGCGGCTAACTCCGCGCCGTAGCCCCAGCTCAGCATGTCTTCATGCGCGACTAGGACGCGGCTGGTCTTGCGGACGGATTCGGCGATGGCTTCCCAGTCGTAGGGGTTGAGCGTGCGGAGGTCGAGGACTTCGACTTGGATGTCATGCTTGCGTTCGGCGGTTTGCGCGGCCTGGAGCGCGCGGGGCACCACCGCGCCGTAGGTGATCAGCGTGAGGTCGGTTCCGGGGCGGACGATGCGCGCCTTGCCGAAGGGGATGGCAAAGTCTGGGCCGGGATATGGCGCGCGGCCGTAGGTTTCGCGGTAGAGGCGCTTGTGCTCAAAGAACATCACCGGGTCGTCGCAGCGGATGGCGGTGCGCAGCAGGCCGTTGGCGTCAAGCGCGTTTGAGGGCATGACGACGCGCAGGCCGGGGATGTGGGTGAAGATGCTTTCGCCGGACTGCGAGTGATAGATGGCGCCGCCGGTAAGGTAGCCGCCGATGGGCACACGGATGACGACGGGGCAGGCCCATGCGCCGTTGGAGCGCCAGCGCATGAGGGCGAGCTCGTTGCGGATCTGGTGCATGGCGGGCCAGATGTAGTCGAAGAATTGGATTTCGACCACGGGCTTCATGCCGCGGACGCCGTAGCCGACGGCGCGGCCGACGATGTTGGCCTCGGCCAGGGGCGAGTTGAAGACGCGCTCGGCGCCGAACTCGGTTTGCAGTCCAGCGGTGAGCTTGAAAACGCCGCCCTTGCCTTTGACCTCCTGCAGCGTGGCCTCGCGGCTGACGTCGGCCACGTCTTCGCCGTAGACAATGATGCGCTGGTCGCGGCGCATCTCGTCATGCAGGCATGCGTTGATGAGGTCGGCCATGGTTTTGGGGGCCGATCCTTTTGCCGACTTGGATTTTCCATCTCCGGATGCCGGCTCCTCAGACGCAAACGTGGGGCCGGTGGGGTCGATGTCGGACGAATAGACGTGATGAGTGATGCTGTCGAGCGTTGGCAAAGGTGCGGCCAGCGCTGCTTCGGCGGCCAGGGCCACTTCGCGATCGATCTGCTGTTCGAGCTCCGTGATCTGCTCCGCGGTGAGGATATTCTCGCGCAGCAGGCGCATTTGCATGCGGCTGATGGGGTCGCGGAGGGCGTCGGCCTCGCGCTCCTGAGCGGAGCGATAAAGCTTGTCGTCGTCAGAGAGGGAGTGCGAGTAGGGGCGGATGCAGTGGCCATGGACGAATGCGGGGCCCTGGCCGCTGCGGCAATAGCGGGCGGCGTTCTGGAAGGCGCGGAGGCAGGCTTCAGCGTCGGTGCCGTCGATCTCCTGGAAGTGGAAGTTGGGGAAGTTGGCCACCAGGCGGGAGATGTTGCCGCCGGGCGTGTTTACTTCAACCGGAACGCTGATGGCGTAGCCGTTATCTTCAATAAGGAAGATGACGGGCAGCTTCTGGTTTGAGGCGGTGTTGAGTGCCTCCCAGAATTCGCCTTCGGAGGTGGAGCCTTCTCCGATGCAGGCCAGCGCCACTTCATCGCCGTGAAACTCGACATTATGAAAGGCGCGGTAATCCCACCCGGTGGACGAAGACGCGTTGCCCGAGGCCCCGGAGTAAGCGAGAGGAGCATCGGGTTTTTCGGCGGCTTGAGGATGGCGGCTGAAATATTGGCCGGCCTCGGCGCAGCCTACGGCGTGGAGCATCTGGGTGGCCGTGGAGCTGGACGTGCTGACGATGTGAAGGGCGCGGGAACTCCAGTGATTGGGCATCTGGCGTCCGCCGCTGGAGGGGTCAGTGGCGGCGCCCACGGCCTGGAGAAACATGTCCGTGGCGGAGAGGCCGAGGGCAAGGCACAGGGCGCGGTCGCGATAGTAAGGGAAGAACCAGTCGTAGCCGGGCCGCAGGGCCAGGGCTGCGCCCACCTGGAGAGCTTCATGGCCGGCGCCGTTCACCTGGAAGAAGATCTTCTGTTGCCGCTTCAGCATGATCTCGCGATCGTCGATCCGGCGTGAGGTGTACATCAGCCGGTAGATCTCGACCATGGTTTGCGGGTGGAGAGGACCCTCTGAAGCGATGATCTCGGAATCGCGCAAACTTGAAACCGCCAGGTTCATGAGCCTTTCACTCCCTTGGGATTCCCGCCGGCAAGCGGCCGAAGCGGTGCCCCTGCATCCCGCCTTCAACTGGATGGCACGACTACCGTATCGGTTGCGCCTGCCATGTTGTCAAGAGCAGCGGGAAGCCAAGGTCCGGATGTGTGAACCCGGAGATCAAGAGAGATTGTACCAATCCCCAAGGATGCCCGGCATGCCCTCAAAAGGGGACACGCCCTCAGCGGGGCGAATTCCAGGGGGCGTAGGGGTTGGTGGCTGGGGGTAAACCGACGCCATTCGTCATCTTCTCGCGAATGGATTTGGCCAGCTTTTCAATCTCTTCCGCCTTATGCAACCGTTGGGCATCGCTCATGACGGGGGTATCGGAACTGGCATCGGCATTCAGCTCGCGCGCCAATAGGAGGATTTTGCCGGCATCGTCCACAATGGCTTTCTGCCTCTGAATGTTGAGCAATTTGACCTGCCGGGCATCCATGGTGATATTGCCGAAGCCGGAGGAAGGATCTGTGACCTGCAAGTGCGGCGTTGGGGGAGGCCCCTGCGTCCCGGGCGACTGCGCGGCGATCGGCCAGCCGATGAACAACGCCGCGGCCACCACGCGGAGGATCAAGTTTGAGCGTGCCGGACCGTGATGATTGCGATGCGGATTGGGGAGTGCAACAGGCATCCAGCTTCTCTTGTCCGGCGCCATCCCGGGTCAGTTGGCGGCCACGGTCAGTTTCATTTTCATTTGCACGTTATGGGCCAGGCGCTCAATCTCCTCGGCCTTTCGCACCACGCTGAGCGAAAGCAGGTCCTTGGGAGTCCGGTCGATCTCGGCCTTCAGTTCAGAGGCGAGCTTGAGGATCTGGGCGCTATCGGAATCGATCTGGTGCATGCGCTCGGTGTTGGCCTTTTCAAAGCCGGCGCGCTTGAGCCTCTGTTGCTGCATCTGCATCCGGTCATTGGCGTCCGGGGCACGATTGGCGGCGGGCAGGATGATTGAAGTGGGCTTAGGCGGCATGGAGATGGACTGCATGCCCTCTGTTACCGTCTGCTGGCCGTGGGCCAAAACCGGCAGGAGAACAGCGAGCAGGCCGGCATAGAGCCAGATGCGGAATGCACCGGTCAAAGTGCGCCGCGGGCGATTGGTCATCGTAGCGGTGCGGATTGAATTTGGCGTCATGCGCGTCCTCCGTTGCTTCTCTGAAGTGATTGCGGAACGAGCATCAGGTTGCCCCGGCGGTCAGCTTCATCTTTTCCTTCACTCCCTTGGCCAGTCTTTCAATGGACTCGGCCTTGCGGATGACGTCAAGCGAGAGCATGTCCTTGTCGGTTTTGTCTACCGCGTTTTTCAACTCGGTAGCCAGCTGAAGCAGCCTGGCCGCATCGTCGGCAATCTGCTTTCTGCGCACGGCATTGGCAACTTCGAGCTTTGCCTGCTTGGTCTGCTTCGGATCCTGCTGCATCTCCATCCGGGTATTGGCGTCCGGCATGCGGACGGCAGCGTCCTGGCTGGCTGCCCAGGGCCGGGGCTGGCTGGTGGAGGACGTGCCCTGATCCTGCGGCTGTTGCTGGGTCAGGGCGAGGGTTGCGCCGAGCACAGCCAGCCCTGCCAGCCCGGCGAAGGTACGCCAACCCACAGAACGAAACGGTGCGCTTCTGAGCCGTGGACGCGCGATTCCAATTGACGGCAAAAGCATGGCGATCCTCCTTGCGAACGGGCCTGAACCGGGGTCAGCTTGCCCCCACGGTCAGCTTCATTTTTTCTTTCACTCCCTTGGCCAGCCGCTCGATTGTGTCCGCCTTGCGAATGACATCGAGCGAGAGCGTGTCCCTGTCGGTCTTGTCCACTGAGGCCTTCAGTTCGGTGGCGAGTTCAAGCAGTTTGGCTGCGTCGTCGGAGATCTGTTTCCGGCGTATTGCGTTGGCTGCCTCGAACTTCTGTTTTTTGGTCTGCTGTTGATCCATCAGCATCCGGTCATTCGCGTCGGGCAACCGGTTGGCTTCAGGCAGGAGAATGGGCTTGTTCGGAGTTGGCGACATGTTGGGAGCGCCACCCAATTGGGTGGGCGACTGCTGCGCGCACACCCATATGGCCGCCGAGACCAGCAGGCAAGCGGCGGCCAGGCGGACGGGCGACAACGAACGGAGACGGAATAAGAGTAACCGAGGTGGACTGCGATGCATGGGGAACCCTCCTTCAATAAAGACGGAGAAACACAAGCCAGGCGCAGGAATCTGGGAGGACGTTCAAGGACATTCTCCCACGGGAGAAAGCGAAATGCGAGGCATGTGCGGGGGATATTTTTAGTGGGCCAAAAGGGCCCTGCGGCATTGAGCTGATGGCACATGGCCTGAGACGGGCCGGGTGATCGCCGCTGCGGCGGGGTTTCAAAAACAGCGAAAGGGCGTAGAAACCTGCGGCCAGGCCCGGCCCCCTATGAACAATATAGATTGGGAAAGGGGGAACCGGGATGTACGGATTGGCATTGATGATCCTGCGCAGCGGAATTTTTGCCGAGGGCAGATTCATGGGCAAAGTGCTGGATGAGTGGGTCCAGGACACCCAGGAGTTCATCCGCACCAGGCTGCCGCACCTGATCATGATCGCGATTATTGCCATCGTGCTGGCGCGGCTGCTGCGCCTGATTACCACACGCATGGTCCGCATTGCGGAGCGGCACGCGGCGGGGCAGGTGCGTCTGTCGCAGGTGAGGACCCTGGCAGGCGTGGTCCGCACTACGGGCCTGGCAATCATCGGAGCCATTGTGGGCCTGCAGTTCCTGTCTGCGGTGGGAATCAACCTGGCGCCGCTGCTGGCATCCGCGGGCATTGCCGGGGTGGCCATCGGCCTGGCGGCGCAGAACATTGTCAAGGACATGCTGAACGGAACGCTGATCCTTGTGGAGGATCAGTTCAACGTGGGCGACGTGGTGACGCTGGCCGGGCTCACCGGGACGGTGGAGGCGATGAGCCTGCGCAAGACCTCCGTGCGCGGCGGCGACGGGACGCTGTACGTGATCCCAAACTCGAACATCACCACCGTGGCCAACCAGAGCGCGGATTTCAGCGTGGCCACGGTGAGCGTGAGCGTGGATTTCTCCGCCCATCCAAACAGGGTGGTGGAGATACTGAGCGACATTGCGAACGAGGTCAGGAATCTGCCGGAGTACAAGGAGCTTTTCCTGGCCGAGCCGCAGATTCTGGGCGTGGACTCGGTGAAGGGATCGCAATTGATCTTTCCTGTCGTGTTCAAGACGCGGGCGCAGAAGCAGTACGGACCGGTGCGGGAGTTTCAGCGGCGGGTGCGGCTGGCGCTCGAAGAGAATCACATGCTGCCCGGCGATCCGATGCGAGTCTTCAATGCGTTCGGCGGACAGAAGCGTGCGGAGACAGAGGCGATGCCGGCACAGCACGAAGTTCAGGAAGCGGCCAAGCCGGATCCGACGACCATCAAGCCGCAGGAGACGAATCCGTTTACGGGTGAATGAAGCAGAGAACAAGCGACCTAGCAGTCACAGCTCGCGGGCCTTCTCGATGGCGCGCAACACCGCCCGCGCCTTGTTCATGGATTCTTGATACTCGGTCTCCGGCACGGAGTCGGCCACAATGCCCGCGCCGGCCTGGATGCTTCCCTTCCCGTCGCGCACGGTAAGCGAGCGGATGGCGATGCAGGAATCGAGATTGCCGGAAAAGTCCGCGTAAAGCACAGCGCCGCCGTAAGTGCCGCGGCGCGCCGGCTCCAGCTCTTCAATGATCTCCATGGCGCGGACCTTGGGCGCGCCGGAGAGAGTGCCGGCGGGGAAACATGCGCGGAGCGCGTCGACGGCGGTCAGCTCAGGGCGCAGGCGGCCCTCAATTGTGCTAACGATATGCATCACGTGGCTGTAGCGCTCCACAAACATGAGCCGGTCCACTTTGACGGAGCCGAACTCGCTGACGCGGCCCACGTCGTTGCGGCCCAGGTCGACCAGCATCACGTGCTCGGCGCGCTCCTTTTCGTCGTGCAGCATCTCCTCGGCGAGAGCGATATCTTCCTTCTCATTGGCGCCGCGCGGGCGGGTGCCGGCAATGGGCCGATACTCGATTCTGCGGCCATGCACACGCACCAGCAGCTCTGGCGAGCTTCCGGCAAGTTCGATCTTCGACGGCAGCGCGCTGGGCGACGTCTTCTTCCGGCCCGGCTGCTTCGCAGAGCCGCCCAGCGGTCCCTCGGTGGCGAACCGGAGAAAGTACATATAGGGGCTGGGATTGACGGTGCGCAGGGCGCGGTACACCTGGAAGGTGTCGACGCCGGGAACAACGTCGAAGCGCTGCGAAATGACCGCCTGGAAAACGTCGCCGGCGGCGATGTAATCGCGGGTGCGCTCAACGGCGGCGAGGTAGTCGCGCTTGCGGGTGCGGTGGTCCACCTTGAGCTTGCCGGCGGTCTTTGGCGCTCGAATCGCAGGCAGCGGCTGGTTGAGGTGCTTCTCCAGCCGGACCAGCCGGCGGACGGCGCGGTCGTACGCCTCGTCAGGCGAGCCCAGTGTGACATCGGCGGTGACCACCATCCAGATCTGCTTGCGGACGTGGTCAAAGGCGAGGACCTCGTCAAAGAACAGCAGGCAGGCATCGGGAATACCGAGCTCGTCCGCGGCTTGATTGGGCAGGCGCTCAATCTGGCGGACCGCGTCATAGGCAAAGAAGCCGACAGCGCCGGCGGTGAACGGCGGCAGGCCGGGCAGGCGCGCGGGCTTGTGGCCGCCGAGCGCGTCGCGCAGCGCGGCGAAGACGTCGCCTTCAAGATGCGTGGTGCGGCGCCCTTCAGTGATGGCCAGCGAGCGGCCGCGGGCGACGATGCGTTTGTACGGCGCCAGGCCGATGAAGGTGTAACGGCCCACCTGCTCGCCGCCTTCCACCGATTCCAGCAGGAAGCACTCCGGCGCCGACCAGGCCACGCGCAGAAATGCGGAGACGGGCGTCTCCAGGTCGGCGGTCACCGTGCGGCACACGGGAACCAGCGTGTGCTCGCGCGCAAGCTTGAGAAACTCCTGGCGGCTGGGTTGGGCAGATCGTTCTGTAGGCGTCACAGACCCAGTGTAATGGGTGCGTTGAGACGCGGTTCAGTGCGCAGGTGAGCCAGGATCCAGTTCCGCGCGGAGTGCAGCGGTTGCGATCTCAATGGCGCGCTCCAGATGAACGCCGCGCGAGCCTTTTACCAGCGCCACGTCGCCCTCGCGGAGGTTATCGCGAAGCCAGCGGCCGGCGGCTTCGGCATCGGACAAAAAGAGTGAGGCGACGCCGCCTTTGCACGCAGCAGTGGCAAGATGCTCGGCATTGCCACGCACGCCGACTACGAAATCGATGCCTGCATCCGCCGCCGCTTTACCGCAGGCGGAGTGCAGTGCGGACGCGTGCTCGCCCAGCTCCAGCATCTCACCGGCGATGAGGATGCGGCGGCGCGCGGGGCGGCAGACAAGCGAGCCGATCATGGAACGCAGCGCTTCAGGATTGGAGTTGTAGCTGTCATTGAGGATGGTGGCGCCGCGCAGCGAGATGGTCTGGCCGCGCTTGTCGCCGGGCTCCAGCGCCGCGATGGCGGCGGCGGCGGCATCCGCGTTAACGCCTGCTTCAATGGCTACGGCCAGCGCGGCCATGGCGTTTTGCGCGTTGTGCGCGCCGGGCATGTGCA
>Ga0265339_10002629_pt1 | contig 12804 bp, 10 predicted proteins | sample 4CB219metaG_FD_202085 | JGI IMG/M metagenome (GOLD analysis project Ga0265339, IMG submission 202085) | Rhizosphere microbial communities from Carex aquatilis grown in University of Washington, Seatle, WA, United States - 4-CB2-19 metaG | ecosystem: Host-associated > Plants > Roots >...
GGAAGTGAATCTGAAGCCCGGCGAAATCCATTTAGTCAGGGCAGCGCGACCTCATCTGGTGACCAACGGTGGCACGAAGTCGCTCACGTTCTTGGTTCTGCAAGGTATCGGCGAATACGATTATGTTCCTCTCACATCGAGTTAGCTTCTCGCTGCCCCACTTACGCCTGAACCGTAATAGCATCCGAGGATTAGGCGATCATGTTCAATCCTACTCAAATTGTCATCCAAGCGTTTGTCGGGGAGCTTAAAAATAAGTACGGCCAAATCTATGGAGTCCTTGAGCCCGCCTATCCGGACATCATTGGTTTTGTTGGGCGCCTCGCGTTAGAGAATATTGCCAATAGTGACGCGGCCTACCACGACATGAACCACACCATCATGGTGACATTGGTCGGCCAGGACATCTTACTCGGGAAACATACGAGCGAAGGCGGCGTCAGGCCCCGCGACTGGCTCCATTTCATGATTTCGCTCTTATGCCACGACATCGGCTATGTGCGTGGGGTGTGTCGAGGCGACGGAAATGGACATTATGTCTGTAACGAGAACGGTGATCTGGTGCAAATATCTGCTGGAGCCACGGACGCATCCTTGACCCCTTATCATGTCACGCGATCCAAGCTCTTTGTCCGCGAGCGTTTCGGCAAAGTGAGCCTGACCCACCTGGATACGCTGGAAATCGAGGCGAACATCGAGCACACGCGATTTCCAGTCCCGGAGGACGAGGAGCATACCAGCACAACAGATTATCCCGGCCTGCTTCGTGCCGCGGATTTGATCGGTCAGTTGGCCGACATTGACTATTTGCGCAAGACGTCGGCCTTGTTTGCCGAATTCCGGGAAACCGGCAGGAGCGAGAAGCTCGGATATCAAACTCCCGACGATTTACGCGCGGCGTACCCTGCTTTCTTCTGGAAGGCCGTCTGCCCCTATATCGGCGACGCACTTCGGTATCTGCGGGTCACGCAGGAAGGCAAGCAATGGATCGCCAACCTCTATGCGCACGTGTTCTCGGAAGAACACCGGGGAGCCCTTACCAGCGCATAGCCGGGTGGCCTGACTGGCGGGGGCAGTGGGTCACCGGCACCCGGGGATGCCGATTACCGAGAGCGCCCGCAATCAAGACGTACTGCGATCCTGGCGTCCTCACCGTCGCGTTTAAGCCCCGCGCAGCCTGGAACAATCATGAACAATTGCTCGTTGATTTGCCTCTGTGGCAAGGAGGCCGAGCATGAGGATAATAACCGCCGCGTTCGCTCTCGGAACAGCCCTGGTGCTGTGTAACGGGACCTTTACTCCCGCAGCCCAAGCGCGGACGGCCAGAGTCGTTCGCGAACCGCCGGTGAGACTTATCGTCAGGCCCGTGGTACGGCCAACCCCTTACTGGGATTCCTACATTGTTCCACGATATCGTTATCGCCCTGAGGACGACCGGATCGATCCATACGGCCCGCCCGTAGTGCCGGTGATACGCTACGGGAATCAGGAGATGACGCTTCCGGCGTGGTGGTACTGGTAAGAACGCCCGAGATATAGCCGCGCACCGTGATCCTGCGTTGCGGCTGAGCTTTGGATCCAAATGCGAAGAACTCAACGTGAGGTCCAAAGCCCGCCTAATTCCGGCTGGAAGACGGCTGTGGATCACCGCGGGCGTCGCGCACCGCCTGGGCGACTTTCGTCGCCTGCGATACCTGTCCGATTTTTGCGCCCGTCATGATCTTTCTCCGGCGCATGCTCACCTTTGGCACCATGCCCTCGTTCGCGGTCGCTCCGGCAGGGGGATAGGTCATGAAGTTCGCGGCTCGATGCAGCGCCAGAGCCTTTCGCGCCGCTTCGACGTGCGCGGCGCGAGCTGCGAGGTTGTGAAGGCGCCCGAGCTCCTTGTTCACCCGCTTCAGCGCCGCGGCGAAGACCTGCTTGCGTTGTGATGCATGCTCGGCGGTTCCTGGAAAGCTTGCTCCGCGAGCGTCGGCTTTTCCGCGCCCCTCTCGCCGCTTTTGCCGGCTGAGCGTTCGCTCCTTGTCGCGCATCTTGCGCAAGCGGGGTCGCATGGCCTCAAGCCCAGCCGCCTCGACGTCATAGATGGCGGGATGGTGCGTGAGCCGGATCGTCTCATATTCGTCGTGGCTGAGGAGGCTGCGTTCAAACTTGCAAGGAACCGACATTTTCCATTCCTCCATTTGATTTCTTCGAGGCGGAAGGACTCGTCCGTGTCGATCATGTTACTACGCGCCCCAGCCTAGCGCTGCACTGTCATTCGCTGCGGAACCGGGTTCCTGTCGACCTCCGCGATCAGCCGCTTCAACTCCGGAATGCAGGAACCGCAGTTGGTGCCGGCTTTCAGTCGCGCGCCGATCTCCGCGTCCGTTGCGGCGCCTGCCGCGATCGCGTCCGAGATCGTGGTGCGACCGACGCCGAAACAGGCGCAGACGATCGGCCCCGCGCCGGCGAGACCCTCGCTCGAACGCCCGGAGAGCAGCATGCGCCGCATATCCTCGGTCAGCGCGTCCGCCGCGAACAGGCTTTTGACCACGCCCCAGTCGCCGGCATCGTGCGCGGGACCGACGAACAGGCATGTCTCGATGCGATCCCCGGCAAAGCTGGCGGCGCGATACACGCCGCCGCCGAAATCCCGGTATTCCGCGAGGTCCTCGCCCGCGACCGAGCGCAGCCATGACGGCCAGCGCGAGAGATCGGCGTTGTCGGCGAGCAGATAGCCGCAGCCGCCGGTCACGGCGACGCGCACCCACCACACACTCGCGGGCAGCACGAGCGGGGCGCGCGACAGCACGAAGCCGCGGAACACGTATTCGTAAGGCGCGATCGACGCCGGCGTCGATTTGCTTTCGGGCTGGCCGGAATGGGGATCGGTGAAAGGCGCGACCAGCGCACCGACGCGCGCGCCCGACGAGGTCGCCTCGCTCCAGTGGATCGGCGCAAACAACAGGCCGCGCTGCTGCCGCTCGTTGACCGCGACTTTCAGGATGCACTGACCGTAGTCGGTGGTGACGCGGGCAAAGCCGTCGTCGGTAACACCGAAGCTGGTGGCATCATCGGGGTGAATCTCGACGAACGGCTCCGGCAGATGCGCGGACAGCCGCGGGCTCAGGCCGCTGCGGGTCATGCTGTGCCATTGGTCGCGGATGCGCCCGGTGTTCAGCCGCAACGGCCGGGCGGCGCTCGTCTCGCTGCGCAGCGCCGGAATTTCCGGCGCCACGAAGCGCGCCTTGCGGTCGTCGGAGTAGAAGCGGCCATCGGCGAACAACCGCGGCTGCGGCGCCCCGCCCTCGCGCAGCGGCCACAGCACCGGGGCCATGGCATCGAAAGCCTCGTCGGATAGCGTTTTCAGTCCGCCGATATCGAAATCACGGCTGCCGTCGTTCTCGAATGCCGAGAGGCCGGCGTGCTCGCGGAAGATGTCGGCGGCGGATTTGAAGTCGAACGCGGCGGCAAAACCCATGCGCCTCGCGACCTCGCTGACGATCCACCAATCGGGCCTGGCCTCTCCCGGCGCGGCGAGGAACGCGCGCTGGCGCGAGATGCGCCGCTCGGAATTCGTAACGGTGCCGGATTTTTCGCCCCAGGCCGACGCCGGCAGCAGCACATGCACCCCGGCATTGACGGTGTCGTTGCTGCGGACATTTTCCGAGACCACGAACAACTCGAGCTTCTTCAGCGCCTCGCGCGCCACATCCGCATCCGGCAGCGAGACCGCGGGATTGGTGCCCATCACCCACAGCGCCTTGATCTCGCCACGCCCGATCGCCTCGAACATCTGCACCGCTTTCAGCCCCTCATGAGTGGCAACGCGCGGCGACTTCCAGAACCGGCGGACGCGGTCGATCTCCGCAGGCGTGAAACCCATATGGGCGGCGAGCTGGTTGGCGAGCCCGCCGACCTCGCGCCCGCCCATCGCATTGGGCTGGCCGGTGAGCGAGAACGGCGAGGCGCCGATCTTGCCGATCCGCCCCGTCGCCAGGTGGCAATTGACGATGGCATTGACCTTGTCGGTGCCTTGCGCCGACTGGTTGACGCCTTGCGAATACAGCGTGACCACGCGCCCGGTGTCGCGAAACAGCTTGAAGAACGCCGCAACGTCGGCCTCGCAGAGGCCGGTCGCCAGCGCGGTCACGGCGGCGCTGCCGGCAATGCTCCTTGCCCGCGCCAGCGCATCGTCGAAGCCGGTCGTGTGACTTCCGATATACGCGCGGTCGAGCGCGCCGCTATCGGCAAGATGCACCAGAAGCCCGCTGAACAAGGCGGTGTCGGTCCCGGATTTGAGCGGGAGAAACAGGTCCGCCTCGCCTGCACTGTCGGTGCGGCGCGGGTCGATCACGACCATGCGCGCGCCGCGCCTCCGCTTGGTGGCGAGCATGCGCTGGAGCAGAACCGGATGGCACCACGCCGCGTTGGAGCCGACCAGCACGAGGAGATCGGCCTCGTCGAGGTCTTCGTAGCAGCCGGGCACGGTATCGGCGCCGAAAGCGCGGCGATGACCGGCGACCGCGGACGCCATGCACAGGCGCGAGTTGGTGTCGACATTGGCCGAGCCGATGAAACCCTTCATCAGCTTGTTGGCGACGTAATAGTCTTCGGTGAGCAACTGGCCGGAGAGATAGAACGCCACCGCATCCGCGCCGTCCCGAGCGATGATGTGCTTGAGGCGGTGGGCGACATGATCGAGCGCATCGGCCCAATCCACCCGCTCCATGACGCCCTTGCAGCGGATCATCGGATAGAGCAGCCGGCCCTCGAGGGTAAGCGTTTCGCCGAGCGCCGAGCCCTTCGAACAGAGCCGTCCGAAATTGGCGGGATGCTCGACATCGCCAGCGATCACGGCACCGCCCTTGCCGTCGGGCGTCGCCAGCACGCCGCAGCCGACGCCGCAATAGGGACAGGTGGTGCGCGTGGCGCGAAAGGCGGGTTCGGCTGAGTTCATGGCACGAGCGCGGTCATCGGGTCATGCCGCCTCCGAGGACAGCGCAAGCGCGCGGCCGAACATCATGCCGGCGCGGATCCCGGCGATCAGTTTTCGTTCGCGGATCAGTTCGAGATACCAGAGCGCGTCGGCGACCTCACCGATCAGCACGGCGCCCGTCAGCCGCCCCTCCGCGATCACCAGCTTCTTGTAGGCGCCGCGCCCGGCGTCGCTGAGCACGATCGCCTCGCTGTCCGCCGCGCCCAGACAATCACCGGCGGAAAACACGCTGACGCCGGACACTTTCAGGTTGGTGGCGACCACGCTGCCCTGATAGGCCGCCGGTTTCCCGGCGAGGTGCCGCGCCAGCACGCGCGCCTGCTCGTAGGCCGGCTCGACCACCCCGTAACAGATGCCGCGGTGCTCGGCGCATTCGCCGAGCGCGAAAATCCCCGGCGCGCTGGTCTGCATGACGTCGTCGACCACGACGCCGCGATTGACCGAGATCCCCGCCTCTCTCGCCAATGCGACATTCGGCCGGATGCCGGCGGCGAAGATCACGGCGTCGGCGGCGATCTGCCGGCCATCGGCAAGCTCGACGCCTCCGACGCAGGCATCGCCATGAATGCGCGCGGTGCTGGCGTTCAGGAGAACCTCGATGCCCTTGCGCTCGACCAGCAACTTGAGCAGCGCCGCCGCCGGCCCGTCGAGCTGGCGTTCCATCAACCGGTCCATCAGGTGAACCAGCGTTACCTTCGCGCCGGCCCGGGCAAGGCCGTATGCCGCCTCCAGTCCCAACAGTCCGCCGCCGACCACGACGACGCGCTTGTGCTGCGCAGCCAACGCCAGCAGCAGCTCGACGTCGCGGCTGTCGCGGAAGGTGTGAACGCCTGCAAGCTCAGCACCGGGCACATCGAGCCGCAGCGGCGTCGAGCCGGTGGCAAGCACAAGCTGCGAAAATTCGATGCTCTCGTCGCCGGCGATCTTCAGCTCGCGCCGGCCGACATCGATTTCGCTCGCGATGCAGCCATATTTCAGCGTCACGCCGCGGTCGCGCCACCACGCGGCCGACCTCAATTCGATATCGTGCGACGCGGTCTCTCCCGCCAGCACGGACGACAGCAGCACGCGGTTATAGGCGAGCCGCGGCTCGTCGCCGATCACGGCGATGGCGTAGCGGCCGAGCGCAGTCCTTGCGAGCTCATCGACCAGGCGCGCGGCGGCCATGCCGTTGCCGACGATGACCAGCGGTTCGCTCACGGCACGTCCCTACTCTGCGGCCTGCGGCCGGCCATAGGCCTGGTTGATCATGAAGCCGGACAGGGTGGCGTAGGCCGCGGCCCAGGCGTCGGCGACCTCGGGCGTCCAATCCTTGCCCAGCCCCTGCTCCAGCGTCCACAGCAGCGCCGAGCCGACCACCGGATAGTGCTCGGCCCTGGCGCCATAGGCGGCATGGCGCGTCGCGAGCGAACTCACCGCGGGCAATATCGGTCCAAGGTTGGAGAGTCCGTTCACCACGATGGCCAGCGTCGCCATCAATTTCCTGCGCTGCTCGGTCATATCAGGCGGAAACATCGCCCTGACCTGCGGGGCAATTTCGAACAGGCGATCATAGAACAGCATCGCCGCCTGATCGGACAACGGCGCGACCTTGGCAAAACTCTGCTGCACGAGTTTGACTTGCTCGGGGGTCATGTTTCGCTCCTTTTCCAATCGTCATGCGCGGGCTTGACCCGCGCATCCATCTCAAAGGACTCTTTGCGCTTTCGATGGATTGCCGGGTCAAGCCCGGCAATGACGAGAGCGCAAAGAACGCCGCCATCTCACACCCGCGCTTCCGCAAGGCTCGTTGCGCCGGACGCAACCGGACTCCGGCGCAGGTAGTACCACCACGTGAGCGCGAGGCAGGCCGCGTAGAAGGCGAGGTAAATCACCAGCGCGAGCTGCGGACCGCCGGTAATGGCGATCGACTTGCCGAAGCCGCTCGGGATCAGGTAGCCGCCGCACGCCCCGATCGCGCCGATGAATCCCAGCGCCGCACCGCTCTCGATCGAGGCGGTCTTGAGCGCCGAGGCCCGATCGGCCTCACCCTTGCCCCTCACCTTGGCGAGATTTTCCTCCCGAAAGATCGACGGGATCATCCGGTAGGTCGATCCGTTGCCGACGCCGGTCGTGACGAAGAGGATCAGGAACATCGCGAGGAAGCCGGCAAAATCCTTGGCCCCGACGAAATAGAGGACGCCGATCGTGGCCGCGGCCATCGCGAGGAAATTCCAGAACGTCACGATCGCGCCGCCGACCTTGTCGGCGAGCAGGCCGCCGAGGGGACGCGCCACCGAGCCGAGCAGCGGCCCGAGGAACGCGATGCCGATCGTGACCGCGGGGAACTGCGTCTTGATCAACAGCGGAAACGCGGCCGAGTAACCGATGAAGGAGCCGAACGTCCCGATATAGATGAACGACATGATCCAGGTGTGCCTGCGCCTGACGATGGCAAGCTTGTCGGTGAATGTGGACCTGGCGCAGGTCAGGTTGTTCATGAAGAAGACGGCGCCGAACACCGCAATCGCAAGCGGTACCACCCACATCAGTCCGGCATTCTGCAGATAGACGCCGCCGACCGGCGTCGCCTGGTCAAGATTGATGAGCCCGACGCCCATCAGGATCGGCGTCAGCAATTGCACGCTGCTCACGCCGATATTGCCACCGGCGGCGTTCAGGCCGAGCGCCCAGCCCTTCATCCGGTCGGGGTAGAAGAAAGAGATGTTGGCCATGCTGGAGGCGAAGTTTCCGCCGCCGAGACCCGCAGTGGAGGCGACCAGCAGCATCAGCCAGAACGGCGTGTCGGGGCGGCTGACGAAATAGGCCAGCGAGAGGGTCGGAATGAAAAGCACCGCCGCGCTGAAGATGGTCCAGTTGCGGCCGCCGAAGGTGGTGACCGCAAAGGTGTAGGGAAAGCGCATCAGCGAACCGATCAGCCCGGGCAGCGCCACGAGCTGAAACAGCTGGTCGGTCGTATAGTGAAAGCCGGCCTGCGGCAGCTTGGTCGCGACGATGCTCCAGATCAGCCAGACGGAGAACCCGATATGCTCGGCGACGATCGACCAGATCAGATTGCGGCGGGCAATGAACTTGCCCGTTGCATTCCAGAACGTCTCATCTTCGGGTTTCCAATCCGAAATCCAGCTCGGGTTCTGTCTGCTCATAAGGCGATTTCCTTTTTAATCGCGCGGCAACGCACGCAACCGCAGCTCCGGAGAGCCCGGATCGAGCGGTGTCGAATGTCGGGTGAATGTCGAGGACGGCGTCGGTGGCGTCAGAACTGGTTATTCAAGCTCTGTGCCAAGCCGGTGCAGCAAGAAATATGCAGCTATGACACGCGTTTAGCTCGATTGCCCAAAATGTTCATAGCGGGCAATCCGCATCGAAAATGCGCGCTTCGCTTAATTCTTGAATTGCGATTCGCTTATTTCTTGTGCGCCGCACAAGGAATGAGCAGGGTGCCTAAAGCGTGGATTCAGGCATCCTCGGCGACCTTTGCCCCGAGCGGCTTGGGCGCGACACCCGCGCCCGGCTTCAAATGGAATTCGTAACGCATCAGATGCCATGGCGCTTCCGCAGCTTTGCCGTCCGGCATGGTCGGCTCGTCGTGCCTCTCGATCTTCGCGACAAGTTCATCCTTCACGCCGAACACCACGTCGGTGTCGAGATATTTGTCGCCACCGATGAACACATGCGTGATCAGCGGCTCGTAACCCGGTGCATCGACGAGGAAATGCACATGCGCCGGGCGCATCGCCAGACGCCGGGTCGCGAGGATCATCTCGCCGACCGGACCGTCGGTCGGGACCGGATAGCTGCAGGGCAGGATGGTCCGGAAGAAGAAGGTGCCGTCGGCATCGGTGATGAACCGCGCTCGCGACGAAGATCCCTGCGTCGCGTAGGAGGATTTCTGCGAGTCGTAGAAGCCATCGTCGTCGGCGTGCCAGACGTCGACCGGCACTCCCGCGAGCGGCTTGCCGTTGAGATCGCTGACGCGGCCCTGCACGAACATCCGTTCTCCCGGCAGGTCCGCGGAAATGTCGGTGCCGTGCGGCGTCACCCTGTGCTCGCCGACATAGAACGGACCCAGCACCGTGGTCTGGGTCGCGCCGCCCCGATCGCGGTGGTTGACGGCGTCGACCAGCATGGAGACCCCGAGCACGTCCGACAGCAGAATGAACTCCTGCCGGATTGCGCTGCACTTCTGGCCGGTACGGGTCAGGAAATCGATGGCGTAGTCCCATTCCTCGAAGGTGAGATCGGTCCTGCGGACGTAGTCGTGCAGCGACTTCACCAGCTCCTGCAGCAGGAATTTGAGTCGCGGATCCGGCGTGTCTTCGAAACTGCGGATCACGGCGGCGGTGAGTTCGGTCTCGCTGAATTGGGGCATCGCGTGAGGTCCTGGTTCAGGGGCTTCAGCCTACACCGGCGCGCCTGCCCTGGTAAGCGCCGGAGTTTGCATCGGCCATTGGATGGCGGCCCGGTTTTCCGCTATCAACGCCCTCACAAAGACGTCCTCCCAAAAAGCGGAGACCACCCCAATGCTAGCCCCGACCGCCGCCTCGCCTGAATCCGCCGGCATGTCCACGGCCGCCTTCGCCCGCCTCGAAGCGCACCTGAAGCAGCGCTATATCGACGCCGGCCGCTTTCCGGGCACCCAGGTCCTGGTCTGCCGGCGCAGCAAGGTGGTCCATAGTGCGGTGCAAGGCTATGCGGATCTCGAGCGCAAGGTTCCGGTCAAGGACGACACCATCTTCCGCATCTATTCGATGACCAAGCCGCTCACCTCGGTGGCCTTCATGATGCTGTTCGAGGAAGGCCGCGTCGCGCTCGACGAGCCCGTCGCAAAATACATCCCGGAATGGAAGAATCTCGGCGTCTTCGTCGCCGGCACTGCGCCCAATTTCCTGACTCGTCCGCCGGCGCGGCCGATGCTGATCGTCGATCTTCTGCGTCACACCTCCGGGCTGACCTACGGCTTCCAGCAGCGCTCCAATGTGGACGCTGCCTACCGGGACAAGAAAATCGGCGAGGTCGAGAAGGCGGGAACGCTGGACACGATGATCGAGGACCTGGCCAAAATTCCGCTGGAGTTTTCGCCCGGAGATGCCTGGAATTATTCGCTCTCCACCGACGTGATCGGCTATCTCATCGGCAGGATCTCGGGCCAGCCGTTCGAGCAGTTTCTCAAGGAGCGTATCCTCCACCCGCTCGGCATGAACGACACCGATTTCTACGTGCCGGCGAGCAAGGCGCATCGCCTGGCGGCGTGCTATTCGGCCGATCCGCAAGGCGGCGGCATGACCTTCCATGCCGGCCAGCGCAAGGGCGCCCTGACCTTGCAGGACGATCCCGCGACCAGCTCCTTCCTCACCCCGCCGGCGTTCATTTCCGGCGGCGGCGGGTTGTGCTCGACGGCGGCGGATTACCTTACCTTCTGCCGCGCGCTGCTCAATGGCGGCGAGCTCGGCGGCGTCAGACTGATCGGGCCGAAGACACTGGCGCTGATGACCTCGAACCACCTGCCCGACGGGTGCGATCTGCCCGCGCTGTCGCGGTCGCTGTTTTCCGAGGCCACCTATAACGGCATCGGCTTCGGTCTCGGTTTCTCCGTGACGATGGACCCAGTCAAGACCCTGATTCCGGGCAGTCCCGGCGAATATTCTTGGGGCGGGGCCGCGACGACATCGTTCTGGATTGACCCGGCAGAAGAACTGATCGCCATCTTCATGACCCAGGTGCTGCCCTCGAGCGCTTATCCCTTGCGTCGCGAGCTGCGCACCATGGTGTATGCCGCGATCACCGACAGCAATCTGTAGGGACCGCAGGCTCTTGCCGCGCGCCCCATGCCGCGCGGGCGGAACCGGCGCGTGGCCTCTCCCATGATCCGGGCCCGAAGGGCCACGGCCAAGGGCGGTGGCGATTCAACCTAAAGCTATCGCGCTCTAAAATATTGGCGGAGTGTGCGGGCTTCTCCTATGCTGACGGGGGGCTGGCGCCGATCCGGGAAGTTCGTGCCAAAACTTTCATTGCCGGTGCGTCTTGCGCTGCTGGTCGCGGGAACCACGTTGCCGCTGATCCTGTTCGCGGCCGGCGTCGTTCTTCATAACTACGAAAAGGACCGCCGGGACGCGACCCAGCGGGTGATGGAAACGGTGCGCAGCATCCGTTTCACGCTCGACGCCGAAATAAGACGCATGACCGGCGGATTGCAGGTGCTGGCGCTCACCGGCGCGCTGCGCGCCGGCGACTTCAGAAACTTTGAAAATATAGCATCGAGCTTTCTCGACCAATACGGCAGGGAGGGCCTGATCGCGGTCGCCGATCACGACGGCCAGCTGTTATTCTCCTCGCTGACGCCGGGTACGGCAGCGCTGCCGGCGCGTAACAACCGCCAGGTCGTCGAAAAGGTCTTCGCGACCAGACAGCCGCAATATTCCAATCTGTTCGTCGGCGCGGTGCAGAAGCGAAACGTCGTCACCGTCGATGTACCGGTTCTTCGCAACGGCGAGGTGATCTACGACGTGTCCTTCAGCCCTCCGCTCGCGACGTTCCAGAACATCATCGAGACACAGCGCCCGAGCGAGGACTGGACCATCACGATTCTCGACCGCGACGGCACCGTCTTCGCCCGCATCCCGAACCCGCAAGGCACCTTCGGTAGCCGCATCTCGTCAGCGCTGTTCGCCCGGTTGTTCCAGTCAGATGAAGGGACCCTGCCCACGGTGTCGCTGGATGGCCTGCCGCTGATCACGGCCTTTTCACGCTCTCCGCTGACCGGCTGGACGGTCGCCGCAGGGATCTCGCAAAGCTCGCTGGTCGCGCCGCTTTGGCGCGATCTCGCCACCGCCGCCGTGATCGGCGCCGCATTGCTTCTGATCGGACTTGCCTTCGCGGTACGGATGGCGACGACGATCGCCCGCGGCGAGACGCTGCACGACCTCTTGATCGAAGAACTCAATCACCGCGTCAAGAACACGCTGGCGATCCTGCAGGCGATCGCGACCCAGACCTTTCGCGGCGCAACCCGCGCCGAGCGGGAGAAATTCGAGGGCCGGCTCGGCGCCCTTGCCGAAGCGCACAATCTGCTCAGCAGCGAGAAGTGGCAGGGCTCCGAATTGCAGGACGTCCTCAACCGTGTGCTGCATCCGTACCTGCTCAACAATCCCGAGCGCATCCGAACGTTCGGGCCGCGCGTCCCGCTCTCGCCGCGCGCCGCCGTGGTGCTGTCGATGATCCTGCACGAGATGGCAACCAACGCGGCGAAATACGGCGCGCTGTCGAACGATACCGGCAAAGTCGTGCTCGATTGGGAAGTCGATAGCGACGACGCCGGGCCGCTGCTGAGGTTGATCTGGACCGAAACCGGCGGTCCCCGCGTGGTAGCACCCCTGCAGCGCGGATTCGGCTCACGGCTGATTGAACGTAGCGCACGCGACCAGCTCGGCGGCGAGGCCACCGTCGATTTCCTGCCGACCGGGGTGGTCTATACGGTGATTTGCGCGCTGAAAGAGTAAAGCCGGAGGATGATCCGGACTCAGCCGAAATTCTGCAGCGACGGAAAGGTTTCCAGGAGCCAGATGCTCACATTCGACATGGCCCCCGTCAGAAAGCCGATACCGGTGACGATCATCAGCACGCCCATGGCGCGCTCGACATTGGCAAGTTGTCCCTTCATGCGCGAGAACAGCGACGAGAATTGCTCGATCATGAAGGCGGCGAGCAGAAAGGGAATTCCAAGACCGGCGGAGTAGACTGCGAGCAGGCCCGCGCCCTTGGCTACCGTCGCTTCGGCCGCGGCGATCGACAGGATCGCGGCCAGTATCGGCCCGATACAGGGG
>Ga0265339_10002631_pt1 | contig 12793 bp, 13 predicted proteins | sample 4CB219metaG_FD_202085 | JGI IMG/M metagenome (GOLD analysis project Ga0265339, IMG submission 202085) | Rhizosphere microbial communities from Carex aquatilis grown in University of Washington, Seatle, WA, United States - 4-CB2-19 metaG | ecosystem: Host-associated > Plants > Roots >...
GCTCGCCGACCTGGTTGGGGCGGAAGCCGTCGCTCGCGAGCGCGTGGCGCAGCAACACCAACGACAGCTCTTGGGCGTCGTGAAAACGCCGCGCCGGATCCCGCTCGAGCGCGCGCAGGATGATGTGCTCGAGCTGCGGCGAGATCTCGACGACCTCGGAGGGGCGCGGGACCGGTTCGTCGACGACCGCCCGCACCGTCGCGAGCTCCGTCTGGCGGCGAAACAGCCGGCGGCCGCACACGGCCTCCCAGAGCACGATGCCGAGCGCGAAGATGTCCGACCGCTGGTCGACGGTGCCGCCCATGACTTGCTCGGGCGACATGTACTCGACCTTGCCCTTGCGGCCGCCGGGACGCGTTTCGGTCAACCGCCCCAACGAGGACGCGATCCCGAAATCGATGACCTTGATGGCGCCCTCGAAAGAGACCAACAGGTTCTCCGGAGAGACGTCTCGATGAACGAGGTTCATCGGACGGCCGCCGTACGTGAGAGCGTGCGCGTATCCGAGACCGTTCGCCGCCTGCGCGACGATGAACGCCGCCATCTCGTGAGAGACACCGTTCCCTTCCCGCTCGGCGTGACGAAGAAAGGCCGACAGCGACTTCCCCTGCACGGCCTCCATGACGAGGAAGTAGCCTCCGCTGTCGCACCCGACCTCGATGATGCGCGCGATGTTCGGGTGGTCGAGCAAGGCGCCGATGCGCGCCTCGTCGTAGAACATCCGCACGAAGCTCTGGTTCGAGGACAGGTGGGGCAGGATCCGTTTGACGACGACCAGCGTTCGCAGCCCCGGCAGCTCACCGGCCAGCGCCAGGTGCGCCTCGGCCATCCCACCGGTGCCGAGCCTCGAAATCAGCTCGTAGCGCCCGATCCGGATCGGATCGCCTCGGTCGGAGGGATTGCCTGCTCTCGCATTGGCAATCTGCGTTACGTTTTCTGTCACATTCTAGATTGGGCGCGGCCCCCGTGCATTCTCGCCATTCCGAGCGCATCGCCCGCGGCCCGGTCGTAACCACTGGGGTTCGATGATGATACGGTGATGGGGACCTGGTTTCAGGGGGTCCCGCTTTGTCGAGTCGAACGTCCCTCTCCATCGCGGCGGCCGCCGCGCTCGTCCTTTCAAGCTGCGGCAACAAGGCCGCCCCACGCGGAGGCAGCGCCGGCGCAACGGGCGGGCAGACCATGACCGGCTCCGCGGGCGTCGGAGGCGCGGGCCCGTCGGAGGGCGCTGGCGGCGCGCTCGGAAGCGCGGGCGCCGGTGGCGGCGGCGGGGTCACGAGCGCCGGAGGGAGCGGCGCGACGGGAGCCGGGGGAACCAACGCTGCTGACGGCGGCGTCGACGCCGCAATGCCCGTCGCGGGGTGCAACGGCCGGCCCCTTTGTTGGGACTTCGAGGACGGGAAGATCCCGCAGGGCTTCACCACCTGGCGAGACACGCCGGCGTCGACGGGCGTGCTGCTGGTCGACAGCACGAAGCCGTACGGCGGGAGCGGCTACTCGTTGCACGCGAAGGACCTGGTGGGCGGCCCGCAGCACACGCTGAAGTACGTGCTGCCGGCGAGCTTCGGGCCCGTGATGTGGGGGCGGCTGCGCATGTACACGACGCCCACGCGCCCCGACGCGCACGCGGGCTTCTTCAACGCGCGTTACCCGAAGCCCGGGCAGCCCGACAACTCTGTGACCGAGAACCAGCTCGACTGGTACGAGGTCGCCAGCTACACGCAGTCGTACATGAGCATCTTCCACCCGCCGTGGCCGCCCGGATTCCCGGAGGACGTGCAGGTGTCGGACACGAAGCTCGTGCTCGACCAGTGGACCTGCATCGAGTGGTTCTTCGATGGAAAGAACGACGCCGATCCGACGCAGGCGGCGCTGCCCCGGATGTGGCTCGACGGACAGGAGCTCGCCTGGCCCATGCACTTCACCTACTCGGAGCCCGCGGGCGCGCCCGCGCCGTTCCGCGACAAGGTCCGCAACTTCACCGTGATCGAGCTCGGCATCGTCACCTGGCAGAACGTGCCGACGGCCACGAGCTGGTGGATCGACGACGTCGCGCTCGGCACCGAGCGCATCGGCTGCAACTGAGCGTCAGGGCGCGGGGGGCAGCCCGAGCAGGAACGGCGCGATGGCGTTCGCGTAGTTGATGTTGTTGTAGTTCGGGTTGTCGTGCGAGCCACCGGGGAACTCGCACCACACGACCGGATACGTCGCGGGGCAGCCGGTGTACTTCACGCACTCGGGATACTTGACGTCGAAGGGCGCGGTGCCGTTCCCGACGCAGCCGTTGCGCATCAAGATCTCGTCGCGCGCGGGCTTCATGCCGTAGGTGTCCTCGATGGTGTTCAACATCGACAGCGGCCCGACGGGGTTCAGGGTGTCGGTGTCGGAGACGATCATGAAGGCCGCGCTGGGACCGTTGCACGCCCAGCGATGCTCGCGCAGCCCGCCGGCCAGCGAGTAGATGCCTCGCACCGACGTCGCGGCCGCGCAGCCCATGAGGAGCGCCTCCCACGCGCCGCTGCTGCCGCCGCCGACGTACTCCTTGCCCATGTCGACGCAGAAGTTCGACTCGACCCACTGCTGCACGGTGAGGAAGTAGGGGATCTCGGGGCCGTTCACGCAGGCGCCCACGTTCTTGATGTCGGGGGCGCAGCGGATCCCGCCGTCCGCGAAGCACGAGCCGATCTGCTGCAGGCCGACCTTGATGGCGTTGTTCTCGCCCGGGACGCTGAAGCCCGCGCCCATGAGGGGCGCCGCGGGTCCGCAGCCGTCGGCGCCGAAGAAGACGGGCGACGCGACGCTGGGGTCGTAGTTCGTGGGCAGCTCGATCGTGAAGTCGCGGTTGAGGAAGTTCTCGCCGTTGCCCGCCGTCTGCGCGTTGACGCCGCCCGGGACGAACGGCGGCGCGACGCAGTCCCTGGGGCAGTTCGGCACCGTGCAGGCCGCGCACGCCGGGATGGAGATCTTGTGGTTCGTGAACGAATTCGTCGTCGCGCCAGCCACGTCCTTGCCGCAGCCCATGCTCTTCATGCCCGTGCGGCTCTTGACGCCCGAGCCCGCCGCGCCTCCCTGGCCGCCGCCGGAGCCGGCGTGCGCCGCGGCACCGCCCGCGTCGACGCCGCCGTCCGCGCCCCCGGTCGCGGTCGCGCCGGCGCTGCCGTTGGCGCCCGCCGCCGCGCCCGCACTGCCGCTGCTTCCTGCCGTCGCCGCGCCGGCGCTGCCGCTCGTGCCTGCCGTCGCCGTCGCGCCGGCGCCGCCGCCGTTGCCGGCCGCCGGCGTCGCGCCGCCGGTCCCCGCGGCGGTCACGCCCGCGGTGCCCGCGCTCCCTTTCGGTGGGCCGCTGCTCGTGCAAGCAGCGGCAGCCAAGCAGACCAGAGCTCCGACGCCCAAGGTTGTACGCAGCACGAATGCAATAGACGTCCGAGGACGGTTCGGGCAGGCGCGCCCGTAACTATCTCTGATGCTTCATTTATCGAGGCGCGCTCCCCCGGCGGGGGCGGCGCGGTGGATCTCGAGCCCTGCCCCGCCCCCGGCCACGCTCGTCAGCCACGGCCTGGGCGGAAGCGGGAGGTCGACGCAGCAGAGGCGGAGCGGGCTCGTCCGCGCGACGGGCTCGAGGTCGTCCAGCACCTTCTCGAGACGGGCGCCGCTGAATGGGCAGTAAAGGAAGAAGACGGAGCCCACCACCATGTCGGCTGCGAGCGTCGCGGCGTCGCCCTCGATGCACCGCACGCGGGGCAAGCCGAGGCGGGCCGTGAGGTCGGCGGCGGCGTGGACGAGCTCCGGCTGGATCTCGACGCCGACCGCGCCGGCGCCCGTGAGCAGGTGCACGAGCGTCATCGCCCGGCCCGGCCCCGCGCCGATGTCGACGAACACGTCGCTCGCTCGGACCGGCGCCTCGTCGATGACCCGCAGCAGCACCTCGACGGAGCACGGGAGATAAGGAACGCCGCCCGCCGGCAGCGAGGGGCCGTCGAGGGGAAGGTCGTCGAGCCCGAGCACCAGGTCGGCCCAGCCGTCGCGCTCGCCCGCGGGCACGTCGAGCAGGGCGGCGCGAAACGCCGACGGATCGTGAAGGCCGCGCTCGATCGCGCGCCGTGCGGCCTCCGCCGATCTCAGGTGCCGCGGCAAGCAACGGATCAGCTCCTCCAGGGGCCGCGGCATGCCGCCAGTCTAGTGTGTGTCAGAGCTTTCCGCGCGGGCCGTGTCCCTCGACGCGCAGCCGCTCGCGGTGCGCTTCGGCCGCGTCGGCGATCTTCTCCTCGACCGACTGACCGCTCGCCGGGCGTCGGGTCGCCTGGCGCGGCTGCTGCTCCTCGTCCTCCGGTTCGGCCGCACGCTCCGCCGGCTCCGGGCTGCGGCCCGCGGCCCGATCCGCCGCCTCCGCCGCCTCTTCGGCCGATTCCGGCGCGACGGCGTCTCCCTTCCACGGCGTGGTCGGCTCTTGCCGCCCGCTCCCGCTCGCGTGCTTGGCCGTGGCGTGCTTCTTCGCGTGGCTCATGTCTAGAAGTTGCGGCCGAAATGGGCCTGCGCAACGCCTGCAGGGCAGCTGGCCGCTGGGGCGCCGGCTTTGATCGACGCAGTTCCAGAATCGCAGAAGGCCATTTTTTTGCCTCGCCGCGCGACGGGTGTTCAATCTGAGGATGAACACAGCGCAGGAGAACGAGGCAGGGGTGGAGACGCCCGAGGTCGATCCGCTCGCCAGGGCCCGGCTCGGGTCCGAGGGGATCCAGGCCTCGCTGGAGGCGGTACGCTCCGCGCAGGCGGCGGCGCGGTCGCGCGCGCGCACCGAGACGCGCTGGGCGCGCGGCATCGCGGCCGGCGCGGTGATGATCGTCGGCGTCACGGCCTGGGCCGCGGCGCGCCGGCCCCCGAAGGCGCACGCGGCCCCCCCGAGGGTCGTTGCGGTCGCGCCCGCTCCCGTCGCCGCGCCGCCGCTCACTCCCCCCCCGCGCGAGGCGCCGCCCGCCGAAGAGCCGGCGCCGGCCCCTGTGGCCGCCTCGATCGAGCGGGCCGCCGTGGCCGCCCCCGCCGCCGCCGGCGAGCGGGCCGCGTCGTGCGACGCCGCGTTCGCGGAGCGGAGCTGGACGGCGGTCGCGTCGAGCTGCGCGGCCGCCTTCGAGGCGCGGCCGAACGACGGCGCGCTCGCGATGCGCGTCGCGCAGGCGCAGCACCGGCGCGGGCACATCGCCACGGCGGCGGAGTGGGCCCGCAAGGCGCTGGCCGTCGACGCGGACATCCCCGAGGCTTACGTGATCGTCGCGCACGCCGAGAGGGACGCGGGTCAGGCCCAGCCGGCGGCCGAGGCGTACCGGCACTACCTCGCGCTGGCGCCGCGAGGCTGGCACGCCGCCGAGGCGCGCCGCGCGCTGCGCGCCGAGCGCTGACGGTCTAGCGGTCGCGCCGAAGGCGCGAGGGGTTGACACGGCGGGCTGTCCGTCCGCGTATGCGCTCAGCCCAGCGCCTTGCGCGCGCGCACGACCTTGCGGCCGCGCTGCCGCGGCAGCGCGCGCCGGCGGCCGATCTTTCGCTGCAGCACGTTCTGCACGCGATCGGCCGCCGCGTCGATGGCAGCGCGCAGGTCGTGGTCCGTCGCCGATACGACGATCGGCGCCCGCGCGCGCACGTGGACCTCGACCTCGCAGGTCTTGTCCTCGCCGCCCTTGATGCCGTTGACGTCGCCGAGGCGAATGACGACGGAGTGGATTTTCTCGGCGTGCTTGGCGAGCTTCGACGCCAGGTGCGCCGAGGAGAACTGCCGGAGTGCCTCCGTCAGTGAGAACCCGTGGGCCCTCACGTCCAGGTGGAACCCGACGCTACGCTCGCCCACGACGACCCTCGGCTCGATCCTCGGCGCGGCCATGACAACAATCTAGGTCCGCGCGCGCCGGGTGAAAGCCGGTCGCAATCGCTAAACTCGGCGGCGCAGGAGGGCGCGCAGCTCGGCGGGCAGCTCACGCTCGACGACGGCCGCGGGCTGGGGCGGCAGGCTCGCGCTGAGCGCCTGCAGCACGGCGGCCGTCATGGCCTCGACCCCCTCGGGCTCGAGCTCGAAGTGGTGGCCGATGCGCGCGAGGAACGTCCGCGCGTCGCCGGGCTCGCCGTCGTGAAGCGCGCAGCGGCCGATCGCCTCGGCCACCCCCGCCGGCAGCGCGTCGAGCACCGCGCGGCTCTGCTCGAGCGAGAGCCGCGCCAGCAGCGCGCACACGACGGACGACGCGGCCTCTCGCGCGTCGACGCCCACGGGCAGCGTGCCGCTCTCGGCGATCCGCCGGAAGAAATCCTCGGCCGCGCCCTCGAACGGCGCGCCCAGCGACGACCCGATGTGTCCCACGCCGTCCATGGGCCGGCCCTAGTTCGGGTTCCCCGTCCGTCGCGACGCGCGCTGCTTGGGCGACGCCACGCGGTTCATCGCCGTGAGCCGCATCGGCGCGTCGGGCTTGATCCGCGCCGTGCCTCGGCGGCTCGACCGGCGCGACGGACGCGTCGTCGCGCTCACCTCGAACTGGTAGGGGCTCTTGCGCGCCGCGCGCCGGCCCTCGTTGTGAGAGGCGGGGTTGGGCGGGCGATCCTTGATGCGGCCGCGCGCCGCGGCCCGCTTCCCCGCCGAGTCGTGCCCCTTCTTCTGCGCGTGTCCCGCGTGCGCCGCGCGTTGCTGCTCCACCCTCGCCCGCTCGCCCTTGGTCGCCACTGATCAAATGGTAGGCGCGGCGGTGACGTCCACAATGGGCGGCCCGCGCGGTCAGGGCGTTCCCGACCTAGCCTTCGGCCGCGCCCGCCTGCATGAGGCCCGCGATCGCGCCGTAGGCTTCGGTCCATGCCGCCTCGTGGCCCTTCGTCCAGTCGGCCGCCGCGGCCTCGGCCAGCGTCGCGAGCAAGCTGGCGCCGACCCAGCCGTACATCTCGTTCGTGACGCCGTAGCCCTTGTGCTTCGCGCCCAGGGCCTTGAGCGTGCTGGTGAGCCAGGGCGCGTCCTCGAGGTGATCCATCACGGCGACGAGCGCGTCGGTGAGCATCTTCTCTTGAGCCGCGGCGGTGTTGCGCCCGAAGAGCGCCTTCGCCTGCGGGTACCGCTGGAAGAGGATCTCGTAGAAGCGGTGCGTGAGCTGCGGTTGCCGCTCGACGACGAGGTCGAAGCTGCTGCGGAGGAGAGCGACGTTCAGGGACATGAAGGACTCCTTTCGGGAGCCCGACCGTAGCGGATCTCGCGTCAACCGAACGTCAACTTCGCGGGACTCCTCGCAAATGGGCCTTCGTGCATTCTTTGCGGCGAAGTGGTCTCGAGCAACGGTCCGGCTGCATTCTTTGCAGCGATCCTGAAGCGATAAATGCCGCGCGACTGCTGCTATAGTTGCCGACGGCAAACATGATCAAGAACCTCGATCTCGATGCGCTCCGCGCTCGCTTCCAGAACGCGAAGCCGTTCCCGTACGTCGTCATCGACGACTTCCTGGACCCGGCGTTCGCGCGCGAGGTGTCCGGCGTCTATCCGACCTTCGAGCAGGCGCTGCTCCAGGGCTTCGCGTTCAACTTCGTCAACGAGCAGCGCAAGGTTCAGATCAGCGAAACGGCGAAGTTCGCCGATCCGGTGCGCCGCCTCAACGACGCGATCTCGTCGCCCAAGTTCCTGGCCGATCTCGAGTACGTCACGGGCATCCCGCGGCTCATGGCCGACGAGAAGCTCGGCGGCGGCGGCATGCACCTCACGGGCTCGGGCGGCCGGCTCGACGTGCACGTCGACTTCAACCGCATCGAAGAGCGTCAGCTCTTCCGCCGCCTCAACATCCTCATCTACCTCAACACCGAGTGGAAGGACGAGTGGGGCGGTCAGATCGAGCTGTGGGACTCGAGCGTCAAGGTGTGCCACCTCAGCTCGCTGCCGGTCCTGAACCGCTGCCTCATCTTCCAGACCAGCGACATCAGCTACCACGGCGTTCGGCCCATCACGGCGCCGCCCGAGGTCGCCCGCAAGTCGTTCGCCGCCTACTACTACACGCGCGAGGCGCCCGCGGAGTGGAACGGCGAGTCGCACTCGACGATCTTCAGGGCGAGGCCGGACGAGAGGTTCCGAGGCCTCGTCACGATGCCCGCCGAGAAGCTGAAGCGCAAGGTTCAGGACGGCATTCACCAGGCCAAGCAGATCGTCAAGTCGATCATCGGCCGCGACTAGGGCGCTCGCTCCGCGAGCGGCTACAGCTCGGGTGGGTTCGCGGGCTCGAGGCCCATGAGCTTGCGCTCCACGAGCTCGTGGATGACGACCGCGGGGCGCTGCTCTTCGATGGCGCGCGCGGGGAAGTCGTCGGTCCAGAGCCAGCGCGCCTTCTGGAAGTGACGCGACAGCGTCGGGAGCAGCGCCTCGCCGAACGAATCGCGCACGACGATCGCGGAGGCGATCTCGCCGCCCGCGCTCCGCGTCTCGAGGTCGTAGCGCGGGTGAACGTCGGTGCGCTCGAAGGTGATGGGCGCGCCGTCGCCGAACGTCGCGGCCGCGAGGCCGGGCCGCAGGTGACCCTGAACCTGCGGCTCGAGGAGATCGGTCTGCAGGCCGCAGACGCGCGCCAGATCGCCGCCGCGCGTGACGATCGACTCGCGCTCGACGCCGTCGGGGCCGAGCGGCGCCACCGCGGGGAACCAGGCCGCGAGCCGCGCCGTGATCGCCCGGTAGCCCGCGAAGGCGCCCGCGTCGTTCCAGTGCGTGTCCGTCAGGTGGTAGACGCGCGCGTTCGCCTTCTGCGCGGCGACCGCGTCCGTGAGATCGAGGAAGTCGACGGCGTGCGTGCGCTCGAGCATCTCGCGCAGCTGCCCGAGGCGCGAGGGCACCGGCGCGCGCGTGAACCACGGCGGGACCTGCTCCGCGTAGATCGTCTCCTTGTCGGGCGCGACGACGAGGAGATACTTGATGCCGCGCTTCGCGAGCCAATCGCGCCGGGCCTCGAGGACCGCGCGCCAGCGCTCGAGCGCGGCGGGCGACATCGGATCGACGCGCCGTATCTCCTCCGCGACGTGGTCGGATCGAAGGAAGAGCCACGGATCGGCGCGGAACACCGTCTCGGGCGCGGGTGACACACCCAGGACCTTCCACGCGAAGAGGCCGTGGGCGCGGACGAGGGCGCCGCGGAACCCCATGTTCGACTTCAGATAGAGGAGGAGCTGTCCCGGGACCTTCACGAGCGACCGGTCGAGGTGCAGCGCCGGGAACGCCGCGACGTCGCGTAGCGGCGACGGCGTGGGATCGAGCCCGACGACGAGATCGAGGGTGGGCAGCACGAGCGCCACGAGGAAGGTCGCGGTGAGCGCGACCTGCCAGCGGCGGCGCCGGGGCGACGCGACCGACGAAGCGGGCTCGACGAGGGGTGGAGCGGCGGTGGACATCAGAACCTGAAATAGATGAAGGGGCTGTAGGAGCCGGCCGCCATGAGCGACACGGCATAGATGAAGACGCCGAGCACCCCCGCGAGCCGCGCGGCCTCGAGAGGGCCCGCGGCCCGCGAGCCGCCGTCCGAGACGCGCTCGAACCAGCGCCGCAGCGCGGGGAACACGGGGGCCGAGCCCACCGCGCCGAGCAGCGCCGCCCCGACGACCTGCGCGTCGACGAACATGCGCACGCCCGGGACGACCTGCGTGGGATGCGCGCCGCCCGCGAGCGCGCGCAGGAAGCCGAGCGCGGTGGACAGATCGTCCGCGCGGAAGAACACCCAGCTGACGAGGACCACCAGCAGCACGTAGGCGTGGCGCACGATCCGCCAGGGCGCGCGCAGGACCTGGAGCGCGCGGACGCGCTCGAGGATGAGGAACACGCCGTGGAAGAGGCCCCACACGACGAAGCTCCAGCTGGCGCCGTGCCACAGGCCGCAGAGCAGGAACACGACGAGCAGGTTCAGCATGCGTCGCCCCGACGAGACGCGGTTCCCGCCGAGGGGGATGTAGAGGTAGTCGCGGAACCACGACGACAACGAGATGTGCCAGCGCCGCCAGAACTCGGTCATGCTCGTCGCGACGTACGGGTAGTCGAAGTTCTCGAGGAAGCGGAAGCCGAACATGCGCCCGAGGCCGATGGCCATGTCGGAGTAGGCCGAGAAGTCGAAGTAGATCTGCAACGCGTACCCCACGATGCCGATCCAGGCGAGGCCGCCCGACAGCTGCGAGGCGGGGAGCGCGAAGATGAGGTCCGTTGGCCGGGCGACGACGTTCGCGATGATCATCTTCTTGCCGAGCCCGAGCGTGAAGCGGCGGATCCCCTCCGTGAAGCCGTCGAGCGTGACCGTGCGGCTCTCGATCTGCGGGGCGACGTCGACGTAGCGGACGATCGGGCCCGCGATGAGCTGCGGGAAGAACGATTTGTACATCGCGAGCTTGATGAGGCTCCGCTGCGGCGGGCAGGCACGTCGATGCACGTCGATGACGTAGGACATGCCCTGAAATGCGAAGAAAGAAATCCCTATGGGCAGGTGCACGCGCGGGACGCGCAGCGGCCGCAGGCCCCAGCCGCCCAGGAAGACGTTGAAGTTCTCGACGAGGAAGTTCGTGTATTTGAACCCGACGAGCAGAAGCAGGTTCCCCACGACGGCCGCGACGACGGGCGCCCGCGACGCGCCCGCGCTCCGTCCCGCCGCGAGCCCGCAGGCCCAGTTCAGCAGGATGGAGACACAGAGCACCAACACATACACGCGCTCACCCCAGGCGTAAAACCCGAGGCTGAAAGCGAGAAGAACGTAGTCGCGAGCCCTCGAGCCGACGAGGAAATAAGCCAGCAGCACCGCCGGCAGAAAAAAGAAGACGAAGGACGGCTCGGAAAAGAGCATTAGGTCGCGCGCAGTATATAGCGACGCGTCTTAGCGCCTGGACACGATGGCGCCGCGCATCTAATATCAGGGCGTCCAGCGAGCGGGAATTTCTGCTCCTCGGACTCGTTACTCAAGCTCCCTGAGTGACGGTCGAGATCGTTTTCGTTTTCACTCCGAATCGAGGCTGTTCATGAGGAAGTATCCGGAGCTGGGAGAGAGCGTGTCTCTGCCCTCCCGCCGATTCGACCGCCGCCAGTTCCTGCGCGGAGCGGGAGGGGCGGCCATGTTGCTGCCCTTCCTGCCGTCGCTGATGCCGCGGAAGGCCTGGTCACAGACCGTCGCCCCGCCCAAGCGCTTCGTCTACATCGGCACCGAGCACGGCGGCGCCTCGTTCGCCAACGTCTACGGGACGCAGGGCACGACGGGCGCGACGCCGGTGACCCTGTGGGCCGGCAACACCGCCACGTCCGCGCCGCTGCAGCTCACGACCAACGGCGCCACGGCGTCGCTCTCGCCGGTCTTCACCGCGGCATCGACGGTGCTCACGCCCGCGATCGTTCAGAAGATGAACATCATCCGCGGCATCGACTTCGCCAACCCGCTCGGGCACCAGGACGGCGGCCACCTCGGCAACAACGCCTCGCAGGTCGGCGATCGGGCGATGACGCTGACGCCGATGGTGACTATCGATCAGCTCATGGCGTACTCGCCGAACTTCTACACGGACATCCCGCGCGTCCGCTCGATCAACATCGGCGGCAGCCGCTGCCTGTCCTGGACCTACAGCAACCCGTCGACGAAGACGGGCGTGCAGCAGCTCCAGCGCTACCAGAGCGCGCTGGCCCTCTTCAACTCGATCTTCGGGACGAAGAGCACGACGCCGACGCGCCCGCTCATCATCGACCACGTCCTCGACAACTACAAAACGCTGCGCAACTCGAACCGGCGCCTCTCGGCCGCCGACAAGATGCGCCTCGACGATCACGTCGCGCGCCTGACGTTGCTGCAGCAGCAGATCGCGGCGCTCACCAAGCCGCTCAACTGCGGCAGCCCCACGGCGCCCGCGGACAACATCTCGATCTTCAACAACCTCGACAACAAGGGCCTCGCGCTCGACATGCAGACCTCGTACTACAAGGTCATGGCGGACGTGCTGCTCACGGCGTTCAACTGCGGCGCCTCGCGCATCGCCGTGTTCCACGAGACCTATCCCTACAGCACGTACCAGGGCGACTGGCACCAGGACATCGCGCACCAGGACATGTCAGCCGGGCCGCAGGCCACGCTCTCGGCCTCGTACCAGCAGGTCTTCGAGCACGTGTTCATGTACCTCGTGAACGGGCTCGACGCGATCAAGGACGCGGACGGCTCGTCGGCGCTCGACAACTCGCTCATCTACTGGGGGCACGAGTCCGGCTTCTCGACGCACGATCCGTGGGCCCTCCCCATCGTCATGGCCGGCAAGGCGAGCGGGTACTTCAAGACCGGGATGTACGTCGACTACAGGAACCAGATCCCCTCGTCGCAGATCTTCCAGTCGGACGCGCCGATGCCGGGCAACTTCGCCGGCCTCACGTACCCGCAGTTCCTCGCGACGGCGCTGTACTCGATGGGCATCCAGGCCAGCGAGTGGAAGCAGCCGAACGGCCTGCCCGGCTACGGCGACTACAAGACCGACGCCACCTCGCTGGCGCAGTTCACGTACAAGGGCGTCGTCGCGCGGCCCGCCGCCGTCACGACGAACGCGAGCATGCCCCTGCCCATCATCACGGGGATGTGAGGGGACCATGGCGCGCTTCAAACGAGATGTGCTGGTGAAGTCGGCGGCCGCGTCGCTCGCCGTCGGCCTGACGGTCGGGCTGACGATCGGCGGCTGCGTCACGGGGAAGATCATCGGCGGCGGCGGGGGCGGGCCCCCCGTCGGCCAGAACAACATGCCCCCGGCGGGGGCGGGCACCGCGTTCTCGTGCGACATGACGGTCGCGCCCGCCTCGACGCCGCTCGTCCGC
>Ga0265339_10002636_pt1 | contig 12785 bp, 7 predicted proteins | sample 4CB219metaG_FD_202085 | JGI IMG/M metagenome (GOLD analysis project Ga0265339, IMG submission 202085) | Rhizosphere microbial communities from Carex aquatilis grown in University of Washington, Seatle, WA, United States - 4-CB2-19 metaG | ecosystem: Host-associated > Plants > Roots > Rhizosphere...
CCGCATCGATGGCGCTGGCCGGTGTCGAGGGCGTACTGCGCGTGCTCGTCACCGCCTCGGAGCCGACCCGTGTGCAACGCCGGCTGGCGGGCCGCCACGCCGCGGACGAGCGCGAAGCTGCCAAGGCGGTCAAGCAATCAGATCGCGAGCGCAGCAACTACCTGCGCGACTTCTATGGCGTCACCGAGGAGCGGCCGACGCACTACGACCTGGTGATGAACACAGACACGCTCTCGGCGGAACAAGCTGCCGGCATCCTGATCGCCGCAGCCGAAGGGCGCTGAATCACTCCATCGCGATCGCTCGTCGCGGCCCGCGCCGAGCCGTCTGCCGCATAGCTACATTGCGGACGTCATCAGCTTGACCGCACGGGTACTTCCGCACAGCCTCGCAACACCCAGCCATTCAGATCAAGGCGCCGAGTAACCAATTCGACCTCCTCGAAGTGCGCGGCGCTGAACCGGGCTGTAACGGGACGCGTCGATGATGGAGACGACCGTTGAGGCGGATGCGCGTGAAGAGCTCGCGAACCGGCGGCTGCTCCAGCTCGCGCTCGGCGGTGGGCGCAGTTCGTCTTACGCAACGGATGCTGCGCACCGAGACCGACAGCGGTTGTCCGTCCCCATGGCGCCCGTATATGGACTGCTGGACCGAATGACAGCGCCCCGAGGTGTCTCTCGTCGCCTGCACCTTCTCGGACCTGCTTTGCCTGGATTGGCGCTCTTCGCGGTCTCCATTCTTCTCGCCGCAGATTCCTATCACGATTACGGGATGTCCTGGGACGAGCCAGCCCAGCACGCCCTCGGGATGGTGACGTACAACTATGTGACACACGGCGATCCAGCGCTCTACACGTATGTCGATCGCGCTCTCGGGACCGGCTTCGAGCTACCACTCTATGCGATGGAGCGGTGGCTCCACCTGGAGGACCCGAGCGACCTCTACCCTGCCAGGCACCTCGCGACGCACGTATACTTCCTCGTGGCCGTGTTGTGCGGCTACATGCTCGCCTGGCGCCTGTTTCACGATCATTTCCTCGCCTGTCTTGCTTTTGTCTTGATCGCCTTTCATCCGCGCCTATACGCGCACTCCTTCTTCAATACCAAAGACATTCCGTTTTTGTCGGCGGTCCTGGTTGCTCTCCTCATCTGCCACATTGCCTTCGAGACCAATAAGAGCTCGTGGCACTTCCTGCTCGGCGCAGCCTTTGGCTACGCCGCGAGCATCAGGCTATTTGGCATTGTCCCAGCCGCCATCGTGTTCGGCTTTCTCGTGCTGGATATCCATCAGCGTCGCGCATTACGGACAATTCGCCAGCCTGTCTTCAATGCGACGCTGTACGCCGTGGGGTTTGCGAGCATCCTGTATATTGCGTGGCCGCTCCTGTGGAATCACCCAATCGTTCATCTGGCGGAATCGCTCCGGACCCTTGCGCACATCCAATGGACCGGCCAGGTGCTGTTTGATGGAGTCAGCTATCGCGGCGACGAGCTGCCTTGGACCTATGCGCCAGCGTGGTGCCTAATCAGCATACCGGAGCTGTGGTTGCTGGCGGGAGGATTGGGCTGCGCCTGGATAGGCGTTGCTCTGGCGCGACGGCCGTTGAAGTGCCTGATGCAGACGCCAGAGCGGCACTATGCATTATACATGCTCTGTTTTCTATGTCCGTTGGTCATTGCGAGCGTCACGCATGGTGCCGACATCGACGATTGGCGCCATCTGTATTTCATTTTCCCTTCGTTCGTGATGCTGGCGCTGCTTGGCATGCGGAAACTCCTGCACGGGCGAACGAGAAGAATTGCCCAGGCATTGTGTGTGGCGCAGGTCGCGGCAACCGGCTGGTTCATCATTCAGTATCATCCGTACGAGTACGTGTATTTCAATCATCTCGTCTCGCATGCGCAGGAATCGTTGCGACAACGTTATGATCTGGAATACTGGGGAGTGTCGTACAAGCGAGGACTGGAGTATATTCTTGCGCACGACGACGCTGGCGTAATAGTCGTTCGCGCCACGTTTGAGACGCCGGTTCGAAACAACATAATGCTGTTGCCGGCGGCGGTCCGCTCGCGCATAGCGGTGGTTGGGGAAGACGCCCCTGCCGATTATTTCATGACGAATTTTCGCATGCACCCGGGCGAGTTCGACTATCCGATCTATTACGAGATCAAGGTGCTGGGGAGCACTATTCTGAGGGTGTACAAGCTGCACTAGCTCGGACGCGGCGCTCCGCCGCGGAGAACGGGTGGCGGCAGCAGGTAAGGCACTAGGGTACGGAATTCAATATCATATTCTGCCCGATCGCTGCCATTACGAACCACCCGGTTGCATACACCGCCCACCGGTGACGCGGCCGCCAGGCGGCCAGTTCTGCGCCGGCGGCCATCGCCATGAGCGGCTGCAGGAACAGCCAAACGCGGGCCGTCTCCGCCGCCAGCAATCCGGACACGGCTACCGCCACGATCTGCAAGACAACCAGCCCCGTCAGCGTTCGGTCGTTGCGGCCACGCAGTGGAAGATCCCGCGTCGAGAAGAGCCGCGCTCCTGCCAGAACGATCCCGATCCAACCGCACCCCAGGGCGAAATCCCACAGGTCGAAGGGAATGGTCTTTGGGTATGGTCGGCCAAGAGACGGAAGCAGGACCCGCGTCTGGTTGGCCAGCGCCGAGTGAAAGGTATCGACCGGATGGTAGCCGGTGCGCAGCCACAGAACGGCGTACGCCGCCAGAAAGACCAGCCCCGCAACCGCCGCCTGCTTGCCGATCCGTCGAACGGGTAGTTGCGGGAATTCCATCCGCGCCAGCGCCGCGTAGCCCAGCAGGAAGACCCCCAGGACCACCAGGTTGTAGGTCAGGAGAAAAGTCAGGCTTGCGAGCAGACCGAACAGCGCTCCCCAGAACACCCGATCTTCCGCAAGGGCCGCGGCCCAGAGGATCAACAGCAGACAGGTGAAGACAGGAAAGATCTGATCCATTTCCGGGAGAAACAGGATGAGGCCGGGGGACAAAGCCATGATGCTGGCACCGCAGAAGGCTTTGGCGCGGTCGCCGAGCAGCCAGACGATCAACGCGTAGGTCGCCGGAATCGCCAGCAGGCTCAGCAGACCGTCGCTGATTCCCGCCGCCAGCGCGGCCGCCGGCGTGTCGCCCAGCCACCGAAGGAAGAACAAGTGATAGAGGACCGCGCCGGCCGGTTTCGTCAGGGCATGGAGATCGAATTGATACTGAGAAAACTCGGCCTGCCACTCGGCGTAGTGCCCGAGCCACCGCGGGTCGTCCAAGCGACCGGCCCTCAGTAGATGCAGCGCGGTCGAGTAGTAACTGGTGGCCGCCGAATTCTCGATGATCGAGCGAATCAAATCCCAGAGGCCGCGGGGGCTTTGCAGGTGGCAGGCGATCGCTTCCCACAGCAGGGTGGATCCCATTAGGAACACCAGGCCGGTTCGTGCTCCCACCTGACCACGGTCGTAAAGAATCTGTCCCAGAAAAAAAGGAATCGCTGCCAGGGCCATCAGCGAATACCAGGAGCCGGCGCTCAGTCTTCGCCAGGCCCACATCCAGTAGGAAGGCCCGTTGATCCCGGGCGCGTGAAACATCACCAGCGCTGCCAGCAGAAGCCCCGATGCGACAAGTAGCGGAAGCTTCCATATCGCTTCGTTGCCAAGGCGCACGTCCGCAGCGCATCGGGTTCTATCGAGGTCGCCTCCTCTGGGAGGCCGGCCTGCTTTCCCGGTAGCGCAGTCCTTCAAACTCGCCCAGGGCATTGGACCTCCATAGATCGGATCGACCCCATCGACTAACGCAAGCAAACGCAGACGGTCTGGACGCCAGACGCTGGTCCGTGCCTGCCGCGTCGACTCATCAATCAGGTCCGCAGCGCCCGCGTCCGGTGATTTTCACAGACCATCGGCCTCGTGTAGACGGATCCGAGCGGATGCCGGCAGGGTCGGTCGAGTTGGCACCGGCGCGCGTGTCCGCGAGGAAGAGGACGCAGCATGAAGATCAGCGGTTCGAACGCGATGGTGGTCGGCGGCGCCTCGGGAATGGCGCGCGCCACGGCCGAGATGTTGGTGCGCGAGGGGGCCCGCGTGGCCCTCCTCGACCGGGATGCCGAGAAGGGCGAGGCCGCCGCCGCCGCCGTCGGCGATGGGACGTGCTTCTACCGCTGCGACGTCACCGACTTCGCCGGCACGGAAGCGGCGATCCGCCACGCCGCCGCCGATCTCGGCACGCTGCACTTCGGCGTCAACACCGCCGGCGGCGGGATTGCCAGGCGGACGCTGTCGAAAGACGGCGTACACCCGCTCGACGACTTCCGCGCCGTGATCGATCTCAATCTCGTGGCGAGCTTCAACGTCGCGCGGCTGCAAGCCGAATGCATGGCGCGCAACGACGGGGACGCGAACGGCGAACGCGGCGTGATCCTGATGACCGCGTCGATCGCTGCCTTTGAGGGGCAGATCGGGCAGGTCGCCTACAGCGCGGCAAAGGCCGGTATCGCCGGCATGACCCTCACCATGGCGCGCGATCTCGGCAGCCTCGGCATCCGCGTCGTGACCATCGCTCCGAGCTTGTTTCACACCGGTCTCACGCAGGGCATCCCGAAGGCCATGGAAGACGGGCTCACCAAGGATGCCGCCTTTCCGAAGCGCATGGGGCGACCCGAGGAATACGCCCATATGGCCCGCGCGATCTTCGAGAACCCGATGCTGAACGGATCGGTGGTGCGTTTGGACGGCGGCCAGCGCTTCGCGCCCAAGTAGCTCCGACCGTGCCGATCGGCCATGGCGGCGCCAGACTCCGGGCGAACGTAGCGGCTGCCGAGTTGGAGTTGATCGAGCGTCGTGACGATCAGCACGGCGTCGAGCCGGCGCGGCGTGACCAAACCAAGGTCTATCGGGTCGCGCCGGCTCGTCGCCGATGCGACCTCGACGGCGCTCGCCTGCCGGCGTCTTGCGTGTTACCGGCCGCTTCGACCGGTTGAGCGGACGCAGACATGGGCACCGGACGGATGGAGGCCTTCAGCGACGGCGTGATCGCGATCATCATCACGATCATGGTGCTCGAGCTGAAGGTGCCGCGCGGCACCGACTGGGCCGAGTTGCGCGACCTTCTGCCGGTGCTCGCCAGCTACGCGCTGAGCTTCGTCTACGTCGCCATCTACTGGAACAACCATCACCACCTGCTGCACGCCTGCGACCGCATCAATGGCGCGATCATGTGGGCCAATATGTTCTTCCTGTTCTGGCTGTCGCTCATTCCTTTCGTGACGTCCTGGGCAGAGGAGTATCGCGACGCGGCGTTGCCGACAGCGGCCTACGGCGTCGTACTGCTGATGTGCGGCGTGGCCTACGTGGTCATGGAACGACAAATGGTGCGCGAGAACGGCCCGCAGTCGGTGCTCGCCGAAGCGGTCGGCAGGGACCGCAAGGGTATGGTGTCGTTGATCGGCTACGCTGCGGCGATCGCGCTCGCCTTCGTGTCGTCGCGGTTCGCGGACCTGATCTACGTGCTGGTCGCGGTCATGTGGGTCGCGCCCGATCACCGCATCGAGCGCCGCGTCGGCTAGCGCCGATCGCAGTACTCGACAAGATCCTCCACGAATCCGGACTGCGCACGCAACGCGTCGTGCGTTGGCACGTCGGGCGACATCCGTCGTCGAGCGCGCGCCGGGCGTCGACGCGGTCACGGATCCAGCGTCTCCGGCAAATCGGCTGTGGCACCGAAAGATGTGCGCGCTGCACAGGCACTGCCCGACTCAAGGTTCTATTCCACTGCGTGAGTTGCTTCGCCGCGGTGCCGAACGGGCCGAGTTGGTATACGGCCGCGCCCGCGGGCGAGAAGGTGAACGGCTCAAACGGTTCGGCAACCATCTTATCGAGGTAGTCGCGCGGCGCGACGCCGGTGCTGACGTATGGATTGAAGTTCTCGCCGCTCATCTTCGGCACGAATGTCGAGACGTATTGGATGATGGCCGCGTCGGTGGCCGGATCGTCGTGCGCGGCAGTGAACGCCCCGATGGGGCCGGTTTCCACCATGAACGGTTTCAAGGCGGCAATGATGTCGGCCTGCAGCTGCAGGATGTTCGGCGTCGGCTTGGCGCAAATGCCGGCGACGCCAACCGCGCCGGCCGGCGCATAGTAGTATTCGAACGCCTGCAGCTGCATGGCGTTGACGTTCGCAGCGGCCAGGACCTTCTCTGCGGCGGCATAGACCTGGTCGAGATCCGCAGTGCGGACGAAGCACTGCAGCAGCGTAATGTGCGGACGGTGCGCAGCATCGAGGGTGAAGCGCGTTGGGAAGGCCGCCAGTAGGCGGGCGTTGTTGGCTTCTGCATGCTGGAGCATGTTCGCGTCCGGTTGCAGCAAGATGTCGATGGCGGTGATCTCGGACGGCGTCACCGGGAAGACGCTCTTCCAGTCATTCTTCATGCTGACGACGGTCCAGCCGTCCTTCTTCGCATGAGCATCGAGCGCTGGTGTGAAGGCCCCGAGCTTCACGTCGGGCAGTCCGCGCGCCGGACCGTAGGCGTATTCGCGCGCCGCATCGTCGTGCAGCACCAGCAGCTGGAACCGCGCCCCGCCGCTCCCCTGCGTGTATTCCAGCATCTGCTGGTCGCCGACGGAGTTGCCGAACGCAATGATGGGTCGACGCCCGATGTGCTGGTTGATGCCGACGGGCTTGCCGCCCTTGTCGTCGTTGAAGTTCAGCTCCGGGGCTCTGCCGCAACGGCCACGCATTCCGAGCCAGGATGCATTGCCGCTTAGGGCAATCTGGACAATCATCTCCGCTCGGGCCATGACGAATTCGAGAAGCGCCTTGAGACTCTCAAGCGAAGTGTTCCGCGGGACATGAGCGAGGCTGAGATTCGCGTTCGCGGCACCGAGATCCTCGCCACCGATACCCGCCAGCAGTACCGCGAGAAGATCGCCCGCATCACCCTGGACTCGATGGTCCAGTTCGTCGGCCTGCTGGACGCGGACGGTACCGTTCTGGAGATCAACAAGGTCGCGCTCGATGCCGTTGGGATCGATCTTTCGCAAGTCGAGGGGAAGCCGTTTTGGACGACCTTCTGGTGGCAGGTCTCGGAGGAGATCCGCGCCGAGCTGCGCAGGCTGATCGGACGCGCCGCGGCCGGCGAGTTCGTCCGCTGGGACACCCCGATCTTTGGCCGCGCCGGCGGCCGGGAGACGATCATCATCGACGCCTCGCTGTGCCCGGTCTTCGACGACCACGGCAAGGTCGTGTTCATCTGCGCCGAGGGGCGCGACATCACCGAGAAGAAAGCGCAGGAGCGGGAGATCGCGGAGAAGAACGTCGAGCTGCAGGGACTGCTCGAGCGCATCCGCGAGTTGGATGAGATCCGCACCCAGTTCTTCGCCAACGTCAGCCACGAGCTGCGCACGCCGTTGGCGCTGATCATCGGCCCGGCGGAGCGGCTGTTGAAGCCGGAGGTCGCGGCGCAGCCCGCAGAGCAGCGCGAGACGGCCGAGGTGATCGTGCGCAATGCGCGCATGCTGCTGAAGCACGTCAACGACCTGCTCGACCTCTCCAAGCTGGAAGCCGGCAAGCTCAAGCTCGAGCTGCGCGACACCGACGTTGCGGCGCTGGTGCGGTTCATGGCGTCGCACTTCGACGTTCTCGCCGCCGAGCGGGGCGTGCACTTCGTTGTCGATACGCCGCCCTCGCTCCTCGCCGCCGTCGATCCAGAGAAGCTCCAGCGGGTCGTGATGAATCTGTTGTCGAACGCCTTCAAGTTCGTTCCCGCGTCGGGGCGCGTGCGCTGCGCTCTGCGCCTTGCGGAGGGGGCGCTGGTCCTCGACGTCGAGGATTCCGGTCCGGGCGTGCGACCCGAGTTGCGCAAGGCGATCTTCGAACGTTTTCGCCAAGGCGATGGTGGCGCCAATCGGCAGAGTTCGGGAACCGGACTGGGCCTCGCGATCGCCGACGAATTCGTCGCAATGCACCAGGGCGCAATCGAGGTGCACGATTCGAGTCTCGGTGGCGCGCGCTTTCAGGTCGCTGTGCCGCATCAGCCCATCGCCACCGCGGAGCAACTCACGGCCGCCGACGAGGTCCTCGATCCCCACACCCTGACCGGCCTGCTGGAGGAGCTGCGTGTGCCGAGCGCCGCGCCGGCGCGCGGCGGCGATGTCGGGCGGTCGGATTCGCGCGCCACCGTGCTGGTGGTCGAGGACAACGCCGACATGAACCGTTTCGTCGCGCAGTGTCTGTCCGCCGACTACCACGTGCGCACGGCCTTCGACGGCCAACAGGGTCTCGAGCAGGCGCTGGCGCATCATCCGGATCTCATCGTCTCCGACATCATGATGCCGCGCGTGAGCGGCGAGCAGATGATCGCCGCGCTGCGCCAGCATCCGGAGATGGACGAGACCCCGATCCTTCTGCTCTCCGCCAAGGCGGACGAGGAGCTGAAGAGCCGCCTACTGGAGGAGGGCGCCCAGGATTTCGTCACCAAGCCGTTCAGCGAGCGCGATCTTCTGGTGCGGGCCCGCAACCTCATCGCGGTGCGGCAATCGCGAGAGCTTCTGCGCGATGTCGAGAAGGCGAAGCGCTCCAGCGTCGAGGCGACGAATCGCGAGCTGGTGGAGCGCACGCAGCAATTGAGCGCGCTGTTTCAGCAGGCGCCGAGCTTCATTGCCGTGCTGCGCGGCCGCGGGCACGTCTTCGAGCTGACGAACTCGGCCTTCGACCGCCTGATCGGTCACCGCGACATCATCGGCCGATCGGTGGTCGAGGCGCTCCCCGAAATTCCGGATCAGGGCTTCATCGAATTGCTCGACCGCGTCTTCCTCACCGGCGCCCCACACGTGGGAAGGAGCGTCGCGGTGCTTCTGCAGCGCGGCGATGGCGCCGCGCTCGAACAACGCTACGTGGATTTCATCTTTCAGCCGCTGCTCGCGAATGACGGCAGCGTCGTCGGCGTCTTCGTCGAAGGTAGCGACGTCACCGATCGCCAGCAGGCCGAGGACGCCTTGCGCGCCGCCGATCGGCGCAAGGACGAATTCCTGGCGACGCTCGCGCACGAGCTCCGCAATCCCCTCGCGCCGATCCGGCACGCGGCGCGGATCAGCAAAATGCCCGGCGCCACCGACGCGCAGATGAAGTGGTCGCAGGAAGTCGTCGGTCGCCAGGTCGAGCACATGGCGCGCCTGCTCGACGACCTGCTGGAAGTTTCACGCATCACGCGAGGGCGATTGGAGCTGCGCAAGCAGCGGCTGGTTCTGCAAGAGACGCTCGTGGAGGCCGTGGAGACGGTCCGCCCGCAGATCGAGGCGCGCGGCCACCAGCTGGTGATCGAGTTGCCGCCGGCGCCGATCCACATCGATGCGGATCCGGTGCGTGTCGCGCAGATCTTCTCGAACCTGCTGCTCAACGCCGCCAAGTACACCGATGCCGGCGGCTTGATCCGCGTCCAGGCGACCCTGGCCAACGACCAGGTGTCGGTCCACGTGCAGGACAACGGCATCGGCATCGCGCCCGAACTGCTGCCGGAGATGTTCGAGATGTTCTCGCAGGCGACCTCGGCGCTCGATCGCTCGGAAGGCGGCCTGGGCATCGGCCTGTCGCTGGCGCGTGGGCTGGTGGCGCTCCACGGCGGCTCGATCGAGGCGAGAAGCCCCGGCCTCGGCCTTGGCAGCGACTTCGTCGTCACGCTGCCGTTGGCGCCGACGGGGCGCGCCGCGCATGTGGCCGCGGGCGGCGCCTTGTCGCCCGCTGGCAACGCGCGCCCCGTGCGAGTGCTCGTCGCCGACGACAATCATGACAGCGCCGACAGTTGCGCGATGCTGCTGGAGATGGCGGGCCACGAGGTCCGCGTCGCCTACTCGGGCTCGCAGGCGCTGGCGCTGGCCGCGGAGTTCCGTCCGCAGATCGCGCTGCTCGATATCGGCATGCCGGAGATGAACGGCTACGAGTTGGCGCGATTGATCCGCGCCGCCCCGTGGGGACGCGACATGCTACTCGCCGCCGTCAGCGGGTGGGGACAGGACGAGGATCGGCGACAAGCCGAGGCCGCCGGGTTCGATCACCACAGCACGAAGCCCATCGATTTCGACGCCCTGGCACCGCTCTTCGCGCGCTGCACTCCCGAGGAGCCGGAGCCGCGCGCCTAGCGACCGCGTGCGTCGCCAAGCCTCTCGAGGCGGCGCGCTGCTCGAGACGGGCGCTGCCTGCGGCTGGGGGCAACTCTGGGGGGCACAACGCGCCGCGATCCGAACGACGCGCAGCTGGCAGGGTTTCGCGACCGTGGTGGTCCGGCGTCAGAAGCCCAAACGCACCAGGTCGCGTTGCTCCGCCGCGTAGGCGCGCGCGAATGCCAGCTGCGCCTCACTTTGAGCGTGGATTTCGAACAGCGGCTCGCCGCGTACGATGACGTCGCCGACCGTCCGCCGTAGACGCACACCGGCAGTCGAGTTGGCGGGCGCGCCGGCATACTTGGCGATACGCGCGAACTGCCAGCAGTCCATCTCGCGCAGGCGACCGTCAGCCGGCGCCGGCATGACTTCGCAGTACGGCGCGGCCGGCGGCAGAACGCGCGCGCCTTGCGCGGCGGCGATGCGCTCGAACGCGTGCGCCGCCTTGCCGCTATCGAGCGTGTCCTCCGCCAGCCGGTAGCCTCCCGCGGGGGGCGCAGCGCCGACCATCTCGAGCAGGCGGGCGGCGAGGTAGAGAGATTTCTCGCGCAGGTCGACCGGCGCGCCAGGCTCGCGGCGCAGCACGGCGAGCACGTCGAGCGCCTCGAGGCGCGGCCCAATGCCCCAGCCAATCGGGCCGCGCGCTTCGGTGACGATGACGTCGAGCTGCAATGCGATCGCCGCGGCGACGTTGCGGAACATCTGGGCCAGACGGTGCGCGGCGTCCGCGCCACGCACCTTCGCGGTGCTGCCGACCGGAATGTCGATCAGCACGTGCGTCGCACCGACACTCTTTTTCTTGGCCAGGATAGAGGCCACCATCTGCGCTTCGGTATCGAGCTCCATCGGCCGCTCGACGGTGATGAGAATGTCGTCGGCCGGCGCCAAATCGAGTGCCCCGCCCCAGGCGATGCAGGCCCCGGCGCTTTTGACCACCTCGCGGAGCCGCGCCGGCGGCAGCGCGACGTCGGCCAGCATCGCCATCGTATCCGCCGTGCCGGCCGGGCTGGTGATGGCGCGTGACGATGTCTTGGGCGCCGTCAGGCCGCACGCCGCGAGGATCGGCACGACGATCATCGTCGTGCGATTGCCCGGCACGCCGCCGACGCAGTGCTTGTCGACGATCGGCGCCGCCGCCAGATCCAGGCTCGTCCCGGTGCCAATCATGGCGCGCGTGTAGGCGATCAACTCATCGTGATCGAGCGTTCGCAGCGCGCAGGCCAACACCAGCATCGACAATTCGACCTTCGAGTAGCGGTGCTGGGTGACATCGCGCAGAATGGCGTCGAACTCGGGTTGGCCCAGCCGCGCGCCGTGCAGCTTGCGGCGCACGAGGTCGAGGCTGCGCGGCGGCGGCGACAGGGTTGCGTGGACCATGGCGCCATCCGGCAGCCCGAGATCGCGTGCCGCCACGGCGGACAGTCCGACCTCGTCCGGCGACACCAACAACGCCCCGCCACAGAAGTTCAGCACCCCGGTGATTTCACGTTGCGCGCCGCCCGCTTCGATGACCCGCACGCGGTCGAGCGGGCGAAATCCAAGATTCCCGGCGCGCACCGCGTCTTCGTGAATGAACACGACGTGCTCCTGCTGCGTGTCGATCTCGAGTTGCTTGAGGCGAAACATTCGGCGTGCGCGGCGCGTGATCGCTAGTCGACGCGGACCGTCTCGAGGAAGCGCGGAACGATCGCCGTCCAGCCGAGCTCCGCCGCGATGCGCCGCTGCAACGCTTGCGCGGCGGTCGGCTCGCCGTGCACGACGTAGACCGTCTCAGGCGGGCGCGGCGCGGCGCGCAGCCAGTCGATGAGCTCGCCTTGATCGGCATGCACGGAGAATCCCGGTACCGAGACGACCTCGGCTCGTACCGGCACATAGCGCCCGAGCATCTTCACGGCGGTCAGGCCGTCGACGAGCGCGCGGCCGCGCGTTCCTTCCGCCTGAAAGCCCGGCAGGATGACGGAGTCGCGCGGCTTCGGGAGATGCCGGGCCAAGTGATGGAGGACGCGACCGCCGACCGCCATGCCGGAGGCAGAAATGATCACCGCCGGGCCGCGCACGTCGTTGAGCGCGCGCGAGGACTCCACCGTGCGTGACTCGTGCAGCTCGCCGGGATCGAACGGATCGCCGTGATCGACCAGCGGGCGCGTTTCGGGGCTGCCGTCGGCCAGCGCCGTGCGGTACAGCTCGAGCGCCGCCAGCGCCATGGGACTGTCGACGTACACCGGCATCTTCGGCACCCGCGCGTCGCGCATGAGGCGGCGCAGGTGGAACAGCACGACCTCGGTCCGGTCGACCGCAAATGATGGGATCACACTCACGCCGCCGCGCTCCGCGGTGCGCCGCAGCGTGTCTTCGAAGCGCTGCATCGAAGCCGCGTCGTCGTGCTGGCGGTCGCCGTAGGTCGATTCGATCAGCAGTACATCGCACGCGGCCGGCGGCGCCGGCGGCCGCAAGAGCGGATGGTGCGAGCGCCCGAGGTCACCGCTCGATGTGACGCAGCGCGCCTTGCCGCAGTCGAACGACAGGCTCACGCTGGCGGCGCCGAGGATATGCCCGGCGGGCCGAAATATCGCCTGCAGTCCCGGCGCGACCTCGATCGCCGCATCAAACGACACGCTGGTGAACTGGC
>Ga0265339_10002643_pt1 | contig 12776 bp, 11 predicted proteins | sample 4CB219metaG_FD_202085 | JGI IMG/M metagenome (GOLD analysis project Ga0265339, IMG submission 202085) | Rhizosphere microbial communities from Carex aquatilis grown in University of Washington, Seatle, WA, United States - 4-CB2-19 metaG | ecosystem: Host-associated > Plants > Roots >...
TCGGCGATCTTATGAAATAGGGTCTCGATTTCTTTGTTGGTGATCGACGAGGTCGGCTCGTCCATGATGATGATGTCGGCGTCGCGCGAAATCGCTTTGAGAATTTCCAGCATCTGGAGGTTGGAGATCGACAGCTCTTTCAGCTTGGTCTCGGGATCGAAATGAAGATTTTCCTGCTTGAATAATTGCAGCGTCTTTTGCCGGATGGTCTTCCAGTCGATGCGGCCGGAGCGCGTCTTGGGCCAGCGCCCGACAAACAGACTCTCCTCGATCGACATCTCCGGCATATAGTTCAGTTCTTGAAAGATCATCGAGACGCCGAGTTCGCCGGCCTTGATCGGAGACTCGATCTCCACCTTCTCGCCGCGAATGAACGTCTCGCCGCTGTCCGGCTGATAGATCCCGTTGATGATCTTCATCAGCGTCGATTTGCCCGCGCCGTTTTCGCCGCACAGCACATGCACTGAATGGCTCTTTACGGAAAAGCTGACGTCGTCGAGGGCCAGCACGCCGGGAAACGATTTGCTGATGTGCTTGACTTCAAGAACGTTGTTTTGGGCCATGCCCTCCTCCAAACGCGTGGGCCGACGGACGCTGCTGTGGCGCACGGGGTCAGACATTGGTTGGCGCATCGGCTGCGCCGGTGATCGGCGATGACAAGAGCCTGGATCCTCGGCGTTTTGCAGCCGACTCCGGCGAGCCTTGAACTTGCCCAGCCGTGGCAATGGATCGGATTCGCCTAGCCGACGCAGGTTCGGCGAAGCGCCTCTCGGCGCGGAACGCCGACGGCGTTCGGCCGGCCAGCCGCCTGAAATTCCGGTTGAAGGTGGAGAGCGTATCGTATCCGACTTCCAGACCGATCGTCGTGATATTGAGCTCGGTCTCCGCCAGAAGCTGACAGGCCTTGTAGATTCTCAAATGGTTGATGTACTCGGCGCACGTACAGCGGATGTGTCGTTCGAACAGCCGCGAGAACGCCGCCAACTGCATGCCCTCGACCTGGGCCGCTTCCCGGCACGACAAATCGGGGCGATTGAAATTCTCGGCGATGTACGCCAGGATTCTCTCGAGCCGCTTGGGTTGGGCGCATTCATGGTCGGCGCCCTTGAGCGACAGCGATTTCCGCCCGCGATCCTGCTCGAGGATTCTGAGCAAGCTGAAAAACAGCGCCATCCGCTCGAACCCGTCAGCGGCCAGCAGCGCCTCCAACTGCTTGGCGCCCTCGGCCGAGGCGGCGGCCGAGAATTCGATGCCGGCGCGCGACGCCTCGAGCAGACCCGCAAGGCCGGCGCAGTCGGAAAAGCCGGCGGCGCAGCGCTCGGCGAAGCCGGCGCTCAGTTGCAGCACCAGATCCCGCCCGACGACCCGGCCGTCCTCGTCGCGGTCATTGGCGCTGGAGACCCACATGTGCGGCAGGTTCGGACCGGTCATAACCAGGTTGCCCGGACCGAATTCGCCAGCGTAGGTGCCGACGTAGAATTGTCCGCTGCTGCGCCGGATCAGATGCAGCTCGTATTCGGGATGATGGTGCCATCCCGAATAGGCGAACGGATAGTCGTGGGCGTAGACCCGGAACGTCCGCTCAAGCGGCGTCTGGATCACTTCGAGCACAGGTCTTGCATTCATGATGCGAGCCTTCCTCCCGTTCTCGCGCGGCGCCCCCGCGTCGACTTTCTTGATCAGAGCGTGATCTGGATTTTCACGTCCGACGGATTTTGCTGCGCGGCGCGTTGGAACGCCGCGACCGACTGGTCAAACGGATAGCTCGCCGAGATCAGCGGCTTGAGATCGATCTTGCCGGAGCCGAGCAGCGCCAGCGTCCGCTCCCAAACATTGGCGTAGCGGAAGATGCCAGTGACGCTGATCTCCTTGACCTCGAGCGCCACGACGTCGAACGCGACGCGATCCTGCGGCATGCCGACCAGCACCACGCGCCCGCCGCGGCCGACCACCTCCATCATGTCGTCGAAGGCGTGCGGGCTGCCGCTCGCCTCGAAGAACAAGTCCGCCCCATGGCCTGCCGTATGCGCAGCCACCACGTCGGCGAGCTTCTCTCGGTTGAGGTCGACGGTGACGATGCCCGGATGGTCGGCGACAAGATCCAGCTTGGCTTTGGCGACGTCGCTGAGAATGACTTTCGCGCAGCCGCCGGCCAGCGCCGCGAACGCCGCCATCATGCCGATGGTGCCGGCGCCGGCGACCACGGCGATGTCGCCAGGACGGATGGCGCCCTTGAACGCGGCGTAGACGCCGATCGCCAGCGGCTCGACCATCGCGCCTTCGGCAAAGCTGACGTTGTCAGGCAGCTTGTAGGTCAGCGCCGCCGGGTGGACCACTTCGGGCGTCAGGCAACCGTGGATCGGCGGCGTCGCCCAGAAGCGCACGGACGGATCGAGATTGTAATGACCTTCGAGCGTTTGCCGCGACGCGAAGTCGGGAATGCCCGGCTCCATGCAGACGCGATCGCCGACCTTCAGATCGGCGACCTCGCCGCCCACGGCGGTGACCACGCCGGCGGCCTCGTGGCCGAGAATCATCGGCGCGTCGACGACAAAATCGCCGATCCGGCCGTGCTTGTAATAATGAACGTCGCTGCCGCAGATGCCGACGGTCTTGATGGCGATCCGCACCTCGTTGTGCGCCGGCTGCGAATGCCCCGGGACTTCGATGTCGCGAATTCGGATATCGCCAATGCTCTCGAGGACGACGGCTCTGACCTTCATAACTTTTCCCCCCGAGCTTTTACTTGCGTCTCGTGTGGGGAACGCGCTCGGCCCCACGCATCAAAGTATGCGCGTCGCCGATTATGCGCGCCAAGCCGATTCAACAAATGTGTGTGCAAAATTTTACATTCTGGGGGGCAATCCGCAAGTTCCGGTCCGCTACCGCCGACGATTGCGGCATCGGCCGTTCATTCAGCCGGGCGAATAATGACTCTGTAACGCCCAGCGCTTGGCCGATTCCGCTGAATTGTCGGCCCTCCCGCCGGTCCGCTTTGGCGGCGGACCGGCGGAGCTGGGGTCTTACGCGGCGGCGCCGGCGGCCTTGCGCGACGTCTTCTTGGGCGTGACGATCGCCTCGGGAGCAACCGCGACGATGCGCTCACTCGGTTCGGAGAAAGCGCGGCCGTAATAGCTGTCGAGCAGCAAGGTCCGCAGCTCTGAAATCAGCGGGAAGCGCGGATTGGCGCCCGTGCACTGATCGTCGAACGCCTCGACCGCGATCCTGTCGACCTTGGCGAGGAAGTCGGCCTCCGCCACGCCGGCCGCCTGGATCGAGACGGGGATGCCAAGATGGGCCTTAAGCGCTTCGAGCCATGTGACGAGTCGCTCGATCGACCGATCGACGTCGCTCCCCGCTTTGTCGCCGGGCTCGGCGAGACCAAGATGCTCGGCGATCTCGAAGTAGCGCCGCCGCGCCTGCGGCCGGTCGTACTGCGAGAAAGCCGTCTGCTTCACCGGATTGTCGACCGCGTTGTAGCGCACGACGTTGGCGATCAGCAGGGCGTTCGCCAGGCCATGCGGAATGTGGAAGGCCGCGCCGAGCTTGTGGGCCATCGAGTGGCAGACGCCGAGGAAGGCGTTGGCGAAGGCGATGCCGGCGATGGTCGCGCCGTTGTGCACCTTCTCGCGCGCCACGGCGTCGCCCGCGCCTTCAGTGTAGGCCGCCGGCAGGTACTCCTTCAGTAGCTTCAGCGCTTGCAACGCCTGTCCGTCGGAGAATTCGTTGGCCATCACCGAAACATAGGCCTCGAGTGCGTGAGTCACTGCGTCGATGCCGCCGAACGCAGTCAGCGACTTCGGCAGGTTGAGGACGAAATTGGCGTCGATGACCGCCATGGTCGGCGTCAGCTCGTAGTCCGCGAGCGGGTACTTCATGCCCTTGGCGTCGTCGGTCACCACCGCGAACGGCGTAACTTCCGATCCGGTGCCGGACGTGGTCGGAATCGCCACCAGCTCGGCCTTCACGCCCATCTTCGGGAACTTGTAGATGCGCTTGCGGATGTCCATGAAGCGCAGCGCCAAATCCTCGAAGTGAACCTCCGGGTGTTCGTACATCACCCAGATGATCTTCGCCGCGTCCATCGGCGAGCCGCCGCCGAAGGCGACGATGACGTCCGGCTTGAAGGCGCCGGCCCGCTCCGCGCCTTTGCGCACCGCGCTCAGCGTCGGATCGGCCTCGACGTCGGCGAACACCTCCACCTCGACGCCCGCCTGCTTAAGCAGCCGGATCGGCTCGTCGGCGAGACCGCTCTGGAACAGGAAGCGGTCGGTGACCAGCAGCGCCCGCTTCTTGCCGGCGAGATCCTTCATCGCCTCGACGATCGAGCCGCGACGGAAATAGATCGACTTGGGCAGCTTATGCCACAGCATGTTCTCGGCTCGCTTCGCGACGGTCTTCTTGTTGATCAGATGCTTGGGTCCGACATTGTCGGAGATGGAATTGCCGCCCCACGAGCCGCAGCCGAGCGTCAACGACGGCGCCAGGCTGAAGTTGTAGAGATCGCCGATGCCGCCGTGCGACGACGGCGTATTGATCAGGATGCGCGCGGTCTTCATGCGCTCGCCGAACGCCATGACCCGTTCGGGGCAGCGATCCTGGTCGGTGTAGAGCACCGAGGTGTGACCGATGCCGCCCAGCGCCACGAGCTCCGAGGCCGCGTCGAGCGCCGCGGCGAAGTCGGCGCGGCGATAGAGCGCCAGCGTCGGCGAAAGCTTCTCGTAGGCGAACGGCTCCTCTTCGCCGATCGTCTCGACTTCGCCGATCAGCACTTTGGTGGTGGCCGGCACGCTGATCCCAGCGCGCGCGGCGATCTTGGCCGCCGACTGACCGACGATGTCTGGCGACAGATGGCCGTTGGGGAACACCGTTTGCCGCAGGCGGACGAGTTCCTCCGGCGACACGATGTAGCCGCCGCGCGAGGCGAAGCGCTCACGCACGGCGTCGTAGACTGAAGAGACCGCCACGACCGCCTGCTCCGAAGCGCAGATCATGCCGTTGTCGAAGGTCTTGGACATCAGGATCGAAGCGACGGCGCGCTTGATGTCGGCATGTTCGTCGATGACCACCGGCGCATTGCCGGCCCCGACGCCGATCGCCGGCTTACCCGAAGAATAGGCCGCCTTGACCATCGCCGGGCCGCCGGTCGCCAGGATCAGGTTGACCTCCGGATGGCGCATCAAGGCGTTGGAGAGTTCGACGGACGGCTCGTCGATCCAGCCGATGATGTCGGCTGGCGCGCCCGCTGCGACGGCGGCGTCGAGCACCAGCTTCGCCGCGGCGCAGGTCGAAATCTTGGCGCGCGGATGCGGGGAGAAGACGATGCCATTGCGCGTCTTCAGGCAGATCAGCGCCTTGAAGATCGCGGTGGAGGTCGGGTTGGTGGTCGGCACGATGCCGCAGATCAGGCCGACCGGCTCGGCGATGGTGACCGTGCCGCCGACGTCGTCGACCGCGACGATGCCGCACGTCTTCTCGTCCTTGTAGGCGTTGTAGATGTATTCCGAGGCGAAGTGGTTCTTGACCACCTTGTCCTCGACCACGCCCATATCGGTCTCGTCGCGCGCCATCATCGCCAGCGGGATGCGGGCGTCGGCGGCGGCGAACGCCGCGGCGCGAAAGATCTCGTCGACCTTGTCCTGCGAGAACCCGGCGTAGACTTGTTGGGCGCGCTTCACGCGCACAATCAGGGCGTCGAGTTCGGCAAGCGATGAAACGGACATCTCAAGGTCTCCTCATAGGATCGCCGGAGTTGGCCGTGTTCGCCTATCGCTCCGACGGCGGTTGGGCGCGCTTTGGGCGCAGAACCGCGATGCGCGCCAATCGCGCGCCGACTGGCCGAGATGTTGGAGAGGCTGGTCTCTGAACTCGACTTTAGTCTTAGACACCCGCGCGCTGCGGCGCCGCATCCAGGTATGCCGCATCGCAGCAATGCTCTGCACGCAGCCCTCGATCGCCAGAGTCTCAGACTTGCTCCGCCGGCGCCCACGGGAGATGACCGGATTCCGGACGACAGCGGGCGCCGACCGGGTGAAGCGCCGTGGTTAAGATCATCGCCCAGCGCAGGTCGAGAGACGCAAAGCGCGACGATCCGTCACAACCCTTCGCCGCTTCTGCGGCTGCAAGCGCCTATCGGCGGCCGACGCCGAGGATCAGTCGCGCGGCGAAGGCGCTCATCAAGCCGGCGAAGCCATAATCGAACCAGCGCAGTGCGCGCGGATGGAGCTTTGCGGCGGCGACGAAGCGGCCGGCGACGGCGACGATCGCCGCGCTGACCAGCCCGCCGATGACGATGAAGCTGAAGCCGAGGACGAACAGCTTGCGGCTTGGATCGGGATCGCCGGCGTCGATGAACTGCGGCAGGAAGGTCACGAAGAACAGGATGATCTTCGGATTGGTGAGATTGATCAGCACGCCGGCCACATAGCTGCCGCGGACGCTGCCGGCCGCGGCGCCCGCGTCGAACCTGAGCGCCGAGCCGCTGCGCAGCGCGCCCCAGGCGAGATAGAGCAGATAGAGCGCGCCGACGATCTTCACCGCATCATAGGCGCGCGCCGAGGCGGCAATCAGCGCCGAGAGCCCAAGCGCGGCAGCGAACGTATGGACGATCACGCCGCTCATCGCGCCGACCAGCGCGGCGTAGCCGTGCGGACGGCCGCCGGCCAAGGTGCGCGACAGATAGAGCGCCATGTCCGGCCCTGGCGTCAGCGCCAAAACCACGCTGGCGGTCAAGAACGCTGCGAACAGGGTCGGCGACGGGAAAAAGTCTGCGACCATCAACGGATCACTCGCGCTCCCTTGCCCTTCATGATCGCTTCGACTTCCCGAACGTTGACCATCGAGGTGTCGCCGGGCGTGGTCATCGCCAAGGCGCCGTGCGCCGCGCCGTATTCGACCGCCGCCTGTGGCCCTTTGCCTTCGAGGAAGCCGTAGGCCAGCCCGGAGGCGAAGCCGTCGCCGCCGCCGACCCGGTCGTAGATCTCGAGATTCTCGCGCAACGGCGCTTCGTAGAACTGCCCGCCGGCGTAGAGCACCGCGCCCCAGTCGTTGAAGCTCGCCGTCTTGGCGTTGCGCAGCGTCGTCGCCGCGACCTTGAAGTTGGGGAAGGCTTTGACCGCTTCTGCGATCATCGTCTTGAAGTTGGCCGGGTCGATCTTCGAGATGTGCTCGTCGAGTCCCGCGACTTCGAAGCCGAGGCAGGCGGTGAAGTCCTCCTCGTTGCCGATCATCACGTCGACATGCGGCGCGATGGTGCGGTTGACCTTCTGCGCCCCGTCCTTGCCGCCCTGGCTCTTCCACAGCGAGGCGCGATAGTTGAGATCGTAGGAGACGATCGTGCCGTGCTTGTGCGCCGCCTCGACCGCTTCGATCACCGCTTCGGCGGTGTTGCTCGCCAGCGCGGCGAAGATGCCGCCGGTGTGGAACCAGCGCACCCCCTCTTCCCCGAACAGCTTCTCCCAGTTCACTTCGCCGGGGCGGATCTGCGAGGCGGCGGAGTGTCCGCGGTCGGAGCAGCCGAGCGCGGCGCGCACGCCAAAACCCTTCTCGGTGAAGTTGAGGCCGACCCGCGTGTTGCGGCCGAGGCCGTCGAACTCGCGCCAGATGACGTGCGACGTGTCGACGCCGCCCTGCCACATCAGATCCTGGACCAGCCAGCCGAGATCGTTCTGCGGCAATGCCGTCACCACTGCCGCGCGCTTGCCCCAGCATTTGCGCATAGCGCGGGCGACATTGTATTCGCCGCCGCCTTCCCACACCTGGAACGAGCGGGCGTTGCGCACCCGGCCGAAGCCAGGATCGAAGCGCAGCATCACCTCGCCGAACGAGACGCAGTCCCACTTGGTCCCGGCGGCCGGGCGGATCCTGAGGATTTCGTCGGCCATCTCACTTCCCCCGGATCTTGCGGATCAGCGCGATCGTCTCGCGCACCTTCTTCTCGACGCCGGAATAATCCTTGGCGGCGAGCAACTCCTTGGTGATCAGATTCGAGCCGATGCCGACGCAGGCGACGCCCGCCTTGAACCACTTGGTCAGCGATTCCTCCGTCGCGTCGACGCCGCCAGTCGGCATGATCTTGGTCCACGGACACGGGCCCAGCATCGCCTTGACGAACCCCGGCCCGCCGACCGAGTCGCCGGGGAACACCTTGACGATCTCGCAGCCAAGCTCTTCGGCGTAGCCGATCTCGCTCGCCGAGCCGCAGCCGGGGCTGTAAGGAACCTTGCGACGGTTGCACAGCTTGGCGACGTCGGGATTGGTCAGCGGGCCGACGACGAACTTGGCGCCGTTGGCGATGAACACGCCGGCGGTCGGCGCGTCGACAATCGAGCCGACGCCCATGATCACGCTCGGGTCGGCCTTGGCGAAGTGGCGCGTCACTTCGAAGAACACATGCGATGCGAACTCGCCACGATTGGTGAACTCGATGCATTTGGCGCCGCCGTCGGCGCAGGCCTGGATGACCTTGGTGCAGACCTCGGCGTCGGGATGATAGAAAACCGGAATCACCCCCTGGTCGATCATCGTCGACAGGACGGTCATGCGATCCACGGTCATGGCTTGCTTCTCCATTTCAAAAGGCGCTTGCCCGCAGGCGGGCGTTTCATCGCGCCGCGATCGCCACCGCGACGCCGGCGATGACCCCAGCGGCGGCGCGCTGGACGTAACGCATCGCTTTGGACGAACGCAGCATCGCGCGCGCCTGATCCGCGGCGAGCGCATAGGCGGCGAGCGTCGCCGACAGAACCGTCACGGCGATCGTCGCAATCGTCACGAAGATCGTCGGCGTCAGGGCGTTGAGATCGACGACCAGCGGCATGATCGACAGAAAGAAGATGATCACTTTCGGGTTGCCGAGGGTCAGCGACAGCGAGCCGGAAAACGCGCGCCAGCCGCGCGTCGCCCGCGGCGGCGCTGCGGTCGCGCACGCAGCGGCGAACGACGAGCGCATCATCCCCCAGGCGATGTAGAGAAGGTAGGCCGCGCCGGCGATTCTCAGCGCGATGAAGGCGCCGGCGAACAGGTGGGCGATCGCGGCGAGACCGGTGGCGGCGATGGCGAGCCAGATCAGGTCGCCGACGACATAGCCGAGGATGAAGGGCGCGACTCCGGCCAGGCCGTGGCCAAGCACCCGCGCCACCAAAGCCGCCACGCCCGGCCCAGGCGTCGCCACTGCGGCGAAATAAACCGCCGCGAACAGCAGCAGCGACGAAATCGACACGCCCGCCTCCTCCCGGCGGCCTGCGCCGCCGCTCGGTTTGTGGCCGGCATCAACACCGGCGCGGCGGCGGCGGTCAAGAGGCTGGGCTATGATCGGCGTCCCGTAAGCGCCGCCCGAAAGGCGGCCGCGACGGTTCGCCAGGGGGACGTCATGACCTTATTCGCCAAGATCGGCGCAGCCTTGCTCGCCGCCATGCTCGTCGGCGCCGCCGCGGCAAGCCCGGCGCACGCCGACGACGCGTCGACCAACGCCGCCGATGACGCAACGGCGCGACTCAACGCCGTCACCGAGAAATTCAACGCCTATGTCGACTTCCTCAACCGCACGCTGCGCGCCGCCGAGTCGATCGACCGCTACAAGAGTTGGGTCAACTGGACGACGGGGCCGACCGGACGCGAGCGCATCATCTACGGCCTCTACGACGTCTACGACACCAGCCGCGAAGCCGCCAAGGCGACCGCGGCCACGACGGCGGAGCCGTCGATGCCCGAACTCGACGCGGCGATGCGCGACTATATCGCCGCCAACGCGGCCCTCGGGCCGATCCTCACCGAAGCCAACGGCTATTACGAGCGCGCCGACTACAAGGTCGACAAGATGGCCGAAGGCAAGGCTCTGCATGCAAAAATCGTCGCTGCGGCCGGCCCGTTCCTCGCGACGCGCGCCAAGGTCGACGCGCTGATCCGCGACGCCAAGAACAAGGTCGATCTCGAACGCCTCGCCTCGATCGAAAAGGAGGAAGGCCGGTCGCCGCGCTGGCACGTCGCCAACGTGATGCTGCGGGCCCAGCGGGTGATGGACCTCATGCCGAGCAACGCCAGGCCGGTCGTCAACCTCGACGCGTTCCACGCCGCGATGACCGACTACGGCGCGGCGGTCAAAGAGATGGACGCCTACGGCGCCGGCCATCCCAACGCCTTCTTCGTTTTCGCTTCCGAGCCGCGCTCGCTGCTCGGCAAACTGCGCGACTTCCAGGAAGCGATCGACGGCGTCAAGGGCGACGCACGCCGCGCCGGCGGCGACCAGATCACCTGGATCGTCAACGACTACAACATGATGGTGACGACCTCGCAGACCGCGACGCAATTCGGCCACTGAGGCCGCGCGGGGAAGGCGGGCGTCCGTTGCCATCGGCGTGACGGCGACTCATATTTGCGCTCGTGAAAGAGACGACGCACATGGGGGACGACGCCGATGGTCAAAGTGCCGCCGCCGATTTGGACGCTGCTTTGCGTTCTTGTCGCCGCCGCGCTCAGCGCCGTCGCCGGCTGGCCGCGGTTCCCCGGTCTGCATCTCGTTCCGCTCGGCGTCGTCCTGGTGATCGCCGGCGCCGCGCTTCCGATTTGGGCGGCTGTGCTGTTCCGCCGCGCCGGCGCGACCTTCATTCCGCACGCCGCCGAACACCAATGCCTGGTGGTCGACGGGCCTTATCGCTTCACCCGCAACCCGATGTATCTCGGGCTAACCCTCGTCGCGCTTGGCGTCGCCTTGTGGAACGGCGCGTGGCCGATGCTGCTGGCGCCGATCACTGTCGTCGTCGCCCTCAATTTCGTCCACATCCCATATGAGGAGGCGGCGATGCGCCGGGCGTTCGGCGCCGCCTTCGACGACTACGCCCGCCGCGTCAGGCGATGGATCTAGAGCAACCTGCAATTAGGCCGAACCGTCTCGGTCGTTATCGCGAGCGACAGCGAAGCGATCCAGACGAAGCAGCCGCCGCAATCCCGCAAGTCTGGATCGCTTCGCTTTGCTCGCGATGACGACTTTGGTAATTCGACGTGAATGCGGCACGACCTAGCGGACAAAGTCGTGCGCTCGTCGCCCGCCAGGCGGCAGGCGACCTTGTTTCGGCCCAGAGGGCCGACCGCTTCGCGTCCTGCTCAGCCATTCCGTCTTCGAAAGGAGCGTCGCTGAAGGGAAGTTTCCGCTCTAGCGCGTTCCATTTCGACGCCGCCAAAGGCTTTCTCTGTCCTCTTTTGGCGCAACTGTGGGTCAAAGCGCTCGCCGTCGAGCCGTCGACGCGCGGGCCGCCGCGCAGCGTCATAGATCACGGCAACCGCCTGATTTCTCTGACCTCGCCTGACCCGTATGGTTTCGAAATTATGAAAGCCGATCAAGAATGTAACGCTCGCCTGTAACGCCGATGGCGCCCCGCCTGCAAAACTTGGCGGAGCGCGGATCGTCGCGTCGAAACGGGATCACGAAATGAGCGAGCGTCGTCAATCCACTCGCCGCCGCACCTATCTCGGCGGCCGGGCCAGCTTCGACAAGCTGGCCATGAGCGATTCCTGTCTGGTGCGCGATCTGTCGACCGGCGGGGCGCGCATTGTCCTCTCGGGCTCGACGCCGATGCCCAACGCATTCGACCTCACCCTCGGCGAGAGCGGAGAAACCCGGCAGGTCCAGGTCATCTGGCGCAACAACCTGCAGCTCGGCGTCGCCTACGCGTCCTCTGCCGCGCCAATTGCGCCCGAAACCGCACGCCGCATCCGCCGGCTGGAAGCCGACCGCGTCGCCCTGCTGCGCCGGCTGGCGCGGATCGACGAGCCGCTGCGATGAGATGGGCTTTTGCCTACGCGCTTGAGCGAATCCTTGTCCCGTTGCTCGTCGCGCTACTGTTCATCCATTACTTTGGCGACGCCCCGGGCGGCGCAAACCCCTATGTCGAGCAGATCGACCGTTGGTTTGGTTTCGACGCGCTGAGGCGTGGGCTCGATCACGGCCTCTCGTCAGACGGCGGCGATGAACGGACCGTCACATCGCGCGACGCGGCGTCTTCGACAATCGCCGACGCGCGAGCGGCGTCGGATGCTTCGGTTTAGACCGGAATCCTGCGCCTTTTTAGGCTCAATGCACAATTGCGCGGCGCCGCGACGACGCGCCGCAGGGAACGCGCGCCGCGCCCCAGAGACTCGCCGAAGCCCTGGGCATAACGAGCTAGGGCGGGATCGTTTCCGTCTCGGCGGCGCTGTCTGCGCCCCAAACTCGAGGAGCGTAGTATGAAAAAATACTGGTTGACGGGTCTTGTGCTCGCCGCCGGCCTGGGGTTGGCCGGCGCGGCGGACGCGCAGATCAAGTTCGGCGTCGCCGGCCCGATCACCGGCCCCAACGCCTCGTTCGGCGCGCAGCTGACCAACGGCGTTGGACAGGCGGTTGAGGACTTCAACAAGGCTGGCGGCATTCTCGGCCAGAAAATCGAGCTCGAGCAGGGCGACGACGTTTCCGATCCCAAGCAAGGCGTCTCAGTCGCCAACAAGTTCGTCGGCGACGGCGTTCACTTCGTGGTTGGCCACTTCAACTCCGGCGTGACCATCCCGGCTTCCGAAGTCTACGCTGACAACGACGTCCTGTTCATCAGCCCCTCGGCGACCAATCCCAAGGTCACTGAGCGCAAGCTGTGGGATGCCTTCCGCACCTGCGGCCGTGACGACCAGCAGGGTAAGCTGTGGGCCGATCTGGCGCTCGGCGATCTCAAGGACAAGAAGATCGCCATCATCCACGACAAGACCCCCTACGGCCAGGGCCTCGCCGACGCGGCGCGCGGCTTCATGAACGC
>Ga0265339_10002645_pt1 | contig 12772 bp, 12 predicted proteins | sample 4CB219metaG_FD_202085 | JGI IMG/M metagenome (GOLD analysis project Ga0265339, IMG submission 202085) | Rhizosphere microbial communities from Carex aquatilis grown in University of Washington, Seatle, WA, United States - 4-CB2-19 metaG | ecosystem: Host-associated > Plants > Roots >...
TCTGGCCGACTGGGTTTTCGTTGGGAAACAACTGGTCGGCGACGGTCTGGCCGATCACGGCGGATTTGGCGAGGCTGCGCACGTCCTGGTCGGTAAACATTGAGCCGCTGGAAATGCCCCAGTTGCGGATTTGCGGGTAATCCGGCGATTCGCCCATCACCTGCGTGTTCCAGTTAAGGCCATTGGCCAGCACTTGAGCGCGGTCCCGCACTTCGGGGCTGACCGCCACGACGTTTTTCAACCCGGCGATCGCCTGGGCGTCCGCCACGGTCAGCGTCGGTGCGCTGCCCCAACCGCCGCGCATGCCGCCCTGGGTGAAATTACCGGAAAAGACGGTGATCACGCTTTCGCCGAGGCTGCTGACCTGGTCCTCGACCTGTTTGGTGGCGCCGGAAGTCAAGCTCACCGAGCCGATGACGGCGCCGACCCCGATGATGATGCCGAGCATGGTCAGCAGCGAACGCATCTTGTTCCGGAGCAATGCGCGCCCGGCGATTTTGAGTGAAGCAAAAATTCTCATGCCAGTTTGACCGCCTGTTGCGCTTCCCGCAGCTGGCGCAATTCGGCATCCGCGATGGACCGGTTGCGCACCGGTTCGTCCGTGACGATTTTCCCGTCGCGCAAAACCACCATGCGCTTCGTGTAACGCGCAATGTCCAGTTCGTGGGTGACCATGATGATGGTAATGCCCTGGTCGTTCAACTTTTGGAACACGCCCATGATTTCGATGCTGGTCTGGCTGTCGAGGTTGCCGGTCGGTTCGTCGGCGAGCAGCAGGGACGGCCGGTTGACGAGTGCGCGGGCAATGGCGACGCGCTGCTGCTGGCCACCGGAAAGCTGGTTGGGATGGTGGTCGGCGCGCGAACCCAGGCCGACCAGTTCGAGCGCGTGCAAGGCCCGTTCGCGCTGTTCATGCGACTGGATCCGGTGGCGGTTGTAAAGCATCGGCATTTCGACATTTTCCAGTGCCGACGTTCGCGAAAGCAGGTTGAAACCCTGAAAGACGAAGCCAATCTTTTCGTTGCGGACATCCGCGAGGGCATCGCGGTCGAGCGTGGAAACGTCAATGCCATCCAGCAGATAATGACCGTCGCTGGGACGGTCCAGCGCACCGATCATGTTCATCAAGGTGCTTTTGCCGGAGCCGCTCGAACCCATGATGGACACAAATTCGCCCGGAAAAATCTCCAGCGAAATCCCGCGTACCGCATGAACGTCCACTTCACCGGTGTGATACACCTTGTGGATGTCCGCGAGCTTGATGACGGGATTGGTCGGCACGGCAATGGGGATCAACGCATTCTGGGGAAACCGCCAAGCGGGTTCGCGGTCGCTGCGGCCCGTGTGCCGGTTGAGGCCGCGCCGGTCACGACCTGCGCGCCTTCGTCCAGTCCTGAAAGAACCTCGGTTGAAATACCGTCGCTGATGCCGGTCTTGATTTGTACCGCCCGCAGCTTTGCATTGCCGCCCGTGCCGGAAAGGACATAAACCGTGTGAAAAACCGGGCGTTCGCCGCGCGCATGACTGCTCCCGCTGTTACGCCGTCCCTGCCTGCCCGTTCCACCGCGATCGCTGGCGTTGGTGACTTGGGCAGCTTGCGGGGTGGTGGCATCCATGTTGGTGAGTACGACGGCGGTGTCCGGCGGGCGGAAGCGCAGCGCAGAGTTGGGAATTGTCAAAGCGCCCTCCCGTTGTGCGATCACAATGGAAACATTGGCTGTCATGCCGGGCTTCAATTTGTAATCCGAATTGGTCACACTGATGACGCAGTCGTAGGTGACCACATTGTTGACGGTCGCCGGCGAATTTTGCACCTGTGTGACGACCCCATTGAAGTTCCGATAGGGATACGCATCCACCGTGAACTCCACTCGTTGGCCTTCGACGACACCGCCGACATCGGCCTCAGCGACACTGGAATCGATTTGCATTTTCGTCAGGTCGTTCGCGATTTGAAAAAGTGTGGGTGTGTTGAAGCTTGACGCCACCGTCTGGCCGAGATTCACCGCCCGCGAAATCACGATCCCATCCACCGGTGAACGGATTTTGCAGTAACCCAGATTTGCGTTCGCATTGTCGAGGGAAGCCTGGTCCAGTTGCACCATGGCTTCGGCTTCGTGCAACGTGGCAATGGCCGTGTCATTGTCGGAGCTGGAAACCAGCTTGTTGGTGAATAGTTCAGCACTCCGATTGGCTTCCACCTGTTGCAATTCCAGGTTCGCCTTGGCGTTGGCGAGATTGGCTTGGACTTGCTTCACGGCAGCCTCATAGGTCGAAGGATCAATTTCCGCGATAACCTCGTCTTTTTTTACCAACGAATTGAAATCCACATAAAGCTTGGTGATGATGCCTGAAACCTGGCTGCCCACCGTCACGTTGGTCACCGGGTTCAGCGTGCCCGTGGCGGTGACGACCTGGGTCAAATCCCCGCGCTCGACCGCCGCCGTCTGATAATCCGTGGCATCCGCCTGCCCGTGATGAAAATACCAAATGCCAGAACCAACGATGACGAAGACAACTGCGACAACGATTCCCCACGTCATCCAAGAAAGACTGCGCTTTTCTGCCATAAATTTTAATACCTTCGCTGTTTGGAAAATGAGACAGCGATAGCAAACGACAAGTTACGGAATTTTCAGTACTTGTCCATGTTTTCATCGATGGTTTTGGGCACAATCAATTGCACTTTGCGCTTTGAGCGGCCATTTTCCGTTCTTAGAATCGTTCCGTGCTCGAGACATTCACCCGACAGCTCGCCCAGGCCGACCCGCTCACGGACGAGCAGGTCCGTCAGGCCGTGAACCAATTGGCCGATGAATCAATTCCGGCGGCCGTCAAAGCCGGCTTTTTGACCGCGCTGGCGCAAAAAGGCGAAACGCCCGGTGAAATTGCCGCGTTCGCCCGCGCGCTGCGTGACAAATCCATTCCGCCACCCATGGATTCCGCCTGGCGGGAAACCCGCGAAATCCTCGACGTGGTGGGCACTGGTGGCGACCGTCTGGGGACCTTCAACATTTCCACTGCCGCCGCCCTGGTTTGCGCCGCCGCCGGCGTCACCGTCGCCAAACACGGTAACCGGGCGGTTACTTCGCAGGCCGGCAGCGCGGACGTCCTGGAGGCGCTGGGCGTGCGGATCGATTTGACCCCGGCGGAGGCCGTCCGTTCATTGCAGGAACGCCGGTTCGCCTTTTTCTTTGCGCCGGCCTGGCATCCGGCGTTTAAACACATTGCCCCCGCACGGAAACTCTGCGCCGAACGCGGTCAGCGGACGATTTTCAATTATCTCGGGCCGCTGCTGAATCCGGCGCGTCCGTCCGCCATGCTCGTGGGCGTGCCGCGGCCTGAACTTTGCGAACCGCTGGCCCGGGTGCTCCAATCACTTGGTGTCCGGCGCGCCATGGTCGTGTCGGGAGCGGTCCCCAATCCAGCGTCCAACGTTCCCAGCGCTATTGACGAACTCTCCACCCTCGGTGAAAACACCATCGCCGAGTTTTACCAGGAGCGCGGTTTTGCGACTTCAACCTTGTCGCCGGAGGCATTCCCCCTGCAGACCGCGGCGTTGACTGATTTGATGGGCGGAGACCGGCAGGCGAACGCGGAAATCATCCGCCGTATTTTTCACGGTGAAGAGCGCGGTCCCAAGCGCGACGCGGTTTTGCTCAACAGCGCCGCCGCCCTGTTCGTGGCCGGTAAAACAAAGTCACTGGCCGAAGGCTGGGAGCTGGCCGGCCGGACCATTGACAGCGGACTGGTCCGGGCGAAGCTTGAGGAATTGGCGCGCTAACTTGCGGGTGTTGTGTTTTCCGGCGATTCCTCTTCGGCCGCCTCGGCGGATTCACCAACCTCCGGCTCTTTCAGGGAGGCGTAATGCAATCCCAGGTTGTGCTGGGCGGTTTTGTCGCCCTGCCGGGCGGCGCGGATGAACCATTTCATGGCTTCCTGCTGGTTTTGTTCCACCCCGCGTCCCGTCTGGTAGCACAGGCCGAGGTTGCATTGGGCGGGCGCGCATTCCTGTTCGGCGGCCGCCCGGTACCATTTGACGGCTTCCGCAAAATTTTGCGGCACGACCTGACCGGTTTCGTAAAAAACGCCCAGGTTGAACTGCGCCACGGGATAACCGCGTTCCGCCGCTTCGCGATACCATTTGACGGCTTCCGCAAAATTTTGCGACACGCCCTGACCGGTCTCGTAAAGCACGCCCAAGTTGAATTGCGCCGCGGGATCGCTCTGCTCCGCCGCCTCGCGCAGCCACTTGGCCGCCTCGCCGAATTCCTGTGGCACGCCTGCGCCATGCAGGTAGCAAACGCCCAGGTAGCACTGTGCCACCGGATCGCCCTGCTCCGCCGCCTGCCGGAACCATCTTACCGCCTCCTGATGGTCCTGCGCCACACCCTGGCCGGTTTGAAAACACACGCCTAGATAACATTGTGCCTGCGGATTGCCCTCCTGGGCGGCCTGGCGCATTGCTTCAAACGAATCCCATGTCTGGCGGTTGCTGGACATCGTAAACCAATGTTAATGGCACTTTTGTGCTGCCCCCATCATAAATCTTCACCACACAAATTCAAGCCGTGAATTAGCCCTGCGTTTTCACTTCCGTTCCACCAGACAGCCTGCTACAAAATTTTCATGGCAACCAATCTCACCATCGGTTTTCTCGGCGCTGGCAAAATGGCCACGGCGCTGGCCCGCGGTTTCATCCACGCCGAACTCGTCGGCCCCAAGGACATGGTGGCGGCGGATCCGGTTGCCGCGGCGCGGACACATTTCGCCGAAGAAATCGGCATTTCCCCCGTCGCCTCCAACCTGGCCGTGGCGAAAGCCGCCGCAGTCCTGATCCTCGCCGTAAAGCCGGACCAATGTCCCGGTGTATTGGCCGAATTGCGCAACAAATTCACAAACCGCCATCTGCTAATTTCCATCGCCGCCGGGGTGACGCTCGCCAAATTGGAAGGCGCGCTGCCGGCGGGCGCGCGTGTCATTCGCGTCATGCCCAATACCCCGGCGCTCGTCGGCGCGGGCGCCGCGGCGTTCGCGCTCGGCAAATCCGCAACCCCGTCCGATGGTGAACTGGCGAAAAAGCTGCTTTCCGCCGTGGGCATCGCCTTACAGGTGAAGGAATCGCTGCTCGACGCGGTGACCGGCCTGAGCGGCAGCGGTCCGGCGTACGTTTATCAGTTCATCGAGGCGTTGAGCGATGGTGGCGTGGCGGCAGGTTTGCCACGCGACGTGGCTACGAACCTCGCGGCGCAAACCGTCTTGGGCGCGGCCAAAATGGTCCTGGAAACCGGCCAGCATCCCGGCGCGCTGAAGGATCAGGTCACCAGCCCCGGGGGCACGACCATTGAAGGCTTGCACGAATTGGAAAAAGGCCGGCTGCGCGCCATCGTGATGAGTGCCGTCCGCGCCGCAACGGAGAAGTCGAAGAAGCTGGGTAAAACCTGAAGTTTTCACCGCGTTTCAATTTGTTAACTGGCCGCGCAGCTTCCGTACGTCGATGGCTTCCATGCCCGCGGCACGAATGGCCGTCAATCCAAGGTCGGTGTCTTCGTAAGCTCGGCAGAATTTGGGCTCCACGCCAATCCGGCGGGCGGCTTCGAGAAATATGTCCGGCGCGGGCTTCTGGTGCTTTACCATTTCACTGGTCACCACGGCGTCAAACAGATGCCGGATTTTCAAATGGTCGAGCACCAGGCCGATGATTTTTTCAGTGCCGCCCGACGCAACGGCCATCGGGATTTTGCCGTGGTTCGCCTTCGCGATTTCCACAACGGCGTGAATGGGTTCAACCCGTGCCATCAGCGGCAGATAGGCTTCCTCCTTTTCATGCGCGATCGCGACATGGTCCAGCGACCGGCCTTGTTCCTCGGCGAGTAATTTCAGAATGTCACGCGAGGGCACGCCGCCAAAGGCGTAAAAGCGGTCTTCGGGGAAATGAAGGTTGTGGCGCTGCGTGACGATTTGCCAGGCATGCCAGTGCAGCGGCATCGTGTCAGCCAAAGTGCCGTCGCAATCGAAAATAAGTCCTTTGATTTGCACAAAATGTTATCGCCCGGGCAAATAATTTTTCATCAAGGCACCGATGGCATCATTGCAGGCTAATGCTGCCGGTTTGTTCCCGGTGCCTCCTTGATTGCAAATCACAATTACCGCGAAATTTATTTCCGGTGCGACCCAGGCTTCTGTATGCCAGAAACCGTTGTCACCAAGACTGGCAATCACCCGGCCGGTATCGCCCTGCCGATTGCCTTTGGCCCAAGGCCTTGTTCCAAGATACCAGCCTGCCTGATAACTTTTTTCCGAATTAGCGTGATGCAGAAAGGCAAAGGATTCGGATTTGAGTAACGCCTCGTGATGGTTTGGATTTGCGGAATCGCCGCACAAATGCAGCGAAATAAATTTCGCCCAATCTGTAATCGTCATGTGCGCGGCGCCGCCGGGTCCGAAAAATAATGGCATGGAAAGGCGGGCCCAAAAGCCGTCAGGCTTGATGGGACAACCGTTGAATATCATTCCCCAATGTCCCCACGGCTCATTAATTGATTTTGAAATTCCCGGCGCTCCAAATTCGCCACTTGCGATTCCCAATGGCTGCCAAAGTCGTTCGCGAATTAAAGTTTCCCATGAATGGCCATAAATTTTTTCAAGCATCGCGCCAACGATGATGTAATCCAAAGCGGTATATACGTATTTTGTTCCCGGCGCATATTTGGGCGCGCGTGAAAGAATTGTTTCCACAAAGGCGGCGCGTTTTTCCGCCGTCGAATGCCTGGAAAAATGGATGCGCAGCAGCGTCCAAAGGCATCCGCTTTCCGTCGGCACACCCGCGCGATGCTCCAGTAGTTGTGCGATTGTGACATTTTTCCAATCTGGATTCATTTGACGGATGCGTTCGGGAAAAATATCACCCAGCGTTGTGGTGTAGGAAAGTTTGCCGTCTTCAGCTGCCATAGCGACGAGTGTCGCCGTCATCGCTTTGGTGCCCGAACACAGCAAAAATTGATCATTGATGGTGATACGATTCGTCGCGCCGGACTTTCGAACGCCTGCCGTTCCTTCGGCGACAATTTCATCTCCTTTCAACACCACCGCCGCAAGTCCTGGCACGTGATGATGGCTAATAACATTTTCCAACGACGTACTGATGTCGCGCGGTGAATCGTTGGACGAGATATTAGATTCCGCATTTGCCGTGCGAACCCAGAGAAACGCCGGCAGGACAAGTACGAGACAACGTATAGAAATCATAAACCAAGCGTAGCCAGACGCGTTTCCAAATCATTCGTCATCAGCGGCTCGATCAGCAGGTTGAGATCGCCTTCAATGAAGTTTGCCAGATTATAGAGTGTCACTTCGATGCGGTGGTCGGTGACGCGGTTCTGCGGGAAATTGTAGGTGCGGATTTTTTCGCTGCGTTCGCCGGTGCCGACCTGGTCTTTGCGGTGGGCGGCGTATTTGGCGTTTTCTTCGGCAATCTTCCGGTCGAGCAGGCGTGAGCGCAGCACCGTCATTGCTTGAATCCGATTCTTTTGCTGCGAACGCTGGTCGGCACAACGGACAATCAGACCGGTCGGCTTATGAATGATTTGCACGGCCGAATCCGTGGTGTTCACGCCCTGTCCGCCCTTGCCGGAAGCGCGGCAGACGTTGATTTCGATTTCGTCGGGCTTGATTTCGACGTCCACCTCCTCGGCCTCGGGCAACACCGCGACGGTGGCGGTGCTGGTGTGGATGCGGCCTTGGGCCTCGGTCGCCGGCACGCGCTGGACGCGGTGCACACCGCTCTCGTATTTGAGCCGCTTGTAAACATCGGCGCCGCTGATCTGGAAAACGATTTCCTTGAAGCCGCCGAGGTCAGACGGGTTGGAATCGAGCGTCTCAATCTTCCAGCCGCGGGCTTCGGCGTAACGACAATACATCCGGTAAAGGTCGGCAGCGAACAGCGCGGATTCCGAGCCGCCCGCACCGGCCCGGATTTCGACGATGGTGTTGCGCGAGTCGGTCGGATCCGGCGGCACCAGGCCGAATTGAATCTGCTGCGCGAGTTTTCTATCGTCCGCTTCGAGCCGGGTGATTTCCTCTTTGGCCAGCAACGCCAGTTCAGATTCCGCCGGTTCGGATTTCAACAACGCGCGGTTTTGCTCCAAATCGGCGTGCGTCTTCAAATAAGCATCGCCCTGCGCGACCAGTTCCTTGAGCCGGGCGTATTCGCGGGACAATTCCTGCGCGCGCGGCGGGTTGTCGAAGGCCTTGGGATCGCTCAACGCGGTCTCCACCTCGGCGTAGCGGCGTCGGAACTTTTCGATGTGTGGACTTAGATTCATTCACGACTGGCGATTTACGATGGACACGCGGATGGGCGCGCGTCGCGTCCATTGTAAATCGTATGTCGTCAAGGTGGTGGACATGGTTGAAAAAGAAACCGCCTGCATTCTGCCGGGGCAGTTTGCAGGCGGATAAAATTACGGCCCCTAAGCCTTCTTCTTCTTTTTCGTGGCGAACGCGGCCTGGGCGGCCTGCGTCTTGGCGGCGCGCTGCTGGAATTTATCCACGCGGCCGGCGGTGTCCACGAACTTCTGCTGGCCGGTGTAAAACGGATGGCAAACGTTGCAAATACCGACAATAACCACAGGCTTGGTGGAGCGGGTCTTGATCACGTTGCCGCAGGCGCAACGAATCTCCGCATCCACATATTTCGGATGAATGTCCGTCTTCATAAAAAGGGGCGTTAAGTTACCATGAATGCGCCGGATGACAAGACGGAATTTGCGGGAATTAAACGCCGCCAATCCACTGGCGGTCTTCCCAAGCGGCCTTGAGCGAAGTCAGGTTGCGCGAATCGAAGACGTGTTTGGCGGCTTTGACCAGCTGACCGCGTTTCAAGGCGTGCCACGCATCACTGGTGTTGATGGCCATATATTGCAGCACGCTCGGATCCCGGTAACAATCGATCATACAACGGGTGCAACCATCGCGGATGAGCTTCGATTCATCCCATTCGTGGACTTTACACATCGGTTTTTCCCAGAAATGACAGCGGTAAAGATCGAGGTTCCAGTCGAGGTAAAAATACTTGTGCCCGCCCAGACAGCCAAATTTTTCGCGTTCCCCGCGCAAATGCCGTTGCATCTCGGAGAGCGATTCCATGGGATTGACGACCGGGAACCCGCTGCGCTGTTTCATCTGTTTGATTTTCTCAAACACTTGCAGCAGTTCATCTTTCGAATAGTTCACCAGGCCGCTGTCGCTGAAACTCAAATAGCTGCTGGCCAGTGATGTGAGGGGATAACTGAACGTGCAGCTCTTGAACCCGAGCGTTTCGAGAAAGGCTGGCAGTTTGTCGTAATCGTCAATCAACCGGCTGGCCGTGATGCTCGCCGTGGTTTGAATGCCGGCTGAATGGAAAAATTTGTTCGCCTGCTGGATCTTCCTGCAAACGTCCGGGAGGCCGCGGTTTTTTTCATGCTTCACCGCGTCATGCGCGTCAATGGACATGATGACGCTGCTTAAGCCGGCGTCGGCCAGTCCGCGCAGGTTCTCCTCTGTCCAAAGCCCGCCATTGGTGCAAATCATGGGGTGGATGCCGTGCTCCGTGGCGTAGCGCGTCATGGCACATAAATCCCGATGCACCATGGGTTCGCCGCCAACAAAAAGCAGATAGCCGATGCGGTTTTTGGCCGCGATGTCAATCGCAGTGCGCGCCTCCGGCAATGTCACGCTGCGCCGGGCCTGGGGATTGAACTTGGAGCGTGCAAAACCGCAAAAACCGCAGTCCGCATTGCAAATGTTGGTTATGGCAAATTGGAGATAGCCGGGCCCACCGTGTTCCAGGACTTCGCCGATAAGCTTCAGCGTGCCCTTCTTTGGTCGCCGAATCGGTCCATCCAGTGCGGCCATCGCTGGCGGCCTGGCCTCAGTGGCCGGCGGTCCTGCTGCAGCAAGTGTGTTATCACTCATTTAAACTGTAATAATGTGCTGGCAAGCAGCGTTGCGGGCAAACTTTCTTTCATCGGCAGCGCCGTCCGCCGCCATTTTCGCTTTGCGCGGACGATGTGGAACGATTAGTTTCCGTGGGGTTTGTCCGATGGTGTAATGGTAACACAGCGCCCTTTGGAGGCGTTATTCATGGTTCGAATCCATGTCGGACAGCCAATCCACCACACTATCCTTCAAGCTCAACTTCGCAGGAGCCACCAGCACCCGGATCCGATGCAGAATCATTTTTGCCGTTGGTGATGGAATTGCGCTTCAGCCAAACCATCAGGATTCCGATATCGGCGGGCGATACGCCGGAGATGCGGGCCGCTTGACCAATGGTCGCCGGTCTGATTCGGGTAAGCTTTTGTAAAGCTTCAAGGCGGAGACTCGGGACCGTGGAAAAATCAAACGTATCAGGAATTCGCTTGTCTTCCATTTTCCTGAATTTTTCGACTTCCAGTTCCTGGCGATCGATGTACCCGGCGTATTTGGCCGCAATTTCAACTTGTTGAACAATTTCATCAGGCAAAGCTTCGTTTTTGCCAGTCAAATCTTTGTAAGCAATTTCAGGCCGGCCTAAAACTTTTATTAATGTGTTTGAACCACAACGAGTTGTACGTAGCCTATTCAACTCATCGGCGATGGCTTGTTGCTTGACCTTAAATTTCTGGTAATGCCGTTCTGGCAAGAGCCCGATGTCATGGCCAAGTTCAGAAAGACGCAGGTCCGCGTTGTCTTGACGTAGTAGGAGACGATATTCCGCGCGGGAAGTAAACATGCGGTAAGGTTCGGTCGTGCCTTTTGTCACCAAATCGTCAATCAATACACCAATGTACGCCTCATCTCGCCGCAGAACGATTTGGTCAAGTTCTTTAACCCGTCTTACGGCATTTATACCAGCTATAAGACCCTGAGCACCAGCCTCTTCATATCCAGATGTCCCATTAATCTGGCCGGCAAGAAACAGGTTGCGACAAATTTTTGTCTCCAAGGTCGGTAAAAGTTGAGACGGATAAACAAGGTCGTATTCGACGGCATAGGCCGGACGCATAATTTCTGCATTTTCGCATCCGATGATGGTTCGGACCAATTCAACCTGCACCTCAAATGGCAGGCTGGTCGAAAAGCCATTTACGTAGATCTCATCCGTTTCAATTCCTTCCGGCTCAAGGAAGATCTGATGCCGTTCCTTGTCACTAAATTTTACGATTTTATCTTCGATTGATGGACAATATCTTGGCCCAATACCTTCAATGATACCAGAATACAAAGGCGATTTATGAATGTTTTCTCGAACAAGTTTGGCTGTTTTTTGGGTCGTATAAGTGATGTGACAAGGTAATTGGCCGCCCAATTGTTCGAGAATTGATCCAGGTGGATAATTACCCCGTAAGTGGACTATTGTACGGGGGCTCTGATGATTTTGTTCCATGTGGAACAAATCGTCCTTCCAGTAGGTAAAATGGGGGACCGGCTCATCGCCTGGCTGGACCTCAGTTTTTGAGAAATCAATCGAACGACGGAGCAGACGCGGCGGAGTACCAGTTTTAAATCGGCCGAGTTCCAAACCGAGGTCCTGAAGTGATGACGAAAGGCTCATTGCGGCCACATCGCCAGCTCTGCCACCAGTTTGCTGATTCGTTCCGATATGCATTAAACCTCTCAAGAATGTCCCTGTCGTCACCACAACAACGCTGCCATGGAATTGGACCTGCATGGTTGTTTCAACGCCAATCGCCTCGCCGTCCTGGTGGAGAATTTTGGCTGATTGGCCTTGTCTGACGTCGAGATTGGGCTCTTTCTCGCATACCCATTTTAGTCTGAATTGATAGGCCTTCTTGTCGCATTGGGCGCGCGGAGCCCAAACAGCAGGTCCCTTCTTGGTGTTCAACATTCGGAATTGAAGACCAGTCAAGTCCGTGTTGATTCCCATCTCGCCCCCCAGCGCATCAATCTCACGGGCCAGGTGACCTTTGGCCAATCCGCCTATCGCCGGGTTGCAGGACATCTGACCGATCGTATCCACATTCATGGTCAGAAGAAGAGTCTGGCATCCCATACGTGCGGCTGCCAGTGCGGCCTCAACCCCAGCATGACCGGCACCAATAACAATAACGTCATATTGCTTTGGATAAATAAACATGGCAAAACTAGCTTAAACCATACTTTGAATCGAGCAAAGGCCAACCGGGAGTTTTCGAAATACCGCGACAGGCGGTTGCTGCTAAATGTTGAATAACTATTAATATCATATATATATCATATTTAATGACAATTTGTTGTGAATGCTGCGACACAGTGAATAACTCTTCTAGTTTGGTAGAGATGTAGGTCAATATTTTCCCCTGGACTTTAATGACTTGTCCAGCCGCCCTTTTGCCGGCCTCAACGCCAGGTTGGTGGTAGGCGTTAAAATTAACCAACGACGGATTATATCCAACGGCGCGTTCAAAAAATGCTATCAACATCCCTGCGGTTCGTGTTGAAACGTCCGTTACGGTAATCGTCAGGGATCCCCGCTCCTTTTCTGCGAGCGCTTGTCGTGAGCCTAGGTAAAAACCATTTAGAAAATCTCCAGCCGTAACTTCATTTTCGACCATCAAGGCTGAGTTGTGACCGCCGGTCAGCACTTCGACGATAGTGAAAAAAAAGTCATTCAATCCATCCCTCAGTTGTTGGATGTAGGAATTTTGGTCTGTAGAGCCCTTGTTGCCCAAAACAATTATTCCCTGACTCACAATGTTTTGATTAAAATCCAATTCCTTCCCCAACGATTCTATTACGAGCTGATGAA
>Ga0265339_10002647_pt1 | contig 12768 bp, 11 predicted proteins | sample 4CB219metaG_FD_202085 | JGI IMG/M metagenome (GOLD analysis project Ga0265339, IMG submission 202085) | Rhizosphere microbial communities from Carex aquatilis grown in University of Washington, Seatle, WA, United States - 4-CB2-19 metaG | ecosystem: Host-associated > Plants > Roots >...
CTTCGGTCGACGAAGGGCAGAGCGAAGCGGCTTACAGCGTCGGCATGAGCCGCGGCCAGACCCTTCGCTACGTCGTCTTCCCGCAGGCCATGCAGGTCATTATCCCGCCGACCGCGAACCAGACCATTGGCATGTTGAAAAACACATCGCTGGTGTCCGTGATCGGAGCGCAGGAGTTGCTGACCAAGACACAGGACATCTACGCCCGCAACTTCCAGGTCATCGAACTGCTGACGGTGGCTTCGATCTGGTATCTGGTCATGACGACGCTGGCCTCCGGCGTCCAGTACTGGCTCGAGCGCAAGCTCGGCGCATGGTCCGCCCGTTCCGCCAAGATCAAAATGGAAACCCCGGCGTGACGGCGGCCGCCACACGTGTGGACGCCGATGCCGCATCGTCGCAGATGCCGATGGTTCGTGCCGTCAACGTCTGCAAGTCCTTCGGTCCGCACCGGGTACTTTCCAACGTCTCGGTGGATGTGAACCGTGGGGAGGTGGTCTGTATCATCGGGCCATCAGGTTCCGGCAAGAGCACCTTCCTGCGCTGCCTGAATTTCCTCGAGATCCCGGATTTCGGCGGCATCTGGCTGGATGGAGAGCGCTTCGGCTGCCGCGAGATCGGCGGCAGGCTGTGGTCTCTACCCGACGCCGAATTCGCGCGGCAGCGCGCCAGCATGGGCATGGTATTTCAGCGCTTCAACCTGTTCGCCCACCTTACCGCGGAACACAATGTTTCGCTCGGCCTGAAACTGGTGCGTGGCATGTCGCGACGCGAAGCGCGCGAGCGCGCCACCGAGGCGCTCGCCTCCGTCGGACTGGAGCGCTTCGCCCACCATCGGCCGGCGCAGCTGTCGGGCGGTCAGCAGCAGCGGGTCGCGATCGCCAGGGCGGTCGCGATGCAGCCCAAGGTCTTGCTTTTCGACGAGCCGACATCGGCGCTCGATCCGGAGCTGGTGCACGAAGTGCTGGCGGCGATGACCGCTCTGGCAGCGACGGGCACGACGATGCTGGTCGTGACGCACGAGATCGGATTTGCGCGACAGGTGGCCCACCGGGTCGTGTTCATGGATGGCGGCGTCATCGCGGAGCAGGGCCCATCCGAAGCAGTGCTCGGCAACCCGTCAGAGGCGCGAACCAGGGCGTTCCTCTCAAGGATCATGTGAATCTTTTGCGGCTGACAACGCAGGAAGGCAACGATGAGAACTCCATGAGAAATCGATATCTGTCGTCGCCGCACGCGGCTACGCAATTCGGCTTTCCGAAAGGGAAGCGGACCGGGCCTTCAGGGATCCCGGTCTAGCCGGACTGGACTTTGGCCATGGGGCCAGGCGCGCCGCGGTGCGGCGTCGGAAAGCGCACCAATCGGGGTGCAACGAACAGGAGCTTGAGAAGATGAATATCAAGTCCAAGGCCATGATGGCGGCCGCAGCGGGTGCCACTCTTCTTGCCGGGGCGCTGAGCGCTCAGGCCGCTGACATCAAGATCGGGCCGGACCAGACGCCGTTGACGGTTGCACCGTCCTCGGCCGCCGCAGCAATGCTGCCCGCCGCCTTCAAGAGCGCCATCAAGATCGCCACCGATCCGTCGGCGCCTCCGTACACCTACTACGCTGCCGACGGGAAAACGCTGATCGGTGCCGATATCGACATGGGCAATGCGATCGCGGCCAAGCTCGGCGTGAAGGCCGACTGGAGCGCGATCAAGTTCCCCGGAATCATCGCCGCGATCCAGGCAAACCGTTTCGACATGGCGCTCACCTCGATGGGCGACACGCCCGCCCGCGAGAAGCAGCTCGATTTCGTCGACTACTCGACCGATGGCAACGCGATCGTCGTGGCTAAGGGAAACACCTTGGGCATCAAGACCATCGCCGATCTCTGCGGCAAGCGCGTCGCGGTGCTGCAGGGTAGCGTCACCCAGGGCCTCGTCGAGCAGCAGAACGCAAAGTGCGACAAGAAGATTGATATCCAGGCGTTCCAGGACAACAACCAGGCGCTCCTGCAGGTCCGCACCGGTCGCGCCGATGCCACCATGTATCAGTACGGCGTCGCCGCCTACATCATCAAGACTTCGCCCGAAGGCGAGGGATTGGAAGTACTGACCTTCCAGACCTACGGCACGGGCTACAACGCCATTCCGTTCCGCAAATCCGATAGCGGCCTTCGTGACGCGGTCCAGGCCGCTCTCAAGGACATGCAGGCCGACGGAACCTACAAGGCCATCCTTTCGGCGTGGGGCATGGAAGCGGGGGGCCTCGCCAGCATCACCGTCAACGACGGTCTGCGCTTCAACCAGCCGAGCAACTGATTACTTGAGCTCAACAAAAAAGGAATGCAACGAAATGGCGGTTCGTGTCCTGTATTGTGGCGATACTCAAGCCGAGACGCTGATTACAGCGAAGGGAATAGACACTTTCATCCTGAATTACTATCGCGACTCGGCGAGTGTGTTGCGCAACGCCTTGGGCCCGCGCCCGGGGATCGATATGGTGCACATGCCTGGCGACAAGATTCGGGCCGACTTTCCGATGAAGCCCGAGCAGTTCGCCGAATGGGATGTCATCATCCTCAGCGATGTCGGCTACAACAACTTCGCTCTCTTGCCTGGGAACCGGGAACGGATCGTCCCCATGGGGCCGGACCGTATCGGTAACTTCAGGAAGTGGGTCGAAGGCGGCGGCGGTCTGATCATGGCCGGCGGTTACACCACCTTCTCTGGCATTGAGGCCAAGGGACTGTGGGGTGGCACGCCCATCGAGCAGGTCCTGCCGGTCGAGATCATGCGTGGGATCGACGATCGCATCGAGGTGCCGGACGGTGGCAGGCTCGACGTGCTCAAGCCAGCCCATCCCATCCTCAATGGAGTGGCCTTCGATCCGGAGCGAGTTATCCTTGGCTACAATAAGGTCACGGCAAAGCCCAACGCCGACGTGCTCATGCAGGTGCGCGGCGACGTGTTCATGGCCGTGACCGAAACAGGCAAGGGGCGTTCGATCGCCTACACGACTGACCCCGTTTACCACTGGTGTGGAAATCTGCACGAGTGGGCCAACTATGGGCTCCTGTGGGAGCGCATGGTCAAATGGGCGGCGCGGGAGATCTAGGCGCGCCGAGACGACAAAATGGTTGGCCCCACGGGGCCAATCAGCACTTCGGGAGTCCTCAAACCTTGAGCCGGGAACAAGCAGCTGTCTGCCACGATCTATGACGTTGCGCGACACGCGGGTGTCTCGCCAGCGACAGTGTCAAGGGTAGTCAACGGCAAGGCGGTGCGCGCCGACTTGGCCGAGAGGGTCGGGGCGTCGATCAGCTCCCTCGGGTTTCGTCCCAGCCGCACGGCGCAGAGGATGCGGACGTTGAGGTCGCACCTGCTGGCTCTGATCGTGCCCGACTTCGAGAATGCCTTCTTCACCCGGGTGGCGCGCGGGCTGGAGGAGGTTGGCCGGCCGCGCGACAGCTTCGTGTTCATCGGCAGCTCCGACGACGATCCGCAGAAGGAGCAGCACTACCTCAACGTGGCCCTCGCCGAGCGTGTCGGCGGCATCGTAATCGCGCCGACCACGCAGACACAAAGCCTGGGCGGCCTCAAAGATTCCGGGATACCGGTCGTGCTGATCGACCAGGCTATTCCAGGCAGCGGTTTCGATACGGTCGTCACTGATAATCGCGCCGGCGGGCGCATGGGCGCGACGCGCATCCGCTCGGAGGGAATGCACCGGCTTGTCTGTATCGCCGGGCCGCCCAATCCGACCAGCACGGCCCGTCTCGACGGCGCCATGGACGTCGTGAACGAGGGCGGCGACCTGGCGGTTCAAGCCATCGAATATGGAGACAATCGGGTCGCCGGTGGATACGAGGCGATGAAGCGGCTCATCTCCCAGAGGGTGCGCTTCGACTCCGTCTTTGTCACCAACAACCTCATGGCCGTTGGGGCGGTCAATGCCCTTAGGGATCTGATGCCCGACAAGGTCGATAGCGTCGAGGTCGTTGGCTTCGACCTGAAGGAAATGACGTGGGTGCCGCGCGGCAAGATCGCGTCGGTGGACCAGAACGCCAAGCAGATCGGCCTGATCGCGGGTGAGCACATCTTCGGACAGCAGGAAGACAGCAACGGCGTCGGTGAGCTCACGGAATTGGCTCCATCGCTCAGTCTATTGAGCCACAAGTGACCCGATCGGCGCCGACGCTTCGTCTAGACCAAGCGATGGCAGGGCCGAGCCGAGTTCGAGCTGCTCGTTCATGGGGATACTGAAAACAGAAGAGAAGGCAGTACATGACTACGTTCTCGCCATTCGATCAGACGCTATGGCACGCGACGGCCAAGCCCGCCCCCATCACGTCGGAGCTGATCGGGGAAGTTCACACCGACGTTTGCGTCGTCGGCGGCGGCTACACCGGGCTGACGACGGCTATTGAGCTGCGCAAGCGCGGCCACGAGGTCGTCCTTCTCGAGGCGCAGGAAGCCGGTTTTGGTGGCTCAGGCCGCAACGCTGGCCACTGCACCCCGACTTTCAGCTATCTGACGATCGCCGACCTCCGCAAAAGACTTGGGACCGAACGGGCGGGACGGCTCATCAAGCGCCAGACCATGGGCGCCGACATGGCAGCCGACTTCATCGAGAAGTATCAGATCGAATGCGAGTGGGTGCAGAACGGCTACCTCCAGGGTGCCCTCTATCCCTCCCGCATGACAGCCCTCGCCAAAAAGGCAGAAAGCTATGCCGCTGTCGGATCTCCTTCGACAATGATCGACGCCGACGAAGCCTACCGGCTGACGGGAACGACACGCTTTCAGGGGGGGTGGCTACTTCGTTCGGGCGGACACCTCAATCCGCTCGGCTACGCCAGAGGACTGGCCCGGGCGGCCATCCAGGAGGGCGTCCGCCTCTATACGCAATCGCCTATGCAGAAGGCGGCACGCACCGGCTCAGCGTGGCGCCTGTCCACCGACAAGGGAAGCATCGTTTGCGACAAGTTCATCATGGCGACGGGCGCTTATACCGTTGGCGCTGATGGACTGGGCGTCGAAAACACCTATCGGATTATGCGGCCAATCGTGGCCGCCACCAATCCGATGCCGGATCATGTTCGCCGGAAGGTGTTACCTTACAACGGCACAGTGCACGACGGGCGCGGCGATCTCTACGCCTGGAAATACAATCACGAAGGCCGCATCGTTGCCACGATGGTGTCGCTCGGCCGTCGGGGACCTGACATCGAATACACCAAGACGCTGCTAATGGAGCGCTTGCGGTGGTTCTATCCGGAAATTCCCCAGTCCACTCGCTGGGACTTCTTCTGGCGGGGTGAACTCGACATGCAGCCGCAAACGATTCCGCGCCTATACGCGCTTGGCCCGGGCGCGCTCGCCTGTACCGGGCTGTCCGGCCGTGGGGTGCCGACCGGCACGATGCTAGGCGGCATCTTGGCCGACTGGGCCGAGGATAAACCGGACAAGGACCTCGCCCTGCCAGTGGAACGCCTGTCGAAGGCCCCTGCCTACATGTCGTTCGGCCCGACCCTGAGGCTATACTGGGATCGCGTGCGCGATGGCGTGGCCTCGCTCATCGATCGGAGCGAATTGCCGCCGCGGCCGTAACGGAGAAGCGCGGTCGCGGCCAAAGCATTTCGAAGTGCCGGAGTAGATGCCCGAGATTTTGCCGCAACTGACCAGACCGGGGGCGACGCGACTACTCCATCTTCGCGACCATGTCGCGCGCCAGGACCATATCATTGCGGGCATCCTCGAGTGTGGTCTTCGGTCGTATCTTCTCCGTGACATTCCGGTGGAAGGCGCGCCACTCGGCGACGAAGGAGTCGTTCCGCGTCGGGAACGTGGTCTGCACCGACACGCCGGCATTTGTCTCGGGCCCGATCCGCGTCAGCCGCGTCGGCAGGTGCCGGACATACGGCGTGTCGTAGTCGACGCGGATGATCTCGGTCGGCGTATAGACCTCGAGGTGCGCGTCGAAATGCGGGATGCGGTCGACGCCCGCCTCGAAGTGGCACACGAAATCACCGTAGTCGAAGGCGGCGGAGAGGAAACGACCGCCGTGACGCTGTGCCGCGTAGATCACACGTTCAGGCATGCCGATCAGCTCGCGCATCGCGGAGAGGGCGTGGCTGGAAAGGCTGAGGAGGAGAGAATAGGCGGCGGCGCGAGGGCCGCTGTCGACGCCGATCGCTTCTTTCACTTTTTCGGCATGGCGCCGCCGGCCCTCGGCGATGATGGCGTCGGAGATGTCGGCTGCGCGATATACGTTCGACGTGTTGTCGATGATCGTGGCGTTAGGGCCAATGACGTCGTGGACGCGGGCGAGCACGACGTCGCCACGGACCTCGGCGACGCGCGCGACCGCCTCGACGAAAGCGGGCGCATAGCGGCGCATGTAGGCGACCTGGACCGTGACGGCAGAACGCGATTCGGACACGATCATCGCGTCGCTCTCGGCTAGCGTCACGGCGATCGGCTTTTCGAGGAGGACGTGCTTGCCGGCGCGGATCGCGGCAATGACTAGGTCGGCGTGATAAGCGTCGGGATTGCACACGAGGACAGCGTCGACGGCCGAATCTTCGATGAGCTGCCGGTAGTCTGGGAAGAGGTGGACGCCAGCGAAAGGCGCGCCGACCGAGGCAAGCACAGACGGGCTGACATCGCAAAGCGCGGTGACGGCGAACAGGGCGCGCAGCTCTATCAGCGCAGGCAGGTGAATGATCTGCGTGGCTTCACCGCAACCGACAATACCCACTCTTACAGGCCCTGCCATTCCGACCTCCCGATGCTCTTGTTGTTGCGCATGCGTACATCCATGTGCCGCTATCAGCGCACCTTGAACGAAATTGACAAAGGACCTGCCCGAGCGAAGTCACGCGGGCTGGGAAGGGCGGTTGCACGCTGGAGAACGAGGGAAGGTAACCCGCTCGTGCCTCGTTCGGTGTTCTGGTCTCGATCGAGGGCCAACGACGTTTCGGGCGCCGAGGCGCGTTGTCCGGAAGTATCTCGCTCGGTCACGCGAGTAGCGTCCGTGCTTGACCCTCGGTCAGCGGCTCCGCGCGGTCAACCTCGCCCACGATTGCTTGGGCGATGCCGGTCCTTGCCGCGACCAAAATGGCCTCCATAACCTTGAGGACGTGAAGCGCCACGTCGCCCGACATCCTCGGCCTGCGTCCCTCGACGAGCGAAGCCGCGAGGTCTGCCAATCCGACCATCCGGTAGTTCGCGCGGTCCGGCGTCTTGACCGGCCAGTTCGGCGCGCCGAACAGGCGGTCCGCCGTGTCAGTGTCTCGCCAGTCGGCGCCATGGTCGGACACCGAGACGACGCCGCCAAAGGTATCCGGGTCGGGGAGCCGCAGCGAGCCCTTCGTTCCGTGCAACTCGATGGGCTGGTTCGAATGCCGATAGACGTCCCACGAAGCGCCAAAGGTGAGCTGAAGACCACAGGAAAATTCGATCAGCGACAAGAGGCTCGTCGGTGTGCCGACCTTAATCTTGGTCCCTTTCCTGGGACCTTCCGCCGTGAGCAGGCGCTCGCTCTGCCCGCTGGTGGCGATGGCCTGCACCCGGCTAACGGGACCGACCAGGTTGACCAGCATGCTCAGGTAGTAAGGCCCCATGTCCATGACTGGGCCGCCGCCGGGCTGGTAATAGAAAGTCGGGTCGGGATGCCAGTGCTCCATTCCACGGCCAAGCACGAAAGCCGTGCCGATGATCGGCCGCCCAATCGTGTCGACATCCATGAGATGGCGCGCGAACTGGCCGGCGGGGCCGAGAAAAGTATCCGGCGCGCATCCGATGGCAAGCCCACGTTCGGCCGACCTCGCCACCAATTGGCAACCCTCGGCGACAGTCGCCGCCAGTGGCTTTTCTGAGAAGACGTGTTTGCCGGCCTCGATCGCCCGCATCGAAATATCGAAATGGGCGGCCGCGATGGTCAGATTGAGCACGAGATCGATGTCCGGAGCGCTGATCAGGTCATCGACGTCCATGACCTTCAGGTGGAATTGCTCCGCGCGCTGCACTGCCGCCGCCTGGTTGATATCGGCGCAGGCGCGTATTTCAACACCGCCAAAGAGCGGTGCATTATGCAGATATTGCAGGGAGATGCTGCCACATCCAACAATCCCGACGCGTAGTCTGGCCTTCGTCACTTTTCAATTCCTTGCGCCGAACGGTGTCGGGTCTCTTCAAGGAGGCAATGAAAGCCGGTCATGACGCGACGACTATCCTCACTCCTGCCGCCTCGATCGCGACCTTGAGTTCCCCTTGCGGCTCTTCATCCGTGACCAGGACGTCGAGCTGATCGAGGGGCGCCACTCCCGCAAAGCCCAATCGGCCGAACTTGGTCTTGTCCGCGATCACGATCGTGCGGCGGGCCGCTGAAATCATGCTGGCCATCATCGTGGCCTCTTCGATCTGGCTCGTCGAAATTCCATCTTCCGTGATGCCGCCTATGCCGATCACCGCAGTGTCGGCAATGATCTGCCGGGTACCGACGAAACCCACGGGACCCAGCGTGACGCGAGCACCGCTGCGAATTTCGCCGCCAATCAAATGAAGGCTTCTCACCGGGTTGGGCGGAATGGCAGCCGGCACGCTGAGATTGTTCGTCACGATCGTGAGACGCTGCAAATCGCCTAGGTTGGCCGCAAATGCCACGGCGGTGGAGCCGCCGTTGACGATGAGCGTCTCGCCGGACGAGATCAGCCGCGCGGCGGCGCGACCGATGCTTGTTTTTGCAATTTGATGCGCATTTATTCGCTCTTCAAAAGGCGAATCCGCGGACGCCATGCTGTCTATCGGCACCGCACCCCCGTGGATGCGGCCGATCAGCCCCTGGTCCGCTAGAGTGTCAAGATCGCGCCTTATTGTGTCGAGCGAGACCTCGAAGCGGGCGCTCATCTCGGTCACCGTTATCTGGCCTAATTGTTTGACCAAATGCAAGATTTCCGCCCTGCGCACAGCAGGAAGGGCAGAGTCGATCTGGCTTTGTTCGTTTTCCATTTTGATCATGTTCAATAATTGCGCGGTGTGCGGTGCGACACGAAACGATATCACATCTTGCCTTCGCTCAAGACCGCAATGTCGCATATAATTGTGCGTTAGTCGCAAGAAATGGTCTTGACGGCAAGGTGTGTTGCCGCTTTATACGAGTGGCGATGCCGGTATGCCTGCGCGAAAGACGCAAAGACTGGCATCAATAGGAGGAGCGGATGCCTGACGATGAGGTGAAGTGTCAAGCGTCAACGCGATCAGATTGGCCCGTCAGGCGGCTGCGTCTTCCGCAAGTGCACAATGATCACCTGTCCCATGGGAGGGAAGAATGAGCCTATTGAAAGCTCTGACTGGGTTGGCCGCGTCTGCGGCCGTTTTAGCGATATGTACGACGGTCGCCGTTGCTGACACCACTATTGAATTCGTTCAGTGGTGGGAGCCGGAACTGCCAGCAGGCGCGCTGCGCAGTATCATGGATGGTTTCGAGGCTGCCAATCCGGGCATCAAGGTCAAGCTGGTCAGCGGGCCCTTCTCGGCCACTCACGATCAGATCGTGGCCGGAGCCGCGTCCGGCACGCTGAGCGACGTGGTTGGTCTCGACGGCGCATGGGTCAATGAACTCGCCAAGCAGGGCGCGATCGCCCCGCTGGACCCCCTGATGGACGACACGAAATTCGACCGCTCGCAGATGGCCGACATCATCAAGGTCGATGGCAAGGCGTACATGTTGCCGCTTGCGTCGTTCGTCTACCCGTTGTTCGTCAACGTCGACATGGCGAAGGCGGACGGCGTCGACAAGTTGCCGTCCACCCGTTCGGAATTCGCAGACGCGGCGAAGAAGATGACTCACGCCGACAAGAACCAGTACGGATGGGTGCTGCCGCTCTCCCTTCAGGTCCCGAATGGCGCTCAGAACGACGTGATGTCGTGGGTGTGGGCTTCAGGCCAATCGATGTTGAAGGACGGCAAGCCGAACGTTGACAACCCGGCCGTCGTCGACGCCTTCACCTTCATCAAGTCGCTCAACGACGCCGGCGTCATCTCGCCCGGCATAGACGCCAAGAAGGAGCAGGACAAGCTCGAAGAGTTTGTCAACGGCCGCGTCGGCATGGAGATCCACTCGCTCGCCCTCCTCAACCTCATGCGCCAACGCAATCCGAACCTGAACATTGACATCTCTGCCCTGCCAGCGGCCGACGGCTACACGGGCAAGCGCGGACTGCCCTACGCCTCCTGGGGCATCGGCATCAGCAACAATAGCAAGCACAAGGCAGAAGCCTGGAAGCTGGTCTCGTACCTGATAAGCCCGGAAGTGAACGCCAAATTGGTGACAATCGCGCATGCCTTCCCGGGCAACGTGAACGCCAAGCCTGACCTCTCGAAAGCGGACCCGCTGTTCGTGAAGGCCTTCCAGATCTTCCAGAGCGGAAAGCTCGTCAACGAGTTCATCGGGCTTCCGGTCGCAGAGCAGTTGCAACGCGACATGGACGTCGAACTGCAGAAGATGCTCGGCGGGCAGGAGACACCGCAGCAAGCGGCCGCCGCTACGCAAAAGCAGTGGTTGGTGGAGTTCGCCAAGAACTAACCGCAATCGGACGGATGGCGGTGCGGCGTCACCCGCTGCGCCGCCATCCCCGCAGGTTCAAGCCGACGTCTTCCATCGCCGTATAAAGAACCGCATTCCGAAAGACCTGCACTGCATGAGCCTCGCCCAAGACCATCCAATCGAGAGGCTGACGAAAGCCCGCAGGCGCGGTCTTCTTTCCTATCAGACGAAGATGCGTTTGGTGCCGCTGGCGTATGTCGCGCCGACGACCGCTCTTTTGGCCTTGCTGATGCTCTTTCCGATGCTCACGGTCCTCCGTTATTCTTTTCTGGACCGGCCAATCATCAAGAAAAACGCCGCCTTCGTTGGGCTGGACAACTACCGGGAGATCTTCAGCGATCCGGTGTTCTGGCAGGCGCTCGGCAACACCCTCTACTTCACCGTGATGAGCGTGGTCTTCCACCTTCTGATCGGTCTGGCGTTCGCGCTGATGCTCAATAGCGAGAAAATCAACCCCACGATCAGAAGTATTCTGCGAGTTCTCTACATTCTGCCTTGGCTATTTACAGCTGTGGTTATCGCCATCATCTGGCGACTGCTCCTCGATCCCGAGGGCGTCGTCAACGGCATCCTGATGTCGCTCCATATCGTCGACTTTAAGGTCGAATGGTTCTCGTCGCCGCAAACCGCCCTCTCTGCGATGACGTTCGTGAACATTTGGGCGGGATACCCGCTCTACATGGTGAGCCTGCTCGCTGGCCTCCAGGGCATTTCCCGCGATTTCTATGAGGCCGCGAGCATCGACGGCGCCAACCCGTGGCAGAAATTCCGCTATGTCACCATTCCGCAGTTGATGCCGATCATGATCAGCGTCGCCCTGCTGGATTTCATCTGGACGATGCAGGTCTTTGCACTCGTCTGGATGACGACTGGCGGCGGTCCGATTTACGCGACCGAGGTGCTCAGCACCTACACCTACAAACTCGCATTCTCGCAATACCAGTTCTCTTCGGCGTCAGCGAGCGCGGTCTGCATTCTGATCCTCTCGATGGGCATGACGTATTTCTACATCAAGCATCAGAAGGCGAGGTAGCCGGAGGTGAAGAAGCGCTCTCTCACCAGGACGTGGCTGCCTCTTGCGATGACCTACCTGGGGCTGGCGATCGGCCTGGTCTTCGCGACCTTCCCGATTGTGTGGATGTTTTTCACATCGTTCAAGTCGAACACGGAAATCTTCGCACTGCCGCCGCAGCTCCTGCCGAAGCACTTCACCCTCGTCGCCTATCTGTCGATCTTCAACGATCCGACCAAACTCCGTTTCTTCTTCAATAGCTATCTGGTGGCGGGCGCCGTCGCCATCCTCACCGTGCTCATCGCCCTTCTGGCCGCCTACGGCTTCAGCCGGTTTTCCTTCCGATTCAAGAACACGCTCAACGTGTTCATCATCAGCACCCAGACCGTTCCGCCGATCACGCTTCTCATCCCCTATTTCGGCATGGTGGTCGCGTTCGGGATTTTCGACACGTACTTCGCGCTGATCCTTACTTATCTGGTGTTCACGCTGCCTTACGCCATCCTGTTGATGACGGGGTATCTGAACACGCTTCCGCGCGAACTCGACGAAGCTGTGTTGGTTGACGGCGGCACGAACTGGTCGGCCTTGTGGCGCGTCATTGTCCCCTTGTCGGTGCCCGGTATCGTCGCGACGGCGGTCTACACTTTTCTGCTGGCATGGAATGAATTCCTGTTCGCGCTGACTTTGACCAAATCAATGGACATGCGGACCGTGCCGATCGGCATCGAGTTGCTCATGGGCCAGCACGCGTTCGAATGGAATCAGATGATGGCGATGAGCGTTCTCGGATCGCTTCCCCTTCTGCTCATCTATCTGTTTGCGCAACGATACTTCCTCGCTGGCATGACCGCCGGCTCGGTCAAGGCCTAGCATGTATGCATCTGCCTTCACTTCGGGCCTTGTCGGCGACGCGGTTCTCGCGAGCATGGCGAACCTCACATGCCTGTCGCGTGCGCTCCAGCACGATGCGGCCGTGGCACCGGCCGGGCTGCTGTTCCTCCCCCTTACTGCGGTGGTCGTGATTTTACCGCGATGCGCGAGCGAGGAACCGACTTGACCGGCGATCGAGCAATGAATGGCAGTGACCGCAACTCCGACCCCGAGACGCTTTGGCGAAAAGGGTTTGACGCGCTCGCCGCGACGGTTCCCGACGTTGC
>Ga0265339_10002648_pt1 | contig 12763 bp, 5 predicted proteins | sample 4CB219metaG_FD_202085 | JGI IMG/M metagenome (GOLD analysis project Ga0265339, IMG submission 202085) | Rhizosphere microbial communities from Carex aquatilis grown in University of Washington, Seatle, WA, United States - 4-CB2-19 metaG | ecosystem: Host-associated > Plants > Roots > Rhizosphere...
CGGCGATCGCGCGCACGCTGGACCTGCTGTTTAACCCACAGGCCCAACACCAGGCGGCTGGTTCGCCAGCGGCACCGGCACAAGCACCGCGCCAAGGCCGCAACGGACGCAACGGCAACGGTGGTAACGGTAGCAGCGGCGGGCAGGACTCCAATAACCCCCAGCCTCAACCGCAGCCCCAGCCTGAACCAGCCCCGGCCGCCGCAGCCGCCGCAACCGTGATCATCGTGCCAGACGCCAGGACCAAGACGCTCATCGTCCGCGCCAAGCCGGTTGAGTTTGAGATGATCGAGTTGCTCTTGGCCGAACTGGACAAGGACTCCGGCACCGCCAGCGAACTGCGAGTCTTCACGCTCAAGAATGCCGACGCCAACGAGGTGGCAGCCAACCTCAAGGAACTGTTCCAGCAGGCGCAGGCCCGCGTGGAGAACGTCCAGGTTCCGCCAGCGCAGCCCAATCAGCCCGGACAGCCCGCTCAACCGAACCATCCTAACGGCAACGAGCGCCGAACGGAGATGCTCCGCCAGATGCTCGAACTCCGCCGACAGCAGGGCCAGCCCGCCGATAGCGATGTCAGCATCTCGGCCAACCGGCAGAGCAACTCCATCGTCGTCGCCGCACCGCTGGACGCCATGAAGATCATCGAGAGCCTGGTCAAGGAACTCGACCAGTCCGCCGGCGAGACCGCCACGTCAAACGTCCGCGTGTTCCCCATCAAGTCAGGCAGCGCCGAGGCCGTCGCCAAGTCACTTCGCGAGATCTTCGCCGACGGCGGCCGCGACAGGCGTAATCCTCAGCGTGGCAGTGCATCTGCCGCCACCAATGTCAGCATCAGCGCCAATGAGCAGTCAAAGGTGGTCATCGTCCAGGCCCCCAGCAACGTGCTGGACCAGATCGAAAAGATCATCGCCACGATGAGTACACCGGTTGCCAGCGAAAAGTCCGAGGTCCTCATCCTGCCATTGAAGAAGGCCGACGCGACCCGCCTGGCCGAGGTGCTCAACAACATGTTCAGGCCGGATAAGGACGGCCAGGTCACGCCGGAGGCCCGGAGCCTGCAGGAACAGGTCAAACTCCTGCGGATTCGTTCAACCGTCAAGGACGAGGTGCCCGAACTGGACCTGACCAAGCCCATCAAGCTGACCGCAGACGGGGCCCAGGGCTCCAACTCGCTGGTCATCTCCTCCACGCCGGACAACCTAAAGGCCATGCGGGCCGTGGTTGAGATGATGGATATGCTGCCCGTCGGCAACGGCGTGGTGGTTCGCGTAGCCCACCTGGAGCACGCCGACGCCACCAGCGTCATGCAGGTCCTCCGCGAAGTGTTCGACCAAGGCCAGAAGCTCACCACGCGAGGCGGCGCCGGTGGACGGGCCGAGCCCACGACCGCCAGCGGCAAGGCATTGACCAACCCGCTGAACGTGGCCGTCGACCCGCGCACCAACACGCTGGTGCTTGCGGGCGTGGATGAAACCGTCGCCTTGGCCGAGATCGTCATCAAGGACCTCGACCGCGAAAACGGCAAGTTCACCACCGAGGTAAGGCTCTTCAAACTCAAGAATGCAAACGCCACCTCGCTGGCGGAACTGGTTCGGGCGGTCTTCGCAGAGGGCTCAGCCACTCCAGGCGCCGAGGGCCTCCAGACGCAGATCACGCGGCTGAAGGTCGTCATGAGCAAGGGTGCTGCCACGCAGCCGGGCGCCGACCCCTCCCCTGCCGCGGAGCCGGCCCAGACTAATATCGCCAAGGCACGGCCCGCACTGACCGTGCAGTCCGATGCGACCAGCAACATCCTTATCGTGGCCGCCCGCTCGGACATCATGCCGCTGATCGCCGACGTGGTGCAGACGATGGACATCGCCGGCACCGGCGCGACGAACAAGGTGCGAATCCTGCCGCTTGTCAACGCCGACGCCACGCGTCTACAGCAGGTCATCACCACGCTGTACAGCGGGGCCAGCGCCGCCACCGTACGCCCGGAGGATAAGCCCACCGTCGCCGTCGATACGCGGACAAACGCGCTGGTTGTCTCGGCCACCGATAAGACGTTCGAGATGATCGAACAGCTATTGGCCAAGCTCGACGCCAAGGGCGCGATCGACTCACTGGAGGTCCGCCTGCTGAAGCTCAAGAACGTGGATGCCGGCGAGCTCGGCACAACCCTGCAGAAGATCATGGAGGCCCGCGTGCAGCGACTGGTCGCACAGGGCGTCCGCAACCCCGAGTCCACTGCCGTCACCATCGTCCCCGATACCCGCAGCAACAGCCTGATCATCGGCGGGTCAGCCGAGGGCTATGAACTGATCAAGACGCTGGTGGCCCAGCTTGACGTCACCGAGACCGCCCTGTCGGGGCAGGTCCAGATGATCCCGCTGACCAATGCCAACGCCGTGGTCATCGCACCGATCCTGGAGAACCTATTCACGCAGCGGTATCAGGCCATCAAGACGCCCGACCTGGCCCGCCAAAAGCCCATCATCCTCAGCGATTCGCGCAGCAACAGCCTCATGGTCAGCGCCAACACCGAGGATAGTAAGCTGATGATGGAGCTGCTAAAGAAGCTCGACGTCAAGATCACCAACCCGTCGGTTGGCATCCACGTCGTTCCGCTGAAGTTCAACGACGCCGCCACCGTCGGCGCGACGATCAAGGGCATCTTCGCCGCCCGCCTGACCTCCTCCACGCCGTCCGGCCAGGCCGCGGCCGCTCAGGACAAGGTCGACCTCGAAGTCGAGGCGATGACCAACTCGCTGATCATCGCCTGCTCTAAGGAGAACCTCGACCTCATCACGGAACTGCTTGCCAAGGTCGACGTCGAGCCCTCCGTAAGCGGCGGCGTGGTGCGGATATTCCCGCTCGTCAACGCGTCGGCCGCCAATGTGCAGGGCATGATCCAGGGCTTGCTGACCCAGGGCCTGTACAAGCCCGGGGCCACGCTGGCGGGCACGAACTCCGCGGCCTCTGCCAAGGAGAAGGTCGCCATCGTCGCCGATGTCCGGATGAACCTGCTGGTGGTATCGGCCAGCAAGGAGAACTTCGCGATCATCGAGCAGATCCTCAAGAGCGTGGACGTAAAGTCGGCCACGCTGGCCGGCGACATGCGGGTGTATCCGATCCGCAACGCCGATGTGACGAAGCTCGCTCCAATGCTCTCGCAGTTCTTCACCGCCAAGCAGGCCGGGGAAAAGGCCGTCAATGCAAACGCGGTCGTCATGCCGATTGTAATCGTGCCCGACGCCCGGACCAACACACTGCTGGTGGCCGGGGGCAAGGAGAACTTCGAGGGCATCGAGCAGATGATCTCCAAGCTCGACGGCGCCGACATCGCGAACAGCAGCACGTTCAAGGTATTCCAGCTGAGAAACGCAACCGCAGCCACGCTGCAGCCGACACTCAAGGAACTTTTCCAGACCCGTCAGCAGGCCGGCAAGAGCAAGGATCCCGCAACGGTGCTTGCCGACCAGGCGTCCAACGCGCTCTTGATCGGCGCAAGCCCGGAAGACATGTCCTTCGCCGAGACCATCATCCGCCGGCTGGATACCAGGCCCGAGAACCCGGGCTCCGCCCTGCGGATATTCCCCATGGTTCACGCCGATGCCACCAACGTGGCAAAGACCCTCCAGGACCTGTATCGCACCAGCGGCACCGGGCCTGGCGCCCAGAACGCTGTCGCGATCAGCGTAGATGAGCGGATCAACGCCATCCTCGTGACGGCCGGCGCGAACGACCTGTCGCGGATCGACGAGATGGTTCGCCAACTGGACCGCGAGACGCTGGCCCGCGTGACGGAGATCCGCGTCTTTCCGCTGTCTAACGCCGACGCAACGCAGATGGCAACGATCCTGGGCGACGCACTGAACAACAAGGCCCCGGCCAAGGCGGGGCTGTCCCCCAACCGCCAGGCCCTGCTGCAGTTCGTGACGCGAACCAAGGAGGGCAAGGACCTCATCGCGTCGGCACTGCAGGAAGGCGTACTGCTGACGCCGGACGCTCGCACCAACTCGCTGGTGGTGTCGGCCCCCGTGGAGAACATGCCCCTGCTGGACTCGCTGATCAAGGCCCTGGACACCGCCAGCCCCACGGTGGTTGAAATCAAGATATTTCCGCTGAAGAATGCCGCCGCCCGCCAGATGGCCGACATCCTGACGAAGCTGTTCCGCCTGGACGGCAGCACGACTAGTAGCAAAAACAAGACGCAGATCCAGTTATCCATGTCAGGCATGTTCAACGGCCTGATGCCCGGTGGGCTGAACCCCGGCGGCATGACTTCCGGCGGTCTGGTCTCTGGCGGCGCGATCCCCGGCGCAAACACGCCAGGGGGCACGCGAGGCATCAGGCCTGGCAGCGGGACCAACAATGGCGGAGCTACCGGCGGCATCCGCGGCGGCGCAGCCCCAACAGCGGGCGGCGTGACCGGCGGCGGAATGAATGGCGGCGGGCTCGCAGGTGGCGGAATGAACGGCGGCGGGATGGTCGGCCCCGGGGGCCTTCAGCCTGGCGTTGGCATGCTGCCGGTCGGGCAGTACGACAATGGCGGCTCCGATAATCAAGGCAACGACGTTCAGCCGGTGCTGTCTGTCACAGTCGACCCGCGGACCAACAGCCTGCTGGTCGCCGGCACAAAGGCGTACCTCGACATGGCAACCAAGGTCATCGAGGACCTCGACAGCCAGGAGGCCGAGGAGCGCAAGACCCAGGTCTACCGCATGCGGAACAGCCAGGCCACCGACATCGAGACCGCCCTTCGAAGCTTCCTCGACCAGGAGCGCCAGCGTCTGATGCAGACCCTCGGCCAGGACGCAATTGGGGCGGCTGAGAAGATGCTCGAACGCGAGGTGGCCGTCGTGGCGGAAAAGAGCTCCAACACACTGTTGGTCTCGGCCAGTCCCAAGTATTTCGAGACAATCGCACAGATGATTCACGAACTCGACCAGGCGCCGCCGCAGGTGCTTATCCAGGTGCTGCTGGCCGAGGTGGCGTTGGATGACACATTGGACCTGGGCATGGAGTGGTCCTATGCGACCACGGTCGAGGGCGAGAAGGTTAAGGGCGGAACCAACTTCGGCCTGTCCGCGGTGACCAACGGCTTTACGTTCTCCGTCACCGGCGACAACCTCAACCTCTTCCTGCGGGCCATGCAAAGCCAGGGCCGGGTGGAAGTGCTCAGCCGCCCGCAGATCCTGGCGTCTGACAACATGGAGGCGTCGATCAACGTCGGGCAGGAAGTGCCCTTCATCCGCGATAACCGCATCACGGAGAGCGGCACGACGATCAGCACTATCGAGTACGAGAACGTGGGCATCATCCTGAACCTCACGCCCCGCATCAATCACGAGGGCATGGTGAAACTGGACGTTGCACCGGAAATCAGTTCACTGTCCACCTCCAGCGTGCAGATCAGCCCCGGCGTCTTCGCCCCGATCATCAACAGCCGCAAGGCCAAGACTACCGTCACCGTGCAGGATGGCCACACGGTTATCCTGGGCGGCCTGATCACAACTTCGGAAGACAAGCGTGAGGAGAAGGTGCCGGTGGTGGGCGACATACCGCTGTTGGGTTGGCTGTTCAAACATCAGCGCACGGTCAAGGCACGGACCGAACTGTTGATCATCCTGACGCCGCACGTGGTCCGCAACCCTGGCGACGCCGACACGCTCACCGACGAGCAGATCCGCCAGATGAACCTGCTGCGGCACATGAAGGTTGGGGTGAACAAGGAAGGCGGAGCGTGTCTGGTGCCGACGGCTGGCGACCCGGCCCAGGCGCCAACCGGGCCGCAATATGGACCTCGCACCGGGGCGTCGACCCAGGACCAACTCAACCGCTTCAACGGCCCGTCGAGAGCGACCTCGAGTCTGGAAGAGATGAACAAGGCGAAGAATTGATCCACAGATTACACAGATGATACCGAGTATTGCGGCGATGCGAATAACGTCCGTATTCGAACAACGCTGAAAGGCAAGCAGACAACCATAACATGCAGGGCACCAGCGCCGGCTAGCCTTTCAGAGTCGTTCGAGAGCGGCCAACTAAACGAACATGCAAAAATGATCCAAGTAACCAACGCAAAACATGTCGATCCACACTCCAGGCGGACCCCGCCTCTTTGCTCTTTTCTTGGAGCGGTGATACTCGTGCTCTTCTCCGCCGGATGCGGGCCTGACGTGCCAGTAAAGTCGCCAAAGGCCGATCTTGTGGCCCCAGAATCGGTGACCACGGTGGACAAGATCATTTCGATGGTCTCATCTACCCCATTCACGCCCGACACCCCGCCGGAGACAGCAGGAATCCAGGCGTCGGTATGGTTCCTGGTCAACGGCCAGGATGCAGCCGTTCTCGTTCACGGTCGAGTGGAAGTATTGATGTTCGACGGCGTCGTGTCGAAAGAGATGGCCGCGTCGGCGGTGCCGCTGCACATGTGGGAGTTCCCCTCTGACCAACTCGCCCGCCACGCCGGCAGGCATCGTCTGTGGGGTTGGGGATACAATCTTGGCAACATGCCCTGGGGCAACGACATCCCCAAGCAGCCCCGCATAACCGTTATGTTCCGCTACACCGGCGGCGGCAAAACGATCGACTCGGACCCCACGGTGCTTATCATCCGGCCAACATAAGTTGTTTAACGCTGAGGTACCAGAGGAAACAGAGGAAGACGAATCGCTGTTCATGAAAGACCGCTTGCGTTCTAGCGTGCACGCCATCGCACCCGCTAAACCGCAAGCGGTCTTATTGCATAAGGTCAGTCTTTCTTCGCCGTTCCTCTGCTACCTCTGCTACCTCAGCGTTAAACGCCTTACTCTGGGAAGATCATTGCTTCGGCGAATTCCATCTGGAAGTCCATGTCCTGGCTGAGTTCGATGTGGCGCGTGCGGCGGGCGAGATCCTCGGCCTCTTTGCGGCAGACTGTCGAGAGCAGGGCCCACTTTGCACCCTCCAGCGACGTGTTGCCCACGTAGCTGATCTTCTCGTGATGCACGTCGGTGGGCAACAGCCCGATCCGCTGGGCGTTGTTGCGGCGAATAAAGCTGCCGAACCCGCCGGCAATCATCACACGCTTGAGGTCGCTGGTCTTGAGGCCGGCGTTCTTGAGCAGAATGCAAATGCCCGCCTTGATCGCCCCGGTCGCCAACTGAAGCTCGCGAATGTCCCGCTGGTTGATCGCAAGCTGCCGCCCCCCGCCGTTGGAGTCCAGCATGAACGTGACCTGCCCGTCGGCCTCACCGACGCGGCTGCGAAGCGTGGGCTTGATGTGCTCGCCGAGTTCATCCTGCGGCAAGAGCCGCCCCTCGGGGCTGACGATGCCCGTCCGCAAGAGTTCAGCGGCCAGGTCGATCAGCCCGCTACCGCACAGGCCAATGGGCTTGACGTTGGCAATGGTCGACAGGTGCACGTCGCCGTCGAACATGACCTTCTCGATGGCCCCGCCGGTGGCCCGCATGCCGCAGGAGATGCGTGCCCCTTCAAAGGCCGGACCCGCCGCCGTCGACGACGACAGCAGCTTGCCCTCGTGAGCCAAAACAATCTCGCCGTTGGTGCCGATGTCCACCAGCAGCACCGGGCCGTCCAGGTTGGCAATGCGGCTGGCAAGGATGCCCGCCACCGTGTCGCCGCCTACGAACCCGCCGATGACGGGAAAAACGTACGCGTACCCGGCAGGGTGGATCGGCAGGTCCATCTCCACCGCACGCAAGAGCAGGCCGCGCCCGAAGACCGGGACAAACGGCACCTGCCCCAATTGCGAGGCCTCGATGCCGCACAGCAGGTGCTGCATGGTAGTGTTGCCGGCGAAGGCAATTTCGTATATCTCGCGGCGGCTGATCTTGGCCTCGTGGCAGCACTGGTCGATCATACCGATGACGGCCGCCAGCACGCTCTTGCGGAGCTCGTCCAGGCAGGAATCGCACGAGCCTGAGTGCTTGATTCGTGACAGGACATCGTCGCCGAAGCTCACCTGCGGATTCATGCCCGACGCCAGCGCCAGTTCACGCCCGGTGTTCAGGTCCAGCAGGGAGCCGACGATCGTCGTCGTGCCGATGTCAAACGCCATACCATAACAGCGAGCGGTCGTATCGCCCGGCTCAAAGTCGATGAGGTGATGGTCGGTCAGGACAGCAGTGCCCTTGAAGCCCGCGTGCCGCATTAAGAGGGGCAGGCGTCGTAGCAGGTCCAGGTCGACTTTTACGTCGTAGGTCTTGAGGGCCTCTTCCAGGCGTAGCAGATCCGCGCGGTCGTCGGTAAGCGACGGCTCGGGGAGTTCCACGTACACCTTACGCACCGCCGGCTGAACGTCGGCGGCCTGCCCCTTCTGACGCTCGGCGAGGATCTGGTGGTGGCTGGCGAATAGGGATGTCTCGGGTACCTGCACGGTTGCATCGTGGAGCAGGCGGGACTGACAGGCCAGCCGCCAGCCCTCGTCGAGTTCCTGCGAGGTGAACTTGGCCACGTCAGCTGGCGTGGGCGCACCGGCCCCGCGGGTGACGCGAACACGGCACTTGCCGCACACGCCTTGCCCGCCGCAGGGGGTTTCCACGACCAAGCCTACCCGCCCAGCCGCCTCCAGCACCTTTGTGCCAACAAGCACCGTCGCCGACCGACCCGAAGGCTCAAACGTCACGCGCACCTGGCCATCAGACATCCGGAAACTCCTTCAAACCTTTGCGATAAAGACCGCCTCTAATATAAGCATTTTACCCATGTCGATCAATGGATGGTCAACAGAACGGAAGGGAAGGAGGCCGGAACTGCTGGATCAGGAATTCGGGGGCGGGACTTGAGTTGCCCGTTGCAGGCACTCGCCCGCGGCTGGGTGTGAAGCGGGGTTTGCCTTTTTGTTCCGCTTCTTCATTGGCGAAAAGAGCAAAAAGGCAAAGCCCGAATTGCATCAAGCAACCAACGAACGTCGCGCCGCGCCAAGGGTCGCCCCCTGCGGAGCCTCACCTCTAAACTCTCAACTCTAACGTAGTTGCTTCACTTCGGCAGTTGGTCGATCTTCGCCGCCAGGATGAAATCGTTCTCGCTCAGTCCGTCTACCTTGTGCGTCGACAGCTCGATGCGGCAACGCCCCCACGTGAAGCAGATGTTGGGGTGGTGGTCCTCCATCTCCGCCAGTTCGCCCACCTTGTTGACGAAATCCAGCGTCGTGCGGAAGTCGTTGAACTTGAAGTTCTTGGCGATCTTCTGATCCTCGATGAGTTCCCAGCCCTCAATATGACCCAGCATCTCCTGCAGCGCGTTGCCCTTAAGCGCAGGCGTTTCGCCACTGCAAGGCTTGCAATGCTTCTGTGCCAATTGTTCCGTTTGGGTAGCCATTTGTTACTCCTATGAGTGTTCGATTAATAAAGTCTAGCACGCGAGGTGCTGGCCGTGCTCGAACGACGCTGAAAGGCAAGCCGCCATCGAAGTATTCAATGATGAGACGCCGGCTTGCCTTCAGCGTCGTTCGAGCACGGCAACTCTCCTCTTTCCCATCGACTGGGTTGCACATTAGGATAGACGACCTATGCCAAACGAATTCGAGATAACAAGCCTCCCCAACGGATGGCGGGTCGGACAGTTTGCCGCGTTGGCGGATCCAGCCCTCGCCCACGCCGTGACCACAAAGCTGGGCCTGGACGTCCACATGGTGCGGCACGAGCATGCAAAGGCTGGCGAGGCCCTGGCGGCGGCACTTGGCGCAGGAGCGGCCGCCCATGTCGAGCAGGTCCACGGCGGTCGGGTGCTGCTGGTGGATCGGCCAGGGTTCGCCGGACAGGCCGACGGACTGGTGACCCGCGAGCGCGGTCTGGCGATCTGGATGCGTGGTGCGGACTGCCCCCTGCTATTGGCCGCCGACATAGAAGCCGGCGTGGTGGGCACAGCCCACGCGTCGTGGCGCGGCACGGTGGCGAAAGTCACGCGGGAGATGATCCGCCAGATGCAGGCCCTGGGCGCACGCCCGGAGCGGACCTTGGTGGGAATCTGCCCGTCAGCGGGCCCCTGCTGCTACGAGGTGGGCCCGGAGGTCCGCCAGCAGGTGCTCGACCAACTGGGCCCGCAGGCCGACGCGTTCTTCATCCCCCACGGCCGGGGCATCCACTTTGACCTCTGGTCCGCCAACCGCGACCAACTCCTGGACTGCGGCGTGTCGCCCGATCACATCCACCTCTCCGGCCTGTGCACGATGTGCCGCAACGATCTCTTCCCCAGTCACCGCAAAGAAGCCGACCAAGCCGGCAGACTGGCGGCGGGGATCTGCCTGCTTGAGAAAAGCAAATAGCTGCAAATTACGCAAATTACGCGAATTGAAAATTCATGCAAAGCGAGCGCGATTAACGGATGAAGCGGATTCAGAGATAAGACTCAGCAATTCTTATCCGTTAATCCACTTCATCCGTTAATCGCGCTCGCATTGCTTCGCGTAATGCGCGGCTATTTCTTCTTACCAGAACCAGTTGCCGACCAGGCGAGCGATGTCCTGGTAGGTGACGGCAAGGAAAATGCCCAACAGCAGGAACAGGCCGGCGTACTGGGCGTAGTTGAGGACCTTGACGGGGACTGGCTTGCCGCGGACCTTCTCAATGAGGAGGAACAGGGCGTGCCCGCCGTCCAGGACCGGCAGCGGCAGGAAGTTGAACACCGCGATCGCCGACGAGATGAACGCCAGGAAGTTGATGAATTCCATGATGCCATGCTGACCGGCCTTGACCGCCATCGCGCCGATGCCGATTGGTCCGGTCATGTGCCTGACCGACGCCCAACCCGCGATGAGGCTGCGAAGGCTGGCATAGGACATCAGGGTCATCCTGACGGTCTCTTTGCCACCCCAGGCCAGGGCCGCTCCCACGCCGGGCTGCTTCATCATAAACGTCAGCGGCTTGAACATCACAGTGTGCCCGAACGTGCTGAACTCGTAATAGTTGCGGCTGAACATCTCCGGCATCAGCTTGTCGATCTTGGCGGTCTTCTCCTGCCCACCGCGCGTGAGGAACTTGATATCCACCGCGCGACCCTGGCTGGCGGCCAACGACTGGTAGATGTCGATCCACGTGGCAACCGGGTGCCCGTTGATGGCCTGGATGGTCGCGCCTTTGGCGACGCCGAGCTTGTCGGCAACGCTGCCGGGCAGCACCTCAGCCACGACCGGTGAAGACAGATCGCCAACGCTCATCAGGCCGATCTGCACGCCCTCGGTCCGCTGCTTGGGCTTGACCTCCAGCGTCTGGGTCTTGCCATCGCGTAGCACGTCCATCTTGACAGTTTGGCCGGCGTGCTCCTTGTTGATCTCAAGGAGTTGCGAGAAAGTCGGCAGGAAACGGTCGCCATAGTTGAGTATCACGTCGCCAGGCTGGACTCCCGCCTTCTCGGCGTTGGATCGCTCCTGCACATTGATTACCTGCAGGCGTGGCGACATGCCAAGTATGGTCAAGGCTTCGCGGTCCAGGTCCTTGTCGGACAAGGTCAGCGTCTTGCCGTCGGCCTGGGTGTACTCCACGCTGTCATCCTTTGGCGAGGCCTGGGTGAAGGCCACTGGCGTGCCGTCCTTCTTGAAGACGACATTGGAGCCATTGGACAGTGTGGGGATGACCGTGAACGTCTCTTCCTTGCTCTTGCGAAGGACCGTCACATTTACCGGAGCACCGGTGTACTGCTTCTCAAGACGATCCACCTCGCCCTGATTCTCGACGCGGTGACCGTTGATGGCCACCAGCGTATCGCCAGTCTGAAATGGCTTCATGCTGACGCTGCCGTCTTCGGGTTCGCCAACCGTCATGCCGACGGGAGGCTGGATGCCAAATGCGAACATGCCGCCATTGCTGTACACGCCGCTGGTGACACGACCACGGCGGGTCACGCCATCGACAGTTCTCTCGATGATGAAAGTGTACTTATCGGTAGGACCGGCCAGGGCCGCTACCATCGCGATATCAAAGAAGCTCGTCAGACCGTCAGACTTCACGACGAAGCTGTCGCCTTCCATCGAAAGGACCTTGTCGCCAGTCTGCAGGCGTTTGACCCAGGGATCGTACGGCAACGGTGACAGGGCCAGTGGAGGCAGTTTGGCCGTCGCCGTCGTCGGCATGCTCGTCGTCAACGAGGCCAGCGCCGTGGCGGCGGGGGGAACAGACACTACCGCCGGAAGCTTGGCGGATGGCGCCGTGGTCGGCAGACCATGGCCGTCAGACGTGGCCTTATTCAGTGCGGCGACACCCGCCGACAGCGGCGTGTCCCAGGTGATGGTTGCATTGAAGATTGGCGAGCCGGAAACCGTCCCACCAACGATCGGCGATGGCATATCGCGCCCCACCAGCCCCACGACAACGAACAGCACCCCGGCCAATATGATGTTCATGATCACGCCGGCGGAGATCACCAGGAACCGCGCGCCGACGCTCTTGGCCTCGTAGCTGCGAGGGTCGGGGGCGGCGTTCTCGGTCAGGGGCTTGATGTCCTCCTGGCCAAGCATCTTGACGTACCCGCCAAGCGGCAGCAGGTTAATGCAGTAGTCCGTGTCGCCAATCTTGAAACCGAGCAGGCGCTTGCCGAAGCCGAACGCAAATCGCTCGACCTTGATGCCTACGCCCTTGGCGGCCAGGAAGTGCCCTAACTCATGCACGAACACGACTAGTCCCAAGCCCATGACGAACAGGAACAGCGGAAAGACGTAGTCGGAAAAGATCCACGCGATATTCAGATCGGATAAGAGCATTCGGACCTCTTTAAGACGTTAACAATGTTGACCGGCTAACGGACTTACTCGCGCGATAACTCTTTACAATACAGACAG
>Ga0265339_10002651_pt1 | contig 12760 bp, 9 predicted proteins | sample 4CB219metaG_FD_202085 | JGI IMG/M metagenome (GOLD analysis project Ga0265339, IMG submission 202085) | Rhizosphere microbial communities from Carex aquatilis grown in University of Washington, Seatle, WA, United States - 4-CB2-19 metaG | ecosystem: Host-associated > Plants > Roots > Rhizosphere...
CGTCTCGCGATGCCGCCGGTCAGCCGTCACGCCCCGACTACGAAGCGCTCTCCAAAGACGTTCGCCGCAAGATTGAATATTTGAGGGCGCTCAGGTCAGCCGGCCAGTCTCGTAGGCAAGGCACAGGGCACAACGATCCTGAAAGTTCGGATTGAGCGACCGCTGCCGCACGGATCGCATCATCGCTCACGAACGGCATTATCCAACGCAATAATCAAAGACCGCGTGTCGCTGGTTCACCGCAAAAAATGAGGCTTCGGTTGTTTGAAGCCTGAAGCCTCTTTTTCATTTTTCAGTCGCGCGTCCTGACACGAACGAACAGGGTAAAGGGGCACGCGGGATGGGCTTGAGAAGCGGCCATTTATTGACGCCTATGACCTCAGCAGCTACTCGCCAGTTCCCGCGCGGTGACCCTAAACAGCGGCGAGCGCCATCCCTGCTCGTTTCCTACGCCGGCCACCAATAATTCCCAGTATCCCAGCGCCGGTAATGAACAGCGGCAAAGATCCGGGCAGGGGCGTCTCTGTCTGCTGCCCCCCTCCCCCAGCCGGGGGTTCATAGGCCAGAGTCTGATTTGTCTCACCGGCGACTTGTGTAAGCAGCGCAACATTGGAGTCGAGAGGAATAGTGGTCCCTAGTTCGCTTATTTCGGAACTCGCAAGGTTTTGCGTTGCCGTAGAGACACCAGTGAACTGGAAGGCCTGCCCGTATTCGACCTCCCAGATAGCCAGTTGCGTCGCGGCTGAAACATTGGCCTGCCCAACGTTTGCGTCCCCATAGGCAATCAGGCCACCGATATCATTGATCTGCGAAGTCAACAGAGTGGCAGCAGTGACGCCATCAGTGGAAAAGCCAACGTTCGAAACCGCATTCGTCAGCGGTTGAGTTATGTTGTAAGTGAACGGTCCGGATCCGCCGTAGCCGTTCCCTAGAAGATAAGTGTACACGTCCAAACACCACGCCGGAATATTCACCCCAGCACTGGAAGCGGCACCAACAAGATCAATTTGTCCCATTCCCCCGAAAACATTAGCCGGGCTCGTGATCTGAATGGTCTGTTCGCCAGGCACCGTGTAGCTGCTGTAAGTAAACGTGTTAGCGTGCGCCGAAGACTGCAAGCTCAACACCGTGGCCCCAGCAACGAGCGTGCCGGCAAGCCGACCAAAACGTAATTCCATGTATTCCACCCACCTGTCAGACAATGCCGCGCTTAGATAACGTAGAAGGCGACCCAAAGGAGTCAAGCGCGCTGCCCCAAAACCGCAGCAAATTTCTGCAGCAATGGATAATTCTGCAGCTTGAGCCTGATCCATCTCAGAGTTCGGCTTCGGCGGGCGCCGTCACGAAAACGAAGTCGGCGTGCGCGTATCAGGCGCCGAACCCATAGGGTTGCCGGCACGAGCCGACTCCATCGCCCGCTTCGATCGTGTCCAGCTGCCGGCGCTCGCAATATCGATTGAAAACGGCGCTCTCACCTCAGGATTCGACGTTCCCATGCATCAAAGGAGCTCAGCTAAGGAGATACCGGAATCGCCCGTCGCCAAAGCGATCCAAACTGAATTAGAAGCGGCGCTGTGAAGCACCATTCATTAACAAGACACAGACTCGGACATCCAGCAAATCTCGTGACCTCCTCCTAGCGCGCGGATAACGCGCGAGAGAGCTTTTTTTTGCGCCGGCGCCGACCGACCAGGCCTAAAACTCCTAGTCCCCCAGCAAAGAGCGGCAGCGCTCCTGGAAGGGGTGTTGTGCCTTGGCGACTAGGCGGGCCCAAAATGCTTTCGTTCGTAAAGCTGATGTCGGGCGTGATGTTCCAATCTTGAGCGTCAAAAAAATTGACGTCGAAGGAATCGCCATCCGACATCGTGACCAAATCGGTTACAGAAGCAATATAAGATACATTATCTCTACTGCCCGTTGTTGTGTATTTGCTGCCGTCATCTGTGGGGGTGGAGCCGTTGCCAGCCCAATAGATGCAGTCAGCTGGGCTGCTGCTGGTGCTGCAGGAAAGTGTGCCCGAGTAATTCGCTTGGAAGGTCGCATTTTGCGTAAGGCTACCCGTCGCCACGATTTGATTAGAGGCGTTCACCTCGTCGAACGTGAATACTGCCTGCAATGTTCCTTTTACTAGATGATTGGTGGTGCCGGAGGATCCGGCCGGATCCGCTTGAAAGAATCTCACTTCCGTGTTTGCGGTCGGAAGTCCCTTTGACATGCTTAGAACATCAACAATAGATGGCTTGTTCCCGGTGAATCCCGTCTCCGTAATCGCAACACTGCCTTCGAGTGTGACCGTGCTAGCGTAGGCTGCTCCCGCGCTGAGCAGAAGCGTCGTTGTGGTCGCGGCGAAAAGCGCGCGTACCGTATGAATCGAACGGAGCATCGTCCCACCTCCATTTAGAAAAGTTCGGGCCATCAAAAAGGTCGGCAAGAAAAAACGTCCACCCCCCTCGTCCTCAGACAGGAAAGGTGCCGTGCCGCGAGCGGTTTGCGTCAGTGTGTGGCGAGAATTGGATAGCAGATTTAAAACTAAACGCCGACCGCACAAAAGAAAAACTGCTCCGCTCAACACGCGAAACAGTCGAAACACTCCACCGCCGAACATCGAAGGCCCCCAACCCTGGGAAGCCGCGCCTTGATTTACGATCTCAAGTTAATTGCCCAACTGTCAAGCGAAATCTTGCTGGAATGGAGTTGGGGATAAGATCGGAGTACACAATTCCGGTCCGCTGACGGCGGTATTTCGATTGTGATTGACCGCAAAATCTGAACAACCATTCACTTGGGGGCGCCAATTGTCCCACAACCCGAGACGCAAGGTGCTGCCGCAGCCTACCGTCGGTTTTTTCCCCGGTAGTAGCCGTAGTAGTTCGTTTCAATCGCCGGTACCTTATTGAGCACAAGGCGAACGACCTCAGTCGAGCGCAAGTGTTTGTTGCATTCCTCGATCTCGGACACTTTGGATTTGCCCACTGCGGCTACAAACAAAAGACAATCAAGTTGTGGAAGCACGGCGATAACGTCGTCACCGGCCAGCATAGGGGGCAGGTCAAGGATGATGGTCTGCGAGCGATAATCGCGCTTGATATCCTGCAACGTCGTGCTCAAGGTCCGGGACGTCATCCAGGCGGACGAGTCCGACGCCGAGCTTTCCGCAGGCAGAGCTAAAATGTGGCTCGCCCCTGCTCTCGCCTGGATTACCGCACTCGACAAGCTGCAACGCCCCTCAAGGACGGCAACAATTCCTTCGCTGCAATTCACTCCGAGGCTGGCTGCCACCTGGGGCTTCTGCAGATCCAGATCGACCAAAAGCGACGACCGCTCGGACTGGCGCGCGATGCTGAAAGCCAAATTGGTGGCGGTTACAGTCTTGCCACAACCCGGCGTGGGAGAAGTGATACCAATAACTCGCCAACTCTTTTGATCCATCGCCTGCAAAACCTGCGTGCGCAGCATGTCGAACGAGCGGGCGCGAGGATCGGTTTCGTCATGGGCGATAATGCGATTGGCCTCTAGGTGCGCCTGCGCCAGCACGATCTCCCGGACTTCCAACGGCGGGGGAACAGCAACAGTTGGACCAAGAGGGGCGCGAGTAGGCTGTGCGGGCGGCCCCAAATCCAAGCGGACGGCCGCCTTAGCCATGGGACCGCGCGCACGCTCAAGGGCCTGCCTTATATTATCCATCCGTAATCTCGCGCGCCCTGATTCCTGGCCATTTTGTTGGCCCCTTCGAAGGCCCGGCCCAATCGCCCAGCCTTCCAGTGTCACGTAGCCGAAATGCTATCGCGACAGATGAGTCAAATGATCGAGCCAAAATTGATTAACCCAAGACAGATCCATGGAGGGGACGTAGAGAATGGCAACGACCACTCCTGCCAAAATGACGGCGCAAAACAATACGGCTCCCGCTACCATACGTCTCCTTCGGCGGAAAGTCTCCGCACGCGTAGCAATATAGGGAACTGACACGACGAGGCGGCCGTCGGCGATACCGAAAAGTTCGTGAGCGTGCCGAATGCTGCCATCCAGCGATTCCGCCGCGAATACGATCCCGAGGCCAATCGCGATCGCCAGACCGAACGACGCGGCGAGGAGTTTGGTTCTGTTGGGTTTCACAGGCCGTTGAGGCATGGCCGGTTGCTCGATGACGGCGAGTCGTTCAGACTCCTGGTCACGTTCGAGCCGTTCACCCAGTCGCGCTTCTTCAAGCTTCTTGTTAGTGTCGTCCAGCTGTTTCTCCAGCGCAATGGCTTGGCGCTCGAGTTCCACCAGACCTGCGTTGGCCTGCTGCACTGCCGGAGAGGGCGCCTGAGCGACAAGCTTCTCCATCGCGGCGATCTTCCGCTTGAGCGCCTTTATAGCCGGATACTGTGCCGAGTAGGTGGAACTCATTTGAGCGAGTTCCTCCTTTAATTTCGTCAGTTCCGCCATCTGCAATTTAACTGGATCGGTTGCATCAGCACTGTCGCGGGGTTTAATTTTACTTTCAGTTATCTGCGTCTCTATGGCCGCGAGTGCGCCCTGAAGCCGCTGCGACTCGTGCATTAAAAAAGTCGTTGTCTCAGTTGCTCGATTGGTCCGGTTGCGGGCATCCTCACTAAGGATAAGCGTCAAAAGATCATTCGTCACGCTTAACGTTATTTGCGGATTCTCGTATTCAAAGCTCACGGTAAACGCGATCGTCGCGGCGCCGGGCTGGGCCGCGTTGCTGTCGACCAAGGTGAATGCGGTTCGCTGCCGCATCAAGTCAAGAACTTCAGTGTCGGACATCCAGCGCCGTTCATGCGGAAACATCTGGTATTTCTTGACCAACGCAAGAAGGTTATCCCGGGTCATAATGCGCTGTTGGATGACCTGAATGCGCTGATTTGCAGTGTCCGTGACCGTCGGTTTGACCAGATCGGTAGGAATTTGCTGGGATTCGACTAGCACCTTGCCCGCGGCTTGGTAAATCGGTCGTTGAATCGCGGTCACGAATGCGCCGGCGAGCAGAACAAGGGTGAAGGGGATCAAAAAATATAGCGCGCGCCGCTTAGCCATACCCAAGTAATGGCCAATTCCAAGGCTTCGGCCGCCGACATCATCGAGTGTCTCGCTTTGCAGGTTATAGGTTTGAAGCATCGAACGCAGGGGCCTCTGAGCCAATTATGGCAGCCAACCTTGGCTTCGCTGACGTGGGATCGCGCCGTGTACACCCATACCGGCTTCCGGCCGAACCTACAACCAAGCGAGTAATAAATTCTGCGTTTTTAGCTACCGGGTATGGCTAACTTAAGACAGCTATTCAGCCGCGGAACCTGATCCTCCGCTTTTGTACCTCGCGCGATACGCAAGCCGTTATCGGGATCGGTCGAGATAATTTTATTTCATCCGGCCGCAAAAGTTACAAAAAGGCGCCGCTAGACGCTTTTTTCTTGACAGAACACCTCATTCTGGTGAAACGATAAAATTAGGCCGGTATCACCTGGGATCGGGAACGAATCCTGAGAGGCTGCCTGAAACAGGGCAAGCCCCCGCCGATAGACTGATCCCATGGCGCTGGCGTCGATTTTTCAGGCGCCGCGGTGACGTACATGCAATATCTTCCATTGTGCGTCCAATCAGGATCGCCCGGCAATTAAAATGTCGATCGCGGTTTCTGCCCATTTTGCTGTGGAGACGTCCCAAGCAGGACCAAATCCGTTTTGGGATGATCTATCCCGTGATGTCTATTGCGTGCTTGGTTCGCCAATCGATGCCATCGACATGCCGGCTTTGGTGCGGGCCGTCGACAATGCCGCCACCCACAAGCGTCCGCTTCTCATTTCTACGGCAAATCTTAATTTCCTGATGAACAGTCGTTCAGATCCAGGATTTCGCGCCACGCTGCTGCTGAGCGAGCTTTGCCCAGCCGATGGCATTGCCGTCGTCTGGATCGCACGGCTCATTGGTCTGCCAATCAAGGAGCGCGTTGCGGGCTCGGATCTGCTGGAGACCTTATGGGCTCGAAACGCGTCAAATCGGCGCCTTAAGCTCTTTCTATTTGGCGGCCCTGAGGGCGTGGCAAAAGCTGCTGCCACGGCCATCAACGAGCGCCGGAGCAGCCTGACTTGCGTCGGTCACATCTATCCGGGCTACGGCGGCGTCGAGGATATGAGCCAAGAGCGGGTTATTGGCGAAATAAATGACAGCCACGCAGATTTTCTTGTTGCGGCACTCGGCGCCCAAAAGGGCCAGTCTTGGCTGGCGCACAACCACGATCGGCTAACCGTTCCGGTACGCGCCCATCTCGGGGCATCAATCAACTTTGCTGCCGGTACAATTCGGCGAGCGCCCGTCTCGATACGCAAACTCGGACTCGAGTGGCTGTGGCGGATCAAGGAAGAGCATCATCTCTGGAAGCGCTATTGGCAAGACGGCCGGAAACTAGTCGGTTTGCTGGTGACCCGGATTATCCCGTTGGCGGTCTTGGAACGCTGGGCCCATCTCTACGAACGCGTTCGTCCGCAGTTAGAGATTGAACACGTTGCGGATCATAAGGCCGATGTGGTGGCACTTTCCGGCACGGCAACACGGCGCAACGCCGACATGGCAAGCGCAAGATTTCGTGAGCTGCCAGCCACGAATAAGACAATTCAAATTAACCTTGCTAAGACTTCGATGATAGACGCCCGCTTCCTCGGGCTACTTCTTATGCTCGATAAGCAGGCGAAAAAGCGAAACGCGGAGCTGACTTTCACCGGGGCTTCGTACAGGCTGCGAGCTATATTTCGCCTGAACGGAGCTGGATTTCTGCTGGATCGGAGCGGGTGAGTGCAAATGACGACACAGGCTCTCGCGTTACCGCGAGTCTCGGTTTTTCGCCCCGGTCTTTTGGCGTTGATCTCGGTCGCAGTGGCGATCTTTGCGTTTAGCGGTGCGCTTGCCGAACTGGTTCATCGGTGGACCTCGCAAGAAGAATACAGCCACGGCTTCCTCATTCCTGCAGTCTCGGTTTGGCTGTTGTGGAACCGGCGCGAGGCGCTGCTAACGAGCTTTGGCCGCCCGTCTTGGCTTGGCCTTGCGGTGATTTCCGTCGCGGCGCTCATGCATGTGGTCGGCGAGTATAGCTCGCTGTTTATTCTTTCCCAGCTTGCTTTCATATTGGCGCTTATCGGCATCGCATTGGCAGCTGGCGGGTATCCGCTGCTTAAGACGACGTTTGTCGCCATCGCATTCTTGATCTTTGCCATCCCGCTGCCCTATTTCATCGAATCGAAGCTCACGCTACAGCTGCAGCTGATCTCCTCGCAGCTCGGCGTCGACGTCATCAACTTATTCCAAATACCCGTCTACCTTGAGGGCAACGTAATCGATCTCGGTTATTACAAGCTGCAGGTCGTAGAGGCCTGCAGTGGACTGCGGTATCTTTATCCGCTGCTCAGCCTCAGCTTTCTCGCGGCCTATCTGTTTCAAGCCCGCCTCTGGCAACGCGTTTTGGTGTTTTTGTCGGGCATCCCGATCACGATCGCGATGAATGGCTTTCGGATCGGAATGGTTGGCGTCACCGTCGATCGTTGGGGCACCCAGATGGCCGACGGCGTGCTCCACCTCTTCGAGGGCTGGGTCATTTTTATCGCCTGCGCTGCTTTGCTGATTGCGGAAATAGCGATATTGGCGAGGCTGTCGGGCCGACGGTTCTTTCAGGTTTTCCATCTTCCGAAACCAACGGGCGACACAGCATCCACAAAATCCTGGGCGACCAGCAGGCAGCTTGCACTGTGGAGCTCGCTGTTTGTTGTCTGTGCGACCGGACTCGCAGTTCACACTATTTCTCACCGGCCGGAATTCATTCCAGAGCGAACCCGGTTTGCGGATTTTCCGCGGACGCTGGGACAATGGAAGGGGCGTACTGCGCTACTCGATCCGGCAACTGAGCGAGCACTCGGCGTCGACGACTATATTCTATCCGACTTCAGCACGCCGAACGGTAGACCGGTCAATTTCTACGTCGCTTATTACAGCAGTCAGCGCAATGGCTATGCGCCGCATTCGCCTGCCGTCTGCATTCCCGGGGATGGCTGGCTGATCACACATCTCGACGAACAACAGTTCCACGGCACCGGCGCAAGCGTTCCCTACAATCGAGCCATCATCGAGCGCGGCAACACTAAACAACTGGTGTACTACTGGTTCGATGAACGTGGCCGCAAGATCGCTAATGAATATTGGGCAAAATTGTACCTGCTCGCGGACGCGGTTACGAAAAACCGAACTGACGGATCTTTAATCCGACTTATGACCGAGATTTCTCCCGGCGAAACCGAACAAGACGCCGACCGGCGCCTGCAATCGTTTATGCGAGCAGCATTACCGACATTGAGTGCCTATCTACCATCAGCGCCGGGCAACCAACAGTCGAAATCGGCCCGCTCTCGTAGATCCAGCGGTAACGGATAGTGTTTATCATGTCGCGCCTCATCAGCTTCACTACGCTTCGCCCCGCCCTGTTCGCTTTGGCTGTCATTTCGCTGACCGGCTGCAGCTCGCCCGAGCAACGTGCCCAAGGCTACTACGAGCACGGCAAGCAGCTGTTAGCCGCTCACGAAGACAAGCGCGCTGCGATCGAGTTTCTCAATGCGGTCAAATACAATCGAAAGCTTCTGCCGGCATGGCAAAGCCTCGCCCAGGTCGAGGAGCAGATCCACAACTGGAGCGGATTGGCGGGGGCGCTCCGAGGCCTACTGGAACTCGAGCCCAACGATATGCCGGCCCGGCTAAAGCTTGGTCGGCTTCTGCTGGTTGGTGGGTCCTATAACGACGCTCTTAAGCTCGTCAACGAGGTCAAGGAGCCCGAGAGCCAGAACGCGGATCTGTTGGCGCTCAGGGCCGCCATCCTCTTTAAACTCAAAGATTCAGCCGGCGCGGTCAGGGACGCGCAGGCTGCGCTCAAGCTCGATCCCAAGAACATTAGCGCGATGTTTGTTTTGGCGAGCGACGACTTGGCGCGCGGCGACGCCAAGGGCGCCCTGGCGATGCTGGACAACCCCGCGATTACCGCAAGCAAGGCGCCGGAAATCGGCGTCGAGCTGTTCAAGCTGCGGATCTTTGAGCAAACCCAGAACCTTCCGCAAGCCGAAGCGCTCTTGCGTCGGCTTATTGCGGCGTATCCCAAGGAACTTTCGTTCAAGAAGGCGTTGATCAGGGTTTATCTGTTCCAACATCGCAACGCCGATGCCGAACAAGAGCAACGTGCCATCGTCGCCGCCGATCCGAAAAACATCCAGGACCAACTCGACCTCGTGCGGATGTTAGACATCACCCAAGGTCCGACGGCGGCGCAGCAGCAGCTTGAAACGTTGATCAAGGCCGGCGGCGAAATCTTTCCCTACCAGATGGCACTCGCCCAGCTGAATTTCAGACAAGGCAAGTTCGCCGATGGCGTGGTGATACTGATGGACCAGATCAAGGGTCCAGGCACCACGCCCGAGCACGTGCTCGCAGCCCAGTTGCAGTTAGCGCAAATGTATCTCTCCAAGGGACGAACCGACGAAGCGGCCGCGCTGGTAGGCGAAATCCTGCAAAAGGACGCCCGCAATATCGCCGGGCTGAAACTTCGTGCCTCGATTGAATTGGATCGGGGTAAGCTCGAGAACGCCGTCGCCGACCTTCGTCAGGCCCTCAATGATCAGCCTCGAGGGTTTGACCTTATGCTGATGCTCGCCGTCGCGTACGAGCGCAGCGGGTCGATCGACCTGGCCGAGAAAGAGTTTGCTGACGCCATGCAGGTGTCAAATTACAACCCCGCCGTCAGCCTAAACTATGTCGCCTTCTTGCAGCGTCGCGGCAACCTCGAGCATGCCGAGGACGTTCTCACGGATCTCGCCAGCCGCTGGCCAAAAGACATTCCGGTGTTGTCCGCGCTGGCGCAAATCAGGCTCGCTCGTCAGGAGTGGATTGGCGCCCAAGAAGTCGCCGAAACCATTAAGCGCCTTACCGCAAACCACATTGCGGCGGATGAACTTCTTGGGGCCGCGCTGGCGGGCCTTAACAAGTACGACGAGAGTATTGCGGCGCTGCAGAACGCCTATGCTGCAGAACCGGGGGCCACCCAGCCGATGTATGCGCTCGTCCGCACCTACTTGCGGGCTCGAAAGCCCGCCGAGGCCGTCGCTTTCCTGCAGTCGGTCATAAAGGCGAATCCCACCAACGCCGAGGCCTATGTACTTCTCGGCTCCGTGGAACTTGGCCAAAAGCAGCCTGAGCAAGCCAAGAAAAATTTTGAGACCGCCATCCAAAAGCAACCCCAAAAGGCGATCGGTTATCGAGCACTGTCTGATTTTTACGTTTTCCAAAACGACTACGAGCAATCACTTAAAGTAACCCGCGCCGGGCTAAAGGAACAACCTGATAGTTTCGTTTTGGGCCTGGCGCTGGCCGGCGGGCTGGAGCACACCGGCGACTATGAGGCCGCAATCGCCGAATACGAAAGTCTCGTGAAAAAGGATCCTGGCTCCATCATCGTCGCCAACAACCTAGCCAGCTTGCTGAGCGATCATCGCACCGACAAGGCCAGCCTCGATCGGGCTGAGGCGCTGGCGGCAGTTGTCCGAAAGTCACCTATACCGCAGTTCAAGGACACGTTGGGCTGGTTGACCTATCGCCAGGGCGACTACAAAGCGGCCGTGTCGCTACTCGAAGAAGCAGCAAAGGCCCTGCCAGCGGACCCCCTGGTTCACTATCATCTCGGTATGAGCTATGTCGCCGTCGGGCAGCCTGGAAAGGCCTCCGAACAATTTAAAGCGGCACTCAATCGGTCGCCGGACGCCGACCTGCAGGGAAAAATCAAGACCGAACTTGCGAAAGTCGGAACAAATTAATCCGGCCTCGCCGCATCTCAGCTTACGGCCTGTTATCCGGCGGTCGGGCTGAGGTCATTTAGGACGGGCATCACTGCGCCGTAGCCTGGATAGGTAGTACGCCGAATTCCATCTTGTCGTAGAGCACTTGGGTGATCAGCTGTGGACTGATTTGTTGACAATCGGAAGCAAAACCATACACCAGTGCGGTGTCACAGATAATATTGATCGTGCGCGGTATGCCGCGGCTTGCATCAGCGATCAACTCGCATGCTTCGTCCGAAAACAATCGATAGCGCGCCCCAACGGCGGCAAGCCGATGGTCGATATATTTTGCAACTTCTTGCGGCTTCAATGGTCGCAAATGGTAATCGGACGAGACGCGCTGAGCAAACTGTATGAGCTGCGGACTCCGGAGTATATCTTTCAGCTGCGGCTGGCCAACAAGGATTATCTGGATAAATTGATCCTTGTCGGCATTGATATTCAATAGCATCCTCAATTCTTCAAGAGCGTCGAATCCGAGGTTATGAGCTTCGTCAACGATGAGGAGCGTACGCCGTCCCTGGCTGTATTCGCTGCGGAGGAAGCGATGGAATTGTTCGAACAAGACTGGGTAGGAGGCCTCATATGGTTGTTTTAAGGCCATCATGACCCATTGCAGGAGCCCTTCGGTGCCGCGGGGCGTATTCGATATCAAGCCAACCGTGACGCCCTTTGGATCCAGTTGGCGTAGCAAGTAGCGCAACAGGGTGGTTTTGCCGGAACCTATCTCACCCGTGATGACGGTGAACCCAGCGCTGTTACGAACGCCGAACTCGAGCATGGCGAACGCGAGAAGGTGATTGCGACCCCAATAAATCAGGTCCGGATCGGGGAGGATCGAAAACGGCTTTTCGCGCAACCCATAAAACGCCTCATACATCGGAGGAACCTATCGCCACCGGCGCGCTAAACCGGTGTCTACAATAATCATTTGGTGTATTGGCCTGCAACGTGTTTCTTTCGGATTGATTAAGGCGACAAATACCCAAAGGCTCAAGACCTGCACAGTATCGCAGTCGTTTCCGAGTTCAACGGCCGATAAGAGTAGAGCATCTTCGCAATCGGGCTGCCGAAAGGAGCGGCAGATGGACTCGGCCGAAAGCTTCCAGTCTAAGCCATATAGCCATGCGTCTCGCACGGTTCCAGGGAGGTCGGGACATCGCATTTGCCAAACATGCTTCAATTTATACTATTCTCGACCACAACGGATGATGGCTCGTGGGTCGCAATATATTGGCAAGTCGATGCTGACCGAAAAGCCCGCGACCAGGTCCCGCGTTATCACTTCGAATGTAATAACAAAAATCGATACATACGTCGGGGCTGCACCGGTTCCGTAGGCACCGAGTTTTTATGGGACCGGAGGTGAGTCATGAGAGACGAACGTTTACGCGGGAGTTCAAGCCTGAAGCTGTTCGGCTGACCAGGGATCGCGGGGTCTCGTATGGCGCGATCTATTGGCCGAAGGCATCTCCTGCGGTCTGCATCGGATCGAACGATCGATGAGATTGCAGGCTCTTAAAGCCCGTCCGCGACGGCGTCGACTGCCGCCTATCTGGATGAGCGTGAGATCGCCGCCGTCGCTGCCAACGTGCTATGGACGGCGGAGGGCTGCCTCTACATCGCTGCGATGATCGATCTGTTCTGGCGCGGGTCTCATTCAAACCGGGCGCAGGCCAGTGGGCGTTGTCTGCGCAGAATTGCATGACCGTTTTCGAACCGGGTGCTTAGCCGTTTATAGGGGCACAACGGCTGGCTTTCCCCTTAACTGACGAAGGGAGAGTTACATTGTGCAGTTCGCGACGGCTTGATAGCTAGACAATAACGGTTAGACTTCGTGCTGTTCATCGCAGACAGACCGAGGCGAAGGCCGCCCACCGGACGGGGCCCGTGAAATG
>Ga0265339_10002661_pt1 | contig 12728 bp, 12 predicted proteins | sample 4CB219metaG_FD_202085 | JGI IMG/M metagenome (GOLD analysis project Ga0265339, IMG submission 202085) | Rhizosphere microbial communities from Carex aquatilis grown in University of Washington, Seatle, WA, United States - 4-CB2-19 metaG | ecosystem: Host-associated > Plants > Roots >...
TTACCCAGCTTGTGGATTACATCTACAAAGTTTTGACGCGGCCCGACGTGGCTCCGGCCGAAGCTCCGGAATCGTCAACCGGCCGCCCGGTGCGGGACCAGCGCCAGATGCGCTACCAGATGCTGCCACACGCGCGTCCCGGCGGCATGGCCGGACTGCTTGAGCTGCTGCTGGACAAGGGCGGCCGCGACGATATCTACCGCCTTGCCGACGATCTGGCCTTCGAGATCGACGATCTGCTTCCGATTGTGGATGCCGCGCAGCTGCTCGGCTTCCTGAAGGTGGAAGAAGGCGACGCCGCCATCACAGAAAGCGGAACGGAATTCGCCAACTCGGAAATCCTGCGCCAGAAGGAGATCTTCCGCGATGCGGCGCTGCTGCATGTGCTGCTGCTGCGCCAGATTCGCCGTGCCCTGGAAGCAAAGAGCGACCATACCGTTCCCGAAGATTTCTTCATGGACATGCTGGACGAACAATTCAGCGAGGAAGAGAGCCTGCGCCAGATTGAGACCGCCGTGACGTGGGGCCGATACGCGGAGATCTTTGACTTTGACGCGGCGCGGCGGCGGTTTGTGCTGCCCGACGCGCAGGAAGAAGCCACCGCGGAGGGCGAGAGCGAGCGATGAGCCTCAGCCGGCATCCTTTAGCGCGCACGCTGGTGACGGTGCGCAAATGGCCCTTCTTTACCGATGCGGGAGTGGCCCTTTGCGGACTGGCGCTGTTCTTCGCCATCCTGCACCTTGCCGCGTACTGGATGGGCTCACCCGCACCGGTCACGCCTATCTCGCACTCCGCGCGCGCATTGCCGCTTTACGCGTTCTACTCCGTGATGCGTATCGGCATCGCGTACCTGCTGAGCCTTGTGTTCGCCATCGCCTACGGCTACACGGCGGTGAAGAATCCGCGCATCGAGGGCTGGATGGTGGCCGTCCTCGACATCCTTCAATCCATCCCTGTGCTCAGCTTTCTTCCGCCGGTGGTGCTGGCCATGGTGACGCTGATTCCCCGCCATCAGCTCGGCATTGAGATGGGCGTCATTCTGCTGATCTTCACCGGCCAGGTGTGGAACCTGGCTTTCAGCTTTTACACCTCCATGAAGACCATTCCACGCGAGATGGTGGAAGCGGCGCGCATCTTCCGCTACTCGGGGTGGCAGCGATTCTGGCAACTGGAGATGCCGTACGCGGCGATTGGGCTGGTGTGGAATTCGATTGTATCTGTCGCGGGCGGATGGTTCGCCCTGATGCTTTGCGAGATGTTCACCATGGGCGACCGCAACTTCCAGTTGCCGGGGCTGGGGAGTTACATCCAGTCCGCGGCCAACTCCGGCGACGTGCCTGCCCTGCTGGGTGGAATCGCTCTCGTTGTTCTGATTGTGGTGGCCACCGACCAGGTTGTTTGGCGGCCGCTCATCGCCTGGAGCGAGAAGTTCAAATTCGAGCAGGTGGAGTCCGCCGACCGCGTGACCTCGCCGGTGCTTGAAGTGCTGCGCCGCTCGGCGCTGCTCAATTCCCTTCCCGGCCGCCTTTTGAACCGAATTGAGGAGCCCATTTACCGGCGGCTGGCGCAGACGCGTGAATGCAAGGTGGTGCAGCCGGTGGACGAGGACGGGAACAAGGGGACGGTCGCGTTCTGGATGGTTGTGACCGCGGTGGCGATTGCCGGCGGGTGGGCTGTTATGGAAGCCGCCGCCATGCTGAGCACCATTACCTGGGCGGATATGCGCCACCTGTTGGAGGGCGCGGCCGCTACCTTCCTGCGGGTGAACGCTTCCCTGCTCATTTCTGCCGCGTGGACCATCCCGGTGGGCGTGGCCATCGGCATGAACCCGCGCATGGCGCGTTTTGTGCAGCCGCTGGCGCAGGTGCTGGCCAGCGTGCCCGCATCGGCTTTTTATCCCGTGCTGCTTATCGGGCTCATCGACATTGGCGGCGGGCTGGGCATCGGCTCTATTGCGCTGATGCTGCTGGGCACGCAGTGGTACATCCTGTTTAACGTGATCGCCGGCGCCATATCGATACCGTCAGACCTGCGCGAGGTGGCCTCGCTCTACCACTTCACGCGGTGGCAGCGCTGGACGCGCCTTATCCTGCCCGGCATCTTTCCCTACCTGATCACGGGCATGGTGACCGCGAGCGGCGGCGCCTGGAACGCATCGGTGATGGCCGAATACGCCAAGATCAAGGACCAGACGCTGATGACGATCGGGCTGGGCGCGGAGATCAGCAACGCCACGGATCACGGGAGATTTCCCATCATCCTGATGGCGACGATATTGATTTCGCTGATGGTGGTGACGATGAACCGGCTGGTGTGGAGGAAGCTCTACCGGTTGGCGGAGACGCGATACAAGCTGGAGGGGTGATGACGGCACGATCATATTGATTTTTCGGTCGCATGAGACCAGAATCTCTTAAAGGAGTTGGGGAGGAAATGGCAGCCGCACAATCAGTCATCAACTGGTCTAATTGCCCGGAGCTTGAGAGCAAGCCAGACACTCAAGGTGGAGCGTGGGTGTTCCGGGGCACGCGTGTTCCAGTAACCGCGATTCTTCGCAATTTGAGCGAGCTAAGCGTGCCCGAGCTGCAAAAGGAGTTCCCGACGGTGCGCCAGGATCAGATTGCCGGCTTGCTGGAATTCATTGCACGGAGTGCTGAGTCTTCTCTGTAGAAAATGACCAAGAAAGTTGTGCTGGACGAGAATATGTCCTAACGACTCCCTCGCAGCCACTCCGCAAAGATGCTGGCTACGCGGTCGGGCTGCTCGTAAGCGGCAAGGTGGCCCGCGTCGGGGAGATGATGACCCTCACAGCCGCCGGGGACGTTCTGGAAGGCGGCCACGTCCGTGGGCGTTACGCTGGCGTCCTGGCCGCCGGCAATGCTCAGCACTGGAACATTGATTGTGGCCACAGTGGGCAGCGAATCAGGGCGAGTGGCCAGTCCCGCCTGGACTGCGATTACCGCTTCGGCCGTCAGGGTCATGGTTGCGCGCACTTCGCTGACCAACTCCGGCCGCTGTGCCCGTGCCGATGCGCCCGGCAGCGTATTCGCCATGGTGTCAAGAAATCCGCTTGCGCCTTCAACGCGCACTCGAGCGATGTTCTCCGCGCGCTTGGCCAGCGCTGCTTCGCCATCGGCCTGAGGCTTGGAGCAGACAAAGACCAGCGCCAGCATTCGCTGTGGCGCGCGCCGCCATAATTCAAGCAGCACGTAGCCGCCGATGGAGCAGCCGCAAAACACTGCCCGCTCCACGCCCAGCCGATCCAGGAGCGCGAGAACGTCTTCAGCAAGCTGGCCCATTGTGAGCACCGGCGCATCCGGCACGCGCGCAAACCCGCCCACGGGCAGAGCGGTTCCCAGTTCCGAAGCGCCGTGGCCGCGAAAATCCGGCACGATGGCGCGGACACCGCTGAGCAGTTTGACCATGGGCCGCCAGTAACTGTGGTCAAGCGGCGTGGGATGGAGGAAGACGACCGGCACTCCCTCGCCCGTGTCGACGTAGTTGAGCGCGGCGCCGGCGTGCGTGTAAGTGCCCCTCATGGCTGCGGCTGAGTTGGGCCGGGCATGGGAAACGGCTCCTCGGGGATGCCGATCCAGCCGGCCAGATAGGCCACGCCCACCATTCCGCCGGAGAAGCAGAAGCCGAGCACGGTGAAGATGCGGACGATGCCCACGTCCCAGCCGTAGGCTAGCGACAGGGCCATGCACACGCCGGCAATCTGGCGGCCGATATGGGGCCGCAGCAGCGGTCGGCTGGTGGCCGGCGCCGCCACGTTGACCACGTTGCCGCAGTTGGAGCAGAAGCGCGCCGTCGACGGCAGACCCGATCCACAGCGATGACAAAATACAGGCATGAGGAAACCTCCACTGCTCTCAAAGTGATGATACGGAGTGGGTGGGGCGGAGGTTCCATGCCAGCCGTCAGCCATCAGCCGTCAGCTGTCAGCGATCAGCCGGTGGCCTTCTTGACTGGGCTAAGTTTGTTGATAGGGACCTGGGGCACCCGGTGGCAGTTCAATTCACAGAGAATGGGGCCCGGCCACCCCGCCGACGCTGTGGATCAGGAATCGGAGATGGGATTGCAACTCACGCGGCGTGCCCCTCATCTATTCCCAGGGGTGATCCTGCTTCAAAGCACATATCGCGCGAAACGTCACTTCAATCAACGCCTCCGGTCCTGGGCGCTGGTTGCGCTGCTGTTCTGCGCCTGGCTTTCAGCCGCCCAAGCGCAATCGATGCCTGTCCGCTACGTGCAAGGCACCATTCATGCGTTTCTCGAACTCCGTGGGGCAGACGGGCGCGTGGTGGCGTCAGGAGACATGGTTCAAGTGGTCCATGGCTACCGGGTCACGGCCCAAACTGTGTTCCGATTCAAAGACGGATCCATTGACGATGAAACCACGGTCTTCTCGCAGCACGGCGCCTTTCAACTTATCACCGATCACCGTGTTCAGAAGGGCCCTTGGTTTCCGCACCCGATGGATGTCATGATCGACGTCCGGCACGGCCAGGTCACCGTCCGTTCTATAGGAAAGGATGGAAAAGAGGGGGTTAAGACTAACCACATTAACCTGCCACGCGACCTGGTGAACGGGATGGTTCCGCTGTTGGTAGAAAACGTGGGGCCCGATGCCGCGGAGATAACAGTTTCCATGCTGGTTGCCGCACCTAATCCGCGCATAGTGAAACTTGTTCTCAGCAGGCACGGCGAGGAAGATTTTTTGTTGGGCGGCACATCCCGAAAGGCGAGTCACTTCGAGATCAAGATCGAACTGGGGGGACTTGCTGGAATCGTGGCGCCAATCATCAACAAGGATCCCCCGAATATTCAGATTTGGATCGATGGCGGGCGAGCTCCAGTCTTTCTGAGAGAACAGGGCCCCATCTATCCTGATGGCCCGATAATGACGATCCAGCTGGCCAGCCCAGTTTGGCCGGAGGCGCCAAAGTCCTAGAGCTTGTAATTACTTTCCCGCGGGCCTTTCGAGTTGGGGCAAAAATCAGGCCCCGGCCAAGTCCCTTCTTGCGCGGTTGGCGACAGTACTGAAGTACCGCCCTTACCCGTTTTTGAGGGGATCGATGAGTTCTTTAACAACCTTTGGAGCCCGAATCCCCTTGTTTGCCGTTGTGTGACAGTACTTAAGTACCGCCTTTAACCGTTTTTGAGCCTGGAGCCGGATTCTCCGCGGCCGGCCTCGACTCAGGGCTGACGATAATTTCTATTCAAGCAATTCGGAGTCGAAACGGCGGTAGATGTCGCGCTGGCGGGATGGATCGCGATCGGACTGGAGCGCTGCAATCAATGCGCTGAGCCGCGGAGTGAGGACGATGAGGTATCGAGAATCGGATCCGGCGGTGTAAGTGTGGGCGACTCCGGCCGGCACGAAGACCGTGGTTCCGGGACCGGCGGTCTGGCTGCGGTCCGCGTAGCGGAAGATGAGATTTCCTTCAAGGACGTGCCATGCCTCGTCGTCGGAATGGTGCACATGAAGGGTGGCGGGACCGCTGCCACGCCACTCGTGGATTTCGAAACTCTTGCCGGCTGCCGAGAATCGTTTCGGTTCCATGCGATTCATGTTAAGGGATGAGAGCCTGATCCCCGTCTGTTTCGCGCGTTTGCGGCAATGAGCAGCATTGCCTCCCTATTTCCATATGTCGACGAGAAACAGAGTGTATGGATCGTAGGCAGCCTGATGCAGGCTGGTTTGCAGCGATTCCGACGAGATGGGGGTTCCCTTGGCCGTGAGAAGCGCCGCAGCGTCGTCCAGGGTCTTCTGCGCATTGGTTTGCGCCGTCCCCCCCTTCTTGAGGGCCTCCAACAGGCTGTGTGCCTCATAGCCGCCGCGCAATGAGTAGATTTCCAGCAACGGCATTTTGTCGCCCAGGTAGAGCCACAGCAAAGCCTGGTTGGTGCAATCGGTCACATAGTTGAAGTCGAAGTTGGTGCGGATGGTGAGGTCTACGGGGTCCGCATAGGCAAGTTGCGACACAGTTGAGATTCCTTCGTCCCTGAACCGTTCCGCGGTGACTTTGCCCACCGATTCCAGTTTCTCGAGGTCCAACTGCCCGGTCGCGGGATCATCACCAAGTTTCAATTGCTGGTTGGCGGTGCGGCGCGCAATGGTAAACAAGGTGGACGTGGGAAACGCGCCCAGAAAGAACGCCACCGGAATGCCAACCTGGAGCGTCATCTGCAGCCGCGTGAGCGCCCAGGCAAATGGAACGGCGAGCAGCAGCCGGAACACGTAGTAGTAGACGTCGCTGGAGGTGAAGTCCCTTCGCCGGAGCCGATCGATCTCGTCGGAGATGACCCAGACCAGCGCACCTCCGATTGCCGCCGCTACCAGCCCGGTCATGGATTCAATGTCGCGCGTGCCGGGGACCCACTCGAGCAGATGAATGTAGCCCCACACACAGCACATTGCGGTGAGGGTAAACAGGCCAATCAGGGGAGCAATGTAATAGCGCCGGCCGTACCACTTGGCAAAGTGCTTTTGGAAAGCCTGGTAGTAGTGGTCATCGTTTAAAGAGTCGTCTCCGACCGGCTTGAGCGCGATTTTTTTCTTCCCTCTGGGATCCTTCTGCTCCGATTCGACGGGGATACACTCGCCGCGGCGGAATTGCTCGTAGTACCGCTTCATGGAGGCGCCGGAAAGCTGGGCAATCAGCGTGTCGCGCCGGAAGGCCCACGGCTTGGCCAGGTAGCGCCCGATGGGATACGCCACCAGCAGAAATGTGAACAGGCAGGACATGCCCACAAAAAGGCGGTCTGTATTGGAGACGGCCGGCACAGTTTCAGTAAGATCCAGCCTCTGGTTCTGGATGGTGGTGTCAATGTGCACCTGCCTGGACGCGAAGCCCGGCGGCACATCCATTCTCTCGCAGTAATCACCGTCTGTCACGCTGGCAAAGTTGGCGGTACCGTCATCGGAGGTGGTAACCGGGCCGGCCACCAGGCTGCCATCCTTGCAGTTATAGAGCGCGACCAGCACATGCCTCGCGGGGGCGCCGCCGGTGTAGATTGTCTGCTTAACCGGCGCGCCGGCAAATGCGACAGCCGACGCCTGGAGCATAGCCAGCAGAGCGCATGCAAACAATATCAACCGCGGGACTCGCCGTGGGCGCCGCGCGGACGGCGGAAAGGAGCCGCGGGCGATGGGGCTGAGAAGGTCCAGTAACTGGACAGCGCGATTTGCCGAGGCCACTGGTAACATAACGAATCTCCAGTCACAATTCAGTTATGTCTGCATCATGGGGCGGAAGCCATGTTATGTCAATGAGTAATCTTTCCGGGATTGGCCGCGGCAGGGCGGCTCTTAGGTTCCGGCAAACGGTGTGCGGAGATAGCGGCGGGCTTCGCCGGCGCGGGAGGTATTGGGGCCGGCGTCGATGGCCATCTGGTAGTCCTGGCGCGCCTGCTGGCGCTGGCCGATCAAATCGTGACACTGGCCGGCATCGAGCATGGAGCGGATTTTGAGCTCCGGACTGACGTGCTGCGCAAAGGCCGCGCGCTCGTAGGCCTGGGCTGCTTCAGCGTAATGGCGCTGGCCGCGCAGGGCATCGCCCAGGCCGAAGTAAGTGAGCTCCAGTTGGGCGGAAACGTAGTAGCCGGGCTTTTGCGCGTTGGCCACAATCTCCTGGTAAGTGTGGACCGCGTCCATGCCCTCGCCGGCGTCCTTGCGCAGATTGGCTTCCTCCAGGGCGAAGAGGTAGTCGTGGGGGTACTCGGTTTCGAGGCCGCGGACCACTTCGATGGCCTGCTTGTATTTCGCCTCGCGGCGGAGGAAGAGGGCGATGACGGTGCGGGCTTCAACGCTGCTGGCGACGCCGTGGCCGGCCGCGTCGTTCAGCAGCTTGATGCCGTGCGCCTTTGAACCGGTGATGCCGGCAAAGCCGATGAGGATCTTGAACGGAAACGGCAGTGCGCCCACCACGTAGTCGTAAACGCCAACCACGAGCTTGGCGTCCACGTAGGCGGGATCGAGCTGGAGCACGCGCTCTTCATCGTCTTTGGCCTTGGTGGCCAGGCGGAATCCGGCGCCGTATCCGCGCTCGACCATGGCGACGTAGGTGCACCTGAGCGCCCGGACCCAGCCTCGGGAGTAGAGCGCGTCCACGTCGTCTGGATTGCGGCTGAGGCGCGCGTCGGCTTCGCTGACGGACTCGTCTGCCAGGGCGAAGATGCGGGTGCGTACCGCAGGGTCCTCGTCTGTGGCGTGCTTGCCGGTGAGGAAGCCGTCATTAGCGTAGAACGTGGTGTCAAGCAGGTCCTGGCGGTAGAGCTCCTGGAAAAGCGCGGCCTCAAGCAGCAGGGCGGTGGCCTGGGGATCGGCGGGATGCGCCTGGTGGACGCGCTCGAGGCGCTCGATGGCGCCGGGATAATCGAGGTCGTAGAAGCGCTGGAAGGCTTGCTGGACCAGGGGATCGCGATTGAGGGGATTGGTGTGGACTTCCTGGGCAAATGCGGCGTGGACTGCGCCGCCCGGAACCGCCAGGAGAGCGCAGCACAAAACCATCTTCAGGGCCGGAAGTCGATTCCTCATAGGCAGTTCAAGGATAGTGGAGGAGCGGGCGGTGGGAAAAGGCAGAGGCCCCCCGTGTAAATGGCAGAAGGAAAGATCAAGAACAAAAGCAAGCGTCTTTTCCACCAGGCCACAGAGGGTTTTATCCTACGATAAGAGATATGGCGAGCACACAACCGATTGCCAATGCGGCCGCTCAGAGCCTGCGAAAGATGGACCCGCGCGATGTTGCGCGGGAACGGCTGATTATCGCACTGGACGTGGCGGACGCGGCTGCCGCTTCAGTGCTGGTGGAGCGGCTGGACGACACCTGCACGTGGTTCAAGGTGGGACTGGAACTGTTTGTGGCCGCCGGGCCGGCGGTGCTGGAACCGCTGCTGCGGCGCGATTACCAGGTCTTTCTGGACCTGAAGCTGATGGATATTCCCAATACGGTGGCCGGGGCGGTGCGGTCAGCGGCCGCGCTGGGCGCGCGCATGCTTACGGTGCATGCCGCCGGCGGACCGGCGATGCTGGCGGCGGCGCATGAAGCGCTGAGCGGCGCGGTGAACCCTCCGGAACTGCTGGCGGTGACGGTGTTGACCAGCATGGACGAGATGCAACTGAAGGCAGTGGGAGTGCACCGGGAACCGGGCAGCCAGGTGGAGTTGCTGGCGCGGATGGGGCTGGATGCGGGAATCCGCGGATTTGTGTGCTCGCCGAACGAGGTGCATGCGCTCAGGGCGATGACCGGGCCGGGCGGAACCCTGGTGGTGCCGGGAATCAGGCCGGCGGGCTCGGCGGCGGGCGACCAGAAGCGGATTGCCACGCCGGCCGATGCGCTGCGCGCCGGGGCTAGCTACCTGGTGGTGGGGCGGCCGATTACGCAGGCGGCGGATCCGGCGGAGGCGGCGGAGCGGGTTCTGGAGGAGATGGCGGCGGCGCTCGGGGAGTAAAAGGAGTCCCGTTCTTCGCGGGTTGACTGGCATCTTCGAGTGACTTAAATCACAACATTCTGGCGGGATTCTTCCTACACTGGGTCATCTCAGTTTTGGCAGGTTCCCCAAAAATGAAAATCCAAAATCCCTCCCCCATCCCCGAATTGACCTCCCCGCTTGCAGAGATGTTCCTGGATCTCCACGCTACTTTGAACGCATTCACTGCAGAGGCGGCCGAGCTGCACAAGGCAGTGGCGGTGACCGATGCTGCCTCGCGAGCGCTGCTTACGGCGCTGTCGCGGATTACGGCTTATTCCGACCAGTTGCAAATGGTCGTTTCGCTGATGGGCGAGGACGTGCGCCTGACTGAGGAGATTGGCATGGGGCCGACTCCGAAGTTTGACTCAGCCGAACATGAGAACTGCTTTTACGAGTGGCTGCGGACGTCGCGGAAGGGCGGCGTTACGGTCAACTGAGCAGCTTCGAGCCGGTTGGCCTGTAGCCAGTAGCCAGTAGCTTGCGGATTTCCAAAGACCGGCAGTCAAACATTCAGGGAATGAGCAACGCAGAGCCCGGCTGTGGTGGCCGGGCTCTGGATTTTTGAAGTTAAAGTGACGGATTAGAGTTTCTCGTAGAAGTCGCAGACTGAGCACGAGATATAGACGCCGCCTGGGATGCCGCGCTCGCGGTCTTTGACGCGCTTGACGATGCGCGTGGGTTTGGAGCACTTGGGGCAGTCCGTGGACTTGGTGGTGTCCATGACCTTCTTGCGGTCGCCTGTCTTTGCAATTTTTGCCATGCCGGTTGAATCTCCTTTGGTGGTTGTCTGCGGCTCACACGCGGCGATGCGCCACGCGGCTTCGACGGCGCGGTACGGGACTCTCTGCTGAATCGGGGAGGAAACGGGAGGGAGTTCGACTCGCTGGTTCAAGTGTACAACAGGGCGTCGCTTGTAGCCGGTAGCCCGTAGCTCGTAGCCGGTAGCCCGTAGCTCGTAGCCGGTAGCTCGTAGCCGGTAGCCCGTAGCTCGTAGCCGCTAGCCCGTAGCTCGTAGCCGGTAGCCCGTAGCTGCCGTCTTTACTGGGGGCTGGGCTGCTGCGCTGGTGTGGTCTGGTCCGGCTGGCCGTCGGCGGGTTTCTGCTGGGCCGGCTTGTCCGGCTGACTCTGATCAGGCTTCTGGCTGTCGGCCGGCTTCTTGGCGGCGTCCGGGTTGGCGGAGTCGTCGGGCTGCGGCGTGCGTGGAAGGTTGGTGGCGTCGGGGTAGTCGTCTGGCTTCTGCTTCGGGAACTCGACCGGGTGCATGCTTGCCGGCGCCAGACTGCGGGGATCGTCCTGGGGGAGGTTCTCGCCGGCGGTACGCAGGCTGGGTGGAGCGTCGGGCGCCTGGGTGTCAGGGTTGGGGTGGGTGTCGCCCATGGCAACGGTCCTGGTGTGGTTCGGTGGCGGGATCGGAGCGCCGCTGGCCATCATCAGAGGATCAACTTCGTCCTGGGTGAAGATCTGGACGGGTTCACCGACCTTGGCGATCTCAAGGCGGATAACGCGATTGCCATTGATGCGGACAAACTGGACGGGATCAGGCGCCGTGCCGTAGATCCACTCTTCGAAGGGCATCTGGCCGTCCATCTCGCGGATCTTCTGGCTGGGCTCGCCCAGGGCGAACATCACCATGTCTGTGGTCATGCCGACCATGACGCGATGATCGAGAATGGCGTCCTTGAGGGCCTTTGGCAGCGTATCGGTGAAGGCCTGGACGGGGGTCTTCATGTCAAAAGAGATGAGCGGGGCCAGCAGTGCCTTGACCTGTACGTCCGTCACCGGTGGCATGCCTCCCTTGAAGGCGAGGGTGAGGTGCGCGCCCTGGGGATCGTTCTCCGGATTGTCCTGCACGACGGGAGTGGTGGCCTGGCCGCCGCCCATACCGATCTGGATATGGCGAAGGAAGCGGTGTTTGGCGTCGGGACCGCCGTTGATGCTGAAGACAAGTTTGTCGTGTTCGAACTTGATGTCGGTAATGGCCACGGCCTCACCTGGTTTAACGGAAAGGCCGTTCACGGTGACCATGTCGAGGTAGGCTTCGCCGGCAGGGTCCAGCTTGCCGTTGGCAACCAATGTGAGGCCCTTATGGCCTCTGGGGAAGGGGCGCATGGCCCAGCCCTGCTCGCCCTCGAGGGAGCGAATGAGAGCGGTTTTGGAACTGGGGTCCATGGAGCCCTTGGGAAGCTGGACCTCCGTGGGCTGGATCTGGGTAAAGCGACGGTCCACGGGGGCGCCGGCCGGTGAAGTGGCGTTGCCGTGGGTGTCAATGGTAATGGCCTGGCCCTGCGCAGCGGGGGCGGCAACAAGCGCGGAGAAGACCACAGCAGCGGCAAGCGGCAGTAGTGCGGAGCCCGAAATAATACGGCGTGCTGAGATACAGACCGACATGGGGAATCCTCCCATGATTGCTTTCAAGAATGGCGCACCGACGCGACCGAAGCAAGGGCAAAGATCGAAATCGATTTGATCCGGCGCAACCGGGCAACGAGGCGGAAGGCCGGAACCGACACTGGACGGCGAGTGAGAGTCGAACTATTTGCTCCTGGCTTCTGATGGTTAGACTTCGCGTTTTGGTTTTTGGACCTGCGAGAGGTGTGGGCGCGGACGCCCGCCCTGCGGCCGGCCCTGAGAGCGGCGGAATTTGTTGACTGACGGCACTTCTTCGTCGGATTCATGAGCCGGCCGTTTCAAGTTATTGGGAGTCGCGATTACGGGGTTTCGTCGCCTGTCTGGGGAGGGACAGCGGCAGTTTCAGGCGTGGCGGCAGCCGCCGGCGAAGGCGCGGGTATGCCGGCGATCTGGACAAGCGAGGGAGGCGCAGGTTCAGACGGTCCCATGGCGGCTTCATGCTGGCGGCGCGCGTCGGCGTCAAGGTCGACGGGGATGCCGCCGGGAATCAGTACCGGGGCGTTGTGGAGAAAGTCCAGCTCGCGAGTGGCGCGGTAGAGAACGGGCAGGGCCAGAAGGATGACGATGACGGCGAACCGGCTTGCATCGAGGCCGTAACCGCCGCCCGTGAGCCAGAAGGAGCCCGTAGGGTCACCTTCAATCACGGGAGAATGGGAGCTATCGCCGCGGATGGCGAGGCCGAATAGGAGCGCGCGGCTGGCCTGCCAGGCGAAGTTGAGGCCCCAACCGACCCAGAGAGCGCGGGTGCGGAGAAACGCGGTGGACAATACGAGAGAAAGAACAAAGGCGACCACGGCGCTGGAGCGGGTAGCGCCGGGGCGCATGCTCTCAAGAAATCCATA
>Ga0265339_10002665_pt1 | contig 12710 bp, 4 predicted proteins | sample 4CB219metaG_FD_202085 | JGI IMG/M metagenome (GOLD analysis project Ga0265339, IMG submission 202085) | Rhizosphere microbial communities from Carex aquatilis grown in University of Washington, Seatle, WA, United States - 4-CB2-19 metaG | ecosystem: Host-associated > Plants > Roots > Rhizosphere...
CGACCCACGCGATGTCGCGGGCGGCGGACCAGATCAACGGCCTCGCCGCGGCGAGCGCGGCGGCCTCGAGCAAGGCCGACGCGACGTCACGGCAGATCGTCGAGCTCGTCACGGGCGCGCGTCGGATGGCCGAGACCGTCACCACGACGGCGCGCGAGGGCGGAGCCGTGGTGGGCAAGTCGATCGCGGGCCTGGGCGGGATTCGCCAGGCCATGCAGGAGTCGTCCGCCGTCATCAAGGAGATGGGGAAGCGCTCGGAGGAGATCGGCGACATCGTCCAGACGATCAACCTCATCGCCGATCGCACCAACTTGCTCTCGCTCAACGCGAGCATCGAGGCCGCGCGCGCGGGCGAGCACGGCCGCGGCTTCGCCGTGGTCGCCGAGGAGATCCGTGCCCTGTCCGACCGCGCCGCGGCGGCCAGCGCCGACATCGCCAAGATCGTGCGCGGGCTGCAGTCGACGGCGCGCGAAGCGGTGACGGCGTCCAACGATGGCCTCAAGGTCGCCGACGAGGGCGCCAGGCTCGCCGTCGACGCCGAGAAGGCGCTCGGCTCCATCCTCCAGGGCGTCGACGGCGTCAGCCGCGGCGTCACCGACCTCGAGCGCGCGACCAACGATCAGGCGCAGATCGTCCAGGCGCTCGCGCAAGCGACCGTCCGCGTGAGCGAGGAGGGGAAGGTCGTCGCGCGCGCCGCGGCCGAGCAGGTGGAGGCCTGCCAGACCCTCGGGCAGGGCGCCTCGGAGATGCGGCGGATGGCCAAGCAGACGAGGGAGGCGACGGCGGAGCAAGCGCGCGGCCTCCGCGCCAACGGCAAGACCGTGACTCAGCTCGGGGGGGGCGTGCAAAAGGTGTCGCGCGCGACCGAGGAGCAGGCGACCGGCGCGGCGCAGCTGGCCAAGGCCGCGGCGCGCATGCGCACCGTCGCCCAGCAAACGAACGCGGCGATGGGCGAACAGGCCCGGTCGCTGGCGGGCCTGACGAGCGCGGCGAACGACATCGCCGCGTCCACGCAGCGCATGGTCTCGGGGCTCGCCGAGCAGGCGCGCGGCGCCACGGAGATCGCCACGGTGCTCGAGGGGGCGAAGAAGGAGGCCGTGCAGGGGGCCCGGGCCGTGGCCGAGCAGGCGCGCGCGATGAGCCAGATGGAGGTCGCCTCCCGCCAGGTCGCCAAGCTCGCCTCGGAGGTGACGAAGGCGACCGGCGAGCAGGGCAAGGCGCTCGTCGGTCTCGTGGCGGCTTCGGACGACGTGCGACGCATCGCCCAGCAGGCCTCCCGAGCGGTCGGCGAACAGGCCGACGCCCTGGGGATGCTCGCCGCCGACGCGAGCAAGCAGACCGCCGGCGTGGCGACGATCTCGCGGATCGCCGCCGAGCAGGCGGTCGCCAGCAACCAGATCGCCAGGGCCGTCGTGGAGATGCGCGGGAGCGTCAAGGATGTCGTGTCGACGATGGCGAAGCAGGCCAAGACCGCCGCGGCAACGGCCGCGCACGTGAGCTCCGTGGCGACCACGATCTCGACGATCCGGGCCACGAACATGGAGCAGGCCGACGTGATCCAGACCTTGACCGCCGACCTCAGCACCCTGCGCTCGGCTCAAGGTGCTGCGGCGGCACCCGAGCGCGCATGACCCACTTCCCCCGTCCGACCTCGTACTCCCACGATGACGCCCGGCGCATCGAGGAGGTCGAGCGCCTCGCGCGCGCCGGGGGGGTGAACGGTCTCATGGTCATGCTCGACGATCCGAGCTGGAGCGTCCGGCGTGCCGTGGTCGCCGCGCTCGCCGCCGCGGACGGTGCCGCCATCGGACCTCTGTGTCAGACGCTGCGGAACGGTCGGGAGAATGAGGGGCGCATCGCCGCCGTCGTCGACACCCTCGCGGCGGCGGAAGGCGATCCCGTGCCGTCGCTCCTGGCCATGACGAGCGACGCGCCGGCGCCCGTCCTCGCGGACATCGCGCAGGTGCTGGGGCGGCGGCGCGCGTCGGCGGGGATTCCGACGCTCGTCGTCCTCAGCCGCCACGACGACGACAACGTCACCGCCGCCGCCATCGAGGCCCTCGGGCGCATCGGGGGACGCGCCGCGGTCGATTCGCTCGTCGAGGCGGTTCAAAGCGGCATCTTCTTCCGTGTCTTCCCGGCCATCGACGTCCTCGGGCACAGCGCCGATCCGCGCGCCGTCGCGCCTCTCGCGGCGCTCCTGGGCAAGCAGCCCTACGCGGCGGAGGCCGCGCGGGCCCTCGGGCGGACGGGCGACGTCGCGGCCGTGCCTCATCTGCTGAGCCTCCTCGGCAGCGTCTCGGGCACGATCGTTCGGCTCGGCGCCATGGCCCTCATCGATCTTCTCCAACGCCGCCGCGAGCGGTTCGGCGGCGCCGACGCCGTCGAGACCGATCTGCGCGGGCGGGCGCGCGGCACGGTGGTCGCGAGGCAGCTCGCACGAGCCTTGCCCGACGGAGATCCTTCCGAGCAGGCGGCGATCTGCCTGCTGCTCGGCGTGCTCGGCGATCCCGCGGCGACCGGGGTCCTGACGACCCTGCTCGACGCGGCGCCGCCCGTCTCGGAGGCGGCCGCGTCCGCGCTTCGTGCCCTCGGCCCCGAGGTCGAGAGGCAAGTGCTCGCGGGGATTCGCTCGGGGACGAGCGCCCACAAGCGGGCGATCCTGCCGTTCGTCACGAGCCGGAGCGCGTCCGGCGATCTCGTCGCCTGCCTCGCGGACGACGACCCGGACGTCCGGGCCCTGGCGTGCGATGCGCTCGCCCGCATCGGGGCCGTCGACGCCGTACGCGCCCTGTTCGAGCTCCTCGCCGATCGCGACGCGCGCGTCGCGTTCGCGGCCGTCGCCTCCATCCAGTCGCTGGGCGGGACCGAGACCGAACGCCTCGCCATCTCCGCCGCGCAGTCCGACGACGTCCGGGTCCGGCGTTCGGCGCTGCGGATCCTCACCTACTTCGGGGCGAGCGCCGCGCTCGACGTGTTCTTGAACGCGCTCGCCGATCCCGACGAGCGCGTTCGCGAGACGGCGATCTCGGGCCTGCCGTTCCTCGAGGACCCACGCGCCTTCGAGGCCCTGGTCGCGGCGGCTCGGAGCGAGACGGACAGGACCCGCGCGTCCGCGATGCGGAGCTTCGGGCAGTGCGCGGACGATCTGCGCGCGAGCGCCTATCTGCTGCGCGGGCTCGGCGACCGTGACCCGTGGGTCCGCTACTACGCCTGCCAGGCCCTCGGCAAGCTGGCGTTCGAGCCCGCCGCGGGCGCCGTCGTGAACCTCCTGTCCGACCCGGCTGGCCAGGTGCGCGTGGCGGCGGTCGAGGCGCTGTCCTGCCTCAAGGGCGACGCCGCCTCGGGTGCGCTGGAGGTGGCCGCGCTCGACGCCGATCAAGACATACGTCGCGCCGCCCTCGTTGGGCTGGGCGTCGCGCACCGACCGGCGACGCTGCCGCTCGTTCTCGCGGCGCTGGGCTCGGAGGATCCCGCGACCCGTCTCGTCGCCGTGTCCGCTCTCGCGGGGTTTCGCGTCCCTGGGGCGCTGACAGCCCTCGCCGCCGCCGCCACCGACTCGGAGGAGAACGTCCGCACCGCCGCGATCGGCTTCTTGGCCGCCATGACGGGCGTGGACGCCACGCGCGCGCTCGTCGGCCTCCTCTCGAAGACGACGTCCACCGAGCAAGTGCTGTCGGGTCTATCGCTGCACGTCGAGGGGCGGATCGAGGGGCTCGCCTCCGCCCTCGAAAGCGCGGACGACGACGTCGCGCCCGCGCTCACCTCGGCGCTCGCGCGGATGCGGCGGCCGGACGCGCTCGCAGTCCTCGTCAAGGCGATGGGCACGCCGAACGCCGCCGCGCGAAGGGCCGCCGCCAGCGCCCTGGCCGTCCTCGCGAGCCCGGACGCCCTGGTCGCCTTGAGGACGGCGGCCGGCGAGGACCCGGATCCCGACGTTCGTCACATCTGCTCGTTGCTCTTGTCCCGGTGAACGCGAAGTGCCGAGCCCTCCGATGTCGCCTCAGGTGTTCTCGATCCTGAGCACCCTGGTCGGGGAGCGGGCGGGGCTTCACTTCGACGCGACCCAGGCGTCGATCTTCGCGGAGAAGGCGGGCGGCCGCGCGGTCGAGGCCGGCTTCGAGTCCTTGCTGGACTACTACTACTACCTTCGCTACGACCCGACGAGCGGGCCCGAGCTGAACAAGCTCGTCGAGGCCCTCGTGGTCCACGAGACGTATTTGCTCCGCGAGCTTCCGCCGCTCGAGACGGCCGTCTCCACGCTCGTCATTCCGCGCCTCGCCGAGGGCCGGAGACCTCGAATCTGGTGCGCGGCGGCCGCCACGGGGGAAGAGGCGCATACCTTCGCGATGCTGCTCGCGTCGCGCGGCCTCCTCGACGAGGTCGAGATCATCGCCAGCGACGTCAGCGAGGCGGCGTTGGTTCGGGCGCGCTCCGGCCGCCTCGGGCGGCGCTCCGTGCGGGCCGACCTGCCGCCGTTCGCGGCGCGGTGGCTGGCCATCGACGAGCGCGCGGTCGTCGTCGACGAGCGGATCGTGAAGGCGATCGACTGGCGACGGATCAACCTGCTGGACGCGGCGACGATCGACGCGCTGGGGACCTTCGACGTCATCCTCTGCCGGAACGTCCTCATCTACTTCGACGACGCGACCACGCGGACCGTCGTCGAGCGGTTGGCGGCTCGGCTGCGGGTGGGCGGCGCACTGCTCGTGGGCGTGTCGGAGTCTCTCCTGCGGTTCGAGACGTCGCTCGATTGTGAGGAGCGAAACGGCTCGTTCTTGTACCGGAAGGCGTCATGAACGGCGCGCGCATCCGCGTCCTCGTCGTCGACGATTCGGCCTTTGCCCGCAAGGTGCTGCGGGAGACCCTCGCCGCGCAGCCCGCCATCGAGGTCGTCGGCATCGCGCGGGACGGGCTCGAGGCGCTCGAGAAGATCGCCGAGCTCCATCCCGACGTCGTCACCTTGGATCTCGTCATGCCGAACCTGGACGGGCTCGGCGTCCTGCGTGCGCTTCCCGCGGAGGGGGGGCCGCGCATCCTGGTCGTCAGCATCTCCGACCTCAACAGCGCGATCGCCATCGAGGCGCTCCAGATCGGCGCCTTCGATCTCATTCAGAAGCCGACGGCGCTGGCCACGAACCGCATGTACGAGCTGGCGGACGACCTCGTGGCCAAGGTGCTCGCCGCCGGCGCCGCGCGTTCGCGGAGAGCGGAGGCTCCTCCACCCCAGCGCCCGGCGCGGCGCGCGAGCGGCGCGGTCCGGCTCGTCGTCATCGGCACCTCCACGGGGGGACCCCAAGCTCTGTCGCGCATCCTGCCGACGCTCCCTCGCGATCTTCCTTGCGCCGTCGCCGTCGCGCTCCACATCCCGGCGGGCTACACGAGATCCCTCGCGGAGCGGCTCGACGAGGCCTGCGCGGTCCACGTCTACGAGGCGACCGACGGCGGAACGCTGGCTCCCGGCAGCGTGGCCATCGCCCCCGGCGGAATGGACATGCGCCTGGGGGGCTCGGACGCGCTCACGACGCACATCCTCCCGGCACCGGCCACACACGCGCTGAGCCCTTCCGTGGACGCCCTCTTCGAGAGCGCGTCCGTGCTCGGCCCCGCCGTCCTCGGCGTGGTTCTCACCGGCATGGGGAACGACGGCGTCAAAGGGGCACGGGCCATCCGGGACGCCGGCGGCGGTGTCATCACCGAGGCGGAGGCTTCGTGCGTCGTCTACGGGATGCCGCGGGCGGTCTCCGAGGCCGGGCTCTCCGACGGCGCCGTGGTCCTCGACGATCTCGTTGCCGAGATCCTGGCCCGGCTTTGAGGTTTCTACGCGGCCGTGACCGCGTCCCCGAACTTCCTCTCGAGGTGCTTGCGCAGGCGTGACTTGAGCCGGGACTCGATCTGCCGCACGCGCTCGCGCGTGACATTGAAGTCATCGGCCAGGTCGGCCAGCGTCTTGGGCTCCTCGCAGAAGAGGCGCCCTCGGAAGATGACCTTGTCGCGTCCGGTCAGTCGCCCCCCGAAGACCTCGAGCTCGCGCCCGAGCCGCGCGTGCAGCTCGTTCCTCGCGATCTCGACGTCCGCCCCTTCCTCAGCCGAGTCGATGGTGTCGATGAGGGTGCGGTCGTCCTGGACGTGCGTCGGGGCGTCCAGCGACGCGTCCACGGACGCGAGGCGCTTCTCCATCTCCGCGACCTCGCGCTCTGGGAGGCCCATGGCGGCGGCGAGATCGTGCGTGCTCACGACCGCGCCGGACTTGCCTTCCAGATGCTTGCGGGCACGCCCGAGCCCGAAGAAGAGCTTGCGCTGCGCGCACGTCGTCCCGAGCTTCACGAGGCGGGCGTTCGCGAGCATGTACTTGAGCACGTACGCGCGGATCCACCAGACCACGTAGGTGGCGAGCTTGACGCCCCGATGCGGGTCGTACTTCTGCACGCCATGCACGAGGCCGACGTTCCCCTCCTGAATGAAGTCCATCAGGTTTCGGGGTGGCAGCCGGTACTCGAACACGATCTTGAGGACGAGCCGGAGGTTCGCCTTGACGAGCCGATCGGCCAGCTTCTGATCTCCGGTCTTCACGAAGCGCGCGGCCACCTCGTGCTCCTCTTCGCGCGACATGACCGGATGACGGCGGACCTCACGCAGGTACGTCATCAACAGGCGCCGATCTCTCGGCACGCCGCGCGGGAGCTCCGCATCCTCGGTCGGGGGAGCAGGGGGAACCGGCACTGGCTCGACGAGGTGCAGAGCGACGCGGCCTCTCCGGCGGGACGGCGCGGCGACGGCTCCTGGTTCGTCTCCGAGAGAAGGAATGGGGAGATGTGCGGCGCTCGACATGTGCGGCCCTCCCGAGCAATAGCCGCGCCACCACGAGGAGCCTGGATTCTTGTGGCTTCTGAGGAAGCCGACCGAGACGACGTTACCGGGAGGTGCCGCTTTCGCAACTCGTCGTCGAGTCGGGAGGGCACTGAAACTGCCACGTGCGTCACCACGGAGTGACGTATCTCAGAGGGGTACCGGTGCTCACCCGCGCGATCGTGCGTATTCGGGCGTGGCACGAATGTCGCTTGGCAGCCGTCGGAGCCCGGCGTGGGTACACATGGGACCAGTCGAGGGAGTGGGGCGTGCTAGCGAGGCACGCGTCAGGAGGTCCGCGCCGGGCCGTCGTGAGAGCCGCCAGACGTAGTGCCCGTGGCAAATTGATCTCCTTCCCCGACAGCCTCGATGCCGTCATCCGTCGCAGGTGGCGCCGTCATGCGCGGCCACGCGTGGACGGCGAGGGTCTCGAGCCTCGGTCCGCCGAGCTCTTCAGCGTGGGCCAGCTCGAGGAACACGCGCGCGCGCTCGCCTCGCAACACCGCCTGACCCCGACGGGGGCGCGATCCTCGGACAGCTTGCTGCGGAGGCTCGGCGCCAATGCGGCCGCTCTGCGGGAGGCTCACGACTTCATCACACGAGTCGCGGCCGAAGGGACCCGCATCACGCCGGCCGCCGAATGGTTCATCGACAACTATCACATCATCGAAGAGCAGATCCGTCTGGCCCGGCGGCACTTGCCTCGAGGGTACAACCGCGAGCTCCCGCGCCTCTCCAACGCTCGGCTCCGAGGGACGCCGAGGGTCTACGACATCGTCCTCGAGCTCATCTCCCACTCCGAAGGACGCGTCGACGTCGACGGATTGCGCGCCTTCATCGATGCGTATCAGACGGTGACGCCGCTGAAGCTCGGGGAGCTGTGGGCCATCCCGATCATGCTTCGATTGGCTCTGATCGAGGGCCTCGAACGCATCGTCTCGGCGGTCACGGCGGGACGGACGGACCGCCTCGCCGCCAAACACTGGGTGGACCGAATGCTCGAGGCGGCGGCCGATACGCCCTCTCGGGTGGTGTCCGTGCTCGCGCAGATGATCGACGCCAATCCGCCGCTGACGACGTCGTTCGTCGCCGAGTTCTCGACGCGCTTGCAGGGCAAGGGGACCGCTTCGGTCTTCCCGGTCGCGTGGCTCGAGCAACGTCTCTCCGAACGCGGGGAGACGATGGAGCACATCTTCCAGGTCGTCAGCCAGGGCCAGGCCGAGCACCAGGTGGCGATCGGCAACTGCATCGGCAGCCTCCGTCTCCTGGGGGCCACCGATTGGCGCTCCTTCGTCGAGGCCGTCAGCGTCGTGGAGTCCATGTTGCGGACGGATCCCGCCGGCGTGTACCCGGCCATGGACTTCGCGACGCGCGATCAATACCGCCGAGCCGTCGAGGAGATCGCCAAGGCCAGCCCCGCGTCCGAGGAGCAAGTCGCCAGAAAAGCGGTCGCGCTCTCCTCCGGAGCGCGCGCGAACGTGCGCCGAACGGCGGCCTCGCCGAGCGGCGAAGGGCTCGCGGCCCACGTCGGCTACTTCCTCGTGGATGCGGGGCGCAGCCTGCTCGAGCACACCGTGTCGGCGCGCCGGCCCCTGTCGGCTCGAATCGTCGACATCGGCCAGCGCGGTCGCTTCGCGGTGTACGTCAGCGCTCTCGCCGGGGCGACGGCCGCGCTGACCATCGCGCTGACCTTCGCGATCGGCGCCCGGCAGTGGAGGGGCTCGGCGGCGGCGCTCGCCGTGGTCGTCTTCGTGATCGCCTCGAGTCAGCTCGCGGTGGGACTGGTCCACTGGGCCGCGACCCTGCTGGTCCGTCCGAAGGTGCTGCCTCGCCTCGACTTCTCGAAGGGGATCCCTCCCGAGTCCAGGACGGTGGTCGCGGTGCCCGTTCTCCTCACGGACCTCGGGGAGATCGACGGCCTCCTCGAGTCCATGGAGATTCGCTACCTGGCGAACCGCGATCCGAGCCTGTCGTTCGCGCTCGTCAGCGATCATCGAGACGCCCCGCGGGAGAAGATGGAGGGCGACGACGCTCTCCTGGCCCGGGCCGTCGACGGGATCAACGCGCTGAACGCCAAGTACGCGTCCGGCTCGCCCGCGGCGTCGGTCGAGTCCCCGTTCTTCCTCTTCCACCGCGCGCGGCGTCTCAACCAACGTGAAGGCGTCTGGATGGGCTGGGAGCGAAAGCGAGGCAAGCTCGAGGAGCTGAACGCCGCCCTCCGAGGCGAGGCGTCGGCCTTCGACACCGTCGTGGGCGACCCGACGCGGCTGCGCGACGCCCGGTACGTGATCGTGCTCGACAGCGACACGGATCTCCCGCGGGATTCGGCGCAGCAGCTCGTCGGCTCGATGGCGCACTGGTTGAATCGTCCCGTGTACGACGAGGCGCGCGGTCGCGTCGTCCGCGGCTACTCGATCCTCCAGCCTCGCGTGGCCATCACGATGACGAGCTCGAGCCGTTCGTGGTTCGCGAGGCTCTTCTCGGGTGAGCCGGGGATCGATCCCTACACACGCGCGGTCTCCGACGTCTATCAAGACCTGTTCATGGAGGGGTCCTTCATCGGGAAGGGCATCTACGACGTGGACGCGTTCCGGCGCGCGCTCGCGGGACGGCTGCCCGAGAACCGCATCCTCAGCCACGACTTGCTCGAGGGCGCGCACGGCCGCTCCGGGCTCGTCAGCGACGTGACGCTGTTCGAGGACCACCCTCCGACCTACGCGGCGGACGTGAGCCGGCGCCATCGATGGATGCGCGGCGATTGGCAGATCACCGCCTGGCTCGGGTGGTTCGTGCCGGACGGCGAGGGGCGCCGGCGGAGGAATCCGATCTCGCTGCTCTCCCGCTGGAAGATCCTGGACAACCTGCGTCGCTCGCTGGTTCCCGTGGCGCTGCTGACGATGTTGCTCGGCGGATGGTGGCTTCCCGGGATGGCCGTGCTGGGCACCGGCGTCGTCCTCGCGATCCTGCTGCTCCCAGGCCTCACGGCTTCCGCGGCCGAGCTCGCGCGCAGGCCGACCGAGATCTCACAGCGCCGGCACCTGGGCGAGGTCGCGCGGACCCTGGGACGACAGGTCCTGCGAGAGCTCTTCGGTCTCGTCTGCCTGCCGTACGAGGCGTTCGTCTCGTTGAGCGCGATCGGGCGCACCGCCGTCCGCGTCTGGTTGACCAGGCGGCGTCTCCTGGAGTGGCGGACCGCTCGAGACGCGCAACGTGCGCGCGCGGGCCTCGCCGGAACCTACGCCGCGATGTGGATCGCGCCGGCCACGGCCGTCGGGGTCGCCGTGGCGTTGGCCATGAGTCATCGCCAGTCGTGGCCGGAGCTGGCGATCGCGTCGCTCTGGGTGCTGGCGCCCGGCCTCGCCTGGCGGATGAGCCTGCCCGATGCCGAGCGTCGGCCGGCGCTCGAGGCCGAGGATCGGCGGCTCCTGCACGTCCTCGCTCGTCGCACCTGGTTCTTCTTCGAGACGTTCGTCGGGCCCGACGACAACCACCTGCCGCCGGACAACTTCCAGGAAGCCCCGCCGCGCGGCGTGGCTCACCGGACCTCACCCACCAACATGGGCCTCGCGCTGACGGCGAACCTGGCGGCGTACGACTTCGGCTACATCTCGGCCGGCGAGGTCGTCGCGCGGACGTCCTCGACGCTCGCGTCGATGGAAACGCTGCAGCGGTTTCGCGGCCACTTCTACAACTGGTACGACACCCAATCTCTGGCGACGTTGCGACCGGCGTACGTCTCGACCGTCGACAGCGGCAACCTCGCCGCTCATCTGATCATGCTCCGGGTCGGCCTCGCCGAGCTCGTGGACAGCCCGGTTCACCGGCCGGAGGTGTTCGAAGGTCTCGCGGACGCGCTGGACCTCACGGCCGAGCTGATCGGCGCGAGCGCCGCCGGGCAGAGCGAGTCATTGGCCGAGCTGGCGCGCATTCGAAGTCGGTGTACGGCGCCCCGGACGCTCACCGCCAGTCGCGGGTTGCTGCGGGTCCTTCTGGAGGATTGCGAGCGGCTCGGCGAGGCCATCAGGCGCTCCGGCCCCGTGAGCGGAGAAACACAGACCTGGTTGAAGGCGCTCACGGAGCAGTGTCGCCGTGCCGGCGACGAGCTCGAGCAGATGGCCCCGTGGGCGGACCTCCTCGAGGAGTCGCCTGGCGGCATCGAGGTGCCGTTCCGGTCCCTCGACCAGGTCCCGACCTTGGCCGAGGTGGCGCGGCTCGCGGAGACGTGGGCACCAGCGCTGGTACGCGCGCGCGGGGCGGCGATCGCCGGAGACGGTGGTCCGGCGCGCTTCGAGTGGCTCGCGCGGTTGCAAGCGGCCCTGTCCTCGGCCTCGGAGCGTGCGGCGGCGCGAATCGCCGAGATCGGCCGCCTGACCGGACGTTGCAGCGAGCTCAGCGCTCTCGACTACGAGTTCCTCTACGATCGCGGACGCCAGCTCCTCTCGATCGGATACAACGTCGCCGACCACCGCCTCGACCCCAGCTTCTACGACCTCCTGGCGTCGGAGGCCCGGCTGGCGAGCTTCGTGGCGATCTCGCAGGGGCAGCTGCCGCAAGAGCACTGGTTCAGGCTCGGGCGGCAGGTGACCTCGACCTCGACGGGGGGGCGTCCGGTCCTCCTCTCGTGGAGCGGCTCGATGTTCGAGTACTTGATGCCGCTGCTCATCATGCCGACCTACGAGGGGACGATCCTCGACGAGACCTATCGCGGCGTCGTGCACCGGCAGATCCAGTACGGAGCCGAGCGCCACGTGCCCTGGGGCATCTCCGAGTCCGGCTACTACAAAACGGACGCGCAGCTCAACTATCAATATCGCGCCTTCGGCGTCCCCGGCCTCGGCTTCAAGCGCGGGCTCAGCGAGGATCTGGTGGTGGCGCCGTACGCGAGCGTCATGGCGGTGATGGTCGACCCCGTGAGGGCGTGCCGCAACATCCGGACCCTCGAGCGCGACGGCTTCGCGGGCGCGTACGGCCTCTACGAGGCGATCGACTACACGGCATCGCGGCTTCCGCGCGGAAAGACCAGCGTGACGGTGCGGTCCTACATGGCGCACCACCAGGGCATGGCGTTCTTGTCGCTCGACTACGTCCTGCGGGATCGTCCGATGCAGCGACGTTTCGACGCGGAGCCGGCGTTTCAGGCGACCGCGCTCCTGCTCCAGGAGAAGGTGCCGCGCGTCCTCGCCGTCGAGCCGCATCCCGCCGAGGGCGCGGCGCCCGGCGCGCGGCAAGCCGAGCCCGAGCGGCTGCGCGTGTTCTCCACCCCGTCCACGCCTTCGCCCGAGGTCCACATCCTGTCGAACGGTCGCTATCACGTCGCCATCTCGAACGCGGGCGGCGGCTACAGCCGCTGGCGCGACCTCGCCGTCACGAGGTGGCGGGAGGACGGCACGCGCGACAACTGGGGCAGCTTCTGCTACGTGCGCGACCTCGCGAGCGAGCCTTTCTGGTCCGTCACGCATCAACCCACGTTGAAGCCGGCGGGCAGCTACGAGGCCATCTTCTCGCAGGGGCGCGCGGAGTTTCGGCGTCGAGACGGCGATCTGCAGTGCTACACGGAGATCAGCGTCTCGCCCGAGGACGACGTCGAGGTCCGGCGCGTGAGCGTGACGAATCGGAGCGCGGCCAAGAAGACGGTCGAGCTCACGACGTTCTCGGAGCTGGTCCTGGCGACCGGCGCCGCCGACGCGGCTCATCAGGTCTTCAGCAACCTGTTCGTGGAGACGGAGCTCGTGAGGCAGCGCCAGGCCATCCTCGGCACCCGTCGCCCGCGTTCGTCGGACGAGCGGCCCCCCTGGGCGTTTCACCTCATGACGGTGCAGGGGAGCGAGGCAGCCCCGATGTCTTACGAGACCGACCGCGCC
>Ga0265339_10002667_pt1 | contig 12706 bp, 7 predicted proteins | sample 4CB219metaG_FD_202085 | JGI IMG/M metagenome (GOLD analysis project Ga0265339, IMG submission 202085) | Rhizosphere microbial communities from Carex aquatilis grown in University of Washington, Seatle, WA, United States - 4-CB2-19 metaG | ecosystem: Host-associated > Plants > Roots > Rhizosphere...
GGTCGAGAAGTTGCCTGAGGAAGAGGCGAATTAGTCAGGGATTCGGCATGGAAGTTTTGACCACCGCCGAGATGGAGCGAGCCGACCGGCTGACGATAGCCGCCGGCACCCCCGGCTTCGCGCTGATGTTGAGCGCGGGGCAGGCGGTTGCGGAAGCCGCGACGGATCTTGTGGAGGAGGGGCCGGTCCTGGTGGTCGTCGGGCCCGGCAACAATGGCGGTGACGGTTTTGTCGCTGCGGCGGAACTTGCCGCGCAAGGCCGGGAGGTTTCGGTCATTCTGATGTGCGAACGCGACGCCCTTCATGGCGATGCGGCCTCCGCGGCAAAGGGGTGGAAAAATCCGTTGTTGCCGTTCACACCGCAAGCGATCGGCAAGCCCGCCCTGATCATCGACGCGCTGTTCGGCGCCGGTCTCAGCCGTTCCGTTGTCGGCGAACCCCACGACATGATCGCGGCGATCAATGCCAACGGCGCGCCTGTGATCGCCGTCGACTTGCCGAGCGGCATCAACGGCACCAGCGGCGCCGTCATGGGAATTGCGGTGCGCGCGACTGAAACCATCACCTTCTTTCGCAAGAAGCCCGCGCATCTGTTATTGCCGGGCCGCATCTACTGTGGACGGGTGCGGGTCGCCGATATCGGAATCGATGCCGGCGTGCTCGACGAAATCCGGCCCCTGACCGTTGAGAATACGCCGCAGTTCTGGCGGAAGTCTTTTCCGGTGCCGCGGATCGACGGCCACAAATATGCTCGTGGCCACGTGCTGGCCGTCTCCGGAGAGATCGCCGCGACGGGGGCTGCGCGGATGTCGGCGCGCGGCGCGCTGCGGGCCGGCGCGGGCCTTGTCACCGTGGCCTCGCCGAGGGATGCGCTGGCGGTCAATGCCGGCGCGCTCACCGCTGTGATGGTTCGTGCAGTCGATACGGCCGTCGAATTTGCCGATCAGCTCTCCGATCGGCGCTTCAACGCGCTCGTCATTGGACCCGGCGCCGGCATCGGCGAGCGGACGCGGGATTTTGTCCACACTGCGCTGTCGGCGCAGCGGCCTGTCGTGCTCGATGCGGATGCGCTGACGAGCTTCGCCGATGCACCGGACCGCCTCTTTGAATCGATCAAGGCTGCGCCCGATCCGCAGGTCGTTCTGACTCCGCACGAGGGCGAGTTTCCGCGGCTGTTCAGCGACATCAGCAACAAGCACCCTGGACGATCGAAGCTCGAGCGGGTGCGTGCCGCCGCCGAGCGTTCCGGGGCCGTCGTCCTGCTCAAGGGGCCTGACACGACCGTCGCCTCGCCCGACGGCCGCGCGACTATCGCTGCCAACGCGCCGCCCTGGCTGGCCACCGCGGGTGCCGGTGATGTGTTGTCCGGAATCATCGCGGGGCTTTTGGCGCAAGGCGTGCCCGCGTTCGAGGCCGCCAGCATCGGGGTGTGGATGCACGGCGAGGCCGGCAGCGAGGCCGGTCCGGGCCTGATTGCGGAGGATTTGCCGGAGGTGCTGCCTGCGGTGCATCGGCATATCTACGACGAGTTCGGCATTGACTACTGAATATGCGGCTGAGTCCTGAAACCGCTTGACGGTTTTCCGCTCAACCGACCCCGTACCATCGCACAAGCCGCGGCTCCGCCCAGTCGGTGCTGATAGCTTCGACCAGCCAGCGTCCGGGATAGGCGGCGGCAAAAGCAATCCGCTGGGTCTGGCCGGGCTCAACGGCGAGGCTGTCCAGCCAGAACGGCTTCCAGCCGTCGTCGAGCCGGTCAAGCAATCTGAAATGATGCCCGTGCAGGTGGAAAACGGTTGGGTTCGCAGCGCGATTGACCAGCGCCAGCACGACGGTTCGACCCGCTCTGGCCTGGAACGCGGGAGGAGCGGAAGCCGAGAAATTGAGGGGCCGCACCCATTCCTGTCCCATGAGAGCGAGATCGACACGCAAGACGCCTTTGAGATCGAGCTGGCCGGGCAGGCCGTTTGAGGGCAGCGCCGCAGCCAATGGAAGCGAGGCTGACCGGACCGGCGGCTCATTCGAGGCGACAAGGCGGGCAACGGGATGAGCCTCCCTGCCGTCATGCAGCAGGATCTGAGAACTCGCGCCCGGCAAAACGGCCGCGTCGATCAAAACATCAACCCTGCCGCCCGGCGCCAGCACCAGTGCGCTGTTGCGGGCAAAAAAGGGTTCCGCAGGCTCACCGTCCAGGGCCATGACCCGAACGTCGTGGCCTTCGATTTTCAAACCAATGACCTGACGTTGACAGGCATTGATGAAGCGAAATCTCAGCCGCTGATGCGTACGCACGGAAAAGTCGGGCAGAATCTGCCCGTTCACCGTGTAGAGCGGCAGCCCGTCCGCGGCTTCGGTTCCGGGGGTCTTCGCGGTGCCGTCAGGACGGAGCCGCCAATCCTCGATCAGAAACACCTCGTCGCGATCGACGGCGGGCGATTCGCTCTCCTCGATCACCAGCGGAATCGGTCGCAGTGGCCGTGTTTGGCCGTCGCTCACCAGACGGGGGTCGCAAAGAAAGGTGCCGGCATTGCGCAGGGGGACGGCGAAGCGGGTTTCAGCCCCCGGCGCAAGCGGAAGCTGGGCCGTCAGCGGTTCGGCGGCCGCAGCGCCGTCGATGCCGCGCCAGTCAAGCACGGCAGGCACCTCCAGCCCGTTCCGAAACGTCACCTCGAGCTCGCCCCCGCGCTTGACGCGAAGCACGGTCGCAGGCCCCTGAAGCGCCCAGACGGGGATTTCGGATTGGCCTGGGCGCAGCGACATGGCGGCAGGCGCGGCCTCCAGCTTCAGCGTATGGGACGCCCGGGCCGCGGCGAGCCGCACCTTGAGGGCGGAGGAGGCGAGCGCGGTGCCCAATCCGGCTAGGAGCTCGCGCCGATCCAGCCGAAAAAAGCGGTTTGACATGAGCTGGATGGGGACCATTTTTGATCTATCATGTCGAGTGGCAAGGCGGGCACCAAAGTTGGACATTTTTTTGCTGCGAAGGTGCGGGCTCGTGATATAAGCCCCGCCGCCCGCGGCATCGCGGCCGAACCGAACTGGATGCTATCAGCGGGCGTGGCGGAACTGGTAGACGCGCTGGATTTAGGTTCCAGTGACGAAAGTTGTGGGGGTTCGAGTCCCTCCGCCCGCACCAAGCGCTTCTTGAGCGTTTGCACCAGGGAACGATTACTGGAGAACCTGTTTCCACCGCGGGGATTGGTTCGCCGAAGCACCGGCGCAAGGCTTTGGCTGCGCGTCGAACAGATGAACAATGTCGGGCCGTCCGGCCCGACGAAGCCGAAGAAGATTTGATACCATGCAGGTCACCGAAACCCTCTCAGAGGGATTGAAGCACGAATTTCAGATCAGCGTTCCGGCTACCGACCTCGATGCCAAGGCCGATGCGCGCCTGGTGGATATGAAGGACAAGGTCCGGTTGAATGGATTTCGCCCCGGCAAGGTGCCGGTGAGCCATCTCAAGAAAGTCTATGGCCGCTCGGTGATGGCGGAGACCATCGACCAGACCATCCGCGACACCAACGCCCAGATCTTCACCGAGCGCGGCTTCCGGCTCGCGACCGAGCCCAAGATCACCATGCCGACCGAGAAGCAGGAAGTCGAGGACATCCTCTCCGGCAAAACCGATCTGACATACACCGTGTCGATCGAGGTCGTGCCGGCCATCCAGCTTGCGGATTTCAAGAGCTTTGCCGTGGAGAAGCCGGTCGCCGACGTGACGGACGCCGAGGTCGACGACGCGATCAAGCGGATAGCGGACCAGAACCGGGCCTATGCGGCGAAAGGTGAGGGCGCCAAGGCCGAGTCCGGGGACCGGGTGACGATCAACTTCAAGGGCATGATCGAAGGCAAGCCGTTCGAGGGCGGCACCGGCGAGAACATCCAGGTGGCGATCGGTTCCAACAGCTTTATTCCCGGTTTCGAAGAACAGCTGATTGGCATCGCGGCCGGCGAAGCCCGCACGCTGAAGGTGCCCTTCCCGAAAAATTACGCCAATGCGGCGCTGGCCGGCCAGCCCGCGGAATTCGAGACGACCGCGACCCTGATCGAAGCGCCGCAGGCCGTCGAGATCAACGACGAGTTCGCCAAGACGCTCGGGCTGGAATCGTTGGACAAGCTGAAGCAGGCGGTGCGTGATCGGGTGGCGACGGAATTTGCGAGCGCGACGCGGCAGCGCGTCAAGCGGACGCTGCTTGACCGCCTCGACGAGGCTCACAAATTCGAGGCGCCGCCATCGCTGGTTGACGATGAGTTCAACCTTATGTGGGCCTCGATCAAGGCCGAGATGGAGTCCAGCGGCAAGACCTTCGCCGACGAGAACACCACGGAAGAGGCGGCAAAGGAAGAATACCGAAAGATCGCCGATCGCCGCGTCCGGCTTGGGCTCGTGCTGTCGGAAATCGGGGAGAAGAACAAGATCACGGTGACCGACGACGAGGTCAGCCGCGCGGTGATCGAGCGCGCGCGCCAGGTGCCGGGACGCGAGAAGGAGATCTGGGACTATTACCGCAACAACGCCAACGCGCTGGCCCAGATTCGCGCGCCGATTTACGAGGACAAGGTCGTCGATTTCATCCTGGAGCTCGCCAACGTGACCGAAAAGAAGGTCTCGCGGGAAGAGCTCTACAAGGACGACGAAGAGAAGAGCGCGGCCTGATTGTGAATCAAAGCGACATTAACGATGAACGGCGAAAGTGGCCTGAGACCGCGTGGCAGCGGTGCCGGCCGCTAGGCGTCTGCTAGCGAATCGGCTTGAATTTACCCAGCCAAGGGTCTGGTCTTGCCGCCGTGAAATTGGCTCCTATGTGTTCATTTGCATCACGGTGCGTTTGTCCGCCGGTCGGTCATCCAGAGATGCCGCCGACGGATTTGCGCCCGCCAACCCTTGGGTGACTCATGCGCGATCCCGTTGAAACCTACATGAACCTCGTGCCGATGGTCGTCGAGCAGACCAACCGCGGTGAGCGCGCCTACGACATCTTTTCGCGCCTGCTCAAGGAGCGCATCATCTTCGTCACCGGTCCGGTCGAGGATGGGATGTCGACGCTGATCGTCGCGCAGCTTCTGTTCCTCGAGGCGGAAAATCCGAAGAAGGAAATCTCGATGTACATCAACTCGCCTGGCGGCGTGGTGACGTCGGGACTTGCGATCTACGACACCATGCAGTTTATTCGGCCGCCGGTGTCGACGCTGTGCACGGGACAGGCGGCGTCGATGGGATCGCTGCTGCTCGCGGCCGGCGAGAAAGACATGCGCTTTACGCTGCCGAATTCGCGGATCATGGTGCACCAGCCCTCGGGCGGTTTCCAGGGCCAGGCCACCGACATCATGCTGCATGCCCAGGAAATCCTGAACCTGAAAAAGCGGCTCAACGAAATCTACGTCAGGCACACCGGGCAGAACTACAAGGCGATCGAGGATGCGCTCGAGCGCGACAAGTTCCTTACCGCCGACCAGGCCAAAGAGTTCGGGCTCGTGGACAAGGTGATCGACAAGCGGCCGGATGATCCGGCGGCTGTGAAGGCTGCGTAATCACACGGAGTCGCGGGCCCGCCCGATACTGAGTATTGAGGCGGGGAAGCTCCGCCTGGCGGCGGCGGGCCCGGCAGGGCGACCAAAGTTCCGGTTTCGTGCCGATTTTTGGCGTGGCAATCGCGCAACGTTTGGCCTATTTCGAGCGTTTCGCCCCTTCGGATGTCTCAAATCACGGTATTGTCACGGATTGAGCCGCGCGCCTGGTTAGCGAATTCTTGATAGTAGAGTGTCAGCATGGTTGGCTATGTATGATCGGGTATGATCGCGGGGGAATCGAGCAAGCCGTGATTCGAAGCGGCACGTGAGGCGTCAGGTCTTTTTTGGTACGGAATTTGCTCTATCTAGATTCCGTGACGGAAAGTCCCGGAATGGATCGATCGGGCGGACAGGACCGAACGATGGACGGAGACAGGAATGAGTAAGGTCGGCACGAGCGACTCCAAAAACACGCTGTATTGCTCGTTCTGCGGCAAGAGCCAGCACGAAGTACGCAAGCTGATCGCGGGTCCCACCGTCTTCATCTGCGACGAATGCGTCGAACTCTGCATGGATATCATCCGTGAGGAGAACAAATCCTCGCTGGTGAAGTCGCGCGACGGCATTCCGACGCCGAAGGAGATCTGCAAGGTCCTCGATGACTACGTGATCGGTCAGAGCCACGCCAAGAAAGTGCTCTCGGTTGCCGTGCACAATCACTACAAGCGGCTCAATCACCAGACCAAGCACAACGACGTCGAGCTCGCGAAGTCCAACATCCTTTTGATCGGTCCGACCGGCTCGGGCAAGACGCTGCTGGCGCAGACGCTGGCGCGGATTCTCGACGTGCCGTTCACGATGGCCGATGCAACGACGCTGACCGAGGCCGGCTATGTCGGCGAGGATGTCGAAAACATCATTCTGAAGCTGCTGCAGGCCGCCGACTACAACGTCGAGCGCGCGCAGCGCGGCATCGTCTACATCGACGAGATCGACAAGATCAGCCGCAAATCCGACAATCCCTCGATTACCCGCGACGTGTCGGGCGAGGGCGTGCAGCAGGCACTCTTGAAGATCATGGAAGGCACGGTGGCCTCGGTTCCTCCGCAGGGCGGCCGCAAGCATCCGCAGCAGGAATTCCTGCAGGTCGACACCACCAACATCCTCTTCATCTGCGGCGGTGCGTTCTCGGGTCTGGAGAAGATCATCTCCGCGCGCGGCCGCTCGACCTCGATCGGTTTTGCGGCGCAGGTTCTGGCGCCGGAAGATCGCCGCACCGGCGAAATCTTCCGCCATGTCGAGCCGGAGGATTTGCTGAAATACGGCCTGATCCCGGAATTCGTCGGCCGTCTCCCGGTGGTCGCCACGCTGGAGGATCTCGACGAGGCCTCGCTGAAGAAGATCCTGACCGATCCGAAGAACGCGTTGGTGAAGCAGTATCAGCGGCTGTTCGAGATGGAGAATATCGAGCTGACGTTCGCCGACGAAGCGCTGGGAGCGGTCGCCCGCAAGGCGATCGAGCGGAAGACCGGCGCCCGCGGCCTGCGCTCGATCCTGGAAAGCATCCTGCTCGAGACCATGTTCGACCTGCCGGGTCTGGAAGGCGTGGAAGAAGTGGTGATCTCGCGCGAAGTGGTCGAGGGAACGGCTCGCCCGCTTTACATCTACGCCGATCGCTCCGACCGCGCGGTCGAGAGCAGCGCCAGCGCCTGATCGGTCAGTCCGCGCTCAACGCCGAGCGCTCAAGAAGGACAGCTGCGAAGCGTGGCTCCGCAGTCGGATCTGCGCAAGCGTTGCGCTGCGTCGAGGCAGGAACGGCGGGCATTTCCTCGGACTTGACACCCCCATATCCGATAGCCACCTAATAACGTCGGCGATGAAGATTTTCATTTAGATTCGCCACATCGACGATCCGAAAGAAGACGGCCAAAGTTTCCGGAGGCCAGATGTTCGGGTCAACTCGGCACCTTGTGGCGGTTGCGCAGATCGCGGGCTGCGTGCAAGGGGGCACAACAAAAGGAACAGGCCATGACTACCCCGAAAACCCGGCCATCAATTGCTTACGGCGAGTCGCATTCGTACCCGGTGCTGCCGTTGCGCGATATCGTCGTTTTTCCGCACAACATCGTGCCGCTGTTCGTCGGCCGCGAGAAGTCAATCCGCGCGCTTGAGGAAGTGATGCGGAACGACGCGCTGGTGATGCTGGCGACGCAGAAAAACGCGTCCGACGATGATCCGAGCCCGGATGCAATCTATGAAACCGGAACGCTCGCAAGCGTGCTGCAGCTGCTCAAACTGCCCGACGGCACCGTGAAGGTGCTGGTGGAAGGGCTTGAGCGCGCGCGCGTGGAGAAATATTCGGACCGCGCCGAATTCTACGAAGCGACCGCGATCGCGCTCGCCGACACCGACGCCAAGTCCGTCGAGGCGGAGGCGCTGGCGCGCTCGGTCGTTTCCGACTTCGAAAGCTATGTGAAGCTGAACAAGAAGATTTCCGCGGAGGTGGTCGGCGTCGTTCAGGCGATTACCGATTTCGGCAAGCTCGGCGACACCGTGGCTTCGCACCTCGCGGTCAAGATCGCCGACCGCCAGGCTATCCTGGAGACGCTGTCGGTCACCGCGCGCCTGGAGAAGGTGCTCGGGCTGATGGAAAGCGAAATCTCGGTGTTGCAGGTCGAGAAGCGCATCCGCTCGCGTGTCAAGCGCCAGATGGAGAAGACCCAGCGCGAGTATTACCTCAACGAACAGATGAAGGCGATCCAGAAGGAGCTCGGCGACGAGGAAGGTCGCGACGAACTCGCCGATCTGGAAGAGAAGATTACCAAGACCAAGCTGTCCAAGGAAGCGCGGGAAAAGGCGCAGCACGAGCTGAAGAAGCTGCGCCAGATGTCGCCGATGTCCGCGGAAGCGACCGTGGTGCGCAACTATCTCGACTGGCTGCTGTCGATCCCGTGGAACAAGAAGTCCAAGGTCAAGAAGGATCTGGAGCAGGCCCAGGCAATTCTGGATGCCGATCATTACGGACTCGAGAAGGTCAAGGACCGCATCGTCGAGTATCTCGCGGTGCAGTCGCGCGCCAACAAGCTGACCGGGCCGATCCTGTGCCTGGTCGGACCTCCCGGCGTCGGCAAGACCTCGCTCGGCAAGTCGATCGCGAGGGCGACGGGACGCGAGTTCGTGCGCGTCTCGCTCGGCGGCGTGCGCGACGAGGCCGAGATTCGCGGTCACCGGCGCACCTATATCGGCTCGATGCCCGGCAAGATCATCCAGTCGATGCGCAAGGCGAAGACCTCGAATCCGCTGTTCCTGCTCGACGAGATCGACAAGATGGGCGCCGACTTCCGCGGCGATCCTTCGTCGGCGCTCTTGGAGGTGCTCGACCCCGAGCAGAACTCGAACTTCAACGATCACTATCTCGAGGTCGACTACGATCTTTCCAACGTGATGTTCATCACCACCGCGAATACGCTGAATATTCCGGGACCGCTGATGGACCGCATGGAAATCATCCGGATCGCGGGCTACACCGAGAACGAGAAGGTCGAGATCGCGCGCAAGCACCTGATCCCGAGCGCGCTCTCCAAGCACGGACTGGATTCCAAGGAGTGGTCGATCGACGACGATGCGCTGCTGCTCGTCATCCGGCGCTACACCCGCGAAGCCGGCGTGCGAAATCTTGAGCGCGAGCTTTCGACATTGGCCCGCAAGGCCGTGAAGGAGCTGATGATCTCCAAGAAGAAGTCGGTGCGGGTCACCGAGAAGACGCTGGAGGACTTCCTGGGCGTGCCGAAGTATCGCTTCGGCGAGATCGAGAGCGACGACCAGGTCGGGATCGTCACTGGCCTTGCCTGGACCGATGTCGGCGGCGAGCTGCTCACCATCGAAGGCGTCATGATGCCAGGCAAGGGCAAGATGACGGTCACGGGCAACCTGCGCGACGTCATGAAGGAATCGATCTCGGCGGCGGCCTCCTATGTTCGCTCCCGGGCGATCACCTACGGCATCGAGCCGCCGATGTTCGACAGGCGGGATATCCACGTCCATGTGCCCGAGGGGGCGACCCCGAAGGATGGACCGTCCGCAGGCGTCGCCATGGCGACTGCGATCATCTCGGTCATGACCGGCATCCCGGTCCGCCACGATGTCGCGATGACCGGCGAGATCACGCTGCGCGGACGGGTGCTGCCGATCGGCGGGCTGAAGGAGAAACTGCTTGCGGCTGCGCGTGGCGGCATCAAGACGGTGCTGATCCCCGAGGATAACGCCAAGGATCTCACGGAGATTTCCGATGCGATCAAGGGCGGCATGGAGATCATTCCGGTGACCCGGCTCGACGACGTCGTCTCGCGTGCGCTGGTGCGTCCGCCTGTACCGATCGTCTGGGAAGAGGACACCAAGGTGCCGGTGACGCCCGATTCCGGCGAGGAAGCCGCCGGCGGCCTGACCGCCCACTGAGCGGGACAGAATTGGCAAAACGGCGCCTTCGGGCGCCGTTTTTGTTGTGAGCGTTGAAATGCGAGGCAACGCCGACGGGCGGCGCCATTGCGGGCGGGTGACCTTGAGGCTAAACAGGCGGCGAGGGCGGTTAGCTCAGCGGTAGAGCATCGGTTTTACACACCGGGTGTCGGGAGTTCGATCCTCTCACCGCCCACCAGCTTTTACCCGGCCTGGGCCGATCAGAACGCCACCCCAATTCGCAATCCACGCTTCCAGACCACCCTGCAGCGCTTTCTGGTCGTGCCATAAAGAACCTCAAACCGATCCGGCAAGGAAACAGGCTTTTCCAGCTGCAGGCAGGCGCCCCCGGCCGAGTAGTCGACCAGGATGCACTGAACGGCCGGCGCTTTCGGGCCAATCACGAGCTTGGCAACGTTGGAAATCCTGCCTGCAGGTCTCGTCCGTGCGAACAAGCGAGGATAATGCATGAACCAATACCCTACTTCCCCAAGGCGCCCAGCCGGGCGCCCTCATCCAGGTGCTACCTATACCCGCTACATATTCCCGTTAATTTGCTTCAATGCCGTTTATTCGGTCGATCAATTTTGAGCGTTAAAATCGATGGTAAATTTGCCCGTGAAGGCCGCGCTCAAGCCGGAGCCTTGGCCGGCTAAGGAATAAGACGAGGTCCTCCCACGGTCTGCCGATGCGGATCACGCCGAGGTCGCGGGTGTGGCCGGCAATTGCCAAGCCGGCACTTTTCGCCGACTATCTGGCCTCATTTTGCTTTGCACTAGGACTGCCATGAATACGCCGGTTGGTCACGAGCGAAACGCCGACCAGATCGCCTATTGGAATAGCGCGGCCGGCCAGCATTGGACCGACCGACAAGCGTCCCAGGACGTCTTGCTCGCGCCGATTTCCCAAATCCTGCTGGATCACGCCGCCGCGAATGCGGGAGAGCGGACCATCGACGTTGGTTGCGGCTGCGGCGCGACGAGCATCGCGCTGGCCGAGCGGGTGGCTCCGACAGGATTTGTCCTCGGCATCGACATTTCCGCGCCAATGCTGGCTCGCGCGCGGCAGCTCGCGCCGAAAGGGCTGCCGCTTGATTTCGTGCTGGCCGATGCCACCGTCTATCCGTTCGATCCCGCCGGCTTCGATCTTCTGGTGTCCCGGTTTGGCGTAATGTTTTTCGCAGAGCCTGCGGTGTCCTTTGCCAATCTGCGCAGGGCATTGCGGCCGGAGGGGCGCGTAGCCTTCGCCTGCTGGCGCGAACCAAGGGAAAATCCGTGGCTGATGACGCCGCTGCAGGCGGCCTACAAGCATGTCCCCAAGCTGCCGCAGCTTGGGCCGGAGGATCCCGGCCCGTTCTCCTTCGCATCCGAAGATCGCGTCCGCCGCATTCTGGGCGAGGCCGGTTTTTCCGCGATCGCCCTCGAGTCGTGCAAACTCACGCTCGACGTCGCGATCGGGCGCGGCATGGAGGCGGCGGTCAAAGCCGCGATCGAGATCGGACCGGCCAGCCGCGCGCTGGAGGGCCATCCGCCGGACGTGCGCAGGGCCGCCGAGGAATCGATCCGCGAAGCGCTGGCGCCGTTCGCGCGGGGCGATGCCGTGCCGCTGCCGGCATCAATCTGGATCGTGACCGCGCGCGTGCGCTAAGGCGCGGCCCGTTCCTCCCAGATCGTCGCAAGGTGCACGATGGTCTGGACCGCCTTTTCCATGTCCTGGCGGCTGACCCATTCCAGCCGCGAATGAAAGGCGTGTTCCCCGGCGAAGATGTTGGGGCAGGGCAGTCCCATGAACGACAGCCGCGATCCGTCGGTCCCGCCCCGGATGCTGGCGCGGACCGGCCTGAGTCCCGCACGACGGATCGCCTCGATCGCATAGTCGACGCTTTCGGGATGGCGATCGATCACCGCTTTCATGTTGCGGTATTGTTCCTTGATCTCCATCCGGTACGTCGAGCGGGGATAATCCTTGATCACGTCTTTGACGATGCGCTCCAGCAGCGCTTCCTTCTCTTTCAGGCCTGCTTCAGTGAAATCCCGGACGATGAAGCTGAGCGTCGTCTGTTCCAGCGCGCCGGAGATGCCGATCGGGTGCAGAAAGCCCTCTTTGCCCTCGGTCGTTTCCGGCGAGCAGGTGTCCTTCGGCAGGCGATCGACGATGGCTGCGGCAATCTTGATCGCGTGCTCCATCTTTCCCTTGGCGAAGCCGGGATGGGTGCTCACGCCCTGGATCGTGATGGTGACGCCATCGGCCGAGAACGTTTCGTCCTCGATCTGGCCGGCGCTTTCGCCATCGACGGTGTAGGCGAAGTCGGCGCCGAGCTTCTTCAAGTCGACCTTGTCGACGCCGCGGCCGATCTCTTCATCGGGCGTAAACAGGATCTTGATCGTACCATGCCTGATTTGCGGGTTCTCGATCAGGACCTGTGCCGCATCCATGATCTCGGCAATGCCGGCCTTGTTGTCGGCACCCAATAGCGTCGTGCCGTCGGTTGTGACGATGTCGTGACCGATCTGGTCCTTGAGCGCCGGATGCTCGGCGGCGCGGATCACCTGGCTGGGATCGGCCGGGAGCGCAATGTCGCCACCGCGATAGTTCTTGACGATCTGCGGCCTGACGTTTTTCCCGGTGCAATCGGGAGAGGTGTCCATATGCGAGCAGAAGCAGATCACCGGCACTTGCTTCGAGGTATTGGCCGGAATGGTCGCATAGACGTAGCCGTACTCGTCGAGATGAGCGTCGGCGA
>Ga0265339_10002668_pt1 | contig 12700 bp, 9 predicted proteins | sample 4CB219metaG_FD_202085 | JGI IMG/M metagenome (GOLD analysis project Ga0265339, IMG submission 202085) | Rhizosphere microbial communities from Carex aquatilis grown in University of Washington, Seatle, WA, United States - 4-CB2-19 metaG | ecosystem: Host-associated > Plants > Roots > Rhizosphere...
CCCCGCCGCATCGACGACGGCGAGATCGCCGGTGCGCATGAACCCGTCGGCCATCATCACCTTGGCAGTCGCGGTCGGATCGTTCCAGTAGCCTTTCATGACCTGCGGGCCGCGAACGCAAAGTTCTCCGACCTCGTTGACGCCGAGATCGCCCCCGTCGTCGTTGCGGATTGCAATCTCAGTGGAGGGGATCGGCAAGCCGATCGAGCCGTTGTAGTCGGCCAGATCAAGCGGGTTCATCGCCACGCCGGGAGACGCTTCGGAGAGACCGTAGGCCTCGATCAACGCCTTGCCGGTCGTTTGCCTCCACTTTTCAGCGACGGTTCTCTGGACGGCCATTCCCCCCGCCACCGCGATGCGCAGCGGCGAGAAATCGAGTTTGGCGAAATCGGGGTTGTTCAGAAGCGCTTTGAAAAGCGTGTTCACGCCGGTGATGACCGAGAACCGGCAACGGGCGAGTTGTTTGACGAAGCTGGGGATATCGCGCGGGTTCGTGATCAGCACGTCTGTCGCGCCGATCTTCAAGAACGTCAGGCAGTTCGCGGTCAGGGCGAAGATATGATAGAGAGGCAGGGCCGTAACGACGATTTCGCGCCCCTCCTCGAGCAATGGACGAAGCATCGCGTGGCCCTGCTCGACGTTGGCCACGATATTGCCGTGACTGAGCATTGCGCCCTTGGGCGTCCCAGTTGTTCCGCCGGTGTACTGCAGGAAGGCAAGCTCGTCCGGGCCGACGTCAACGCGTTCGAATGGCGCCTTCGCGCCAAGTTGCAGTGCGGTCTTGAAGGGAACTGCCTGCGGCAGACGCCAAGCCGGCACGAGCTTCTTGACATGCTTGACGACGAAATTGACCGTCGGGCCCTTCGGAAAGGCGAGCATGTCGCCCAACCCGGTGACGACGACGCGTTCGACATTGGTCGCGGCGACCACCTGCTCGACGATCGAAGCGAAGTTTTCCATGACGACGACGACCTCGGCGCCGGAGTCCTGGAGCTGACGCTTCAACTCCCTCGGCGTGTAGAGCGGGTTGCAATTCACCACCGTGCAGCCGGCGCGCAGAGCGCCGAGCATCGCAATCGGGTATTGCAGGACGTTCGGCATCATCAACGCGACGCGCGCGCCTCTCGGCGCCTTCAGAACGCTTTGCAAATAGGCGGCGAAACAACGCGTCAGTCGCTCCAAATCGGCGTAGCTGATCGCGGTTCCCATATTGACGAAGGCGGCGCGCGAAGCGAATATTGCGGCGCTCATTTCGAACAGCGCGCTGACGCTGCGATATGCCGCAACGTCGACGTCCGACGGAACCCCCGGGGGATATCTCTGAAGCCATATCCGCTTCATCGACGTTTGCCCGTGACGCCACGCGTCTACTCGTCCGACATTACATAGCACGAATCTTGCGCGCGATCTTGATGTGAGTCACAACCCGCAAGTCGAAGCCAGTTTTCGCCATCGACCGCCGCTGGCGGATCGTTGATCTCGCTGCCGCCTCCTGTCGCCGTGAGATGACGGCGCAGTGCGGAGGGAAGGCGTCGAAATGATCTCGCGTTGGCTGCGCGGCGCGATCCTTGTAGAAGCGATCTCTTTGCTAATACCAATTGCTTATATAATTGGGGATCGTGCCGTATTGTTGATCGTTATATTGACCGTCGTCGCTATCGTCCTACTTGAGTTCTGTGTCTTTGCTGCGGTCTACGCAGTATTGCGGCTCTATTCGGCGGCGGCGCGAACCGGCGCCGTTCGCGCCTGGCGCTGCGCGTTGGCCGAAACCCTGGCGCTGTTCGCCGCTTTCGCGATCATTCAACCTTTCGAACGCTGGTGGATGGGCGCCGAGGCCGTGGGGCCGCTTGCTCCAGGGCGCACCCCCGTCCTGTTGGTTCATGGTTACCTCTGCAACCGCGGCTTATGGTGGTGGCTGCGGCGGCGCCTGCGCGCCGGCCGGCATGTCGTGGCGACGATCAATCTCGAGCCGCCGCTCGCCGGCGTTGATCGCCTTGCCGCGCAACTCGGCGAGCGCATCGAGGCGCTGCTGGCCGAGACCGGCGCCGAGCAGGTGCAGTTGGTGACCCACAGCATGGGCGCCTTGGTTTCGCGCGCCTACCTTCGCCGCCATGGCGCCGCCCGCGTCGCCGGACTAATGACGCTCGCCGCGCCGCACCACGGCACGCGGATGGCCCGGCTCGGGCTTGGCCGCAACGCCGGCGAAATGGCGCCGGACAGCGAATGGCTGCGAAGCTTGAACGCTGACCCGCCGCCGGTCCCGATCGCCAACCTGTGGAGCCTCGACGACGAGATCATCGACCCTCCCGACGCCAGCCGCCTCGCCAACGCGCAGGAGATCGTCGTGAAGGGAATCGGCCATATGGCGATGGTGTTCTCGCCGACCGTTGTGGCCTCCGTCGCGGCCGAACTCGCGCGCCGCTGAAGCGCCAGGCGGCGATCCGCGCCGCCGCGCCAAGCTCAGGCGCCGCCGGCGCGCCTCACAAATGGACGCCGCGCAGCAGCTGAGCGAAGGCGGCCTGGTCGGCGGTCGTGCGCTCCGTTCCCGGTGCCTCGCCGCGGGCGGCGGCGGAGTCCGGGAACATGCGGAAACTGGTGTTCATGACGATCTGGCCGACGCGCGGCGCGATCGCGTGCACGATCTCGCCGAAGATTCCCAGGCGCGTCGCGATGCGCGCTGGCCGGCGCACGACGGCGTCGACGACGAAATCCGCCGCCTCTTCGGGGCTGAGCGCCGGCGCCTGTTCGTAGAACCGGGTCGGGGCGATCATCGCCGTGCGCACAAGCGGCATGTTGATCGTGGTGAACTCGACGCCGACGTCGAGGAATTCGGAGGCGGCGCAGCGGGTCCAGGCTTCGAGCGCGGCCTTCGAGGCGAGATAGGCAGAGAAGCGCGGCGCATTGGTGAGCGTGCCGATCGACGAGATGTTGATCACATGGCCGCTTTTCTTCTTGGTCATCCCCGGCAGTACGGCCAGGGTCAGCCGCAGGGCGCCGAAATAGTTGATCTGCATCATCCGCTCGTAATCGTGCAATCGATCGAGCGAGTTTTCGATGCCGCGGCGAATCGAACGGCCGGCGTTGTTGACCAGGATGTCGACGCCGCCATGCTCCGCTTCGATCCATGTGACCAGCGCGTCGCACTGCGAAGGATTGGTGATGTCAGCGACTTTGGCGACCAACGACAAGCCGCGGCGGACGGCTTCCTGCTGCGCCGCTTCGAGCTTTACGGGATCGCGCGCGGCGATAACGACGACGCCGCCGGCCGCGGCGAGCTTCAACGCCGCGGCGAGACCGATGCCGGAAGAGCCGCCGGTGATCAGCACGACGCGATCGGCCACCCGGCCGCGCAGCGTCCGATCGACAAAGAGATCGGGGTCGAGGCGTCGCTCCCAATAGTCCCATAGACGCCAAGCGTAATCTTCCAGCGGCGGCACGACGATCCCGGCCGGCTTGAGCAGGCGTTCCGCGTCACGGCAGTCGAACCGCGTGGGATAGTTGATGAACGTGAGGATCTCGTCGGGCAGCGCGAGGTCGCCCATAATCGCCTTGCGGATGCGCTGGATCGGGGTGAGCGCCATGAGGCCGCGCACGACGCCGCGCGGAACGAGATTGAGTAGCGCAGCGTTGACGCGGATCGTCGTGCTTGGCGCATGGGCCGCGCGCGCAAAGATGTTGAGAATGTCGCCGACGCGCCGCGGGTGCGGGTCGGTGAGGTGGAAGCAGCGACCGTCCTGCCCCTCCAGATGGGCCAAATGATCGAGCGCACGGGCGACAAAATCGACCGGAACCAAATTGATCCGGCCGCCCTCCAGCCCGACGCATGGCGCCCACGGCGGCAGGAGCCTGCGCATTTTCTGGATCAGCTTGAAGAAGTAATACGGCCCGTCGATCTTATCCATTTCGCCGTCGCGGGAATCTCCAACCACGATGCCAGGCCGATAGATGCGCCAAGGTAGTTTGCATTCGTTGCGGACGACCTTCTCGGATTCGTGCTTGCTGGCGAAATACGGGTGCTGCAAATTCTCTGCTTCCTCGAACATGTCCTCGCGGAACACGCCTTCGTAAAGCCCGGCGGCGGCGATCGAACTGACATGGTGAAAGCGCTTTGCGCCGATTTGCTCAGCGAATCGCAGCGCGTTGCGAGTGCCTTCGACATTGGTGGTCATTTCCATTTCGGGGTCGGCGTCGATCGCGTAGATCGCCCCGAGATGGAATACATGATCGATGGCGCCTTCGAGCGCTTGCAGATCCTTGGCCGCCACGCCAAGCCCAGGCTTGGTCAGGTCGCCAACGACCGGGATCGCCCGCCGGGGGTTCGTTTCCCAATAGCGGAGCAAATCGTCTACGCGATCCACGGTTGCGTTACGCATGAGAAAGTAAACAGTTGCGTCCGATCGCGCCAACAGCGTCTTCACCAGTCGCTTGCCGATAAATCCACTGGCGCCAGTGACGAAGTAATTCATATTCGGCGCTCCGATATCGATGCGTCGCCGTAAATTCTTCGTTGATCGCCGCCGGGGCGGAACACAAGCCCAGCAGGACCATTTGGAGAAAGCTTACGTTATCTTCTTTGACCATCGTTGACGCCGATCAACGCAAAATGCCGCGAAACGACCGATAATCGTCCTTCCTTAGAAGGTTCCTAACTAGCAAATCTCCAATCAGAGAGAGGAGAGATTAGGATGTCAGGGAAACTCAAGGAATTGGCGGGTGACAGCGGCGAAAACAGCCAACTGATCGCGGGGATTCGTGATTCGGCGAACCAGATCTGGCTTGCCGGGCTCGGGGCCTTCGCCAAGGCGCAAAAGGAAGGAACGAAGTTCTTCAATGGACTCGTCGAGGAAGGCGAAGACGTTCAAAAGCAGGCGAAGAAGTCAGCGGGCGAGGCCTACGACGACATAAAGGCGCGGGCTTCCAAGTCGTGGGATAAACTATCTTGGACTGAGATTGAACGCGTATTCGAGGACCGTGTGGGCAAAGTGCTTCACACCCTGAGCGTTCCCACCCGGAAAGACCTCGATACGCTCTCGCACCGCGTCGCCGAGCTGACCGCCGTTACGAAGAGGCTATCGGAAACGATGGAAGAGCCGACAGCGGCGCACAAGGGACGCGTACACGAGACAAGCAAACACATGTGAAGCACGCAGCAAAGATTGCGGACTGACCGAGGGTGGGTCGCGCCGGAGAAGGGCGTGTGATCGAGTTGGAATTTGAACCCGAGAGGGGACGGAGGTGGCGACCCATCCAGTTCGAGGCGTCGCTCTGGCGGGGGGCGGACCGCTGGGCGCCATCTATGAGATTGGGGCGCTGCTGGCGCTGGCGGAATCGCTGCGGGGTCTCGATCTGACCGGTTGCGGCATTTATGTGGGCGTGAGTTCAGGCGCCTTTATCGCTGCCGGTTTGGCGAACGGACTGTCGCCGAAATCGATGCACCGGATGTTCATCGAGAGCGACGCCGCCGACGATCCGTTCGAGCCCGACCTGCTGTTGCGACCGGCTCTCGGCGAATACGCGCACCGGCTCGCCTCGCTCCCCGGATTGCTCGCGTTCGCTGCGCGTCAGTATCTCGAGCCTGGCGGTTCGGCGGGTTTCTTCGAATCTTTCAGCCGGCTGGCGCACGCGCTTCCCACCGGCGTCTTCGACAATACCGGAGTCGGCGACTATCTCACCCAGTTGCTGTCGGGATCGAAGCGGACGAATGATTTTCGCCAGCTCAAGCACAAGCTGTTTCTGGTGGCGACAGACATCGACTCGGGCGCATCAGTGCCGTTTGGCGCCGAAGGTTGGGAAGACGTGCCGATCGCACGCGCGGTCCAGGCGAGCGCGGCGTTGCCCGGACTGTTTCCGCCGGTCGAAATCGGCGGCCGTTTCTATGTGGACGGGGCGTTGACGAAGACGCTGCACGCCTCGGTGGCGTTGCGCGCGGGAGCGAAGCTGCTGATCTGCGTCAATCCGCTGGTGCCATTCGACGCGCGTCTGGCGGCCGAGCGCGGCCGTCGGAACGAACGCTCCATCGTCTATGGCGGTCTGCCTTCGATCATGTCGCAGACGTTTCGCACCCTGATCTACTCGCGCATGCGGGTAGGCATGGAGCGCTATCGCGCGCAGTACCCGGATGCGGACGTCCTGCTCTTCGAGCCGGAACGCGACGACGCCGAGATGTTCTTCACCAACGTGTTCAGCTATTCGGATCGCCGCCGGCTGTGCGAGCACGCCTATCAGCGAACGCGCGAAGACCTGCGCCGCCGCCATGCAGAGCTCAGCGAAGCGCTCGGCCGGCACGGCGTGACGATCGACGACGGAGCGCTGGCGGACGAACATCGAACGCTGTTGATGCGTGGCCACAAGAAGAATCATCGCCAGCCTGACCCGTTCGGGCAAACGGCCGCCAAGCTTGATCAGACGCTCGATCGTCTTGAACGTCTATTGACGGCGTGTGCGGCTCCGGAGCGGGACCAGCAGGCCAGTTGAGAGCGCAGCGATGACAAAGACGTGCTGGCGGCCGTTCCCCTACTCGGACAAGACCTATGATTATCCGGGGACGCGCCTGAACGAGCATTGGTCGCGACTGCACAACGGCGATCGTGAGCCTTTTCCAGCGCCGAGCGACTTGAAGAAGCTTGTCGACGGGCGGAAGGAGTTCGCACCCTCCGGATCGCTCGAGCAAGCCGCCGCCAAGCTTCTAGACGCCTGGCGCGCTTACCATCGTGGCGATTTCGGCCAAGCCGTCGAACTCGGTCTTGCCGTCGGGCCGCTCGGCTACAGCGTCGCAAACAAGGCGGCCAACATTTACGCCACTTACCTTGAGACCAACGAATCCACCAGGCTGGCGCTCTTCCTCCAATCGGCTGAACGGGCTGAGTTCGTCTTTGGCCGCGTGCGTTCGGTTGTCAACGCTTGGTACTTCCATGCGCAGGCGCTCGGCCGATACAGCCAAGGGATTTCTGTCGTCAAGGCGTTGGCGCAGGGGCTGGGCGGCAAAGTCAAGTCCAGCTTGGACCAGACGATCCGACTTGAGCCGCGCCACGCTGACGCGCATATCGCGCTCGGATCCTTTCACGCCGAGATCCTCAACAAGGTCGGCGCGCTGCTGGGCGGCCTGACATACGGGGCGAGCCAGGAAGACGCGGTCAAACATTTCGAGACCGCGCTCAGGCTGAACCCTCAATCCGCGATCGCCCGCATCGAATACGCCAACGGGCTCGCCATGATGTTCGGCAAGGCCGAGCTCCCACGCGCCACGAATCTATACAGGGAGGCGGCGAAATGTCCGGCTGCCGACGCGATGGAGCGGCTCGACGCCGAGCTGGCGAAAGCCGAATTCGAAGATTGACTAAGCGTGAGTTCGCGGACGTTTGGCGGGGCCCGATTTGCGCGTCGTCCGCTTGCGCGGGCTCGAAGCAGGAGGCTTCGCCGCGGCGTCAGGAGGAGCTTCGCCCCATGGGCCAAGCAGCGCCAAATACAGCAAGCGTTCGAATTCCGGCGCGAACCGCGCGATGATGGCTTCCGGATCGGGTGTGAGGGCGGCGTCGGTGATCAGGCCAAAATGAACTTCGCCATTGAACGAGAGAATCGATACACCCATCCCAATGTTGCCGGACTGAGGGACCCAGAACATCATTTGCTTCAATTTCGAGCCCGCGAGATACAGCGGCTGTTGTGGTCCAGGCACGTTCGTCATCACTGCGGTGGCGCGACTGAGCAGGAGATCGAACAATTTGTCCTGGACGATCTGCGGCGTGTAGCCAAGTCCGGCGAACAACCCCAGCGTCACCTTCGGCTCATAGGACGTCTTCAGGGCCTCCATGCGACGTCGCACCTCGTAAAGACGTTCGATCGGGCTTTCGAATCCAACCGGCAATTCGACGGCGATGATGCCAAACCGGTTTCCGAGCTCTTCGCCGCTTCCGGGCGAACGAAGATTGATCGGCACCAGCGCCCTCACTTCGACCCCGTCGGTGGCGTCGCCTTTCTCCTCCAGATATCCTTTGATCGCTCCGGCGATCGCCGCGAGCAGCATATCGTTCACCGAGCAGCCAAGCGTTCGGCTCACTGCCTTGACCTCAGGGAGCGGAATGGGATCGGCCCAGGCTACGCGCTTGTCGCCAAGCGGCACGCCCTTGAGGCGGGTGCGGGTGTCGGTGGGCATGAAGAGCAGATAGGCGAGTTCGGAAGCCACGCCGGAGCCGTGGCGAAGGTATTCGGCCGCCCGAGTTGGATGTGCCGCGATGTCGAGCGCCGCCTTCAAGGCTTCGTCGGACACCTGCAGTCCGCCGCCAACCAGTCGCCCGGCCAATCCGAACGCATCTGCCAACGTGGAGCTAGTTCGCGTTCGCTTGTGAGCGTCGCGCTTAGGCCCCTCCATCGGCGCATCTGGGCGATCGTCGGTCAGCGACAACAGGACTTTGACAAGCGCGATTCCGTCGCCGACAGCGTGATGAATCCGCACCACGACAGCAGCGCCGCCCTCGTAGTCCTCGACAATATGGAATTCCCACAGCGGGTGGGCGCGGTCGAGCGGTCGCCCCGCAAGTTCGGCCACGAAGCGTTGCAACTCGGCTTTGCCGGCCCCGCCCGGAAGGCGCGTTCGCTTGATGTGGTGGGCGATGTCGAAATGCGGATCGTCGCACCAGTAAAAGCTGTCCGTGTGAGTCTCGACGCGTTTGCGGAAGCGGCCGTATGCCAGTATTCGCTCGGCGAGCGTGGCTTCAAGCAGTTTGATGTCCACAGGCCCGGCGAGGGTCAGCACGCCGACAATGATCATCAGGTTGGCTGGCCGATCCATGCGCAGCCAGGTGACGTCCACCGAGTCCATGCGTTCGCTGTGCGCCACCGTCTTTGCTCGAAAACAAGGCGATCCAACTCATCATAGTGGTTACAAAGATGAGGGAAAGTAAAGGGCGGCCAGACTCTCCGGCTACCGCGCTGGATAGGCGCGGGATTTCGAATGATCTGTTGGCCTCTGCGGGTGGCTCTGACGCGCCGGCTTTCACCGAGATCGAACAAACAGGCCCGATGGCGGAAGGGACTGCGCGCCAAGCGCAGGCAAGCGTTCATGAATGATCCAGAGGACATCATAGAGCGGCTGACGCACCATCTCGACCGGATCGCCGCCCTGCGGGAGACTGCAGTCAAGGAGCCTCAGCTCGAGGCGGCCCGGCAACGTTTGCGCGCTTGGCAGGCCGTACGGCTCGCGCGCACCCATGCCGACCTTCTGACGAACCCGCGCATGGGGCTCGCCGCTTCCTTCTTTCTCACCGACATCTATGGCGCCGAAGACCTCAGCCAGCTCGACGCCAACGTCAGGCGGGTCGTGCCGACGATGAAACGGGTTCTGCCCGCCGCCGGTCTCGAGATCGTCGCGGAGGCGATCGAGTTGGAGGCCCTGTCGGAGGATCTCGATTTCGCCACGGCGGCCGCGCTAGGGGCCAAAGCCAACGATCTCTCCGCGGCGATCTACGGGGCCGCATATCGCCAGGCCGATCGGCGCGCCGACCGCGAACGGCAGATCGACCTGATCGAAAACCTTGGTCTGTCGCTCGATCGCCTCGTCCACAGGCCGTTCGTCGGGACGACATTGTCGCTGATGCGCAAGCCGGCGCAGTTGGCGGGCCTCAGCGAACTGCAGGACTTCCTGCACCAGGGCTACAAGGCCTTCATAAGAATGGGCGACGCCCGCGAGTTCCTCGAATTGATCGTCGGCAGGGAGCGCAAGCTGCTCGAAGCTCTATTTGATGGCGACGACAGCCTGCTGCACGTATGATGGACCCAATTTCCCATCATCCAGACTTCGGACATCGACGGCCTGCGAAGGTCGAGTGCCGCCGACATGCTACGCGGAGCCAAACAACATAGGGAGCCGCCTCAAATCTCTGCCCAGCATCAACTCCGGCCTCGACGCTCTCATAATCTATCTGAGTATGCGCGAGGCGTGGATGGCGCGCTCGATTCGTGGCAGGGATATTGCCAAGTCTCGATACGTGACTCGGGGAGCGAGGCCTCACGAAGCGGTAACGTATGCGAACGAGAATCCGGACTTTGGGACCTATCAAGATGTCGATGAAGCGTTTGCTCTTGGCCGGAGAAACATTCACTCTCGTGCAGTCCGCCGTATCAGGGCTCTCGGTTGGTCAATCCAGCCGCTATGTGAACGCAGCGACACACTTTCTCGCTGCGATGCAGGGCACGAACTTCGCCGTTGAGCAATTGCCGTCTGAACGATGCGAAGCCGAATTTCCCCGCACCCTTGAAGAGCTGCGAGGCTACTCGGCGGTCATCCTATCAGACGTTGGCGCGCTGACCCTGTTATTCACGCCTGAATCACGACAGGGGCACGTTTCCGTCAATCGTCTCGACCTTCTGTGCGATTATGTCCGAACTGGCGGCAGCTTGATGATGGCCGGCGGCTACATTAGCTACCAAGGCATGGATGGCCACGCGCGCTATCACGGCACGGCCGTCGAGGATTGCTTGCCAGTCACGTGCCTGCCTCATTCCGACGGGCTTGAGACGCCGGAAGGGCTCTTCCCGACGGTGGTCGCGCCACATTCGATTGTCGCCGGGGCTCCAGCGGAATGGCCGCCAATTCTCGGTTTGAACGAAGCCATTGCCAGGACCACGCCGGATACCGTCGTCGTCGCCACCGTTGATTATCGCGGTCGTCGTCTTCCTGTTTTGGCGGTCCGGGAGTTCGGCGCTGGGCGCACACTCGCGTTCATGACGGACATCGGCCCGCACTGGATGTCGCAGCGCTTTCTCGCGAGCAGTTGGTACGGCGATCTGATGCACGGCATGATGCGTTGGCTCTGTCGCGACTCCTGACGAGTCAGGCGACGGAGCGAATCATGAGCGGCTTCTTCTCAATCGCCTTCTTCGTGAGGACCGCGCTGTCTGGGGCGAACATCGAATAGATCGGCAAGATGCCCGCGCCGATAGCGCTGGCGCGAGGGCCGGTGGTGCCAGCGACAATCTCCGGCGCGATGAGTCCGGCCGGAACCAGTTCGGCGAAGCGCCGCTGAACCCGCGAGACCGTGTCTTGTAACAGCGCTCGCGGCAGCAGTCCGTCGATGACGATAGCTTCCACGTCGACGACTGAGATTGTCGCAATGATCGCCTGCGCAAGCGCATCGGCGCAATCCTCTTGCCACTCGTTGACCGGAACGCGCGCTTCGGGAGGCATAGGATCAAGTTCACGGACGCGCTTGATGGCGACGCCGCTCGCCCGAAGGTGATTGATCAGGCCGTAGACTGAAGCTCGACGCAACAGAATCTCGAACGGTCCTGTAGGAGGCGAAACGCTTGAAAGGCGTGACGGCGTCACCGGCATCGGGCCATACGCTGCAGCATTCCCGTTAACGCCCGTCTGCAATACGCCGTCAATGATCAGACCGCCGCCGATCATCGTGTTGATCGACAGGTGAATGAAGTCGCGATAGCGCGTCCCGGCGCCGAACACCAGTTCCGCCGCCGCTGCGGCCGAGGCGTCGTTTTCGATAAAGAGCGGAAGTCCATTCACCTCAGTGAAGAAGGTCGTCAGATCGACTTCCCGCCAACGCGCGCTGACTTCTGGCGGGAAACCAAGCTCTCGCTCCCATCCGCCGAGGAAATAGGGCGCGGCGACGCCGACGCCTATGAGGCGCGCTGCCTGCTCCCCCAACCCCTTGCGCATTCGCGTGATGACGCCGCCAACAATCCGACGAACAAGTTCGGGCTCGGGAAACTCGTATTCGTGCGTCTCAGACGCGCGAACGGACCCGGAGAATTCGACCAGCACCGCGTCGAGCGAGCGTCGTCCCAGATGCAGACCAATCGAGAAGGCGCCTTCCGGCGCAATGCCATACATGAACGAGGGTTGACCTTTTTGGCCGAACCGCTTGCCTTTCAGTTCCACATATCCGGCGTCAACTAACGCATCGACGATTCCCGCAACGGTTGGCGGCGTCAAATGGGCAAAGCGCGATACGTCGGCCTTCGAAGCTTGGCCGAGCCTGCGGATGGCGTCGAGAACAACGCGCTCGTTGTAGTGCCGCACTTGAACCGAGTTGGTGCCCTTTCCGGAGGGCACAGAAACATTGGGACTCATCTACTCGCGCCTTGCCTGAACTTCGACCCGGTTCGGTTGCGTCGTCATCGCCGACCTCATTGTTGCGCCCGACCAGCGGGTCGGCGTTTCCGGAGCCTGAGTCCGGCCGCTGTCAAAAGTTCTCAAGCATTAATAATGCATTCTTATTTATATTGCAAACGCTCCAGCGTCTGCCGCCACGCTTTGTCGCCATTACTCGCTCCGCAACGATCCGCCGAGACGCGGGATTGTCCCCGAAGAAATCCCCGGTAGCCGCATCCTGTCGAAGAGCGGGATCACGAACCAGACCCGAATCGCTCTTGACATCGCTGAGCAATCTATTTAGTATAATGCTTAATTTAATGCGAGCATTTGGCGCGATGGTCACGATCGAGCGCCTCTCATAACTCGATCAAACGCTAGGCGCGGAAGCGTCAAGGCGGGAAGGCAATTGAGGGTGGAGACGCCAGTGATGGTGAGTTCGGCCGAGTTGGCTCCCATCGCCGCCGGGGACTCTGTAATTGGCCTCAGAGCGGCTACGAAGGCCTTCGGCGGCACAGTCGCGCTCAGGAATGCAAGCTTCGACTTGCGTTCCGGCGAAGTGCTAGCGCTGCTCGGCGAAAATGGCGCCGGCAA
>Ga0265339_10002669_pt1 | contig 12698 bp, 10 predicted proteins | sample 4CB219metaG_FD_202085 | JGI IMG/M metagenome (GOLD analysis project Ga0265339, IMG submission 202085) | Rhizosphere microbial communities from Carex aquatilis grown in University of Washington, Seatle, WA, United States - 4-CB2-19 metaG | ecosystem: Host-associated > Plants > Roots >...
GTCGACCGTGCCGCTGGCGGCGAACGCGATGCAGCGGGAGTTTGAGCAGCGGCGGGGGCAGCGGAACATTGTGCTGAAGGCGCGGCAACTGGGGATGACGACGTGGGCGGCGGGGCGGCTTTTTTTGAAGACGATTACGCGCCCCGGGACGCTGACGCTGCAGGTGGTGCACACGCAGGAGGCGGCGGAGGAGATCTTCCGCATTGTGCACCGGTTTATGGACTGGCTGCCGGAGGACCTGCGGACGGGGCCGCTGGCGACGTCGCGGGCGAACGCGCGGCAACTGGTTTTTCCGGAGCTGGACTCGCAGTACAAGGTGGTGACGGCGGGGGACCGCAACGCGGGGCGGGGGCTGACGGTGCAGAACCTGCACTGCTCGGAACTCGCGCGGTGGCCGGGCGATCCTGGGGAGACGCTGGCGGGGCTAAGGGCGAGTTTGGCGCCAGGGGCGGAGGTGATCCTGGAGTCGACGCCGCAGGGGGTGGGCGGGTGCTTTTACCAGGAGTGGCATGCGGCGGACGAGACGGGGACGGTGCGGCACTTTTTCCCCTGGTGGAAGGAGCCGGAGTACCGGGCGCGGGCGGTGGACGAGGAGACGTTGACCGAGGACGAGCAGAAGCTGAGGGAGCGCGCGGGGCTGACGCTGGAGCAGATCGGATTCCGGCGGGAGCGGCGGGCCGGGTTCCGGCGGATGGCGGCGCAGGAGTATGCCGAGGACGCGGAGAGCTGCTTTTTGGCCAGCGGCGACAGCTACTTTGAGATGGAGGCGATTGAGGAGCGGCTGAAGGATTTGCAGGATCCGCTGGAGCGGCGGCGGAATGGAGAGTTGGAGATCTGGTTTCCGCCGGTGCCGGGGAAACGCTACATGGTGGCGCTGGATCCGGCGACGGGGTTGTCGACCGGGGACTACAGCGCGGCGCAGGTGATCGACCTGGAGACGGGGTTGCAGTGCGCGGAGTTCCAGGGGCACGTGGGTGGGCGGGAGCTGGCGGAGCTGGTGGTCAAGCTGGCGAAGGAGTACAACGAGGCGCTGGTGGTGGTGGAGCGGAACAGCATTGGAGGGACGCCGCTGGCGATGTTGCAGGAGGTGTGCAGTTATCCGCGGGTCTACCGGCAGAACGGGCAGGCGGGCTGGATGACGACGTCGAATTCGCGGCCGGCGGCGCTGGACAAGCTGAACATGCTGCTGATCCAGGAGCCGGGACGGCTGATGAGCCGGCGGCTGCTGGCGGAGTGCCGGACGTTTGTGCGGAAGGCGGACGGGAGCATGTCGGCGGCGTCCGGGGCGCACGACGACCTGGTGATGGCGATGGCGATGGGGCTGGCGGTGCGGGCGGCGGGATGCAGGTGATGCGAGGGACCAGGGAATAGGGACCAGGGAATAGGGATCAGGGATCAGGGATCAGGGATTAGGGCTGGTTGCATGAACTTCCGCTTCCGGGAAGAACACCCCTCGGGGGCTAAAGCCCTGTTGCTTTTTGTTGGCGTTTATCGGCACGACTGAAGTCGTGCCCTTTCAAGGCCCGTTTATGAGGCCCGATTCAAGGGAGTGAGGACTGAAGTTGATGGCAGAAGGCTGAGGGCTGACACCTGAGCCCTGAAACCTGGCACCTGAACCCTGACACCTGAACTCTGAACCCTGTCCCGATACAATTCAGGGCAGCACTCACGGGACGGGCGGAGCGGGCTTGGCGGTACAGGCGACACAGCATATCCGGCGGATGCGGGGCGGAGCGCAGGGACACCTGATGCTGGGCGCGGACGGGCACGCGTACGTGGTGAAGTTCCAGAACAACCCGCAGCATGTGCGGGTGCTGGCCAACGAACTGATGGCGAGCCGGATGGCGGAGGCAGCGGGGCTGACGGCGCCGCATGGGGAGATTGTTGAGGTGTCAGAGTGGCTGGTGGGCCACACGCCGGAGCTGGAGATGGACCTGGGACGGCGCAAGGAGCCGTGCCGGGCGGGACTGCAGTTCGGGTCGCGGTTTGTGGGGGGGCTGATGCCGGGGCAGGTAGTGGATTTTCTTCCCCGCGAGCAGTTGGACGAGGTGCGGAACCTGCGGGAGTTTGCCGGGGCGCTGGCCCTGGACAAGTGGACGGCGAACGCCAACGGGCGGCAGGCGGTGTTCCAGCGGAAGGCGCGGGAGCGGCTGTACCGGGCGTGGTTCATCGATTACGGTTACTGCTTTCACGCCGGGGAGTGGAAGTTTGAGGACGCGCCGCTGCGGGGCGTCTACTACCGCAACGAGGTGTACCGGGAGATCAGGGGATGGGACGATTTTGAGCCGTGGCTGGGACGGATGGAGACGATGCAAGAGGAGAAGCTCTGGGAGGCGGCCAATGACACTCCTCCGGACTGGTACGGCGGGGATACGACGGAGATGGAGGCACTGGTGGAGAAACTGCTCAAGCGGCGCGGCAGGATACGGGATTTGATCGAGGAGTTCAGGAGGTCAGAAAGGGAGCCGTTTCCCAATTGGGGTGGGGGGAAGGGGGAAAATTTGGAGGAGAGATGGAAGGGGGGCGGAATGGGGAATACGATGGTGCAGTGAAGAAGGGTGGGGACAGGGAGCAGGGATTAGGGATTAGGGAATAGGGAATAGGGATCAGGGAACAGGGATCAGGGAACAGGGATCAGGGATCAGGGAAATGGTGACAGAGGGGCAGAGGGGCAGAGATCGAGGGTTGAACCTGACACCTGACACCTGAAATCTGAAACCTGACACCTTGTAATTATGGCGAGCGACTTCCAGCGGCGGCGATGCACTTTCCAGCTGCTCCGGTATGTGCCGGATGCGGTGCGGAACGAGTATGTGCACATCGGGGTGGTGCTTAGGGAGGCGGAGCCGGAAGGCGCGGGCGGGGGCGGATCGGGGAGCGGGGGTGGGAGTGGATCGGGGAGCGGGGGCGCACCGATGGAGATTCGCTTCACGCGCGACTGGCGGCGGGTGCGCTGCCTGGATCCGGACGCGGACACGGCGATGCTGGAGGGGATGGAGACAGAGCTCAGGCGGCGATTGAGCGAGGGGCCGGATGGGAAGCTGAGGAAGATCCTGGACGAGAGCCTGAGCCTGAACGTGCAGATGACGGAGCCGAAAGGCTACCTGGCGGAGAGCCTGGCGGCGGGGATGGAAGAACTGATGCGGCTCTACGTGGAGCCGCCGAAACGGGCGGGTCAGGCGCGGCTGAGAGGGCGCGCGGCGATCCAGGCGGAGCTGAGAAGGGAGTTCGAGCGGGCGCAGGTATGGGACCTGATGCGCAAGCAGATCCGGGCCTCGCAGTACACGCGGCCGGGAGACCCGCTGCGCATCGACGCGGGGTACCGGCCGAATGGGATCATCCGGATGTTTCACGCGGTGAGCCTGGAGCCGGGGGTGGAGATGGCCAAGGTGCTGGCGTTTTCCGCAGCGGGCCTGAAGGCGGGGGTGGAGCGGGTGGAGAAGGCCGAGCTGGAGCTGACGGCGATTGTGGAGCCGGCGGCGCGGATCGGCGCGACCGGCGAGGAGCCGGAGCGGCTGGAGCAGTACCGCTTTGCCGTGGAGACGATGGAGGAACACGCCATCCGCGTGCTGACCACGGAGCGGCTGCCTTTTGCGGCGGAGACGGCGCGGAGGGAGTTGCGGGTGGGGTGAAGACAGGGGACAGGGGACAGGGAACAGGGAACAGGGAACAGGGAATAAGGACTAGGGACTAGGGAATAGGGACTGGGGACTAGGGACTAGGGACTTAGGGACTGGGGACTTAGGGATAAGTAGAGGCGATTGCCTTCGGGCGGTCGCCTTTTTTGTTAGGCGAGATTTCTGGCGGGAATGCTAAGTGGGGGCGGGAGCAGCTTTCTGCTCCCGACTCCCTGCTCCTAACTCCCTAAGTCCCTAGTCCCCAGTCCCTAGTCCCTTTGTCCCTCGAAAGCTTTTGACAAGGAGAAACACAATGAAAGTTACCGAGCAGATACGTGCGATGTGGCGGCAAGCCAGGGGCGGGCAGGCGGAGAGAGTGGAGGCGGCGAGCGAGCGCAGGACGCTGGCGCTGCCGGCCATTCTCTCGCCTCTCAATTCCCCGGGACGGCTGCTGCCCAAGCCGACACCGGCCAACCTGCGGCGCTTTGCCGAGACCCCGGTGGTGCGGCGGGCCATCAACATCATCAAGGACCGCGTGGCGGCCATGGACTGGCAGGTGCGCCTGCGCCGCGAGGCTTACGCGCCCGGCGTGCGTCCCGAACCAGGGGAGGCGGCGGCGCGCTGTGCGGCGCTGCGCCGCATGCTGGAGGAACCCAACCCGCAGGACAGCTTCCGCTCGCTGATTGAGCAGGCCATCGAAGACGCGCTTACCGGCGGGTTCGGGGCCATCGAAATGGAGGCGACGGGCGACGTGGAGCGGCCGGCGATGCTGTGGGCGGTGGACGGCGCGTCGATCCGCATCAACGGAAAGTGGGACGGGACGGCGGACGCGCCGCGTTATGCGCAGGTGCTGCCGGGTCAGATGGAGTCGGCCGCGGTGGAGCTGCGCGACGATCAGCTCATCTACCTGCGCCTGAACCCGCGCAGCTTTACCCCGTTCGGGCTGGGACCGCTGGAGGTGGCGTTCGAGACGGTGAACCAGTTCCTGAGCGCGCACCGCTTTGCGGGCAAGCTGGCGGCCAACTCGGTGGCGCAGTACGCGCTGTGGCTGAACGAGGCCACGCCGGCGCAGCACGACCGGCTGATCCGCTGGTGGCAGGACGAGATCGAGGGCACGGGGCGGGTGCCGCTGATTTCCACCGAGCAGAAGCCGGAGGTGCTGCGCTTTGCGCAGGGCACCGATGCGGACCTGCGATTGCAATGGCAGGAGTTTTTGATCCGCATGGTGGCCAACGCCTTTGGGCTGCCGCCGATGCTGCTGGGCCTGGAGAGCGACGTCAACCGATCGACCGCGGCGGAGCTGGCCGACGAGGCGTTTCGCGGGGCAATTTCGCCGATGGCGCACCTGGTGGGCGGGCACATTACCCGCGACTTGTTTGCCAAGTGCATCGGCTGGCGCGAGTTCGAGTTTGTGTTCAACGACCTGAGCGCGCGCGACGAGGAGACGGAGCTGGCGGTGCAGGTGCAGTTACTGCAGAACGGCGTGCTGACGGTGGACGAGGTGCGGGCGCTCAGGGGATATGGGCCGATGCCGGGAAGCAGCCAACAGCCTACAGCCGTCAGCTCTCAGCCATCGGCTTCGGAGTAACGCGACGATTAGGAGCTGCAGGCCGACTGCTGCGACTCCGACTGCCCAGTAACAAGAACTAAGGCGCTAGTTACCAAGGCCAGGCTGAAGGCTGAAGGCTGACGGCTGTCTTTACACGGAAGAGGGACTCACATGCGACTTGAAGCAATGGCAATCACGATTCCACAGGTGGAGGCGCACCCCAACCGGGCGCCGTTCGAGGGCGTGCTGACGCTGGTGAATGCGGCCAGCGACAAAGCGCCGTCGGGGGCGCGCGGGCATCGCGTGCTGCTTACCCGGGAGGCGGCGGAGAAGGCGCTGCCCTCGCTGCTGGGCATGGCGGTGGACTACCGGCTGGGCTGGGACGGGCACGACGCGAAACGCAAGATCGGCGTGCTGACCGAGGCCGACCTCAACGGAAACAAGCTGATGGTGCGCGGTTATCTGTACGCGCGCGATTTTCCCGAAGCGGCGCGCGAGATTAAGGCGCACGCGCCGTCGGCGCTGGGCATGAGTTACGAACTGGCCGACTGCCGCATTGAGGACATGCGCTCCGCGGTGTGGAAGCTTACCCGGGTGACGTTCACCGGCGCGGCCATTCTGCTGCGCGAGAAAGCGGCGTACCGGGAGACCAGCTTTGCGCTGGGGAAACATGGCCATCAGCCATCAGCCGTCAGCCATCAGCTCATGGCAGTTAGCGAGGAGGTGACACGCTTCTAGCTGCTAGCTCTTAACTGTTAGTTATTAGCTTCTAGCTGTCAACTTGCTTTGTAGTTCACACCGGCTCCGCTTTGGCGGGGCTTTTCTTTTGCGCACTTCCGCCCCGGCCCTGGCCGGCAAACAAGTCAGCAGCGCGCAAGCTGACGGCTGATAGCTGAAGGCTGACGGCTGATCGCTGCTTTCACCCAGAAAGGAACTTTACATGGAACACACTCAAGAAGTTGTTATCGACCGGCTGGAGGCTGCGGCCACCATGCTGGAGCGTACGCTGGCCTGGCTGGAGGAACGACAGGCCGCGCTCACCGGCGAAGTGGAGAAGATTTCAGCCACCGTGGAGCAGAGCCACCGCGAAGCCGAGCTGGAAGAGAAGCTGGCCGCGGCCGAGGTGCAACTGGCCGAGCTGAAGGCGGCCGCGGCCGTGCAGATCGCGACTGCCGCCACACCCGCGGCGCCTGCGCAGCGGCGCACCGCGGCGGTGTCAGAGATGCTGGCCAAGCACGGAATCGCCGGCGACGGGCCGGTGGACGTGCGCACGCTGGACCAGGCCTTGAGCGGGCTTGCCCTCGAGCAGCGTATCGCCGTGAAGAGCCAGCTTGCGCGGGCGGGAGCGATCGCATAGAGGCAGCCCTCAGCCGTCAGCTTTCAGCTTTGGCTGCTGAGGTTAACGGAATTACTTGATAACTGGCCGGGCGGAATTACCGCTAAGTCGCCAACCACAACTTACGCTGGGTGCAGTAGCTGAAGGCTGATAGCTAACGGCTGACGGCTGCTCTCCGGCCCTAACATGCCGCAAGCCGGCAGAAAGTACACCATGAACGCAAACTTTGCAGACATCCATGCCGCAGCCGATTTTATCGGACCCGGCGCCGTTGAAGTGCCTCTCTACCAGGCCGAGATCTTCGACATCTGCCGCCGCTCGTCGCCGTTCGGACAGCGCATCAAGCAGGTTCCGGCCACGGGCCACCCGTCGCGCTTCTTTGAAGAGACGGCGATCCCGAACCCGGGCGCCGCGGGCTTTGTGAACCCGCGCAGCATTGCTCCCACCGTGGTGAACCCCACCCGGGTGGAACGCAGCGTGCCGCTCAAGGCCATCGTGGCGCAGATCAACTACAACCTCTTTGACCTGGAGTTAGGCGCGCAGCAGAAACAGTTCGCCTACCTGCAGGCCAAGGATCTGGCCGACACCGTATCCGGCGTGATGGTGACGCACGACGTGGCCCTGTGGAACGGCAACGACAGCAGTCTGTCGTCGCCCACCACAACCCAGTACATGGGTTGCGCCGCGCAGATCGCCGCCGGCGGAAACACCGTCACGGTTACGCCCTCGATGAAGATCGTGGACACGCTGAAGACCATGGTGGCGCAGATGGTGGCCAGCAACGGCTATCATGTCCGGCCCACCGCGATCTACGGCAACCCGGTGCTGCTGGACCTGATCGACCAGGAGATGAAGTCGCAGTACAACGTGGTGCTGAACACCGACCAGATCACCGGCGGCTTCCGCGTGAAGACACTCTCCACGCAGGCCGGCGACCTGCCGCTGATCCCCGACTGGAGCCTGGCATACACGGGTACCCCGGGAACGGGCAATGCCACGCTGCCGGCGTACATCGTGACCGAGGACCTGATCGAGTACCACTGGCTGGGTGAGGCGACGCCGCGCATCTTCGAGCTCGGCATGCCTAACTCGCTGACCAAGCAGTACGTCGCGGTGAAGTTCGGCGGCGTAGTGGTGAAGGGCGCGAACTATGCGCACTACCAGGTGATGGTGGAGCGGTAGACAGAAGCAGGGACCAAGGCACCAGGGGAACGAGGGACCTGGAAAGCAGGAACTTAGGGCCGGTAGCTTGTAGCCGGTAGCCCGTAGCTGCGACCTACCAGCTACCGGCTACTGGCTACGAGCCATCGGCAATAGGCTGCGAACTAATTCTAAGTCCCTGAACCCCTACAACCAACGGAAAGAAGGACGCATCATGCCTTACTTGCAGCCAGCGGAATATCCCAACTACGGATTGCCGGCGTCGACTTCGGCGGACTGGATTGGGGCCGCCACGGCCCTGATCAACAGTTATTGCCGGCGGCCGGATCTCAATGTCATTCAATACACCGAGCGCCTGCGCGTGTTGCGCGATGCGCAGACGGTTCACCTGAGCTACCTTCCGCTGGCGCCGCTGGGTGCGGCCACGTCGGCACTGGTCAGCATGGAAGGCCGCTACGCGCGACCGCGCCGCGGAGAAATGGCCGACGAGCCGATGATGCAGATGGTTTGGGCGTTCTCATTGCCCGGCCAGTGGGTGGCTGTTGACCCGGCGGCGGTGGACTACGACTGTAACACCGGCGAGCTCACACTGCCCTATAACATCCTGGGCCTGCCTTTCAACGAGATAGCCGTGACTTACACGGCGGGCCTGGCGACGATTGGCGACGACGTAAAGAGCGCATGCGCGCAGATTGTGCGCAACGCTCAGGCCACTCCGGCGCTGAACGCGAGCAGGACCAAGATCGACACCATGCAGGTGCAGTACTTTTCGAGCTCGCTTGTCGATGAGACGGTGCAGGCGTGGCTGCGTCCTTACGTGGCGAGCAGGGTAGGGTGAGCCATGAGCGATACCGCACCGCGCAATCCCGTAGGCGCGCCGCAGATGCTGGCCGACGCGCTGCTTCGCAGCGTGGGAGGCGCCGAGGCGCAACTGCGCGTAACCAATGTTTCTTCAGACGGCAGCATGTCAGAGGTGGGCCTTCTGGCTTCAGCCTTTGTGGACGTGACGGTGGCGCCGGTGGTGATGCGCAAGTTGCGGCCCACGTGGAAGGAGGGCAGCGAATCGCAGTGGGAACTGCTGATCTCCGCCACCAGTGTGCAGGCGCAGCTCAGCGCGCTCTCCATCGACTCCGCGCAGGCGCTCTTCGGCATGACCCTGGCCGTAACCATCGCGGGGCAGGACTACCTGATCGAGTCCGTCGCCTCCAACGAAGCCTTCGGGCAGGTATATCTCTACCGGCTGCTGCTGCGCGAGGCGAGACAGCAGGCGGTGTAACCCAGTGGTCAGTGATCAGTGATCAGTGACAGGAGCATTTATGCAAAACGCAAAAGACAGTTTCTACATTGCCCTGCGCAACCGGCTGGCGGCGCTCAATCCGGAGCGGACCATCATGCTGCGCGGAGCGGTACGGCCGGGGATCCTGGTGGAGGAGGCGGAAGCGCCCTTCAACCAGTTGCCCGCGGACGTGTTTGTGCTGCGCTGGCTGGGCATGGGCGCGGACGTGGATCTGGCCTCAACCATGGTGGGAGAAGAGTGCGAGATTCTTTACCAGACGTGCGGCTGCCAGGCGTTCGGAGGGCTGGACCGCGGCCGCGCGCTCAGCCAGATGGACGAAGAGCTGGTGGCGGTTCTTCAGCCTTTTAACACGCCCAAACTGAGTTACACAGCAACGCCGCCGGCGGCGCTGCTGACGCAGGTGTTCTGGGACGAGCCGGTGTTTACGCCGTGCGTGACGCAGCGTGACCGCCTGAGCCGTTCCGCAAAAGTTATGGTGTACAGCTATCAGGAGCCGGGGGAGTGAGCGGATGGGCCGGTAGCCGGTAACTACAAACGACAAGCTACGAGCTACAGGCCAATGACGCTCTGATGACTCCGGGAGGTACTTACGATGAATGCAACTTCGTTTTCCGCCGCCGCGCCGATTAGTCGCCGCGTGCGCGCGTATTTTGCGCCGGTGAATCGCGCAGCGCAGGCGCCGGTGATTTTCGATCCGGCCGAGCAGGGCGCGTTTGCGCTGGATACGCCGCCCGCGCCGTGGATCGGCCTGGGCCACATTCAGGGCTTCCAGCGCAAGCCGCTGAGCAAAACGGCGCCGGTTGAAACAGGGATCCCGGCCGCGCCACTGGAACAGGTTCGCGAGTCGCTGGGCGCGCAGGTGAGCCTTCAGTTCCAGGTCTGGACCAAGCTGACGATGGCACTGGCCACTGGTTCGCAACACATGAACGTGCTTGCCGCGGCCACCGGTGCATTGCCGGCGAGCGCGGGCGCGCAGGCGGCAGGCGCGGCCGAGGTGCAGAGCGGGTCATCGGCGACTTCGATCGCATTGGCCGGCGCGGACGCGGCGAATTTCAGCGCCGGGCAGATTGTGGCGGTGGATGCGGACTATGCGGGGCAGACGGGATTTGTCGGCTCGCCAGTGGCGGGCGCGTATGTGCGCCAGCCGCTCAGCGATGTGGACTACGTCCGGCGCGTAACGTTCAACGTGGCGCTGGTGTCGCAGGTTTCGCAGGCCGGGCTCACGCTGGCGCAGGCCCTGCCCGGCGGCGCGCCCGGAGCCGGCATGAAGGTGCAGGCCGTCACCGGCTTTGTGGATCGCGAGGGTGGCAGCTTCTTCCAGGAATGGTCAGGGCTGTTCGTGATGGAGGGCGGCCTGGGGGAGCGCATCTTCTATTACTACCCGCGCCTGCAGCCAATGACTGGAGCCGAAGAGTCTGCGCAGCCGCTGACAGCCAAGGGGCAGGGCAAGCTGGAGCGCATTGCGCTGAGCGCGCAATTGCTTGCGCTGCCCGTTACCGATCCGCTGGATGGCGAGCGCGTGGTCTGCTACCGCAGCTTTGTGCCGGCGAAGAACGCGCTTGTGTAGAGACCGAGGGAACAGGGATTAGGGAACAGGGACCAGCCGCGCAAATGTGTGCAGTTTTGTGGCGTATCTCCATCGATTCATTGGAGATCGCCGTTTTTATTCTGTACGTTTTCGGGGCGATTGTCGGCAACTGGCTCCGCTAGCTCCGCTAACACCGCTAACACCGCTAAGGAAATGTTATGAAGATTGTGATACAGAGTCAGGATTACTCGGCTGCGCTCGATGGGTCGCGGCCGCTTGCAATTGGGCGCATGCTGAATGAGCCGAGCGTGTGCACGCTTGTGCTGAGCCTGCCGGCGGGTCTGGCTGTGCCGGCGCGGTTCCAGCAACTTACCGTCAGCGGCGACAACGGCACGGTGTACTTTACCGGGCACGTTGCTGCTACGCCAACGCCGGAGTATGCCGGGATGGCGATGGAAGGGCCGCGTTACCGCTATGCCGTGGAAGCGGTGAGCGACGAGGTTCTGCTGGACCAGGCGCTGATGGCGCCGGTGAAGGGGGCGAGCGGAATGGGCGCGGGCACGCTGCTGGCGACGCTGGCGGCGCACACGGGATCGTCGGCGCTGAACACATCCGCGCTTACGCTTGCGGCGCCGGTGGGGAGTTTTGCGCCGGAGCCGGGCGCGCCGTTCAGCCGCAGCGCGGGGCAGGTGGCGAGCCAGGTGCGGGCGGCCTATCGCGCGCAAGGCGGGGCGTTGACGTTGACTGCGATTCCTGCGTCGGTGCATGCGCTGAGCGAGAGCGATGGCAGCCTGACGCCGGCTCGCCTGTTACTGACGGGGAGCGTGAAGCGCGCCCTGGCCAACGACTTTACGGTGTGCGGCGAGAACGAGCCGGTGGCTTACGTGACGGAGTACTTTCTGGGCGACGGAATCACAACCTCGTTCTACCTGGCCGAGGATCCGTGGTTTCCGGGGTCGGGCAAGGCAAACGTGATTGCGGAGCTATTCAACGAGCCGAAGATCGATCCGACTGTCTGGGGCAATCCCTGCGGCGACAGCTACTTTGCGCTGGGCGCCGGGGGCCTGACGATGGGCGGCGGCACCGGCGTGGATGGGGAAACGCAACTTGCGTGGATGGATCCGGTGGAGGTGGGCGGGACGCTGCTGCTTGAAGCGCAGGGCGTGACGCTGGCCAGCGGGAGCACGGGGCTGCTGGCGGCGCTGTACGCCGGGCCGGAGTCGATTGACGGATGCGTGGCGGGATTCCAGGCGGCGGCGCAACAAGGCACAGGTGCGGTGACGCTGCAGCCGATCGTATACGGAGCGGCTGCGGGCACGACCTTCGCGATCAATCCGGCGAACCAATACAACCTGCGCATCCGGGTGCATTGCCCGGAGTGTGTGCGCGCTTGCGCCACTTACATCGCCTATGGCGACAGCGGCACGATTACGGCGGGCGGGCACATGAACCTGGCGCCGGGCAAGCTGCAGTTCGAAGTGCAGGAGATTGTGAACGGGGTGGCGGCGATGCCAGTGACGCTGTACGACGGCGCGGTGGCGGGGCTGCCGACGACGGGCGTTGTGGTGGCGGCGAGCAGCATGAACCTGCACGGGACGATGCGCGCGCTTCACCTGACCAACCTGGGATCGGGCTGGGTGGTGAGCACGCCGGCGAACGGCGGCGCGTACACGCGAAGGGTGGGGACGGCGGCGCAGTCGGCCGAGTGCCATGTGGAGCGGGCGGGCAGGCTGGCATTTTACACGGGCTACGCACCAGCGGCGGGCGAACAGATTGCGGTCAGCTACCGGACGCAGGGGCGCGCGGTGGGACGCGCGGTGAACGTGGCCAGCCTGCAGTCGCAGGGGACGGCAGCGTGGATCGGGACGGTGACGAACCCGCCGGCGCGCTGCTCGGCAGACTGCCGCAGTGCGGCGAGCGCGCTGGCGCAGGTGGCGGCGAGCGCGAGCGCACTGCTGCGAGGAACGTATCGCGGGACGAGCCTTGACTTTGCCGCGGACGTTTGGCCGGGCGACGCGCTGGAGCTGAATGCGGCTTCATGCGGGCTGAACGCGCAGGCCGTTGTGCGGACGGTGAAGTTGAGTTACAAGGCGAGCGTGCCGGACGTGATGCAGTACGAAGTGGGGTTTGCCAACGACTGGGCCGACGACCTGGCGATCAAGACGAGCGCGACGGTTCCCGCAAATACGTGGCTGCCGGCGACGGCAGGA
>Ga0265339_10002673_pt1 | contig 12689 bp, 10 predicted proteins | sample 4CB219metaG_FD_202085 | JGI IMG/M metagenome (GOLD analysis project Ga0265339, IMG submission 202085) | Rhizosphere microbial communities from Carex aquatilis grown in University of Washington, Seatle, WA, United States - 4-CB2-19 metaG | ecosystem: Host-associated > Plants > Roots >...
GTTCCCTCCCCTCAAGGGGGAGGTTGGCCCGCCTGAGACTCAAGAGATTCGCCCCTTCCCCCGCTTCGGCTATTGGACCCCCGAGGGCGGCGTCGCGGTCGAGCTGCCGGTTGCGGACCGGCCGGCAGTTCCCCTGCTGTTCTATCGTGCGGCGCTCGAGGGTGCCGGCACCGCCGTGCTCCAGGCGCTTGTCGCCGAACTCGACTGGCAAGGCCTCGCGCCAGTTCCGTTGATGATCTCGACGCTCAAGGAAGGCGCCTGCGTTCGTTTCGTGAAGGCGGCGTTCGCCGCGCACAGGCCGCAGGTCATCCTGAACCTCACCGGTTTCGCGCTTGGCCTCGACGACCTCGAAGACAAGCTCAATCCCTTCGCCGGCACCGACGCGCCGGTGATCCAGCTTGTGCAGGGCGGCCGGCCGGAAGCGCAATGGGCGGCCGACATGCAGGGTCTTGCCGCCAAGGACCTCGCGATGCAGATCGTGCTGCCCGAGCTCGACGGGCGGATCGGCGGCATCATCGTCGGCCACAAATCCGAAGCGGTGTGGCACGCGGCGACCGAATGCCCGCTTTCGGCCTACGCCCCGGACGCAAATGGCGTGCAGCGCGCCGTCGCGCTTGCGAAGAACTATGTTCGACTTCGCGCCACGCCCCGCGCCGAGCGAAGGATCGCAATCGTCCTCGCCAATTACCCGATCCGCGACGGACGGCTGGCGAACGGCGTCGGCTACGATGCACCTGCCTCGACCATCGAACTCCTTCACCAGCTCGGCGCGAACGGCGTTCCAGCCGACGGCAATGCTCTCATCGAACAGCTGCAGTCCGGTCCGACCAACGCGCACCCGGAGCGCGACGGCGGCATTCCGTTCACGCTGGCGCGCTATCGCGAGCTGTTCGCGGCGCTGCCCGAGAAAGCCCGCCGCGAGGTCACCGCGCGCTGGGGCGATCCGTCAGACGATCCGTTCGTCCGTGAAACGCATTTCCATCTCCCCGGCATCACCTGGGAGAATGTCACGGTGCTGCTGCAACCGGCGCGCGGCTATGATCGCGACGAGACGGCCGCCTATCACGATCCCGACCTCGTGCCGCCGCACGCCTATCTCGCCGCCTATCTCTGGCTGAAGCACGAGTTCGGCGCGCACGCCGTGATCCATAACGGCAAGCATGGCTCGCTCGAATGGCTGCCAGGCAAGGCCACGGCGCTCGACGAAAGCTCATATCCGGCAATGCTTTGGGGCGAGCTGCCGCATCTCTACCCCTTCATCGTCAACGACCCCGGCGAGGGCACGCAGGCCAAGCGCCGCGCCGGCGCGACGATCATCGATCATCTCGTGCCGCCGCTGACGCGGGCTGAAACCTACGGCCCGCTGAAGGACCTCGAAGCCCTGCTCGACGAGTACTATCAGGCCAGCGGCATGGACCGCCGCCGCCTCAAGGATTTGCGCCGCCGCATCCTCGATTTCACGTGTGACATTCGTCTCGACCGCGACATCGCCCTGTCCGCCGACGAAACCGAGGCGCTCAAGGCGATCGACACCTTCCTCTGCGACCTCAAGGAGGCGCAGATTCGCGACGGCCTCCACGTCTTCGGCCAATCGCCGGCCGGCCGGCAAGAGCGCGACCTGCTGCTGGCGCTGGCGCGCGTGCCGCGCGGGGAACGGCCCGAGGATCAGTCGCTGGTCCGGGCGCTGGCGGACGACCTCAAGCTTGGCTTCGATCCCCTCACCGCGGATCTCGGTGCGCCGTGGACCGGCCCTGGCGACTGGCGGCGCGTCGGCGAGGTCGTCGACCACCTCGAGGAGGTCTCCTCGCAACTGGTCGACGGGACATCGATTGCCCCCGGTCCCGCATCGACCGCGGTGCTGGCCGAGATCGAGGCGACGATGCGCCCCCGTCTTTCCGCGTCCGGACCCACTGAGCTGAACGCGTTGCGCGACGGGCTCGACGGCAAGTTCATCGCGCCAGGCCCGAGCGGCGCGCCCTCGCGCGGGCGTCTCGACGTCCTGCCGACCGGACGCAATTTCTATTCGGTCGACAATCGCGCGGTGCCGACGCCGACGGCCTGGGAACTCGGACGCAAATCGGCCGAGACGTTGCTGACGCGGCACTTCCAGGATCACGGCGCGCCGCTCCGTTCGTTGGCGCTCAGTGTCTGGGGCACCTCGAACATGCGCACCGGCGGCGACGACATCGCGCAGGCGCTGGCCTTCATCGGGGCGCGGCCGGTTTGGGACCCGGCGTCGCTGCGGGTTTCGGGCTACGAGATCATCCCGCTCGCAAAGCTCGGGCGGCCGCGCGTCGATGTCACCCTGCGCATCTCCGGCCTGTTTCGCGACGCCTTCCCGGCGCAGATCGCACTGTTCGACCGCGCCGTACGCGCGATCGGGGCGCTCGATGAGCCGGAAGACCAGAACCCGATTTCCGCTCGCATGCGCACCGACGCGCTGGGCTTGATGCGCGGCGGCGCGAGCGAGAGTGACGCCGCGATGCAGGCCGGCCACCGCATCTTCGGGTCGAAGCCAGGCGCCTATGGAGCCGGGCTGCAGGCACTGATCGACTCGGGCCGATGGCAGACCAAGGCCGATCTCGGCAAAGCCTTCCTCAGCTGGGGCCAATATGCCTATGGCGCGCACGCGGCCGGGGTGCCGGAGCTCACGCGCTTTGCCGCGCGGCTCGGCGACATCGAGGCGGTCGTCCAGAACCAGGACAATCGGGAACACGACCTGCTCGATTCCGACGATTACTATCAGTTCGAGGGTGGGCTGGTGGCGACGGCCGAGCATCTGAGTGGTCGGCGGCCTGTCGCCTATCACAACGACCATTCGCGCCCGGAACGGCCGATCGCGCGCACGCTCGAGGAAGAGATTTCGAAGGTCATGCGCAGCCGCGTCGTCAACCCGAAATGGATCGATGGGGTGAAGCGACATGGCTACAAGGGCGCGTTCGAAATCATCGCCACGGTCGACTATATGTTCGCCTTTGCCGCCACCACCGGCGCGGTCAAGACGCACCATTTCGACCTTGCCTTCGAGGCGTTTGTCGAGGACGAGACGACGCGCGAGTTCATCCGCGCCAACAACCGGTTCGGCTATGACGAGCTGATCGAAAAATTCAACGACGCCCGGGCGCGCGGCTACTGGACGCCGCGGAGCAATTCGGCGTCGGCACTTTTGGAAGGAGCACACGCATGAGCGTTGCAGCCATCGACCTCAACCAGAAGCTCTCGTTGTTCAGCGAGCAGTGGCAGCCCAAGATCGTCGGCTCCTTCAACGGCCACGACCTGATGGTGGTCAAGATCGATGGCGAGTTCATCTGGCACTCGCATCCCGAGACCGACGACTTCTTCATGGTCCTCAAGGGCCGGCTGACAATCGAGACCGAGCAGGGCAATGTCGAGCTGTCGCCTGGGCAGGTCTACGTGGTGCCCAAGGGCATCCGGCACCGGCCAGTGGCCCACGGCGAGGTGCATCTTCTGCTCATCGAGCCCGAGGGCACGCCGAACACCGGCGATCCCGAGACGGCGGTGACGAAGGTGCGGCTCTGATGAGCGAGCGCCAGCCCAAGAAGACCGATCTGATGAGCGAAGCCGAACGCGACGCCTATCACGCCGAAAAGATGCGCAAGAAGAAGGAAGCCCGCACGCGCATGCTGGCGACCAAGACCGAAGAGCGCGGCCTGCTGATCGTCCATACCGGCAAGGGCAAAGGCAAGAGCACGGCGGCCTTCGGCATGGTGTTTCGCGCGATCGGCCACGGCATGAAGGTCGGCGTCGTGCAGTTCGTCAAGGGCGCCTGGGGAACGGGCGAGCGCGACGTGCTCGAAAGATTCCCGGAGCTGGTGACGATCAAGGCGATGGGCGAAGGCTTCACCTGGGACACGCAGGACCGTCAGCGCGATCTCGCCGCCGCGCGGGCCGCGTGGGAGACCGCCAGGGCGATGATCGCCGACCCGAGCTACAAGATGGTGCTGCTCGACGAGCTCAACATCGTGCTGCGCTACGACTACCTGCCGATCGACGAAGTTCTCGATGTGCTCAAGGCCAAGCCGCGCGATCTGCATTTGATCGTCACCGGGCGAAACGCCAGGGACGAGGTGATCGAAATCGCCGACCTTGTGACGGAGATGACCGAGATCAAGCACCCGTTCCGGTCGGGCGTGCGGGCGCAGGCCGGCATCGAGTTCTAAGCGCGCCGGCGACGCAGGAAGCTTGCACCGTAGGCCGCTCCGCCGAGCGCGGTGATCCAGAAGCTTGTGGGCCAGTCCGTCGCATAAGCCAGCAGCAGGCTGATCCAGGCGATCCCGACCGCAAGCGCGATCGACAGCGCGAAGCCGACCGAGAAGCGTCGACTGAGACGCAGCGCGGTCGCCGCAGGCGCAACCATCAAGGCAAACACGAGCAGCACGCCCACCACCTGGGTGGCCTGCGCTGTCGCCAGGGCCACCACGAGCATGAACGCCGCGGCGAGGCGGTTGGTGGGAACGCCGCGGGCCTCGGCGAGTTCGGGCTGCAGGCTCGCGAACAGCAGGGGGCGGCTGATGACGGCAAGGGCGGCGAGCGTCACGACAGCGAGCCCGACCAATATCCAGACCGTCTGCTGGCTGATGCCGAGCACATTGCCGAACAGCAGGTTCGTCGCGGCGCCCGCATAGGCCGTGTAAAAATGGAGGGACAGCAGCCCCAGCCCAAGCGACAGGGTGAGAACGAGCCCGATCGCCACGTCGCGCTGGGCCTTCTCGCCGATCAGGCTGATCCCCACGCCGGCGGCGAGGGTGAAGACAATCAGTCCCGCAAATGGCGAGATGCCGATGAGCACGGCGCCGGTCGCGCCCGGAAAACCGACATGGGCAAGCGCGTGCCCGGCGAAGGTCTCGCCGCGCAGCACGAGGAAATAGCCGATGCTGCCCGAGACGATGGCGACGATCGTTGCTGCGGCGAACGCGTTCCGCATGAATTCATAGTCGAACAGGTTCAGCACCGATCAGTCTCCATGATCGGCATGCCCCTCGTGATGATCGTGATCGTGGTGGTGGCCGCCCTCGCCATCGAGCGCACCGCCGTCCTCGGCGATCACGAAGATGCGGCCGACGGCGCGGACAACCCGGACATCAGTCCGATAGAGCGTCGACAGGACCTGCTCATTGATGACGTCATCGACGGTTCCGATCGCGGCATGGCCGTGTCCGAGATAGAGGACACGGTCGACGGCGCGCAGCAGCGGATTGATTTCGTGGGCGGAGAACAGGACGGCGATGCCGAGCTCGCGCGAAATCGCGCGCACGAGTTCGACGATCGCTCGCTGGTGGGCCGGATCGAGGCTGATCAGCGGCTCGTCGAGCAACAACAACTCTGGCGATCCAACCAGGGCCTGGGCGATAAACAGCCGCTGCCGCTCGCCTCCCGAAAGCTCGTTGATCGGGCGACGCGCCAGATCGGATGCGCCGACGCGCTCGAGTGCGGCTTCGACGGCCTTGCGGTCGGCGGCCGTCGCGACGGGCACGCCCCAGCGATTGCCATTTTGGGCGCTCAGCAGGAAGTCGGACCCGACGATACGCAAATGCTGGGGAACGCGGCGCGACTGGGGCACGTAGCCGATGCGGGGATCGCCACGGCGAGGCGCGGCTCCAAGGACCTGCAGTCGTCCGGCAACCGGCACAAGGCCGAGAATGGCCCGCATCATCGTCGTCTTGCCGGCCCCGTTCGGGCCCATCACACCGATGAACTCACCCGGCTCGACCACAAAGGACACGCCCGACAGAATCCGGCGCCGCCCAAGATCGATCGACACATCGGTGAACTCGACGGCGCTCAATGGCTGGCCTTGAGGGCCGTCTGCACTGCGGCGATTTCCGCCGCAAACCACGACTCGATGGTTTGGCCCGCGGGTTCGGTTTCGGTGACGCCGACGACTGGCACGCCGCTCTGCTTCGCGAGATCGAGCAGACGGCCCGTAGTGTCGTCAGTGACCTGGCTATTGTAGAACAGGATTTTTGCTTTGCCGCTCTTCAACGAGTCTTCGAACCCGGTGACGTCGCTGGGGCTCGGCTCGGTATCGTTCATGATCGAGAACTGGAAGGGCACGTTGAGCATATTGAAGCCCATGGCGGCAGCCATGTAGCCGAACACCGGCTCGGTCGCGGTCACCGAGGTACCCGCATAAGTCGCCTTGATCGTGGCGGCGCCTTTAACGACATCGGCGAATGCCGCGTCGAACCGTTGGAGATTGGCCTCGAACTCTGCCGCATCGGCGGGGTCGCGCGCCGCGAGATCCTGCTCGAGCGCCGCGGCGACCGCGGGGAACGTCGCCGGATCGTACCATAGATGCGGATTGTCGCCGCTCTTGTGGCCGGTGAGCTGGGCCGCGACGAGGACGCTGCGCCCAGGCGCACCGGCGGTGGCGAGCAGGGCTTCCATCCACGGATCGTAGTCGGCGCCGTTGTAGATGACGATCTGTGCGGTCGTGAGGAGCCGTGCCGTCGACGCCGTCGTCTCGAACAGGTGCGGATCTTCGTCGGGATTGGCGAGGACGCTGGTGACACGCACGTGCGCGCCGCCGATCTGGCTCGCGAGATCGCCGTAGAAATTCTCGGCGGCGACGATGCCGATCGGCTCCGCAGCTAAGGCGGGAGCTCCGCAGGCCAGGGCGAGCGTCGCTGCCCAGAGCCCGATGCCGAAACGAAACATTTAGCTGCGCCCCTCTGGTCAAACGCCGGTCATCACGTTATAACATTACGTATCGAACGGTTGCGGTGGCTGTCAATCCCGCGCCAAGGACGAGCTGCAAGGGCGGCCATGACCGAGCACTCACACGACGGACATGCCCATGTGTGGGCCGACGACCTGACGCGCAACCAGGAGCTGGTGCTCGGCACCCTCGCGCATTCGGATGCGCCGCTCTCGGCCTATGACATCCTCGACCGGCTGCGGGCCGATGGGCTGCGCGCGCCGCTCCAGGTTTACCGGGCGCTGGACAAGCTGACGGAGCGTGGCCTCGCGCATCGGCTCGAGTCGCTCAACGCGTTCGTGTGCTGCGCCGATGCGGACTGCCACCGCGCCGGCAGCATCGCGTTCGCGATCTGCGAGCGTTGCGGCAAGGTCGAGGAGTTCGCCGAGCGCAGTATCGAGCGGCGCCTCTTGGCGTGGAGCGCGGCGCGCGGGTTCACGCCATCGCGGATGACGGTGGAGCTGCGAGGTCTGTGCGCGGGATGCGCTAGCCGGCCTTCCGCACCGGTGGCGCCAGGATCAGCTGCGTGAGCTGAGCGATCGGCATCGCGCCGGCAAACAGATTGCCCTCGAATTCACGAACGCCAAGGCGGAGCAGCTGGCTCACGTCGTCCTTGTCGTCGGCGCCGGTGGCGGTCACCGCAAGCTCCGCGGCGCGCGCAGCCTCGATGCTGGCGGCGACGAGCCGGTGCCGCGCGGCATTGTGGCCAAGCCCGCGTACGAGCGAGGCGGAGAGGCACACGCGGCCGGCAAAGGCAGCGTCGGTGGTCGCCAGCGTGTCGGGGCGCAGCACATAGTCGCGCAACGCCACCATCACGCCGGCTTGCCGCAGCAGCGCGATGGCGGGGCGAACCGCGGCGAGGTCGGTCAGCGCCGAGCAATCGACGCCGACCTGCAACCGGGCCACGGGAAAGTTCATGGCCGAGAGCGTTCCCAGCGTCTTTTCGGCGAACACTTCGCTGCGCATCTGCGAGGGCGCGATCTCGACGATCAGCAAAAGCCCAATCAACGGCGCGACCTCGTCCGCCGCGCGGCGCAGCGCTAGCAGCCCGACGCGCTCGAGCAGCGAGGCGCGCGCTGACGACGAGAGATTTTCCTGGAGCAGCATTTCACCATCGGGCTTGCGCCAGCGCAACTTCGCCTCGACCCCGATCAGCGCCTCGGCGCGAACGTCAAAGATGGGCTGGTAGGCGATTTCGAATCCGGCGGCGGACACGCCATCGATTTCGCTGAGTTCGGGCCCGGTCGAGGCGACAGGCTGTGGGCCGGGTTGGTCAGCGCGCTTGATGGCGCTGCCGGCCGTCTTGCCGCTCGCGACGTCGTGCCCGACCTCCGCGCCAGAGCCGCTGCGCTTCAACATGGCGCGACGCAGGAGCCCGAGGCCGAGAACCAGCGCCGCGCCGATGATGAAATAGGCGATCATGCCGACGAGCAGCGATTGGTTGAATGCGGCGTCGCCGGGCCGGTCGGGCGTCCAGGCGAGCGTTCCCACCACCTTGTTGTCGGCGTCGGCGATGGCGATGGCGGAGTCGTCGGCGTTGGGCGTGCCGACCACGGAGGCAAGCGGCGTCTGATAGCGCGAGGCGATGTCCTGCAGAATGCCCGGGGTCAGGTGCCGGGCGATCCAGAGCACGCGGCGCGTTTCACGCGGCACGTTCATCTGGCCCGGCTCGCTCTTGTGGATCGAGATCGCGGTGAGGCCGAGCGCGCCGGCGCTGTCGCCGGCAAAGTTGACGACCGTCGTGGCGTCGCCCGTCTGGCTGATGCCCTTGTCGAGCGCCGCCAGCATCGTATGGGAGGCGGGGAAGTAGGTGCCGATGTCGCCCTTGAGCGCGCCGGCGTTGTTCTCACCGAACACGATCGAGCCGACCTGGTCGGTGACCACGACTGTATCGTAGCTCTTGCCGAGCCGGGCGGTGGCGCCCCACGTGGTGTCCATCCAGGCCGGGTCGGGATGCACGACGACGTTGAGATAGGCTTCGTCCCAGGTCCCCTCGTCCGAGACGGCACTCGCGAGGTCGCTGAGGAAGGTGTCGAGTGCGGCGTGGATGGCGGTGACGCCGCGCCGATCCTCGATGCGATCCATCTCCTGCGCCATCATCATCATCGTCCAGATGAGGACGACGCCGACGACGAGGTAGAACAGCAGCGTCGCCAGCGCGATGGCGAGCACGAAGGCGCGCAGCGGCTTCTTGCCGTAAGGGCCCGCGGCCGCAGGTTCGGGATGTTTCTCGTCGTCGCGGTCAGGCAAGGCCGGCTTCCGATTAACAGGTCGTAAAGCCTAGCAAACCGGGATTAATTTCGGGCTAAGGGGCCGCTTCGCGCCCCGCCTGCTCGGCACGGCGAGCCAACCGCGCGCGAATGCGGTCAGGGTCGGCCTTGGGCGTCGCGGCAAACAGGGCCCTTGTGTAGGGATGGCGCGGCGCGGCGAAGACCTCGTCGCGGGAGCCCTGCTCGACGACGTCGCCCAGATACATGACCATCACCTCGTCGGCGATGTAGTGGACCACCGACAGGTCGTGGCTGATGAAGACGTAGGTCAGCTGAAACTCGTCCTGCAGGTCGGCGAGAAGGTTGAGGATCTGCGCCTGAACCGACAGGTCGAGCGCCGACACCGGCTCGTCGAGAACGAGCAGTGACGGGTTGAGCATCAACGCACGCGCGATGGCGATCCGCTGGCGCTGGCCGCCCGAAAACATGTGCGGGTAGCGGTTGAAATGCTCGGGTCCGAGCCCAACCCGCTTCAGCATCTGCCGAGCCTGCTCGCTCCGCTCGTCATGCGAGAGCGAGGTGTTGATGGCCAGCGGCTCGGCGAGCGCGTCACCGATCTTCTGGCGCGGATTGAGCGAACCGTAGGGGTTCTGGAAAACCATCTGCACCTTGCGGCGGAGCGCCTTGCTGACGCCGCTGCGACGGATATCGATCTCCTCGCCCTCGATCAGCAGCTGCCCTGATGTCTGCGGGTCGACCAGCGTCAGGATGCGGGCGAGGGTCGACTTTCCCGATCCCGACTCGCCGACGATGGCGAGCGTCTTGCCCTTGTCGACGCGGAGTGATGCATCCTTGACCGCGTGGACCGTCCGCGCCGAGGCGAGACCGCCCCGCACATGATAGTCGCGGCTGATGTGCCGGGTTTCGAGTACGGGAGTCAGGATTGCGCCTCCTGAAAGTCTCCGATGGTGGGAAGCCGATCACCCGTCGCGTTGTCAGGCAGAGCCGAGAGCAGCGCGCGCGTGTAGGCAGCCTTTGGCGCGGTAAAAAGCGTCAGCACGTCGGATTCTTCCATCTTGTGCCCGCGATACTGGACGATGACGCGATCGGCGGTCTCGGCCACGACACCGATATTGTGCGTGATCATGATCAGTCCCATCCCGGTGCGGGCCTGCAGCGCCATCAGCAGATCGAGGATCTGCTTCTGGATGGTGACGTCGAGCGCCGTCGTCGGCTCGTCCGCGATCAGAAGCTTGGGGTTACAGGCAATCGCGATGGCGATCATCACGCGCTGGCACTCGCCGCCCGACATCTGGTGCGGGAACGACCGCAGGCGTTCGGCGGGACGGGTAATTCCCACCTGGGTCAAAAGCTCGATGGCGCGCTCGCGGCGCTGCGCTTTCTGCATGCCCAGATGGAACCGGAGGACCTCCTCGAGCTGAAATCCGATCGTGAAGCAGGGATTGAGCGAGGCCATCGGCTCCTGGAAGATCATGGCGACGTCCTTGCCCACGATCTGCCGCTTCTGGGCGCGCGACATGCCGAGCAGGTCCTTGCCGTCAAACGTCATGGCGTCCGCGATGACCGTCGCGGTGGACGGCAGGAGCCCCATCACCGCCAACATCTCGACGGACTTGCCAGACCCCGATTCACCGACGATGGCGAGGACTTCGCGGGCATCGACGCTGAGGTCGATGCCCTCGACGGCGTGGAACAGGCCGACCGAGGTGTCGAACGAGACGGTGAGGTTCCTGATCTCGAGCAAAGCCACCATCAGCTCCGCTTCAGCTTGGGGTCGAGGGCGTCGCGCAGCCCGTCGCCCATGAGATTGATGGCAAGCACGGTGATGAGGATGCAGAGGCCGGGCAACGTCACGACCCAGGAGGCGCGCAGGATATATTGCCGCGCATCGGCGAGCATAGTGCCCCATTCCGGCGTCGGCGGCTGCGCACCCATGCCGAGGAAGCCGAGGGCCGCAGCTTCCAGAATGGCGTTCGAGAAGCTGAGCGTTGCCTGCACGATCAGTGGTGCAAGACAGTTGGGCAGGATCGTCATCAGCATGATGCGGATCGGGCCGGCACCGGCGAGCCGCGCCGAAACGACATACTCGCGCGTCTTTTCGGACATGACAGATGCGCGGGTGAGACGGGCGAAATGCGGCTGCAGGACGATGGCGATGGCGATCATCGCGTTGACGAGCCCGGGGCCGAGGATCGCGACCAGCACCAGCGCGAGAAGGAGCGACGGGAACGCCAGAATCACGTCCATCACCCGCATGATGACGACATCGACCCAGCCGCGGAAATAGCCGGCGACGAGGCCGAGAATGACCCCTGAGGAGAGCGCGCCGGTAACGACGATCAGGCCGATCAGCAGCGAGAACCGCGAGCCGAAGATCAGGCGCGAGAGCATGTCGCGGCCGAGCGGATCGGTGCCGAGGATGAACTGCCAGTTGCCGCCATCCTGCCAGGCCGGCGGCACGAGCAGGAAATCGCGGAACTGGTCGTCGGGGTCGTGCGGGGCAACGAACGGGGCGAAGATCGCGACGAAGACAAGCAGCGCGAAGACGATCAGCCCGATCAGCGCGCCGCGGTTCTTGGAGAAATACCCCCAGAACTCCCGGAAGGCGGCGAAACGCCTTGTGCTGACGATCGGGGCGATCTCGGTCGAGGTGGCGACGTCGGGCGTGGCGGTCTCGGTTGGCGGTTCGCTCGAAACGGTCTCGGCCATCACTGTATCCGGATGCGTGGATTGATGAGCGCGTAGAGCAGATCGACGACCAGGTTCACGACCATGACCATGATGGCGATCATCAGCAGCCCACCCTGGACCACGGTATAGTCGCGATGCCCGATGGCCTCGATCATCCACTTGCCGATCCCGGGCCACGAAAAGATCGTTTCAGTCAGCACGGCACCGGCGAGGAGCGTTCCGACCTGCAAGCCAATGGTGGTGACGATCGGGATCAGGGCGTTGCGGAACGCATGGATCGCGGTGACGCGGCCTTCGCGCAGACCCTTGGCGCGAGCGGTGCGAACATAGTCCTCATTGAGCACCTCGAGCATCGCCGAGCGCGTCTGTCGCGCGATCACGGCAAGCGGGATCGTCGCAAGCACGATCGAGGGCAGCACGAGGTGCTGCACCGCCGACAGGAAGGCGCCCTTCTGGCCCGAGAGCAGGCTGTCGATCAGCATGAAGCCCGTCGTGGGCTTGAAGAAAATCGCCAGGTCCATGCGGCCCTGCACCGGGAACCAGTGGAGACCCGCGGCGAAGACGATGATCAGCAGCAGGCCCCACCAGAAGATCGGCATCGAATAGCCGACGAGCGCGCCGCCCATCGTGATCTGGTCGACCCAGGTGTCGCGGCGGCTCGCGGCCAGCATGCCGAACACGACCCCCAGGACAATGGCGATGATCATGGCGCAGACCGACAGCTCGATCGTCGCCGGGAACAGCTGCAGGAACTGCTCCATCACCGAGTGATGATTGCTGAGGGAGACGCCGAGGTCGCCGTGCAGGGCGCGGCCGAGATAGTCGAGATATTGCTGCCAGATCGGGCGATCGAGGCCGAATTGATGGAGCAACTCGGCGTGCCGCTCCGGCGTCATGGTGTGCTCGCCCGACAGCACATCGACGGGATCACCGGGCAGCAGGCGGATAAATCCAAACGAGAGGATCGAGATCCCGATGAATGTCGGGATGACCAATACCAGTCGGTTGAGGATGAAACGCAGCATGGAAAAAGGGCGGGGGCCGTTAGG
>Ga0265339_10002678_pt1 | contig 12665 bp, 11 predicted proteins | sample 4CB219metaG_FD_202085 | JGI IMG/M metagenome (GOLD analysis project Ga0265339, IMG submission 202085) | Rhizosphere microbial communities from Carex aquatilis grown in University of Washington, Seatle, WA, United States - 4-CB2-19 metaG | ecosystem: Host-associated > Plants > Roots >...
TGTCCCCAACACGCTCCAGAGCGTGTCACGCAGCTTGTAGGCGTCGCCCTGCACCACTTTCGCCTGCGGATAACGGTCGCGCAAAAGCGCGCAGAAGCCCGGATTGTATTCGACCAGGACCAGCCGCTTCTGATCGATGCCACGCTCGATCAAGGCACTGGTGATCGCGCCCGTGCCCGGCCCAAGCTCGATCACCGGACCGGACGAATCGCGATCGACATATTGCGCCATGGTACGGGCCAGCAGCCGCCCGGACGGCATCACCGCTCCCATATGGAGCGGCTTCTCGATCCACGAACGCAGAAAACGCACCTCGTCATTGAGGCGAGGCTTCTTCAACGCACGCGCGGACGATTGCAGGGGCATGTCAGTACCGGACGGGTCCGCGCTGCCGCGGCGATGTCAGAAAACAATCACAAAGACGTATAGGCAGCAGACGAGGCGGTCAAGCCGCACCGCCGCCTGCCAAGGTTGCAACGGCTGCGAGGTGTGGCGATAAGGCCATATACTATTTCAGGTTTTGGCGCGCGACCGCCAGCTAGCTGACGGCACGGCTGCCGAAAAAGTCCTTAACCTTGGCAAAGAAACCCGCCGCTTCCGGCTGGGTTGCGCCGGACGACAATTTTTCAAACTCTGCCAGCAATTCCTGCTGCTTTTTGGTGAGGTTTTGCGGTGTCTCGACCACGACCTGGACATACATGTCGCCGGTCTGGCGCGAACGGAGCACCGGCATGCCCTTTGACGCAATGCGAAATCGCCGACCGGACTGTGTCCCCGCCGGGACTTTCACCTTGGTCTTGCCCTTGTCGATGGTCGGCACCTCGAACTCGCCACCGAGCGCCGCAGCCACCATCGAGATCGGCACGCGACAGTGCAGGTCGGCGCCGTCACGCTGGAAGAACGCATGCGCCGAGAGCGACAGGAAGATGTAGAGATCGCCAGGCGGTCCACCGCGGAAGCCGGCCTCGCCTTCGCCCGCCAGCCTGATCCGCGTGCCGTCTTCGACGCCCTGGGGAATGTTGACCGAGAGCGTGCGCTCGCGCGTCACCCGGCCCGTACCCGAACAGGAGGGACAGGCGTCTTCGATCATCTGGCCTCGGCCCTGGCAGCCCGGACAGGTCCGCTCCAGCGTGAAAAAGCCCTGCGCCTGACGTACCCGCCCGGCGCCTCCGCACATTGCGCAGGTCTTCGGCTTGGTCCCGGCCTTGGCGCCGGTGCCTGAACAGGATTCGCAGGTGACCGATACCGGAATCTCGATTTGCGCCGTCTTGCCCTGGAAAGCCTCCTCCAGGGTGATTTCCATGTTGTAGCGCAGATCTGCACCGCGTTCGCGACCGCTGCGGCTGCGCTGCCCGGCCATGCCGAACAGGTCCTCGAAAATGTCGGAAAAGGACGACGCAAAGCCCGCGCCGAAGCCGGGACCACTCCCCATACCGCCATGCTCGAAGGCGGCGTGGCCGTAGCGGTCATAGGCGGCGCGCTTCTCGCCGTCCCTCAGGACTTCGTAGGCTTCGTTGATTTCCTTGAACTTGATTTCGCTGGCGGCATCGCCGGGATTGCGATCCGGATGCCACTTCATCGCGAGTTTACGGAAGGCCGCCTTGAGCTTGGAATCGTCTGCGTTGCGGTCGACTTCGAGGGTTTCGTAATAGCAGCGCTTGGTAGACATCCGTCAAACCCGCCCAAGTCTCATTCCGAAGCAATGCAAGAAACATGCAGCTTGCGGCTTAACGAAAAATGACCCTCACCCATCGAGACGCGCTGCGCGCTCTTTGGCATGAGGGTCATGGTCTATTCCCGCCTACGCGGACTTCTTGTTGTTCTTGTCGTCGTCGACCTCGGTGAATTCCGCGTCGACCACGTCATCCTTCGCAGCGCCCTTGGCGGCTTCGCCTTCGGCCTGCTGCTTGTACATCGCCTCGCCGAGCTTCATCGAAGCCTGCGCCAGCGTATTGGTCTTGGCCTTGATCGCCTCGGCATCGTCGCCCTTCAGCGCCTCCTTGAGGTCGCTGACCGCGTCTTCGATGGCGCGGCGCTCGGTGTCGGCGATCTTCGAGCCATGTTCGGCCAGCGCCTTCTCGGTGGAATGCACCAGCGCGTCCGCATGGTTCTTGGCGTCGACCGCCTCGCGGCGCTTCTTGTCCGCAGCCGCATTGGCTTCCGCGTCCTTGACCATCTTGTCGATGTCGGCCTCCGACAGGCCGCCGGACGCCTGGATACGGATCTGCTGCTCCTTGCCGGTCGCCTTGTCCTTGGCCGAGACGTTGACGATGCCGTTGGCGTCGATGTCGAAGGTCACCTCGATCTGCGGCATGCCGCGCGGGGCCGGCGGAATGCCCATCAGGTCGAACTGCCCGAGCATCTTGTTGTCGGCCGCCATTTCGCGCTCGCCCTGGAAGACGCGGATGGTCACCGCATTCTGGTTGTCCTCGGCGGTCGAGAAGACCTGGCTCTTCTTGGTCGGGATCGTAGTGTTGCGGTCGATGATGCGGGTGAACACGCCACCCAGCGTTTCGATGCCGAGCGACAGCGGGGTCACGTCGAGCAGCAGCACATCCTTGACATCGCCCTGCAGTACGCCCGCCTGAATCGCGGCGCCGATCGCGACGACTTCGTCGGGGTTGACGCCCTTGTGCGGCTCCTTGCCGAACAACTGCTTCACCACTTCCTGAACCTTCGGCATACGGGTCATGCCGCCGACCAGCACCACCTCGCCGATCTCGCCGGCGGTGAGATTGGCATCCTTCAACGCCTTGCGGCACGGCTCGATGGTCTTCTGGACGAGATCGTCGACCAGCGCCTCGAACTTGGCGCGCGTCAGCTTCATCGTCAGGTGCTTGGGCCCGGACTGATCGGCCGTGATGAACGGCAGGTTGATCTCCGTCTGCGTGGTCGAGGACAGCTCGATCTTGGCCTTTTCAGCGGCCTCCTTCAGGCGCTGCAAGGCGAGCTTGTCGTTGCGCAGGTTGATGCCCTGCTCTTTCTGGAATTCATCGGCGAGATAGTTGACGAGCCGCATGTCGAAATCTTCGCCGCCCAGGAAGGTGTCGCCGTTGGTCGACTTCACCTCGAACACGCCGTCGCCGATCTCGAGAATCGAAATATCGAACGTTCCGCCGCCGAGGTCGTAGACGGCGATCGTGCCGGATTTCGTTTTGTCGAGGCCGTAGGCAAGCGCGGCCGCAGTCGGCTCGTTGATGATGCGCAGCACCTCGAGGCCGGCGATCTTGCCGGCGTCCTTGGTGGCCTGACGCTGGGCGTCGTTGAAATAAGCGGGAACGGTGATGACGGCCTGGTCGACCTTCTGGCCGAGATGGGCTTCCGCGGTCTCTTTCATCTTCTGCAGGATGAAGGCGGAAATCTGCGAGGGCGAATAAGTCTTGCCGTCGGCTTCGACCCAGGCATCGCCGTTGGACGCCTTGACGATCTTGTAGGGGACGAGCTTCTTGTCCTTCTCCACCATCGGGTCGTCGTAGCGGCGGCCGATCAGGCGCTTCACCGCAAAGAAGGTGCGCTCGGGATTGGTAACTGCCTGCCGCTTGGCGGGCTGGCCGACCAGACGTTCGCCGTCATCCGTAAAGGCGACGATCGACGGAGTGGTGCGCATGCCCTCGGCGTTTTCGATGACTTTCGACGTTTTGCCATCCATTACGGCGACGCACGAATTCGTGGTGCCGAGATCGATCCCAATGACCTTTCCCATGGTCTCATGTCCTTCTTTTTGCGGCAGGTTGGCTGAGCCCTGGCGGCGCCCTGATCCCAACCCCCTAAGATCAAATACCCGCGATATTGCGACGGTGAGCCTCATATAGGAGAGGCGGACCTGCCCGCAAGGACCGGATCGCAACCATGCCCCCGAAAAGGCCCCGCCCTTGAAAGATAATGTCCATCGATGCGCGGACCACTCGTACCGGACAGAGGTCCTGTTAACGAATCACGGTGATCTGACGGGGATGGAACGGCAGGCGAAGCCGACGATGGGCCCTGTTGCCGGACCGTCAAAACCGTTAAAAAGCGCCGCGAACTGAAAGCTGCCCCAAGGCCCGAGCGGGGCGCACTGGCCGACCGCCGAACGGGCTCAATGCAACCCAAATAGGTTCTCCATGAAGCTCTCTCGATTGCTCACGGCGCTTGCCATGCTCGTTGCCGCCGCGCAGCCCGGTCTCGCAGCGGACACGGTTTTCCCGCAAGGCGTCCGGCTCGGGCTGACGCCGCTGGTCGGCCTTAACCGAGCCAAGACCTTTCCGGGATTCCAGTCTGACGACGGGAGCGTCAAGGTCCTGGTGACCGAACTTCCCTCCGACGCCTACGGGGAGATCAAGAACGCCCTCACGACCAATCCGACCGGCCTTAGCGGCGTCAGGCCCGAAAGCATCGAAACCTCGGCGGGCGTTGGCTACTACACCACGGAAACCGCCAAGGATGGCGCGGACGCCGTGCGGCGCTATTCCATGATCGTGGCGGGAGGGACCTTCTCCGGCTACGTGGCCGTGCAGATTCCGGAAAATGCCACCAAGATTTATACCGACGACGCCGTTCGCCAGATGTTTGCTTCGGCCTCTATTCGCAAGGAGGTTCCGGTCGAGGAACAGCTGGGCATGATGCCGTTCAAGGTCACTGAGCTCGCCAACTTCAAGAACGTCCGCATGCTCGCTCCCGGGGCCGCCCTCGTGCTGGCCGACGCCGAAGAGACGACCGGTCTCGAGCACGCGCCTTTCATGGTGATCGGCTTTGTCGGCGTCACGCCGCCGCAGCCGGAAGACCGCGCCCGGTTCGCCCAGGAGGCCGCATCCACGATCCCGGGCGTACGCGACGGGCACATCACGATGTCCGAACCGATCCGCATCGATGGCATGCCCGCCTATGAAACGCGGATCGACGCCACCACCGGCAAGGACAACACCTCCGTGACGGTGGTCCAATGGCTGCGTTTTGGCGGCCCGAACTTGATGCGAATTATCGGCAGCGCGCCGCGCGACCAGTGGTCCGCGGCGTTCCCGCGCTTCCGCGCGGTGCGCGACGGCATCCAGCCGCGCGGCTGATTGGCGGGGGTCCGAATCAAGATCGGCGAGCCTTCAGCGCTTCCGGCGATCGACCCCAGAACCGCTTCCTCGCAGGCCGTCCCGCTCGCCTTCAGGCCGCGCTGCCCGGTTCGTTGGCGTTCGCAGCCACCTTCGCGCCGCCCTTGGATACGCCGACCAGCGCCGGCCGCAGCACGCGGTCTCCGATCGTGTAGCCGGCCTGCACGACCTGCACTACGGTGCCTGAGGGAACCGAGGGATCGGGGATTTCGAACATGGCCTGGTGGAAATTCGGATCGAATTTCCCGCCCGAGGGATCCAGTTTCTTGACCCCATGCTTTTCCAGCGCATTGAGCAATGACCGCTCGGTGAGTTCGACGCCTTCGATCAGCGCCTTCAGGCCGGGATCGGCGTTGTCGCGCGCCTCGGCTGGCACCGCGTCGAGCGCACGCTGCAGGTTGTCGGCGATGTCCAGGACGTCACGCGCGAAACCGGTGATCCCGTAGGTCCTGGCATCGGCAACTTCGCGGCTGGTGCGCTTGCGCAGGTTTTCCATCTCGGCCAGCGTGCGCAACATCTTGTCGCGCGCGTCGGCGGCTTCCTTCGCCAGCGCTTCGACCGATGCCGGCTCGGGATCATCGGGCATGACGTAGGGTTTCGACACCACGGGCTCGCTGGCCTGCGCCCGGTTCGCCGGATCGTCTTTCTGCAGGTCGGGATCGGTCATGGATGGCCTTTTTCAAAAATCGTTCCACTGGGGCTTGCTCGCGCGGGATATCGTGCTTTGGGGGGCGAAAATCAAGCGGCCGTGAGTGCCGTGATCAGCCGCCCAGCAACCGGCTGACAATGCGGGCGGCATAGTCCACGGTCGGGATCACCCGCGCGTAGTTGAGCCGGGTCGGCCCTATCACCCCGAGAACGCCGACGATGTGGCCCGCGGCATCGCGATAGGGCGCGATGATGGTGGAGGAGCCCGACAATGAAAACAGCTTGTTCTCCGATCCGATGAAAATGCGCACGCCGTCGGCGCGTTCCGCGCGCCCCAGCAGGTCGATGACGCCGCGCTTGGTCTCGAGATCGTCGAACAGCAGGCGAACCCGTTCCAGATCCTCCAGCGCATGCAGATCCTCGAGAAGATTGGCATGACCGCGCACGATCAACTGGCGCTCCTCATGCTCGCCCCCCGACCAGCTCGCGATGCCCGCAGCGATCACCTTCTGGGTCAGCTGGTCGAGCTCGGCCCGGTCCTTGGCGAGCGCCGTCTCAAGTTCCAGGCGGGCTTCCGCCAGCGTCCGACCCCTGATCCGCGCGTTGAGGAAGTTGCTGGCCTCCATCAGCGCGGAGGACGGCACCCCCAGCGGCAGCGCCAGCACACGGTTCTCGACCTGGCCGTCCTCGCCGACCAGGACGACCAGCGCGCGCTCCGGTTCCAGCCGCACGAATTCGATATGTTTCAGCCGCGAATTGGATTTCGCGGTCAAAACCACCGCAGCCGCCCGCGTCAACCCGGACAGCCGCGTCAGCGCCTCGCTCAGCGCCGCCTCGACCGATTGCGCCCGTCCCACGGAGGCTAGCTGGCTCTGGATCGACTGCCGCTCCTCCTCGGTGAGGTCACCCAGCTGCATCAGCGCATCGACGAAAAACCGCAGACCCAGCTCCGTCGGCAGCCGGCCCGCCGAGGTGTGCGGGGCATAGATCAAGCCGAGCTGCTCCAGGTCGGCCATCACATTGCGCACCGAGGCCGGCGACAGGGGCACAGTGATCAGGCGTGAAATGTTGCGCGAGCCGACGGGCTCCCCGGTCGCGAGGTAACTCTCGACGATCTGGCGGAAAATGTCCCGCGATCGCTCGTTGAGCTGCGCGAGCCCCGCATGCGGCGAAATCAGGCCAATCGGATCGTGGTGAGCCACTACTTACTCCCTCACAACTTCCCATAATTTGTCCATCCGGCGCCCACCTGACAAGCGCCAGGTCGCGGCCTTAAGGGCTTGTCCCTTTCCCTTTGCGCTCCTACAAGCTGGCGCGAGTCACACCCTTTGCGGTCTTTTTTCGGAGGATATCCATGCGGCCGAGCCGCCGAGCGCCGGATGAACTACGCGCCGTCACATTGGAACGCGGCGTGGTTAAATATGCCGAGGGTTCCTGCATGGTTAAATTCGGCGATACCCACGTGCTGGTGACGGCCACGCTGGAAGACCGGCTGCCGCCCTGGCTGAAGGGCCAAGGGCGCGGCTGGGTCACGGCGGAGTACGGCATGCTGCCGCGCGCCACCCTGGAACGCACAAGGCGCGAAGCCTCGGCCGGCAAGCAGAATGGCCGAACTGTCGAAATCCAGCGGCTGATCGGCCGCTCGTTGCGCGCAACCGTCAATCTTGAAGCGCTCGGTGAACGCCAGATCACCATCGACTGCGATGTGCTGCAGGCCGACGGCGGCACCCGCACCGCATCGATCACCGGTGCGTGGGTCGCGCTTGCCGACTGCATCAACTGGATGAAGTCGCGCAACATGGTGAAGTCCGACGTGCTGCGCGACAACGTCGCCGCGATCTCCTGCGGTATTTTCAACGGCACGCCGGTGCTGGATCTGGATTATGCCGAGGATTCGGAAGCCGACACCGATGCCAACTTCGTCATGACCGGCGATGGCCGCATTATCGAGGTGCAGGGCACCGCGGAACGGACGCCGTTCTCGCAGGAGCAATTTCTGGCGCTGATGGCGCTGGCGCGCAAGGGCGTGGCGCGGCTGGTGGACCTGCAGAAGATGGCCGTGGCCTGAACACCATGCACCGGCGCATCAAGGGCAGGCTCGTGATCGCGACCCACAACCCCGGCAAGCTCGCCGAGATGCGCGAACTGCTGGCGCCGCACGGCGTGGAGGCCATTTCGGCGGGCGAACTCGGCCTCTCCGAACCCGAGGAAACCGGCGACAGTTTCGAAGCCAACGCCAGGATCAAGGCGGTCGCAGCCGCCAGGGCCGCGCATTTGCCGGCCTTCGCCGATGATTCCGGCCTTGTGGTCGATGCGCTGGACGGCGCGCCCGGGATTTTCTCCGCGCGCTGGGCCGGACCGAACAAGGATTTCGGCGCAGCGATGACGCAGATTGAACGCCTGCTGCAGGAGCGCGGCGCAACCACGCCGGAAAAGCGCGGCGCGCATTTCGTGTCCGCGCTGTGCGTGGCCTGGCCCGATGATCATATCGAGCAGGTCGAGGCGCGCGCCGACGGCATTTTGGTCTGGCCGCCGCGCGGCAATGCCGGCTTCGGCTACGATCCGATGTTCAGGCCGGACGGCTTTCAGCGTACATTTGGCGAGATGACCAGCGTCGAAAAGCACGGCCTGCCCCCCCTGGGGCTTGGGCTGTCCCACCGTGCCCGCGCCTTCGTCAAGCTGGCGGAGATCTGTCTTGAGCCGTCCTGAGACACAGGCGTTCGGCGTCTATGTGCACTGGCCGTTCTGCCTGTCGAAATGTCCCTATTGCGACTTCAACAGTCATGTGCGGCACGGTGCAATCGATGAGACGAAATATACGCGCGCCTTTGCGCGCGAAATCGAGACCACCGCAAGCCGCATTCCGGGCCGTGAGGTCACATCGATCTTCCTTGGCGGCGGCACGCCGTCCTTGATGCAGCCGCAGACCGTAGGCGCGATCCTGGACGCGATCGGCAAGAACTGGCGCATAGCACGCGACGTCGAAGTCACGCTGGAGGCCAATCCCACCAGCGTCGAGGCCGGACGCTTTGCCGGCTACCGCGCGGCCGGGGTCAATCGCGTCTCGCTTGGTGTGCAGGCGCTGGATGACGCCGCATTGAAAACACTGGGGCGGCTGCACAGCGCGTACGAAGCGCTCGAGGCGGTGGCGATCGCACGTCGTGCGTTCGACCGCTACTCCTTCGACCTGATCTACGCCCGCCCCGACCAGACACCCGAGATGTGGGCCGCTGAACTCGAACAGGCGATCGGGGAAGCCGCCGAGCACCTATCGCTGTATCAATTGACCATCGAAGAAGGGACGCCGTTCTTCGGCCTGCACCGGGCCGGAAAATTGCAGACGCCCGATGAGGCAACCGCGCGCGCACTCTATGACGTGACGCAGGAGGTCTGCGGCCGGCATGGTTTGCCGGCTTATGAGATTTCCAACCACGCGCGGCAAGGCGCCGAATGCCGGCACAATCTGGTCTACTGGCGCGGCGACGAATATGCCGGCATCGGCCCCGGCGCGCACGGCCGGCTCGATATCGCGGGCTCCAGGCACGCGACATCGACCGAACCGCGTCCCGAGGCCTGGCTGATGCGGGTCGAGGCCAACGGGCACGGCGTCATCACCGACGATTGCCTCAATCGCGAAGAGCGGGCCGACGAATTCCTGCTGATGGGTCTGCGCCTTGCGGAAGGCATCGATCCCAAGCGCTACGCGGCCCTCGCAGGCCGTGCGCTCGATCCGCGCCGCATTGCGCTCCTGAGCCAGGAGGGCGCAATCGCGATCGATGCCGCCGGGCGGCTACGCGTCACGCAAGCCGGTTTTCCGGTGCTCGATGCGGTGGTGGCGGATCTCGCGGCGTAAGCGCCGTCACGCGCCAAAGCTCTTCGGCGAGCCTGCCACCGGGACGCTGCCGGCGGAAGCCACCCGCATCACCGCGAGGCCCCGCTCGTTGGTGCCGTCGGTCCGGAAGCGGAACAGCCCGTCGATGCCGGCAAAGCCGGATGGGCTGGTCAGCACATCGGATGAAAACCGCTGCGTACCTTGCGTTCTTGCCAGCGCGGCGACCAGCGCGACCGCGTCATAGGTCAGCGTCGCCGTCCGCACCGGGTCGGAGCCGAACCGCGTGCGATAGCGGCCGGAGAAGGCGCGAAAGCCCGACGGATCCGGCGCTGCGAACAGGCCGCCCTGCAAGGAGGCGCTGGCGAATATGCGCGGATTGTCCCACAGCCCGGTGCCGAGCAACTGGATGTTTCGCAAATTCGCGCCCGCCGCGGTCAGCGCATCGGCCGCCGCCACGACCGATTCCCCATCGTCGGCGAGCAGCAGGGCGTCCGCCTGTCCAAGCGCCTGTGCCACGCTGCGCGCCGGCGTCGCGCGGTCGGCGCCGTATTTTTCGAACACCGCGATGCGCCCGCCACGGCGGCCGACGGCCTGCTTGAAGGCTGCTTCCACCACATTGCCATAGGCATTGTCCGGCAGGAGCGCGGCGAAAGACCGCTTACCGGTGGAGGTGGCGTATTCGACGATGCGGTTGACGTCCGACTCCGGCAGGAAGCTCAGGAGATAGACCCCGCGTCCGGCGACGCTTGAATCGGTCGAGAACGCGATCACCGAAACACCACGCGCACGCGCCGCTTGCGCGGTCGCGGGAACCGACTGCGCAAACAGCGGGCCCAGAATGATCTCGGCGCCTTCGTCGAGCGCCTGCTGCGCGCCCTGGCCCGCGCCTTGCGGACTGCCGCCGTCATCCTTGATCAAGATCTGGATGTTGGGGTTCTGGAATTCCGCGAGCGCCATTTCGGCGGCGTTCTTCATGGATTGCGCGACGACGCCGGCATTGCCCGCAGCCGAGAGCGGCAGGACCAGGCCTACCTTGACCTGGCCATTGCCGGCGACCATCGGCTGCTGCGCCGGCCCCGCCGGCGCAGGCTGCGAACCGGAAGAGAGATTTTGCTGGACCCCCGCGCAGGCCGCAAGCAGGGGAGCGCTCAGGACGAGACCGATCGCGGTCCGTCGGGTTGCGACCGGGGCTTGCGGGCCCGGGGATTGAGGCTTGCGATTGAGCGGGCCCACCATTGCGTCTCTTTGCTTGACCGACCGAAATCGGCCAGGACTCCTCCCATGGAAGGCGGATTCAGGCATATTGTCGGCGAATAGTTAACTGAAACAAAAGGATTATGGCCCCGCCGCGTGGCCGGCTAGTGTGGTCGATTCCCGGTTGATTTAGCATTCGCTGTTCGGTTCCGCGAGGGACAGATTGTGGCGCCGGCGCCGTCTCCCCTTTAAGCTGATCATTATGCGCGCAAGATCTGCCCCGACAAACACCGAAGCCGAGAGGGAACCTGCGCACGGCTTTTCAATCGCGGGGCACGTCCTGACCGCGCCGAAGGCCGCCGCGGGACTTTATCTGGTGGCGACCCCGATCGGCAATCTCGGCGACATCACCCTGCGCGCGCTGCAGACGCTCGCCGGGGTCGACGTCATCGCCTGCGAGGATACGCGCATCAGCCGGAGGCTCACCGAGCGCTATGGCATCGCGGCGGAGCTCACGCCCTATCATGAGCACAACGCGGCAGCCGTGCGGCCGAAAATTTTGCAGCGGCTGGCGCAAGGCGCCTCCATTGCACTGGTCTCCGATGCCGGCACGCCGCTGATTTCCGATCCCGGCTTCAAGCTTGTGCGCGAGGCCTGCGCCGCAGGATACGTCGTCACCGCACTGCCGGGGCCTTCGTCCGTGCTGGCGGCGCTGTCGCTCGCAGCGCTCCCTACCGACAGGTTCTTCTTCGAAGGCTTTCTGCCGGCAAAGCAGACGGCGCGCCGCGCACGGCTCGCCGAACTGGCCCGCATCGACGCAACCCTCGTGCTGTTCGAATCCGGCGGCCGCCTGCACGACACCATCGCCGATCTCGCCGCGATCTTGGGTGCGCGCGAGGCCGCCATCTGCCGCGAACTGACAAAAATGCATGAGGAGGTCACGCGCGCACCGCTCGCGGAGCTGGCGGACCATGCGCACGCGCTGGAAACGCGCGGCGAATTCGTGCTGGTGATCGGCCCGCCCGCGGCGGACGCACAAGTCATGGGCGAGGCGGCGCTGGATGATCTGTTGCGAAGCGCGCTGGCGCGCTCGAGCGTCAAGGACGCGGTTGCGCATGCGGTCGAACTGTCCGGCCGGCCACGCCGCGAACTCTATGCGCGGGCCCTTGCACTCGCCAAGCAGAGCCGCGCAAAGGACGACCATGGCGAAGACTGATCGCGGCATATCCGATGAGGTCGTGAAGGCCGCCTCGCCTGCGCGCGTTGCCGCCTTCCACACGGGTGTTTCCGCGGAGAGCCGCGCCGCCGCCTATCTGATGGCGAAGGGCTATCGCATCCTCGCAAGACGTTTCCGCACCCCCCATGGCGAAATCGATATCGTCGCCAAAAAGCGCAATCTGCTGGCCTTTGTCGAGGTCAAGGCCCGCGCCACCCTCGATGAGGCGGCCTTTGCGGTCACGCCGCGCCAGCAGGCGCGCATCATCGATGCCGCGCAAGGCTGGCTGATGACGCATCCCGAACATGCCGATTTCGAGCTGCGTTTCGACGCGATGCTGATTGCGCCGCGGCGCCTGCCGCGCCATGTGTTGGCGGCATTCGATGCCAGCAGCTGAAGTTTCCCTCCAGAACCCCGGATTTCGTCCATGAAATTGAACGTCGCCGTCCAGATGGACCCCATCGCGCGCATCAACATCCGCGGCGATTCGACCTTTGCGCTCTTGTTGGAAGCGCAAAGGCGCGGCCACGGACTCTCCTACTACACGCCGGACAAGCTCTCGATGCTGGGCGATAAGCTCGTGGCCCCGGTTCAGCTTTTGACCGTGCGCGACGAGCCGGGCAATCACTTCACCCTCGGCGAGCCAAGGCGGGAGTCGCTCACTGCCTTCGACGTGATTTTGTTGCGGCAGGAC
>Ga0265339_10002681_pt1 | contig 12653 bp, 9 predicted proteins | sample 4CB219metaG_FD_202085 | JGI IMG/M metagenome (GOLD analysis project Ga0265339, IMG submission 202085) | Rhizosphere microbial communities from Carex aquatilis grown in University of Washington, Seatle, WA, United States - 4-CB2-19 metaG | ecosystem: Host-associated > Plants > Roots > Rhizosphere...
AAACTGCCGTATTTTCCCACAGCTTCCGCTGTGGGCTACGTTTTGTCGCCCCTCCGGGGCTTGTGACAACACGGAATCAGATCACGATTTTGATGGGCGCTTTCGCTTACGCGCTGTTGGTTCAACGCCGATTCGTGGGTCGCTTCTCAGGGATTGGAACGCAAGTTCTTGGGCTGCTTCTTCAAATCCGTCGCTGGCTTGCGGTAAATAGAGCCATTTGGGAAGGATGGGATGAGGGCGCAATTTCGGGTATTCAGCGATGAGCGTCGCGTGGAATTCGTGGGACGTGCAAACCAGGAGGCCTTTCCACGGTTCTTCTTTTGCGGCCAGGACCAGGACCAGTCTTCCGAATAAGTAGGCTGCCTGGCAACCGAACATTGGTTTTTGGAAAAAGGATGGTTCGGTTTCGAGCGGTTCAAAAATCCATTGCAGGGGGTGGTGGCGGATTTTTGGAGGCGCGGGGCGGGATCGAACCGCCGATAAAGGTTTTGCAGACCTTTGCCTTACCACTTGGCGACCGCGCCTCTGGGGAAACTATTCTATCAGACTGAACCCCAGCATGGGATTTCCGGAGCGAACGGCTAGGCCGGGGGTGTGCCTGGGGGGAGCCAGACTCCCGCGCTTTGCGCCCAAGGAATTAACGTGTGTGATTTTGGTTTTTGAATTGGACGCTACTTGTCCAACAGAACCCAAAACCACGCAGGCTAAAGTTTATGCCACGAGGAGCCAACTTCCGCTTGTTTTGACTCGTTGTCCGTACCATCCTAATGCAATATGAAACGCCAACACGCACTTCTACTTGTTCTGTTGGCAATTGCGACTCTTGCGGTTGTTTATGGGGCATCGGTAGTTCGACAAGGATTTAGCGCTGTCGATCAGCCGTCCGGGCTTGAGACGGCTGTCTCGCGCACGGTGCGAAATTTGGGAATTCCTCGTGGCGCGCGGAATAAGAAGAATCCCCTGACTGCGGATGTGGGCACGTTGCAGCAGGCGCGGGAGGATTTTGGCGATCGTTGCGCTAGCTGCCACGGGAAAGATGGCGACGCGCGGTCGGAGATCGGACAAAATCTTTATCCCAAAGCGCCGGATTTGCGCGCGGCGCTGACGCAGAATCTTACCGACGGCGAAATCCATTACATCATTATGAATGGAGTACGGCTCACCGGGATGCCAGCGCTGGGGAATCCGCACATTAGTCAGGACGATGGCAAGGCGTGGAAGCTGGTTCTCCTCATTCGCGCCATTTCGCAAACGACGCCGCAGGAGAAAGTTGAGCAGAGCGCGACAGCGGTATCGGCGCACTACGTCGGCTCCGCGGCGTGCCAAAAATGCCATGCGCAGATTTACGAGCGGTGGAAGAAGACTCCGATGGCCAATGTGGTGCGCGATCCTCGGGAACATCCCGAGGCGATCACGCCGGACCTGGCTACGAACAATGTGAGCCCGAAGTTCACGAAGGATCAGGTGGCGTTTGTTTATGGCAGCATCTGGAAAGAACGCTACTTCAAGAAAATCGGAGACGATTATTTTCCGGAGCCTGCGCAGTGGGATGTGATGAACAAGGTGTGGCGTCCGTACAAGGTGACGAATAGGACGGACTGGTGGGCGGAGCACTATCCTCCGGACAACATGGAGCGGCCTACCGGGCCTACGTGCGATGGCTGTCATTCGGTCGGATATGACGTTCACACCAAGCAAGTGGCGGAGTGGAACGTGGGCTGCGAACGATGCCACGGTCCCGGCAGCGCGCATGTGGACCATGCCACGCGCGGAAATATTTTGAATCCCGCGCGGATGGATGAGGTGAGCGGCAACGATACCTGCATTCAGTGCCATTCGCAGGGACGGCCGCTGACCAATCCGATTGGAGAGAGATATTACGATTGGCCGGTTGGATATAACGTGGGACTTCCTCTGCGCGATTATTGGCAATTGGAGGAGCACACGCTGGGCCAGTTGAGCTTCACGCATTTTCCGGACGGGACGGCGCACAAGAACCGGATGCAGGGAAACGATTTTGTGCAGAGCGCAATGTACCGGCGCGGCGTCACCTGCTACGACTGCCACGATGTTCACGGCACGGATAATTACGCGCAATTGCGAAAACCGGCAAACAAGATTTGTCTGGATTGCCATGCGCCCGGCGGGCGGAACGGACCTCGTGCATCTACTTTTGCCGCGCATACGCATCACAAGGACGGCTCGGCGGGGAGCGATTGCGTGGCGTGCCATATGCCGAAAATCGAAGTGGAGGTCGCGAACGTAAATGTGCGCGCGCACACGTTTGCGTTCATCACGCCGGCGATGACGGACAAATACAAGATTCCCAATCCTTGCACGTCTTGCCATATGGATAAGACTACTGCATGGGCTACCGATACGATGCGGCACTGGCCGGAGAGTTCGCCGTGGCGGGCTGAATAACGCTGGATTCATCTCGATTACTTGCCTTCTGGCTAAAAATTGTTGGGGTGCGAAACTTGCCAGCCGAAGTACTGCGAAGCAGTCTCGATCCGGCTATAATTAGACGAAATGCAAGATTGGCTTCCGAGATCGGTAGCAAGTTTAAGGGATTATAGCTGGCAGAAGTTTGCCTCCGATGGCGTGGCGGGAGTTACCGTCGGGCTGGTGGCTCTGTCGACTACGACCGCGCCGGAGATCGCTGCAACGCCCTGCTGGCAGCCGCAGGTTTCAACCTCCGACAACTGCTCCGCTACCTGAGAGGGCTACCTTATTTTTTGCGCGATTTTTCCTGCGCCCTCTTGATCACATTACGCCCGCACACAACCGTCGCTGCCTGAATTCAAATTCAAAATGATTTCTTAACGGTGGACTCTAAACCGGACAGGCTGAAGCCTATCCTACTTAACCCCACCACGTTTCGCCTTCGGCAAGATTAGCTTTCAGATAATCGTCGTTCAATTGGATCCCGAGGCCGGGGGCAGAATGGACCTGCATTTTTCCGTCCTTAACGATGGGGATGTTGCCGGTCGCCTCGGGGGCTTCGTCGTACCAGGGGCGGCACTCGATTCTGGGGGCATTGTAAACGCTGGCGGCGAATTGTTGTGATGCCAGGTTCAGGCCGTAGCCCGCCACATTGTGCAGCGCGATGGGCATGCGGTATGTGGCGGCCACATCGGCGATGACTTTTGTGCCGGTGATTCCGCCGCCGTGGACCAGGTCTGGTTGCAGGATGTCACAGGCCTGGTTCTGGATGAACGGCAGGGTGCCCTCGATCAACACAAGACTTTCCCCGGTGATGATGGGCACGCTGGTGGACTGGCGCAGGTGCAGCCAGGCTTCGGAGTATTCGGGCGAGAGCGGATCTTCGAAGAACAGCGGCTTGATCGGTTCCACCGCGCGCGCGATCTTGATGGCGCTGGGAAGATCGAGTTCGTTGTGGCAGTGAACGTCGATGTCGTAGTCGAACCCCAGTGCCTCGCGCGCCAATTCGTATACCTGGCGAACTTTGTCAACTTGTTGCGGGCCGAGGTCCGGCGTAAATTGCCCGTTGCCAGTGGCGAGAGAAGGGTGAATGTCGATCTTGAACGCCCGGAAGCCGCCTTTGTAAGACTTGAGCATGTCCGCCCGTTTTTTCCAGTTATCCTTGTTCAGGTAATCGTCCTGCGCCTGTTGAAGCGTGAGCGAGCGGTTGGGCGGCAGCAGGTGGGAGTAGCAATCGATCTCCGTCCGGAACGGGCCGCCGAGTAGCTTCGAGACGGGCTCGTTGAGGATTTTTCCAGCGAGATCCCATAGCGCCATATCGATGCCGCTGTACGTGGAAACGTCGCGTGGCCTCTGGGCATGCGAGTAAAACATGTTGTGGAAGTGAACTTTGATGGACAGCGGGTCTTTGCCGATCAGGCCATCCGGGCCGCCCGAAATTCCGGCGATCGCCACGCGCGCCGCCGGACCGCCGTCTGTGGGACCGTAACCGACCAGGCCGGAGTCGGTCTCGATCTTGATCAGGCCGCGGGAATTTCCTCTCTTCTCGTTCAATTTGATCACCTTGATCGCGGTGATCCTCACCATGCCTTGCACCGGGGCAGCGAGCGCCTCGAAGTCCGTCAGCCACGCACCGATAGGCGCCATGAGCGCCAGTTTCACAAAATCACGCCTCGTAGCGAACATAATGGATCGCTCCTCTCGGGAGATTGGACTTGCTCAATTTGGCCCAATGAACAACCTAACCAAGAAACAATGCAGCTGGCGCACGCATCGCAGTAAGCAACTTCAGGCGTCATTCCGACCGAAGAGAGAAATCTCTCTTCGGTCGAAGCCAAGCAAGAGAGAGATTCCTCGCTTCGCCCGGAACCACAACCCTTTGTCGTACGTCGCCTACAGGAAGGGACACTTAGAAATCGTCGGCCCTCAGCCCCACCACGGCTCGCCCTCTGCGCGATTGGCCTTCAGATAGTCCTGATCCAGAATGATGCCCAGGCCGGGCACGTCGGGCACCTGCACTTTGCCATCTTTCACGACGGGAATATTTCCGGCCGCTTCCGGCGCCACGTCGTAAGAAGATCCAAACTCGATTCTCGGACAGTTGTAAACGCTGGCCGCGAATTGCACCGAAGCGCAATTGAGCGAATGTCCGGCCACGTTGTGAATCGCGATCGGCATGCGATACGTCGCGGCCAGATCGGCGACGATTTTTGTGCCTGTGATTCCACCGCCGTGAATCAGGTCCTGTTGCAGGATGTCAACAGACTGAGTCTCTATAAAAGGCAGTGTCTCTTCGATCAGAGCCAGATTTTCCCCGGTGATAATGGGGATTTTGATGGACCGCCGCAGGGCCGCCCAGGATTCCGAAAACTGGGGAGCGAAGGGGTCCTCGAAAAAAATCGGCTTGATGTCTTCCACGGCCCTTCCCACTTTGATCGCAGTGGGGAGATCGAGTTCGCCGTGGCAGTGAACGTCGATGTCGTAATCGAACCCCAATGCCTCGCGCGCCAGCTCGTACACGCGGCGGACGGTTTCGATTTCGCGTGGGCCGCGATCGGTCGCGAACTGGCCCATCGGGACACCGAGCGCGGAGTGAATATCCACTTTGAATGTTCTGAAACCGCCTTTAAAGGCTTTCACGGTCTGAGCTCTCTCGCGCCACGAGTCCTTGTTGAGAGCGTCGGCCTGCGCTTCGAGCGGAGTCTTGCCGCGGGGTTGCGGCATGTGGGAATACGTTTCGATTTCCGTGCGGAAGGGCCCGCCGAGCAGTTTGTAAACAGGCTGGTTTAGAATTTTTCCTGCCAGGTCCCACAGCGCCATGTCTACGCCGCTGTAGGCGAAAATGTTCCGCGGCCTCTGAGCATGGGAATAAAACATGTTATGAAAGTGAACGTGGATGGACAGCGGGTCTTTGCCAATCAAACCGTCCGGACCGCCTTCAAGCGCAGCGAGCGAGTTGCGCGCCTCCGGTCCACCCTCGCCTGGGCCGTAGCCGATGATTCCGGCGTCGGTTTCGATCCTGGTGATGGCCCGGGAGTTTCCCCGCTTCTCATTCAATTTCATCACCTTGATGGCAGTGATTTTTATCTGGCCTGTGGCGGCGGCTGCGAGATTCTGGTAGTCGGCGAGCCAGGCGCCGACCGGCGCCATCAGCGCGAGTTTCACAAAATCACGTCTCGAAACAACCATGATCGATTGCTCCTTTTCAAAAATTACATCGTGAATGCATTTGCAAAGTTCGAAACCGTTTTTGCCGGATGATTTCTGCAGCGCGGCGTCTCGCCCGCGAGGTTTCCATTTCTCGCGGCTCAAACCCCTGCGAGCGAGACGCCCGTGCTGCAAAATCCTCTGTCGTTGGTCATCAGTCGATCCCGTGGTATTTGAAATTCCGAAATATGACGTCGCCGGTGCCGGAAGCGTACAGCGCAAGCCGACGCCCGTCGTTGACGTAGGTTGCATAGTCAAACTGAGTCCAGGTTTTTCCGTCTGTGCTGTAATACCCGGTGATGTCGTAGTGCATGTTCCTCAGTTTCACGAACAGATGCGTTTGGTTGGACGGAACAAAATCGCTGTGGTCGCCGTTGCGAAATACTTCACCTTTGTGCAGGCCGACGCTGGCCCAGGCTCCCAAGCTCCCTCCTCTGTCGCCTCCAGGATTACCGCCGGAAGAGAGCAGCAGGCCCGCTTCCGCTGTCTCCGGGATCGTGATTTCAACTTCCGCCTCATAAGCGTGATTGACCGGCACGATTGCCAGAGTCGTTGCATCGGCTGGCGCAACCATCGAATTCCCGTGCACCGCTCCCGATGCCTTCATCAGAAGTTGCCCGTCACCGATCTTGAAAACGTCTGCCGGTTTTGTCGAAGGCGGGTATGTCCATTGAATTCCCAGCGTGCTGCTTGAAAAATTGTCGGAGAGCGGCATGCCATGCCCGATATTTTCTCCCGCAGGCTTAGGCAGAATGTCCGTCGCGGAGACTCCGGCCGGAACGCGTGGCCAGCCGTCATCGGTCCACTCGATCGGCAGCAGGAGACTCTGCTTGCCGAACACGGTGTACCCGTTTTCAAACCCCGTGTACAGAAACCACCATTTGCCTGCCTCGTCCGGGACGATGGTTCCATGTCCCTGACGCCACCACTTGCTATCCGTGCTCGTATTGTGTACCAGCGGATTGTACGGCGAATTTTCCCACGGTCCTTCGACCGATCTGGAACGCGCTACGACTTCCATGTGCGCGGTCGTCGGCCCATCCGTGCCGCCTTCTGCCGACAAATAGTAGTAATAGCCGTCGCGAGATAAAAACTTGGGAGCCTCGAGGCACAGGCAGGAAGTGGCCCATTCTTTTGGATACTGCCAGCCGTCATAAACATGCTTAAGCTCTCCCACCGCGCTCAACCCGTCGGGAGCGAGGCGAATCATCATTCCCCGGTTGAAATATAGGTAGCGATTGCCCTGCTGATCCGCAACGTGGCCTGGATCGAATAGCCCGTAAACACCAATGTCGATTGGGTCGCTCCACGGACCTTCCGGGCGGTCTGCCCACATCACTATATTTTTCCACTGCTTGTCGCCTTGGGCTCTCTCGGGAACGAGGAGCGAACGGTGGTGCCCCACGTTTCCGCGCGAAGGGTCGGATTGCGTAGTATAAATATATTATTTTCCTTTGTAGTAAGTGATTTCCGAGGCCCACGCGCCGCCATCGAATTTGCGCAGCGTTCGTGTGACCGGCACCCAGTTGACCAGGTCGCGTGAATGCCAGATCAATTGATCCGGCCACCCGCCTCCGGCCATCATGTAATAGTCGCTTCCCACCTTGACTGCGGTATTGTCGCTCCCCGGGCCCAGAACCGGATTGCGAAAATAGCCGTTACCCAGGTCGGCATGCGGCAGACCCTCTCGCATGGCTTCTTCCGCGCGAGGGTTATCCCGTGCGCTATCTCCGAAGACTTTCAGCGAAACAGAGCAAGCGATGACGGCAAATGCTAGAAAAAGTAAAAGCGCTTTCACTTTCTGCGGTTTCATAGAAACTCCAGGTAAGTGGTAACTACAACGATAGTTGAACAGTGTCAAGACAAATTTTATTTCGGTGAACCGATCGTGTCCGAAGCGTTTCTGAAACTAAGGCAATCGTTCGCACTCATCGAGCATTTTGGTTTAGACACAACTTCAGACGAAATAGTACTCGTCGGAGAAACCGGAACGCCTTTGAGCAGCGGCCCAGCCTTGTTAGAGCTATAATTTATTTAAGGTCGCATCGACTGAAAAAGATGCCTTTATTCGCACAGATTACACAAGGATTATAAATGCAAGACTGGCTTCCGAGATCGGTATCAAGTTTAGGGGATTATAGCTGGCAGAAGTTTGCCTCCGATGGCGTGGCGGGAGTGACCGTCGGGCTGGTGGCTCTGCCGCTGGCGATGGCGTTTGCGATTGCCTCGGGCGTGACGCCGCAATCGGGACTGTATTGCGCCATCGTTGCCGGATTTCTGATTTCCGCGTTAGGAGGATCGAATACGCAAATCGGCGGGCCCACCGGGGCTTTCGTCGTGGTGGTTTACGGGATCGTGACGAAGTACGGCCTAGACGGCCTGTTCATGTGCACGCTGATGGCCGGCGTGATGCTGGTGATTCTGGGCGCGACTGGATTGGGCTCGGCGGTGAAGTTTATTCCGCGCCCTGTCGTCGTGGGGTTTACCAACGGTATTGCCGTTATTATCGCCAGCACGCAGATCAAGGATTTCTTCGGGCTGAAGGTCGACAAGGTTCCAGGCGAATTCCTGGGGCGAATGGAAGTTCTGGCCAGGAACTTCCGAACGCTTTCGCCATTGGAGACGGGGCTCGGCGTTCTTGCGCTGGCACTGATTCTGGTGTTCATGCGATTTGTGAAGCGCGTGCCGGGGTACATCGTCGCTCTGTTTGTGGGCACTGCGCTGGTGATGATCTTTAAGTTGCCAGTCGAGACGATTGGAACGCGGTTTGGGGGGATTCCCTCCGGATTTCCGGGCATGAAAATTCCGCAGTTCCGTTTCGATTTATTGCGGCCGTTGATTTCGCCGGCCATTACTGTGGCCATGCTTGGCGCGATTGAATCGCTGATGTCGGCGGTCGTTTCCGATCGCATGAGTGGCACCAAGCACAATCCCAACGTCGAACTGGTCGGGCAAGGCATTGCCAACATTTTTTCGCCTTTGTTTGGCGGGCTACCGGCGACGGGAGCGATTGCGCGCACGGCCACCAATATCCGGTCCGGAGCGAAGACGCCGGTATCGGGAATGATTCATGCGGCGACGCTGCTGGCGATTGTTCTTTTCGCGGCGCCGCTGGCGAGATTTATTCCGCTGTCGGTGCTCGCGGCGATTTTGCTGGTGGTTTCCTACAACATGGGAGAATGGCGGGAAATACCGGAGCTACTGAAGCTTACTCCCCTCGAAATCGTCACCTGGCTGATTACGTTTTCGCTTACGGTGTTCGCGGATTTGACGGTGGCGGTCGAGGCCGGAATGATACTGGCGGCGCTGGTGTTCATCCGAAAAGTTACGGCGACCACGACCGTGTCCCGTGTCACCGAGGAATATCTCCGCGAGGGGCACGTGCATATTCTGCAGCACAAGGAAATTCCTCCTTATGTTGCGATCTTCCGAATCCATGGGCCATTTCTGTTTGGAGCCACGGACAAGATCGATGAAATTATCAATCGCCTGAAGGAACTGCCTCCGGTGGTTATTCTTCGCCTGCGAAATATGACGGCGATTGACGCGACCGGCCTGCAGGCTTTGGAGAATCTGGCGGACGTTATACACGGGTCGGGACGCGGCCTGATTTTCTGCGGGGCGCGTGAGCAACCTGCGCGGCTGATGCATCAAGCCGAATTTGAGCGGCACATCGGGGCGGGGAACATTTGCCCCAGCATCGCGGATGCGTTGGAACGCGCCAGGGTATTGAATGCGGAGATCGAGCGACAAGGTTTGCAGATCGCAACTGGGCAAGGCAGCCATAGCCTTCGTTAGCGCGCAGGGCAATTCGTTCTTCAGGCGTATTCACCGCAAGGCGAGGGAAAGACATCCGCGAGAACGGCTGTTCCAAATCTGTTCCTGAGTACAGTGGTCTATTCTGCCCATTAGTTTTAGCCTATCGTTAAGGTTCCCGCGCGATGCCACTGTACGGTTCGCGGCAAGCCGTTCCGGCTTATGCACTCCGTACCCGGCGGGCCCCATGTGAAGCCATTCCCCCAGCGGAGGTTGATCATGAATCACGTTGAATCTTTCCAGGAATTCAGGACCGGCCTGGCATTCCTGCGCGGAGGCGATGCCCACAAGGCGCTGTCTCACCTGCGGATTGCTTTGGACCGTGACCCGGGCAACCCCTTTTATATATCCTATCTGGGCGTAGCGTTGGCAGCGGCGGAGCAAAAATGGGCCGAGGCGGAAAAACTCTGCCACTCCGCCATGAGGATGAACCGGCGGAATGCCCAGCTTTATCTGAATCTCGCGGAAGTTTATGTGGCCGCGGACCGTAAACAGGATGCGGCCGACATCCTGGCGCGAGGGTTGCATTACGCGCCACACGATCAACGCCTGAACATGGCGCTGGACCGTTTGGCAATTCGGCGGCCGGCGGTGCTGCGATTTCTGCCGCGGCAGCACGTAATCAATCGAAATCTTGGGCGGATTCGCCATCATGCCATGCAGGCTCTGGCGGCGATCTGATCTACTGGAGTGTTAATCTTAACTACATAGAGTAATCGTTATATTGCCTCCGGGAAAATCACGCGGTATCATCGATATCTAATGCGGCGTGTGTACGGATTTTTTTTCTACAGCCCGGAAAAGACCTGTCCCCGGTGTGGAAGCACGCATGTGCATCGCACCAAGCGCGGACGCATCCTTGAATTCTGGGTCTTGCTTTTCCTGCCGGTCCGGCCCTACCGTTGCGGAAAGTGCCGCCTTCGTTTTTACGGCCCCAAGAGATTTCCGGATTATGCGAATCTTGCGGATGGCGAGGCCGCGGCGGCAACCGTTGCAGACGGGAAGTCGAGTGCGCCCCCTTCGGAGTCTTCCGAACCATCCCGGAAGTAAGACCACTTTTCCTGCCAGCTTCCGTTTCTCCGCGCGAATCCATCTGTATAATGGCGCTTCGTGGATTACGACCTCAGCGAGCTTCCCCAACGCTTGTTTGGCCCGGACCCGTCTCGGCCCGGCTATCTGGCTGCCCGCTGGGTGTTTCTGCGCGGCCTCGGACTGATCTTTTTCTCCGCGTTCTATTCGCTGCTATTCCAGATACGAGGCCTTATCGGGCCGCATGGAATTCTTCCTGCACAGGACTATCTTGGTGAGGTGGCAAGTAACCTGGGAGGGTGGCGCTTCTGGTTTGCCCCGTCCGTGTTTTGGTGGTCGGCTAGCGATCGCGCGCTGCTGGCCGTTTGCATTGTTGGGATGCTCGCCTCGGTGGTGTTGGCGCTGAACCTCTGTCCGCGCGGCATGCTGGTGGTGTGCCTGATCGCTTTTGTTTCTTTTATCAGCGTCGCCCGAGAGTTCGCCAGTTATCAATCCGACGGCATGCTGCTCGAAGCGGGCTTTATCAGCCTGTTTTTTGCGCCGTCAGGATGGCGGCCGCGCTGGGGAGCCTCGGACCCGCCTTCACGCGCCAGCCGGTTCCTGCTGGTGTGGCTCCTATTCCGCATCTATTTTGAATCGGGCATCGCAAAAATCATCGGACACGACCCTGAATGGCGCAATTTCACGGCCATGGACCAGTATTATCAGAATGGCCCGCTACCAACATGGATTGCGTGGTATGCGCATCACCTGCCGCACTGGTTTCATGCGGCCACTGCGGGGCTGACGCTTGCCCTCGAATTCGTCCTGATTTTCGCTGTGTTTTTGCCGCGCCGGGCGCGCATCCTATTGTTTTTTATTATTACCCCGTGGCAGATCGGCATCATCCTGACCAGCAACTACGCGTTTTTGAACTATCTGGTCCTGCTCCTGGGTATTCTTATTCTCGATGACAAGTTTCTGGCGCGCGTGTTGCCGACAGGCACGCGCGATGCCGTGGGCAGCGAATCTGCAGAGATAACTGAGACCGAAGCAGGACGCACCTCCGGTTGGAAGGCTGGATTTCGTTTGTGGGCGCAGGGTTTCTTTCTAACCTGGATTTTCTACGCCACCTCGGTGTTGTTGCTTTCCATGCTTACGGGGGCGGAACCGTTGCCTACCGGGCCCGTGCGAGTGCTGCAACCGTTCCGCTTTGCCAATGATTTTGGACTGTTTGGGGTGATGACACGCGACCGGTTTGAAATCGAATTCGAGGGTTCGCGGGAGGGCAGGACCTGGATAGCCTATCCTTTCCGCAACAAGCCGCAGGATTTGAAAGCCCCGCCGCGAATTTATGCCCCCTACCAGCCTCGTTTTGACTGGAATCTCTGGTTCGCATCGCTCGGCGCCTGGCGGGAGAACCCATTCGTGCTCCAAACAGAGCGGCGACTTCTTGAAGGAGAGCCGGATGTCCTTGCCCTTTTTGCGGGCAATCCATTCCCCAGGCAACCGCCGCAGCAGGTCCGCGCGGTTATTTGGCAATACTGGTTTTCCGATTGGAAGGAGAAGCGCGAACAGGGTCTGTGGTGGACACGCGAGAAAATAGGACTCTATGCTCCAACATTGGAGCGCGGTCCCGAAGGCAAAATCCTCGTGCTGGAATTCCCCGGTGACCCTTCTTCACTATCTCCAGCCCCTTGAATTGTTTGCGTCCTACCCCCTCTAAATCCAGCAAGAACCATTGGAAAAGGCAGGTTTTGACCCCACCCAAATGGGCTAGGACTTTCGTTTCAACCTTCCAAAACCATCGATCCAATGTTTTCAGGACTACGGAGCCATAGCTCCCATCAGCCCCCGCGCGTAACCTGATCTCACGTTGCAGGGATGTTCGGAAGCGAAAGTCCGGCAGCGTACTGAGGTGATTGAAATGTTCTTCGCACTTGCCGTACTTCTGATTCAACCGCGGGTCAATGCACAGATGGCCTTCTCTACAGAGAAGATTGCCCTCATCCAGCCGGCTAGTCTTGATTCGGTGAGGTCCGCGGCAAATGAGATTACTCTGCCCACAGCGCCGAATCCGGCGGACGCAACGATTCCGCCCGAACTTCTCCCGAGCGCCCCGGAACCCGCAGCTCCGGTAAACGTCCCGGCGCCGATTGCATTCTTAAAGTCCACGA
>Ga0265339_10002682_pt1 | contig 12649 bp, 11 predicted proteins | sample 4CB219metaG_FD_202085 | JGI IMG/M metagenome (GOLD analysis project Ga0265339, IMG submission 202085) | Rhizosphere microbial communities from Carex aquatilis grown in University of Washington, Seatle, WA, United States - 4-CB2-19 metaG | ecosystem: Host-associated > Plants > Roots >...
TTCGGAAAACTGATGGAGGACAGCGGATCGGTCGCGGCGATTGCCCGCTTCATCACCGAACGCCTCGGTTCACAGCGGGCCGTGCTCGCAGTCGTGCTCGCCGGAGCGCTCGTGACCTATGGCGGCGTGAGCCTGTTCGTTGCCTTCTTCGTGCTCGCGCCGATGGCGCAGCAATTGTTCGGCTCCGCAGGCATCCCGCGGCGCCTGATGCCGGCCGCGATCGTGTTGGGCACCTCGACCTTCACCATGTCGGCGCTGCCCGGCACACCTTCCATTCAGAACGCAATCCCCATGCCCTTCTTCGGAACGACGCCATTCGCCGCTCCGGGCCTTGGCGTGCTGGCGTCGCTGATCATGCTCGGTTTCGGCCTGTGGTGGCTTGGTCGCGAGGAGGCGCTGGCGAGAAAGACCGGGGAGGGTTTTGGCGACGGCGAGCCGCTTTCCCCGGAGCGTCTCGCCGCCGACGAGACACTGCGAGAACGGGCCACGACTGCGCGCGAATTCGACCCGCCGGAGATCGTGCATGGAAGCGCGACGGAAGCGCAGGCGCCGATCGTGGCCTCGGCGCTGCCGCTTGTTGTCGTGATCGTCGTCAATCTCGCGATGTCGATCTTCATCCTGCCCGCGATCGACACCTCGTTTCTTGCCGAACCACGTTGGGGCGGGACGTCCCTTGCCGCCGTCAGAGGCGTCTGGTCGGTGGTGACGGCGCTTGCCTGCGCGATTGCCACGGTTCTCGCCGTCAGCCATCGGCGATTGCCGGACCTGCGCGCGACGATGGACGCCGGCGCCAACGCCTCGGTGCTTCCGGCGGTCAGCGTGGCGAGCCTGGTCGGATTTGGCGCCGTCGTGGCGGCGATGCCGGCTTTCGGCGCCGTGCGCGATGCCGTGCTGGGGATTGGCGGCGGGCCGCTCGTGTCGCTTGCGGTCGCCACCAACGTGCTGGCCGCGCTTACGGGCTCGGCATCGGGTGGACTGACCATTGCGCTCGACGCGCTTGGAGGCATCTATCTGCAACGCGCGGCGGAGATCGGCATGGACCCGGCGCTGCTGCATCGCGTCGCGGTGATCGGTTCGGGAACGCTCGACACCTTGCCGCACAACGGCGCGGTCGTCACCCTGCTCGCGGTCTGCGGATCGAACCACCGGGAAAGCTATCGCGATATCATCGTCGTCGGCATCGTCGGGCCCATCCTCGCCCTCATAGCCATCATCATTCTCGGTTCGATGTTTGGCTCGTTCTAGGGAGCGCTAGTGGTCCGATCCTAACATTCGCATCCCATCCGGGAGCCACGTTTGCGAACGTCAGGATCAAGGGACCACTGGCAAGTCATTGTTGCTAGTGTCCCTTTGGTTCTGACATTCGTAAAAGGGACTCGCTGCGATCTGATACGAATGTCAGAATCGGGACACTGGTTGTTTCAGAAAATGAGACAGGCCGTCGGAATCCCGGTGCCGCGCCGTTAAAGGGGGACCGGCACGTTTGATAGTCCCCGAACGCGCTCAGCAAGCGTGAGAGCACAGAACCGGCGTGGTGGTTCAGACATTCGCTTCATTCTATCGGCGAGTGCGTCAAGCGAATGTCCGAACCAGACTACACTGGAATCCTGAAATTCCTGCTGTCGACCGAATCCGAAGTTCGCCTGCGAGGTCACCGCAAAATTGAAGCGAACTTCGGATTCGGGACACTGGACAGCTATGCTGACGTGCTTGCCTGTGCGGCGGTCTGCTCCGTGGAAGCGGCAAGCCACGACCAAACGCGCATCCGATTTCTCGCGTCGCATCAGCATGAATTGTGCTTTTGAGGTGACATCCAACCGCATTCCACCGGACGGCCGAAATTCGACACAATCGCAGTTGGCCAGCCTGTTAGGCTCCTCGCACATTGTGAGGCTTGTCCATGACAATGCGTGACAATGAGAGCGCCGTCGCCACCATATCGGTGGCAGGTTGCAGATCGCGGTTTGGGTCGGGCGTGGCCGTCACTGCGATCGCGCTAGCGTTCACCGCGGCGCTGCCAGAGGTTGCGCTGGCGGACGAGGGCGGCGTCAGTTTCTGGATACCCGGATTCTTTGGCAGCCTCGCGGCCGTTCCGCAGCAGGCGCCGGGATGGTCGGTGGCCTCGATCTATTATCACACCTCGGTTTCCGCCGGTGGTGATGTCGCCCGCGCACGCGAGATCACGATCGGCCGGATTCCCGCCAATCTGAGCGCCGCCTTAAGTGCCAATGTCAATGCGAACGTCGATCTCGGCATATTGGCCGCGACCTACGTGTTTGCAACGCCCGTGCTGGGCGGCCAGGCTTCTGCCAGCCTGTTGGGCCTCTACGGGGCCAACTCGACCTCGCTGGCGGGATCGCTGACGGGATCGTTGACGACGCCCGGCGGCGCAATCCCGTTCTCGCGCTCCGACAACCTCAATAGCTCGATCACAGGATTTGGCGACTTGATCCCACAGTTCGCGCTGAAGTGGAACGCCGGTGTCAATAACTACATGACCTATGTCACGGCCGACGTTCCGGTCGGAATGTACGACTCGACGCGTCTTGCAAATCTGGGGCTCGGGCATTGGGCAATCGACGCCGGCGGCGGCTACACCTATTTCGACCAGCAGGCGGGCCATGAATTTTCGGCGGTACTCGGATTCACATACAACTTCATAAATCCGTCCACTCAATATCAGAATGGCGTCGACCTGCACCTCGACTGGGGCGCCTCGCAATTCCTGACCAAGCAGATTCAGGTCGGCCTCGTGGGTTATCTCTATCAGGAGATCGGCTGCGACAGCGGCGCCGGCGATCGCGTCGGCTGCTTTCAGTCGCGGGTGGCCGGTGTTGGGCCGCAGTTCGGCTATATTTTTCCGGTCGGAGACAAACTGCAGGGCTATCTCAACCTGAAAGGCTACGGCGAATTCGCCGCGGAAAATCGGCCATCGGGCTGGAACGTCTGGCTGACGTTCTCGCTCTCGCCCGCTGCGCCGACCCCACCCACATCCTCAAGGCCGATATTCACGAAATAGAAGCTTCAGCCTCGAAAGTTTCGCCGGCATCGCATGACGCAGACCGCAGGCAGGCGAAGATGGTGGACCGCTCTGGCGGGCGTGCTCGTCGCCTACCTGGTGCTGGCCTATCTGATGCTGCCCGCGTTGTGGCGTCATCACGAACACGAGCCGGGCCTCGCGTCCCTGCCCATGGTCACTCGCACGGCAAGCGGCATCCCGGGCGATGCGCTCAATGTCGGACTTGTCGGCAGCAGGGAAGATGTCCTCCACGCCATGCATACGGCCGGCTGGTTTCCGGCCGACCCGATCACCTTGCGCACAAGCATCGAGATCGTCGGCAGCGTAATGCTTGACCGGCCGTACCACGATGCGCCGGTCAGTCCGCTCTATTATGAAGGCAGGAAGGAGCAGCTCGCGTTCGAGAAGCCCGATGGCAAGAGCGCGGATCGGCGACACCACGTCCGCTTTTGGCAGGTGCTCGACAACGGGACGGACGGCCGCCCGGTATGGCTTGGCTCCGCAACCTTCGACCGTGGGGTCGGCTTGAGCCACGATACGGGACAGGTGACCCATCACATCGCGCCCGACATCGATGCGGAGCGTGACCTGCTGATGGGCGATCTGCGCGAAGCAGGCATGGGTCAAAATTTCTTCCAGATCTCCGGAACGGGTCCGACGTTATTCGGTCGAAATGGCGAAGGCGATCCCTACTACACGGACGGCGAGATCGACGTCGCAACCCTCGTGGTCAACGGCATCAGACAAACGGCGCCGCCGGCGACGCTGCCGCCGCCGCCGCTGATCGCGCTGAAGGATCAAATCTGGCATGGCGTCAGCAGCGCCGTCCGCCAGGTGTCCTCCCGGCCCTAGTGGTCCGATCCTCGCATTCGCATCCCATCCGGGAGCCACGTTTGCGAATGTCAGGATCAAAGGACCACCAGCCAGTCATTGTTGCTAGTGTCCCTTTGGTTCTGACATTCGTAAAAGGGACTCGCTGCGATATGATACGAATGTCAGAACCGGGACACCAGCGCATGGGCGGACCCGCCGGCCACGTGAGGATCAGGAGCGCGATGACGATTAAGAAAAGTCGTCACGCTCCAGGAAGGGCGTCGCGCGAAACGAACCGGCCTCGGTGGCGCGGGTGCGCGGACGCCAATCCTTCACGGCATCCGGAGATCTTCGAATTATTGCGGCGCTTTAACCGGACCGACGCACGCACACGCCGCCTCTTCCGCTGAGGGACGCCTGGCACTGGGCGTGGGTGCGATACATACAGTGGGTGTGGCCTCTGATCCTGGAGCACCACTGCATGTCGCGGGCCTGTCCCGGTGAAGCCAAAGCCATCATTCCCGCCGTCATCGCGATTGAAGTTATTACGAAAATCAATTTGCGCATGGGACATTCCCCTTGATCGGGTCGGACATGGTGGGCCTTTGTTTAAGCGCCGACTGCGACTTAAACGCTACGAAAGCGCGGTTTAAACGCTGAGCGCGCTATTTGGTTCCGGCACGCGTCGATCGCTCTTAGGTCAGGGACGTTGTCGTTGAATCCTGTGAGTTGCGTGAGCCTGGTCACACAATCGCATGCGCTTTAACACGACGTCGCGCGACATCGCGCGTCGCGAACGCGACAGCGTCCGGCATCTCGAAAGTGCAAATTGTAATGCGTGGCGCCACAAGTTCGTCGCATCGGCGCGCGATCAAATGCGGCGGCCGGCAATTCAGTGACCGTGCGTATAGAAAACGAAACGGAGGAAGTGCCATGAAGAGACAGTCGAGTTTTCTCGTTTTACCTGTTGCTTTTGCCGCTGTAGCGACGCTTGCCACGTCGTCGGCGTTTGCTCAATCGGTGGATACCGCGCGCATCGAGGCCGGAGGCCAGAATGACTGGCTGACCTACCACGGCTCCTACAAATCCTATCACTACAGTCCGCTCGCCCAGATCAACACCGGCAATGTCGGCAATCTGAGCGTCGCCTGGATTCATATTCCCGGACGGTCCACCCGCGGCTTGCAGTCAATGCCGCTCGTGGCCGACGGCGTACTCTATTACACGGGATCCTACAGCCGGGTCTTCGCGCTCAATGGCGCCACCGGCGAGGTGATCTGGTCCTACTTCCCGGAACTGGACGAAGCGTTGATCGCCCGACAGACCCACTCGCCTTACAACCGCGGCGTCGCGCTCGGCGAAGGCAAGGTTTTCGTCGGCACGATGGACGGCCGGCTCATCGCATTGGACATGAAGACCGGGAAGGTCGCCTGGGATACCAAGCTGATCGATTCCGAAAAGCTGACGGTCGGGTTCACCGGCGCGCCGCTTTACGCCAAGGGCACCGTCGTGATCGGCGCGCAGGGCGGCGAATGGCCGGGGCGCGGCCCGATCTTCGGCGTCGATGCCGCGACAGGCAAGAAGAAATGGGAGTTCCTGACAGTCGCCGGCACCGACGAAGCGATGAAGACGTGGGGAAACGATTCCTGGCGCACCGGCGGAGGTGGCGGCTGGATGCCGGGCACCTACGACTCCGACACCAACACCATCTGGTGGGGCACCGCCAATCCGGCGCCGCTCTACGATTGGTCGGGCGCCGATTACAAGACCCAGGGAGCCCGCCCCGGGGATAATCTCTATACCAGTTCGGTCGTCGGTCTTGATGTCGACACCGGCAAGTTGAAATTCTACCATCAGGAACTGCCGCACGACACCTGGGACTTCGACAGCGCGGTCGGCGAGTTTGTCATGCTCGATCGCGACGGCCAGAAGCTCGTCGTGCACCCCAACAAGAGCGGGTACATCTTCGTCTACGACCGCAACGCCGGACTAAAGAACGTCTGGCGGATCACCCAGAACAGCAACTTCGTCAAGAACATCGATCCCAAGACCGGCGAGCTGATCGGCCGCCGCGACTTCACGGTGGGGAAGGCCTCCGAGCCGCTGTGCCCGCATATATCCGGCGGCGTCAGCTGGAATTCCGGCTCGTACGATCCCAAGACGGGCCTGTACTACAAGCTCGGGCAGGAGTGGTGCATGAACCTCGACGTCGTGAAAACGACGCCGGTGACCGCCCCGCAGGCGCAGCTCAATATCGGCGCCGACTTCAAGATCGCGCCTCCTCCGGGCGGCGAGATCTACGGACATCTTGACGCGCGCGATCCGGTGACCGGAGCCAAGAAGTGGGAGGTTCGCTTCCCTGAGCCGCCGCTCGCGAGCGTGCTGTCGACCGGGGGCGGTCTGGTGTTCGTGCCCGACTCGCGCGGCACCGTGCACGCCTACGATGCCGATTCGGGAACCGAGCTGTGGAATCACGCCGACGGCACCGGTCATCAGGGCGGCATCATCAGCTACGCCGTCAACGGCAAGCAATACATCGCCCTGACCGCCGGCTTCGGCGGCATGGCATCGGACGACTATGCGCCCACCTTCGGCGGCGTCTACAAGAGCATGCCGCGCGATGACGGCGCGCTCATCGTCTACAGCCTGAAATAGGCTCTTCGAACCACCTGCCGGGGAGCAGGCCGCAAGCCGCGCTCCCCGACGGATGCGAAGGCGCTGATGCGCCTCGACGACTTTCAAAATCAGACTTGCAAAACCAGACTCGCAAAAATCAGATTCGCAAAGCCAGATTTGGACGTCATGAAATCAGCCTTGAACGTAGTCGCGTTGCTGGCGGCGTCGTTGACAGGCGCGGTCCCGGCCAGAGCGCAGTCCGCGGCGTCTCCGCCGAACGACGCACCGTTCGATGTCGGACAGTTGTTCGCCTCGACGTGCGGCTTCTGTCATTCCGATGGCGGGCGGGTTGCGGGCAAAGGGCCGCAGCTCATGGATACGAAGCGCAGCGACGACTTCATCCGCAACCGCATCAAGACCGGCAAGCAGGGCGCGATGCCGGCGTTCGGCTCGGCTTTCACCGACGCCCAAATCGACGAGATCATCAAGTACATCCGGTCATTGAAGCCGCGCTAGTGACGGCGCGGCGAAGAGTCCCGGTCCATACGCACCAGGAACATGGCATGAAAGCAATTCTCCCGCTCATCGTCGCCGCCGTCTTCGGCATGATCGATCCGGCGCAGGCACGGTCTCTCGACACGATCCGCTCGTTCGGCGCGATCGGGCTGTGTGCGCATCCCAACTCGCTGCCGTTCGCCAGCAAGGCCGGCGACCCTCCCGGGTTCCAGGTCGAACTGGGGCAGGCCCTGGCGCGCGAGCTCGGCGTCGCGTTGAAGCTCGACTGGATCATCACGCAGTACCAGATGCGCAGCGCCGACTGCGACATCGTGCTGGATGTCATCGCCGACCGCGAGGCGCAGGGCGAGACCCACCTCGCCATCTCAAAGCCCTATTATCGCACGGGTGTCGGACTCGCCGTCCTTCCTTCCAGCAAGCTCGCGTCGTTCAAAGGTCTCGACGAGCACACCAAGGTCGGGGTCCAGGTCGGATCGGTCGCGGCGATGGTCATCGGTCAGCGTCACGTGCCGACATCGACCTTCGGTTTCGAGGTCGACAGCCTCGACGCGCTCGTCGACCATCAGATTGACGCCGCGGCGGTCACGCCGACCGCCGCCGGCTATTTCAATCTGACGCATCCGGACAAGCCGATCCGGATCGTGGAACCCGATGAGAGCGAAGCCAGCCTCAACTGGAATGTTGCGGTCGGCATGATCCGCCCGGACGAGGGACTGCGTGATGCCATCAATGCGGCGCTCGAGCGGCTGCGCGCCGACGGCACGGTCGACCGAATCTACCGGCGCTATGGTGTCGTATTGCAATTGCCGAAGTAACCGGGCGCAAGACGGAAGCTGGTGGTCCGATCCTAACATTCGCATCCTATCCGGGAGCCACGTTCGCGAATGTCAGGATCAAAGGACCACCAGCAAGTCATTGCTGCTGGTGTCCCTTTGGTTCTGACATTCGTAAAATGGACTCGCTGCGATATGTACGAATGTCAGAACCGGGACACTAGCGCGCGATAGCTCTGGATCAAATCGCCGTCGCGTTTGGCCGCTCCCCCGCCACTCCAGCTTGACTTACACATAACCTGGCGGTTATATGTTGATTAATAACCATGAGGTTATTGATGCCATGTCGAACACCCACGATGTGCTCTTCAGGACGCTCGCCGATCCGACCCGGCGGGCTATCTTCGAGAGATTGTGCCGCGAAGGAGAGCAGACGGTCAGGGCCCTGACGGCTCGATCCGGGGTCTCGCAGCCGGCCGTGTCAAAGCATCTTGGGATTCTGAAGCAGGCCAGGCTGGTGCGCGACCGCCATGAAGGCCGCCAGACGCACTATAGCGCGCAGCTCGGCGCCCTGGCCCCGCTGATCGACTGGACAAGCAGGATGACCGGCTTCTGGCAAAGCCGGTTCGACCAACTCGAAGATCTTCTCAGAAGGATGGACCAATGAGCAAACCCGCAACCGAAACGCTCTCCGTGGTCGTCGAACGGGAGCTACCTTTTCCTCCGGAAAAGATCTGGCGCGCGCTCACCCAGCCGCAGCTGATCGAGGAGTGGCTCATGAAGAACGACTTCAAGCCTGTCGTGGATCACTGTTTCAAGCTTTCCGCGGACTGGGGCGCCGTCGACTGCCAGGTCCGGACGGTCGAGCCGAACAAAACGCTGTCTTACACGTGGGCGGCCTACGGTCTGGAGAGTGTCGTCACCTGGACTCTCACCGCAACGAGCACGGGGACTCGCCTGCGCATGGAGCAGTCGGGCTTCAGGCCGGATCAGCAGCAGGCCTACCAGGGCGCCCAGTACGGCTGGCAGCGATTCTTTGCAAACCTGGAGCAGATGCTGGCACGGATCGACTGAAGTCTGCCGGCACAATTCAAAGCCGGCTCGCAAGGTGCGATGAACGGAAGCGAGTTGCATCGAACGCCGCGGACGCTCGCTCAACGATCCGGCAAGCTCACTTTCCCTGCCGGGTCTGTGCTTCAAGATGCCGGCTGTAGCGGGACATCGCAAAGCAGAACGCGAAATAGATCGCCGCCACGAAAATGTAGACCTCGATGCTGAACTGTTGCCAGGGCGGATCGATGATGGCGGTCTTGGCCGTGGTCAGTAGGTCGAAGATGCCGATGATCAGGACCAGGCTCGTGTCCTTGAAGAAGGCGATGAACGTATTCACCAGGGGGGGAATGACGTGGCGGATGGCCTGCGGCAGGATGATCAGGCGCTGCTTGCGCCAGTATGACAGACCGAGCGCATCCGCAGCCTCGTGCTGCCCCTTTGGGACGGCCTGCAGGCCGCCGCGGATCACCTCGGCGAGATAGGCGCCTGCGAACAGCACGATCGCGATCTGGGCTCGCAGCAACTTGTCGATGTTGAAGTCGCCGGGCATGAAAAGCGGAAACATCACGCTTGCCATGAACAACAGGCTGATCAGCGGCACGCCGCGGATCGCCTCGACATAGACCACGCAGAGCGAGCGGATCGCGGGGAGTTTCGAGCGCCGGCCGAGCGCCACCACGATCCCCAGCGGGAATCCGAAAGCGAGCCCGAACGTCGCCAGGATCAACGTCACCGGCAGCCCGCCCCAGCGGTCCTGCGAGACAAAGGGCATGCCGAATACCCCTCCCCACATCAAGACGCCGATCAGCACCAGCGCGACCATCCAGGCATAGACCAGTTCGCGCCGCCACCAGTTGCGCCGGGTCGAGAGATAAAACAGCGCGATGAAAAGCAGGATCGCCAACGCGGGGCGCCACTGCTGGTCGTAAGGATAGGTGCCGAACAGGATGAAGCGGTACTTCTCGGGTATGACAGCCCAACAGGCGCCAAGTCCGCGCACCGCCTTGCAGGCGCTGCTGTCGTTGCCGGGAACCATCCAGACCGCATGACGGACGCCCCATTGCACCAGTCCGATCAGTCCCTTGACGATCACCGCCAGCAACAGAAGCGTGACGAGGCTCGACGACATCGAGGAGAACAGGTTGGCGCGCAGCCAGCGCACCGCGCGGTTCCTCGCCCAGGCTGCCTGCGCATGGCCGGAAGAGTGCGGGCTTCGCGGGGCTTCGGCGGCCGAGGTCATGGTCAGCGCTCCACGAGCGCGATACGCGCATTGTACCAGTTCATGAACGTGCTGATGGAAAGGCTGATCGTAAGGAACACCGCCATGATCAGCGCAATCGCTTCGATGGCCTGGCCGGTCTGGTTGAGCGTGGTATTGGCGATCGACACGATGTCCTGGTAGCCGATCGCAACCGCAAGCGAGGAGTTCTTGGTCAGGTTCAGATATTGGCTGGTCATCGGCGGAATGATGACGCGCAACGCCTGCGGCAGGATGATGTGCCGGAGCACGAAGCTGCGGCGCAAGCCCAGCGCGACGGCGGCGTCCCATTGACCTTTCGGGATCGCCTGAATGCCGCTGCGCACGATCTCGGCGATGAAGGCCGAGGTGTAGGTCACGAGCGCGATCAACAGCGCAAAATATTCCGGCGCCAGCGTCAGTCCGCCGACGAAGTTGAAGCCGCGGAGCTCGGGCCAGGTGACCGTCCAGCGCACGCCGAGGCCAAGTGACACCAGCGCCGGCACCGCGATCATGAGGATGAGCGCGTACGGCCATGCGGGCCGCACCCTGCCGTCGCGCATCTGCCGCGCGATCAGGTTCCGGCGCAAGGCATAGAATATCACAAATCCCAGCGCCGCCGTGCCGAGCACCCAAAGCTGCGGCGAACCAATCAGGATCGATGGTAGGACGAGGCCGCGATTCGAAAGAAAGATGCCCTCGATCGGCCTGAAGGCCCCTCGCGCGCTGGGAAGGCCCTGCATCAGCACGTACCAGAACAGAAGTTGCAGCAAGAGCGGAATGTCGCGCAACACCTCGACATAGACGGCGGCCAGCCGCGACAAGAGCCAGTTGGCCGAAAGCCGCGCAACCCCGATCATCGTCCCCAGCACCGTCGCCAGCACGATGCCGATCACGGCCACGCGCAAGGTGTTGGCGATGCCGACAACGAAGGCCCACAGGTAAATATCCTTCGGACTGTAGGGCAGCCAGGTGTCGGCGATCGGCATGCCGGCCTCGCGCCACAGGAAAGCGAAGCCGGTCGAGATCCGGCGCTCCGACAGGTTGTGAAGGGCGTTCGACCAGAGCCAGGCGACGACGGCGACCGCGATCCCCACGACCAGGATTTGCCAGATGAGGCCGCTCAGATCCTGTCTGCGGAGCAAAATGCGCGAGCGCCGTCGCGGCGGCGAATTGGGCGTAGCTATCGTCACGGCAGGGGCATCCTCACCTATCGGGCAGCGATTCTGGCCATGCAGCCTGCGCAAGCGCACTTCATATGTTGCACCATCTGGCGGAATATGCAACATATGTTGCATGGCCGAGCCGTTAAAATCCTCGCCCCTGAGCGAGCTTTGCAGCGCGTTGCCGTCTCTCCCGATGCGGCTGCAGGAAGTGGGGCGGTTCGTGGCCGCCAACGACTATGACGCCACCACGCGTTCGATGCGCGACCTGGCGGCCGAGGCCGGCGCCGATCCCGCCGCCTTCACGCGGCTCGCCAAGGCTCTCGGCTATTCGGGATGGGAGGAACTGCGGGCGGCACTGACCGAGGCGCGGCGGCCTTCGCAATCCTCGCCTTTCTCCGGGCGCGCCAAAGGGCGGCGCCAGGGCCCCGACGCCGATGCCGTGCTGATCGCCGGCAAGCTCGAAGCCGAAGCGGCCGGGCTTCGGCGCATCTCGGTGGCCTCGGTGGCGCGTGCCGCCAAGGCCCTGCATGCGGCCAGACGCATCTGGATCGCGGGCTTTCGCAGCTGCCGCAGCGTCGCCGTACTGCTCAACTACGAATTGCGGCTGTTCCGTCCCGACGAGGTGCAGCTGGTTGGCGGCTCCGGCCCCGAGGATCTCGATCTCGGCGCTTTCCGGAGCAGCGAGGCGGTCGTGGTGATCGGGTTTGCGCCCTACTCCCGCCCCAGCGTTCTCTCCGCGCGTGCCGCGCACCGCTCGGGAGCGACGCTGATTGCGATTGCGGATTCGGCCGCGGCACCGATGGCCGAAGGCGCCGACCATTTGCTGCTCTACGAGGCGGCGGCTTCGCCGGGATTTTTTCCGAGCCTGACCGGCGCAATCGCCATTGCGCAGTCGCTTGCGGCCGTCACTTTCTCGCTGGGAAGGGTGAGTGCGAAGAAGCGCCTTCGGGAAACCGAGGCACGCCTTGCCGCCACCTCGCAATATGTCGGAGAGAAGGGTTGATCAGAAAGGTTGAATTATGAGCGCTCGCCCAAGTCGCGTGCTGCACCGCAGCCTGCGTGAAACACCGCCCAAGGCGATCGGGGGCGAGGGCGTCTGGCTGATTGCCGAAGGCGGCCGGCGGATTCTCGATGCCTCGGGCGGCGCCGCAGTGTCCTGCCTCGGCCATCAGCATCCGCGCGTGCTCGAAGCGTTGTCGCGGCAGGCTTCGAAGATCGCCTACGCCCACACCGCATTCTTCTCGTCGGAGCCCGCCGAGGCCTTGGCCGATCATCTCGTCGGCGATCAGCCCGGCGGGCTAGCCTATGCCTATTTCGTCAGCGGCGGATCGGAAGCGATCGAAGCCAGCATCAAGCTGGCGCGGCAGTATTTCATCGAGCGCGGCGAGCCGCAGCGCGCGCACTTCATCGCGCGCCGGCAGAGCTATCACGGCAATACGCTCGGCGCGCTCGCGGC
>Ga0265339_10002687_pt1 | contig 12645 bp, 8 predicted proteins | sample 4CB219metaG_FD_202085 | JGI IMG/M metagenome (GOLD analysis project Ga0265339, IMG submission 202085) | Rhizosphere microbial communities from Carex aquatilis grown in University of Washington, Seatle, WA, United States - 4-CB2-19 metaG | ecosystem: Host-associated > Plants > Roots > Rhizosphere...
GGCGTTTCCCCCCACCGCGTTGCGTGCGTGGTGCGAGGACCTCGGTCAGCCGACCTTCGTCGGCTCCAGCGGACGCATATTTCCGACCGCGATGAAGACATCGCCGCTGCTGCGGGCCTGGCTCGTCCGCCTGCGCGCTGCCGGCATCGTGTTCAAGCCGCGGCATCATTGGCAAGGATGGGATGACGATGGCGGCCTGCTGTTTGCTGCGCCCGACGGCCCACTCCGCATCAAACCCGATGCCATTGTGCTCGCATTGGGCGGCGCCAGCTGGCCGCGCCTCGGCTCCGACGGCGGCTGGGTCGAACCGCTCGCGCGTAAAGGCGTCGCGATCGCGCCGCTACGACCGGCCAATTGCGGCTTCGTCGTCGCCTGGTCCGATGTTTTCCGCGACCGCTTCGAAGGGCAGCCGCTGAAGCGCATCACGCTCTCGTTCGAGGATCAAAGGGTCCGCGGCGAAGCCACCATCACTCGAGCCGGGATCGAGGGCGGCGGCGTCTACGCCTTGTCCGGGCCGTTGCGCGACGCGATTGCTGCGACCGGCGAAGCGATCCTCACCATCGATCTGCGCCCCGACCTCACGGTCGCGGCCCTCGAACAGCGTCTCGTCGTCCCACGCCTGAAACAATCGCTGTCGACCTTCCTGCGCAAGAGCGCGAAGCTGTCGCCGGTCGCGATTGGCCTCTTGCATGAGGCGACCGCCACGCCGCAGTCGGCGCTGACGCCGGCAGAACTTGCCAGCCTCATCAAGGCGCTGCCGATCCGCCTGACGGCGACGGCGCCGATCGCCGGCGCGATCTCGAGTGCGGGCGGCGTCGCATTCGCCGACATCGACGCGCACTTCATGCTGCGACATAAGCCCGGCGTGTTCGTCGCCGGTGAAATGCTCGACTGGGAAGCCCCGACCGGCGGCTACCTGCTGCAGGCCGCATTCGCGACCGGTGTGGCGGCCGGACATGGCGCGCTGGCATGGCTCGCTCAAGCCGACAAAAAATGACTCACCCGCCGTCGATTTCCTCGCGCAGAATTTCGAGCGTCAGCCATTTCTCTTCTGCCGCCGCGAGGTCCGCCTGCGCGGCGGTGAGCGCCGCCGACGCCTCGTCGAACGCCTTGCGGTTGCGCACGTAGAGATTGGGATCGGCCAACTGCTCCTGGCTGGCGCGGATCTTGGCCTGCAAGCCCGCGATCACTTTCGGCAACGTATCCAGCGCATGCTTGTCGTTGAAACTCAGCCGGCGCTTGCTGGCTTTCGGCTCGCGCCGCGGCGCCTTTGCCCCTTTTGTTGCCGCCGGAGTGTTCGATCCGCGCACGAGATCGGCGCCGCGTTGCGTCAGCATGTCGGAATAGCCGCCGGCATATTCAACCCAGCGTCCCTCACCCTCCGGGACGATCACCGCGTTCACCACCCGATCGAGAAAATCGCGGTCATGGCTGATCAGCAGCAGCGTGCCGGCGTAATTGCTCAGCATTTCTTCCAGCACGTCGAGGGTTTCCAGATCGAGATCGTTGGTCGGCTCATCGAGCACCAGCAGGTTCGACGGCGTGCTCAAGGCCAGCGCCAGCATGAGACGGCCGCGTTCGCCGCCCGAGAGCACCGACAACGGCGTGCGCGCCTGTTCCGGCGCGAACAGGAAGTCCTTCATGTAGCCGACCACGTGCTTCGGCTGCCCGCCCACCATGACGGTGTCGCCGCGGCCCCGCGTCAGCGTCTCGGCGACCGTCGCCGTCGGATCGAGCTGCGCCCGGCCCTGGTCGAGCGTCGTCACCGAAAGGTTAGCCCCGAGCCGCACCCGACCGGCGTCCGGCTGGATCGCGCCGGTCAGCAGGTGAATAAGCGTGGTCTTGCCGGCGCCGTTCGGGCCGACGATGCCGATGCGATCGCCGCGCTGAATGCGGGTGGAAAAATCGTTGATGATCGGACGCTCGCCGAACGACTTGGAGATCTTCACCGCCTCGATCACCAGCGTGCCGGACTTGTCGGCCTCGCTTGCCGTCAGCGTGGCGCTGCCGGCGGCCGCGCGATAGTCCCGGCGCGCTTGCCGCATCGCCTGCAAGTCGCCGAGCCGGCGCACATTGCGCTTGCGCCGCCCCGACACGCCGTAGCGAAGCCAATGCTCTTCATCGACGATCTTGCGGCCGAGCTTGTGCTGCTCGCGTTCTTCTTCCGCCAGCACCTCATCGCGCCAGGCCTCGAACGCGGAAAATCCGCGCTCGATCCGGCGGGTCTGCCCGCGATCCAGCCATACTGTGCTGCGCGACAGGTTGGCGAGAAAACGCCGGTCGTGGCTGATGGTCACGAGCGCCGACGGGCGGGAGCCGAGATCCTGTTCCAGCCATTCGATCGTCGGCAGGTCGAGATGATTGGTGGGCTCGTCCATCAGCAGAATGTCCGGCGCCGGCGCGAGCACCCGCGCAATCGCCGCCCGGCGCGCCTCGCCCCCGGATAAGCGTTCGGGATCTTCGTTGCCGTCGAGGCCGAGTTGCTCCAGCAAATAGCGCGCCTTGTAGACGTCGTCGCCGGGACCGAGACCCGCCTCCACATAGGCGAGCGTGGTCGCCGCATCGGCAAAGTCGGGCTCCTGCGGCAGATAGCGGATGGTGGCGCCCGGTTGGACAAAGCGGGTGCCGCGGTCCGGCTCGATCAGCCCGGCCGCGATCTTCAGCAGGGTCGATTTGCCTGAACCATTGCGGCCGACCAAGCAGACCCGCTCGCCGGTCGACACCGACAGCTCAGCGCCGTTCAACAGCGGCGTGCCGCCGAACGTCAGCACGATGTCCTTCAATTGGACCAGCGGGGGAGCCATATCAGTGCTGCCTGGAGAGTTGGATCGGAGGTTCCTATCAGGGTTGCGGCGAATGCGTTAGGGCGACTTCGGCCGGCACCCCGATGTTTTAGGACATTGCGTCATGGGCCGCGCGGCTACGTCATCGGCGTCGACACGCCCGCCCCCCACCCCGGCACGCACACGCGGCGCCCCGATGCCGTTTCCTCCACCCGCACGTCGGTGCGGTAGATCGCCGACAGCATTTCGGCCGTCACCACCTCCTCCGGCGTACCAAGCGCGCGCAGCCCGCCGTCGGCAATGATCGCCACGCGCGTTGCGACCAGCAGCGCGTGATCGGGATCGTGGGTCGACAGCACGATGCCATAGCCTGCCGCCGCCAGCGTGCGGATCTGCGCAAGAACCATGGCCTGGTTGCCGAAATCAAGGCTCGCCGTCGGTTCGTCCAGCACCAGAATCGGCGCCTCCTGGGCGAGCGCTCGGGCGATCAGCGTCAGCTGCCGCTGGCCGCCCGAGATCCGCGTATAGTCAAGTGACGTCAATTCACCGATGCCGAGGTGGTCGAGTTTCTCCTGCGCGATCCGTTCGTCGCCGGCGCCGGGGCTCGCAAACGCGCTGAGCTTGGCGATGCGACCCATCAAAACGACGTCGTGCACGCTGTAGGAAAACTCGGTCACGTGCGCTTGCGGCACATAGGCCATGCGCTGGGCGATCTCCGCCGGGCGCAGACTGTCGAGACGATCCTCGCCAAGGATCACCGCGCCTCCGAGCGGGGGCAGCAAACCCAGCAGGGTGCGAAACAGCGTGGTCTTGCCCGCTCCGTTCGGTCCGAGCAGGCACAGCACCTCGCCGGGTCCGAGCGCCAGCGAGATGTCGCGCCCGACGACATGGCCCGGGTAGCCGATCGAGAGGTCTTGCGCCTGCAACCGCATGGGTCCCTAGTCCCACGTTTTTCGGCTACGCGCGAGCAGCCACAGGAAGAACGGTGCGCCAAGCACGGCGGTGAGGATGCCGAGCGGCGTCTCGGTCCGACCGATGCTGCGGCCGAGCGCATCGACCAGCAACATGAAGGACGCGCCGAGCAACATCGCCGCCGGCAGCAGCCGGGCGAAGTTCGGACCGACCAGCATGCGCGCGATGTGCGGGATCATCAGGCCGACCCACCCGATCACGCCGGACACCGCGACGACGCTGGCGGTCATCAGCGTTGCGGCCGCGATCACCAACGGCCGCAGGCGCGACACATCGACCCCAAGCGCGCGCGCCTCATCGTCGCCGAGCGAGAGCACGCCGATGCGCCACCGCAGCAGCACCATGGGAACCACACCAATCAACACCAGCGGCGCGACCACGACGAGATCGTTGAGCTTGATTCCGGCGAGGCTGCCCAGCAGCCAGAACGTGATCGCCGGAAGCTGGTCGTAGGGATCGGCCAGGATCTTCACCAGCGCGATGCAGGCGCCGGCGAGCGCGCCGACGACGACGCCCGACAGCACGAGCACCAGGGTGCGGTCGTGACCGCGCAGCGCTGCGGCGATCAGATAGACCAGCGCGACGGTGGCGAGGCCGACCACGAAGGCCAGCGCCTGGATTCCCATCACCGGCAGCGACAGCAGAATTCCGAGCACGGCGCCGAGCCCCGCGCCGGCGGCAACGCCGAGAATGTCGGGGGAGACCAGCGGATTGCGAAACAAGGTCTGATAGGCGGTGCCGGCCCCGGAGAGTGCCGCGCCGACCAGCGCCGCCGCCACCACGCGCGGCAAACGAACCCGCGTAAACACGATTTCGCCCGGTGTCGGTTGACCGCCGGCAGTCCCGATCCATCCGCTGACCGCATGCCAGACGTCGCCGAAATGAAGCGGAAACGGACCGATCGCCAGCGCCAGCGCGAGTGTCGCCGCGAGCGCGATCAGCAGGACCGGAAAAGCCGCACGGCGCATGGCGATCATCGCCACGGGTCACCGGAGCCGGCGAGGACACCATCGCGGGCCTCGTCAGGCGCGCGGCCGGCGGCATCCGCAACCTCCCGCGCCGCGACCGGCGCCGACAACAGCGGCGTGGACAAGCACGCAGCAATTGCTAATAGGAGAAGATGCCACATGATCCGAGTTCCCTGCTCCAGCCATCCGTGCATCCGACACCGCTTGCCGCGCCGCACCATAGCGCGGGCGCGGGATCGAACCCAGGACAGGGGCGATCAAGTTCGCTAAAAGCCCAAGACATGGAACCCATTACCACAACGGCGGCGCTGGCTGAGGCCTGCGCGCGCCTGTCCCGGCACCCCTTCGTCACCGTCGATACCGAGTTCCTGCGCGAGAGCACCTATTATCCCTTGTTGTGCATTGCGCAAATGGCGAGCCCCGAGGAGGCGGTGGTGGTCGACGCGCTCGCCAAGGGCATCGATCTCGCGCCGTTCTACGAGCTGATGGCCAATGAGCGGGTGCTGAAGGTCTTTCATGCCGCCCGCCAGGACATCGAAATCGTTTGGCACCAGGCCAAGCGGATTCCGCATCCGATCTTCGATACCCAGGTTGCGGCCATGGTGCTCGGCTACGGTGATTCGATCTCCTATGACCAGCTGGTGCAGCGCATCACCGGCGACGCACTGGATAAATCGCACCGCTTCACCGACTGGTCGCGCCGGCCGCTGAGTTCGGCGCAGCTCGCCTATGCGGTGTCCGACGTCACTCATTTGCGCGATGTCTACCTTGCGCTCGCCGCCGATCTCGAGCGCCGCGGACGCAGCGATTGGGTGGGCGAGGAAATGACCATCCTGACCTCACCGGACACCTATCGCGCCGACCCGGAAACCGCATGGGAGCGTTTGAAGACGCGCGCGCGCAAACCCAAGGAACTCGCCGTGCTGGTCGAAGTCGCGGCCTGGCGCGAACGCGAAGCGCAGTCGCGGGATGTGCCGCGCGGGCGCGTGCTCAAGGACGACGTGCTTGGCGACATCGCCACCCACGCCCCCACCACCGCGGAACGGCTGGCCGGCCTGCGTTCGCTGCCGAAAGGCTTCGAGCGCTCCAAGTGGGGACAGGACATCCTGGACGCGGTGCAGCGCGGCCTCGCACGCGATCCCAAGACGCTGCCGCGGCTTGATCGGCCGCGGATGGCCGGCAACACCAACGCCACCATCGAACTGCTCAAGGTGCTGCTGCGACTGACCTCGGAACACCATGGCGTCGCCGCCAAAGTGATCGCGACCGTCGACGACCTCGAGCGCATCGCCTCCGACGACTCAGCCGATGTCGCCGCCCTGAAAGGCTGGCGACGCGAAATGTTCGGCGAGCAAGCCCTCGCGCTCAAGCACGGCCGCACCGCGCTGGCGATCGAAAAAGGCCGGGTGGTCGCCGTCACGCGCGATTAGCGCATCCATCCGGACCAGAATTATTGCCGCCGACTGCTTCACCTCTCCCATTGGGAGAGGTCGACCGAGCGAAGCTCGGGCGGGTGAGGGATGACAGTCTCATTTGGGGCTAGGCCCCCTCACCCGGCGCGCAAGCGCGCCGACCTCTCCCCTCCAGGGAGAGGTTAGAAAGGGGCGCCCCCGCCTCGATCTCACCGGATCACTTGCTAAGCCCGCTCGTCGGCGATCATGACCGGCTCGCGTCCGATCAGCCGCGCCAGTTGCCGCAACCGGGCATAGACGCGCTCGCCGGCAAACGCCGCATAGCTGCGCTCAAATTTCAGTTTGAGCTTGCCCTGCTCGACCACCATCGGCGCATGCGGCAGCACCCCCGGCATCGCCGCGGAGACGAGATAGGCGACCCGCATCGCCGCGCCCAGCACGCGCGCGCGGTCGATCATCCGCGCGGAGGCCAGTTCGCGCACGTGCGGCGACAATTCGTCGTCGAGACCGACATGGCGGAAGAACACCGAGAGCGCCAGAAACGCCCGCCCGGGATGATCGACGCCGACAAAGGCGGCGTGCGCGATGATGTTCAGCGATTGCTCGCCGCGATAATCCGGGTGCGCGCGCCAACCGATATCCGCCAGCAGGCAGGCGGCGTGCCGCAAGCGCTTTTCTTCCGCAGTTTCATTGATGCCGGACGACGCCATGAAGCGATCGGTCCACGCCACCAATTCCTCGCAATGGCGCGGCGAGCGCGAGCGCAGCAGATTGAGCTCCTGGGCGGCCGCAATCAGTGCGTCCTGCTTCTTCTCCTCGTCGTCGAGCATCGCATAGATCAGCCCCTCGCGAACGCCGAGCGCCGATACCACGACGTGTTTCGGCCGCGCGATCCGCACCACATGTTCGAGCACCAGCGCCGCATAGCTGAGCAGCGGGCGCCGCGCGGCGGCGACCACCTCGATGCGCGACAGCGTGTCGGAATTGACGTGATGCACCAGCCGCGCGAATTCGAGCGCTTCCTTGGCGGAAATCTGATAGCCGTGCATCACGTGCAGCGGATAGCCGGTCTGCCACATGTGCAGCCGCATCAGCGCACGCCAGGTGCCCCCGACCGCATAAAAGGTGCGCCCGGCCCCGCCCTCGAGGACGGCGACGTCCGAGAGCTGCTCCTTGACGATCTTCTCCGCCTTCTTCAGCGACTTCGACGAGATGTCCTGCAGCGCCAGTCCGCCGAGCGGCAGGGTGACCCCCGGCTTGACGCGGAACCGGCGCACATTGGTCAGCTCGAGCGAGCCGCCGCCGAGATCGCCGACGATGCCGTCGGGCTCATGGATGCCCGAGACCACGCCGAGCGCGGAGAGCTCCGCTTCGCGCTTGCCGGACAAAACGTCGATGCGGACACGACACAGCCGTTCGGCATCTGCGATGAACGACGGACCGTTCTTGGCGTCACGGCATGCCGCGGTCGCGATCGCGAACAACTTTTCGACGCCCATGGCGTCGCACAGTGCGCGATAACGCCTGAGCGCCGCCAGCGCCTTTTCGACCGCGTCCTTGGCCAGCAATCCGGTCGACTGCACCTCGCGCCCGAGACCGGCAAGGACCTTTTCGTTGAAGATCGGCGTCGGACTGCGGGTGAGGCCCTCGTAGACCACGAGGCGCACCGAATTGGACCCGATATCGATGACGGCAACATGCGGCCCGTGGTCAAGACGCCCCTGGGCGGCGTCCTGCTTGCGAAAGCGAAAATCAAGCACGGTCGGACCGGCGCGTCAGGCTGCGCGGGGATGATTCCTTGAGCGATTTGCCGCGGCCGGACAGGCTGGGATTGGTCATGAAATACTTGTGCGCGTTGAAGGGTTCTTCCCCGGAGGCGGCCTTGATACGCGTGGAGGTGCCGTCCGGCAAGAGCTTCCAGCTTTGTTCGTTGTCCTTGAAATTAGCGATCATGATCTGATCGAGCACCTGCTCGTGCACCGTCGGATTGAGAATCGGGCACAGCGCCTCGACCCGGCGATCGAGATTGCGCGGCATCATGTCGGCGGAGGAGATATAGACCGCGGCCTTCGGATGCGGCAGCCCGTGACCGGCGCCGAAACAATAGATTCGGCCGTGTTCCAGGAACCGGCCGACGATCGATTTCACCCGGATATTGTCCGACATGCCGGGCACGCCCGGCCGCAGGCAGCAGATCCCGCGCACCACCAGATCGATCGGAACGCCGGCCCCCGAGGCCTGGTACAGCGCATCGATGATGTCGGGATCGACCAGCGAATTCATTTTCATCCAGATGCCGGCCGGACGTCCGGCATTGGCGTGCGCGATCTCCTGCGCAATATGATCAAGGATCCGCGCGCGCAGATTGACCGGCGACACCGCCATGCGCTCGAGTTCCGCCGGCTCCGCATAGCCGGTGATGAAATTGAAGATCCGCGCCACGTCGTGCCCGATCACCGGATCGGTGGTGAAGAACGAAAGGTCGGTATAGATGCGCGCCGTCACCGGATGATAATTGCCGGTGCCGACATGCACGTAGGATTGCAGCGTACTGCCCTCGCGCCGAACCACCAGCGACAGCTTGGCGTGAGTCTTGAGCTCGACAAAGCCGTACACGACCTGCGCGCCGGCCCGTTCCAGATCGCGCGCCCAGCGAATATTCGCTTCCTCGTCGAAGCGCGCCTTCAGTTCCACCAGCGCCGTCACCGACTTGCCGGCCTCCGCCGCCTCCGCCAGCGCACTGACGATCGGCGAGTTGAGCGAGGTGCGGTAAAGCGTCTGTTTGATCGCGACCACGTTGGGATCGCGGGCGGCCTGCTGCAGGAACTGCACCACCACATCGAAGGATTCATAGGGGTGGTGAACGATCAGGTCCTTCTGCCGGATCGCCGCGAAACAGTCCCCGGCGTGATCGCGAATGCGCTCGGGAAACCGCGGATTATACGGCACGAATTCGAGGTCGGGACGTTCGACGCTCAGCAGCTGCGAAAGTTCGCCCAGCGCCAGCACCCCGTCGACCACGAACACCTCGTCATCGGCGACCGCGAGCGCGCGCTGAACAAAGCCGCGCAGTTCGGCCGGCATCGCCACTTCCAATTCCAGGTGAATGACCGATCCGCGCCGTCGGCGCTTGAGCACCTGCTCGAACGAGCGAACCAGATCCTCGGCCTCTTCCTCGATTTCGATTTCGGAATCGCGGATCACGCGGAAGGCGCCCTGGCCCTTGACGGTGTAGCCCGGGAACAAGCGCGAAATGTACAAGCCGGTCGCCTGCTCGAGCGTGATCAGGCGCGCCTTGCCGCTATCGGCGGCCGGCAGGCGGATGAAACGTTCGACCTTTTGCGGCACGCGAATGAGCGCATTCATCGGCTTGCCGTCGCTCGCGCGCGCCAGCTGCAGCGCGATGGAAAAGCCGAGATTGGGAATGAACGGGAACGGGTGCGCGGGATCGATCGCGAGCGGCGTCAGGATCGGAAAGATGTGCTGCAGAAAATAGTCGTTGAGCCAGGTGCGTTCCGGCTTTTTCAGCTTGTCGCCGTCGACCAGCGTGATCCCCTGCTCGACCAAATCGGACCGCAGCTCCAGCCAGCGCATCTGCTGGTCGCGCGCGAGCACGGTCACCGCTTCGGTGATGCGCGCGACCTGCTCGACCGGGGTCAGACCGTCGGGTGTCTTGGTGGTGATCCCGGCGCGCACCTGGCCTTTCAGGCCGGCGACGCGCACCATGAAGAACTCGTCGAGGTTGTTGGCGGAAATCGACAGGAAGCGGACCCGCTCCAGCAGCGGATGGTTAACGTTTTGTGCCTCTTCCAGCACTCGCCGATTGAATTGCAGCCAGGACAGCTCGCGATTGATGAAGCGATCGGGGCTTGAGAGCGCCGTCGAACCGCCGCCCGGCACCGTCGCGGGCCCCGAGGCCTGCGGAGATTCTAACGGCAAAACAGCCGCTTGTGCTTGCTCGGTCATAACACGCATGAGGTCCAACGGTAGAGTATGGCCGTTCCAGGCGACGGATCTATGACATCATAGATCGCCCGCATTGAGGATTGGTCAAGGCAGCCGGTCGCGATAAAGCTCGGCCGCCAGGGCCCGCGTAATCGGGCGTTTCTGCCGCAGGGCTTCCCGGTCCAGTTCCTCGACCGCCACCCGCGCCGCGGCGCAGGAGCGCTCGATATGGGTAGCCAGGTACGCAATCAAACTCTCTTCAACCGCAATCTGCCGATCCGAGAAAAGTTTCACCAGCAACGAGCGCAGCAGCACGTCGTCGGGCGGCGTCACCGTCACCACCGGCAGCGCGCGCAGGCGCGACGCGAGATCGCGCAGCGCCAGTTTCCACCCGGCCGGCGGCGTCCGCATGGTCAGCAGCGCGAACGCGCCCTCCTCGCGCGCGAGGTTCAGGAGATGGAACAGCGCCCGCTCGTCGATGCCGCCTTCTGCAAGATCCTCCACCACCACCGCGCCGCTCGCCAACACGCCCGGCAGGCTGGCCTCGTTCAAGGCCGCGGCGCTGATCGTTCGCGCGCCTGCCTCGGCGGCCCAGATATCGGCGAGATGACTTTTGCCGGATCCGTCGGGTCCGACCAGGGCCACGGCCCGCGCCGGCCAATCCGGCCACGCTTCGACCAGCGCCAGCGCGACCGCGTTCGAGGGCCCGGACAGAAAGTCCTCGCGCGCAAAGCTCTGCGGATGCGACAGCGTCAGCGCCAGTTGCCGCGGGTTCCCGGAATTCGGCATGTCAGGTCGTACGGCTCCTCGCCGAAGTACTGCGGACGTCCACAACGGCGCACAGACTGCGCCGAACCAAGTCCTGCGCCGAACCAAGTCCTGCGCCAAACCAAGTCTAGCGATCGCCTCTCGTGAGACCATCTCCAGCGACCGATCGGACCGCGAAGATCGGCAGGCATTCCGGCCAGATTACGGCACCGCGGCGAATTCGTGCGAGCGAGCGGCCATTTGCAGCGACGCGCAGGTGTCGCGCGCCTCAATAGCCCTTCGGATCGGTGTTTGCCACGCTCATATGGCGCACCCATTCCCGGACGTAGAAGCCGACCGACAGCAGCGTCAGCACCGCCACCAGCCCCATCAGCACCAGTTCCGGCACCTGGGCGTCGAAGTCGAAGCCCAGCGCGCCGAGCACGAGACAGGCGAAGGCAATCTGCGCGACGGTGTTGAGCTTGGACACCAGCAGCGGCTTCACCGTGACCGGATTGCCGACCAGCCAGGACAGGATCACCCCGCCGATAATCATGATGTCGCGCGACACCACCAGAATCACCAGCCAGCGCGGGATCGCCTCGGTGATTCCGAGCGCAACATAGATCGAGACGATCAGCGCCTTGTCGGCGAGCGGATCGAGATAGGCGCCGATCTCGCTGGTCATGTTGAAGCGCTTGGCGATGAAACCGTCCACCGCATCGCTCACGCCCGCGGCCAGAAACAGCAAAAACGCCGCCAGCATTTCGCCCGACCCGATCGCCCAGACAACGATGGGCACCATCAGGATTCGGGCAATGGTGATCAGATTCGGAATGCTCAAAAGGTGGCCTCGGCGGTCAATCCGTTGCCAACATATCGTCCCCCCCGCCCTTGCCAAGGGTCCCTCTTGCGCGGCCGCCGTTTCCAGGGCATTCCGCCTGCGTGGAGTTCGCCGCTTGGGCGAGCATCCGCCGCGGTCCGCCTTCCATTCGGCCTGAAGGCGCGTGACCACCCGGGCGAGGCGAGCGCAAAAGCATGCAGCAAAAGGGCCGTTCCGGCCTCACCTATCGGTCCGCGGGCGTCGATATCGATGCCGGCAACCGCATGGTCGACCTGATCAAGCCGCTGGTGCGTGCGACCGCGAGGCCTGGCGCCGGCACTGAAATCGGCGGTTTTGGCGGCCTCTTCGACCTCAAGCAGGCAGGTTACCGCGACCCGGTCCTGGTGGCCTCGACCGACGGCGTCGGAACCAAGGTCAAGATCGCGATCGAGACCGCTCGCCATGACACGATCGGCATCGACCTCGTCGCCATGTCGGTCAATGATCTCGTCGTTCAGGGTGCCGAACCGTTGTTCTTTCTCGACTATTTCGCATGCAGCAAGCTCGAGCCTGAGGTCGGCGCCGAGGTCGTGGCGGGCGTCGCGACCGGCTGCAAGCAGGCCGGCTGCGCGCTGATCGGCGGCGAGACCGCGGAAATGCCGGGTCTCTACCAGCCCGGCGACTATGACTTGGCGGGCTTTGCCGTCGGCGCCGCCGAACGCGGCAGCCTGCTACCGCGCGCCGACGTCGCGGCCGGCGATGTCGTGCTCGGGCTCGCGTCATCCGGCGTGCATTCCAACGGCTATTCCCTGGTCCGCAAGATCGTGGAGCGAAGCGGCCTCGGTTGGGACGCGCCGGCACCGTTCGACGGCAGCCGATCCCTCGGCGCGGCGCTGCTGACGCCGACCCGCATCTACGTGCGATCCTGTCTCGCCGCGATCCGCGAGGCGCACGGCCTCAAGGCGCTCGCCCACATTACCGGCGGCGGCTTTCCG
>Ga0265339_10002692_pt1 | contig 12635 bp, 8 predicted proteins | sample 4CB219metaG_FD_202085 | JGI IMG/M metagenome (GOLD analysis project Ga0265339, IMG submission 202085) | Rhizosphere microbial communities from Carex aquatilis grown in University of Washington, Seatle, WA, United States - 4-CB2-19 metaG | ecosystem: Host-associated > Plants > Roots > Rhizosphere...
GAAGAACACCACGCGGCCGAAGGTCAGTACGTCGCCGTTCGCGACCGGCGCGGGCGTGCCTTTGTTGTCGAGGCGCTTGCCGCCGATCCAGACGCCGTTGCGCGAGCCGGCGTCGGAGAGCTCCCAGCCGTGCGTGCCCTTGCGCAGGAACGCGTGCACCTTGGACACGAAGTTGTCTGGGATGACCACGTCGTTGCCGCTGCCGCGGCCGAAGGTGATCGCCGACGGAACCGCGCTCGCTATCTTGCGCAGCGCCATCACGAACGACTCCTCGGTCGGCGCCGCGGGGGCGCGTCCCTCGACGGCCGCCACCTTGACCTTGCCGCTGACCTGGGTGTCCTCGTCGGGCCCCTCGGCGACCAGTACGTGGCGCATTCGCCCGCTGATCTCGTACAGGAACGGGACCGGAAATGCCTCGACGAACTCCTTGCGCGACAGCGACGCCGCCAGTGCGCGCCAGTTCTGATCCGGTGTCGGGTCGCGCGACAGCCGGTCGCGTTCCTCGATCAGCGCGTGCTCCTGCTCGGCGAGCGGCGCGTAGCGCAGCGCGAGATCCAGCAGCGTCACCATTGCCTTGCGGCCGTCACCGTTGGCGTAAAGCGCGAGGGCCAGGTGGGCGTGTGGCGCCGCCATCTCGGGGAACTCGCCGATCGCCACGCGCAGTACCTGCACCGCCTCCGGGTAGCGCCCGCCGGCGTGCAGCGCCCCGCCCAGGCCGACCAGCGCGCGATACCGTTCGTCGGGCGGCAGGCCCAGCGCCAGCGCGCGCTCGTAGGCAGCGATGGCCGCCGGACCGTCGTTGTGCGCTTCACACTCTCCCGCCTCGGCAAGGATGGCCCTGGCCTCGGCGACGTTGGGGGGCATGATTCGATCGTACCGCAAGATGCGGCCGTCGCGCAGCCTGATCAGAACGCCCGGGACGCCCAGGCGCCCCCGGTCAGGGCATCGGCACGACGAAGGTGGTGATCGAATACGGCGCGACCGTGGCCACGAAGCTGTAGTTCTGGATGGCGAGCGGTGTGAGGGCGACCAGGTTCTCCGCGCGCGAGACGCGGTGGACCTCGGCGGCGGTGCCGACCGTCGGTAACGACGTCAGGTCGAAGGTGAAGCCCGCGCTGGCGGTCGTGCTGGAGTTGACCACGACGATCGCGACCCGGGTGCCGTCTGGGCTGACCGCGGCGACCATGTTGGCGTTGTTGACGTCGACGAAGGTCGCACCAGGGCGGATGTAGCGGCTGAAAGCGGCGTGCATGTAGTAGCGCCGCAGGAAGCCGAACGACTGCTGAGTATCGTTCAGCGTGTAGCTGGCCCAGTTGGCGCTGGGGTCGCCCGCCTGCCAATCGACCCAGGCTTCCGCCTGCAGGTCACGCAGGTCGGTCATGATCCGCCCCGCCATGAAGACCGCAGCGGCGGTATCGTCGGCCAGCGTCTGGTTCAGCGGCCCCGACTCCGACGCCCACAAGCGTTTGCCGTCGGTGGTTGCCAGCGCGCGCAGGTTGGTGCGCATCGAGCCCGAGTAGGTATGCACGTTCATCTGGCTCATGCCCGCGAGCGTGGTGGCATCGTAGCCGTGCATGATGTTGTAGCCGTCGTCGATGCTGTTCTCGTCGGACGCGCTCACGGTGGTGCCGGTCAGGCCCTTGGCGGTCAGCGACGCGGCGACCGCCTTCAAGATCGTCGGTTGGTGCGCTCCGTCGAATCGGCAGCCTTCTTGTCCGCCGAGCGCGGCCCACCAGGTGGCGTTGGGCTCGTTGAGCGGCTCGAGCGTGCGGAACGTGATGCCCCAGGTGTCGCGGTAGTGCTTGACCACCTCGGTCAGGTAGTCGGCGAAGGCGTTGTACGAACCGTCGAGTAGGTTGTTGTTGGCGCCGTTGGTCGCGCCCGAGGCGCAGCCGCTGCTGGTCATCCAGTAGGGCGGCGAGTTGGAAAACGCCTCGAGGACGACGCCGCTGCCGCCGCTGGTGACGATCCGCTGCAGGATCGCGCGCTGGTTGGCGTCGGCGGTCCAGTCCCAGGTGCCGCTCGACGGCTCGAACCCGGGGATGTTCTTCCACTGCCCCATGTGCGTGTGCGTGGGGTTGTCGCCGCCGCCGATGTTGTAGCGAAAGACGTTGTAGCCGAGGCCGTTGGTGGCATCGACCAGGTTGTCGACCAGCGCGTTGCGGTTGGCCTCGGCCCAGCCGCCGACGTGGTTGGCCCACCAGCAGAGGCTGGTGCCCCAGCCTTCGAAGTGCTGGTGCGGGACCGAGGTATTGACCTTGACCAGGGTTGTGCCGGTCGCGGCGGTCACGGGCCCCCGCATCATCCCGGACATTGCATCCGGATTGGCGCCGCGATCGACGCCCCCGTCGGCCGCGCGGCCCGCGCCGCCGTCGCTGCCACCTTTGGTGCCTCCCGCCGCGCGACCGCCGGTTCCAGTGGCGGTCCCGCCGGCGCCGGTGCCGCTGCCGCCGATACCGTTCGTGCCGCCCGTGCTGTTGCTCGCGCCAGCTGCGCCACCCGCCGCATCGCTTCCCGTCGTCGACGGTGCCCGTCCCGCGCAGGCGGCGGCGAGCAGTGGCGCGACGAGGAACGTGATTGTCCGAAAGAAAGCGGTCGGCGCTCGTTCAGGCATTGGTAGTCCTTCCCCGAAGATCAGGGGCGGAGTGCCGCCAACTGGTGCTTTTGGCTCAATCAAATGTTCGCGTTGGGCGCAGGCGGGTCCCCCGCCGGAGCCCGTCGCGGGAGGTTTGGAAGCCTTCTGAGGGTTCCAATGACAATATCAGTCGGCATTTTGACCCCTGGGTCGGGGCGCCGTACTGTGGCGGGCGTGCCGTGCGCCGCCCGCCGCCGGATCCGGGTCCTGGTTCTTGTGATGGTCTGGCTGGCGGGGCCCCGCGCCCATGCCGACGACGATCCCGCGATTCAGCAGGCGCTCGTTCGCGCGGCTGACAAGCACGCGGCCGGCGGCTCGGCCATCCCGGGTGGTCCCTGGAGCGCCGCGACGGTCAGCCGCCTCGCCGCGTGGCTTCAGGGGAAGACCGGCGTCGCGACGGCCGACGACCTCAAGCTGCTGAAAGCGGAGTTGGATCGTCCGGTGGCGCTCATCATCTCGGGCGCCGCGAGCCTGGGCAGCTATCAGGGGGGATTCCTCTACTACTACCTGCGCCACCTCACCGAGGCGCGGCGCCTGGCGGAGCGCGCCGGCCACGCGGCGGGCGCGTCCTGGTTGTCGCCCGGCAACCAGGGATCGCCGTTACGTCTGATCACCGGCGCGTCCTCCGGGTCGATCAATGCGGTGATCGCCGCGATGACTTCATGTGAAACGCCGGTCCACGATCCGCGCCAGAGTCTGTTCTGGACCACCTGGATCCCGGTCGGTGGCAAGCAGCTGACCGATGCCATCGAAGTGCAGCCCGACGGCCTGCTTTCAACGCAGCCGATCCGCCAGGCGGTCGGGCGCATGCAGAACGCCTGGGAGCACGGGTCGTGGTCGCCCGATCAAACCTGCACGGTGGATCTCGGGCTCAGCGCCACGCGCACGCGCGCGCGCACGGTGACGCCGCTCGACGATCCGGATCTCATGATTCCCCGCCAGTCCGAGCAGATGATGATCACGTTGCGCGGCGGGCCCGGCGAACAACCGGTCATCGGCCGCTTCAAGCCGGAGCTGGGCGTGGCCGACAAGGCGCTGTTCGAGAAGTTGTATCCGCGCGTGGGCGCGCCGGGCCGCGAGCCAACCTTCGCCGATGTCACCGAGATTCTGTGGGCGTCGTCGGCGTTCTCGTTCGCGTTTCCGCCGCACCGGCTGCACCTGACGGCCGGCGCCTCCGACGACGCCGACGACGCCGACTACACCGACGGCGGCGTGTTCGACAACCGGCCCGCCGGGCTGGCGGTGCACATGCAGCGCTGGCGGCTGGGCGTGAAGGGCGAGGCCGATTCGCAGACGCGCTATATCGTGCAGGATCCCGACATCACCGCATGGCGGCCGAGCAAGCCGCCACCGGATCCGGCGAGCACGGAGGCGCCGCTTTTCCTCGACACGTGGTCGGGGTTCGCGTCCGACTTCCTCGACACCACGTTCACTGCCGAGCTGATGAACGCCATCGAGCGCGAGCCGACCCTGTACGCGGGCATCGAGATCCCGCCGCGGCGCGTGCCGGTCGCGGGCGCGTATCTGATGGAGTTCCTCTCGTTCGTCGAGCAGGACTTTCGCGTGTTCGACTTCTTCACCGGCATGGTCGACGCGTGGGAGCAGCTGGCGTCGACGTCGCTGGTCTTCCAGGCGATGGCGGCGGCGAACCAGGCGCCAACGTTCACCGCCGGCGCTCCAGAGTTTCGCTGCTTGCTGGCCTGGCGCGCGCACGATCGGGTCGGGGCGCCGCCGCCGGGCGACGACGCCTGCGCCGCAGTGGGGCAGTCGCCGCCTGATCCGACCTTGCGCGACAACATGCTGGCGCTCCTCCACGCGAGCGCGGCAACGTTGCAATACAGCAGGCGGAGCGACGCCAAGAAGGGCGATCCCAGCGACGAGCAGTTCTTCCTGCGCGCGCTCGGCGAGCCGCCCGCGCCCGGCCGGGCGGTCTACCGCTTTCGGGAGCTGGCCTATCGAGGGAAGCCCGCGACTTCGGCGACGATCACGCTCGCGATCCGCGACGAGATCCAGGCGCTGATCGAGCGCACGACGTTCAACCAGGCCGATGGCCTCGGCCGCTTCGCCGTCGGCGCGGTCGGCAAGTCGCTCGCCAATTTCTACGCCTATCGCCCACCCACGGTCTTCGCGGGGATCGGGCTCTCCACCGAGCGCGGGTTCGAGCTCGAGGGTGGCTGGCGGCCCCCCTTCGAAGGCTACTTCCCGCCGGTGCTGGACCTGCGCCTCGACGGCGTGTTCCGGGTGCTCGATCTCGGGACGATGACCGTCGACCAGCCTCCCAATCAGACGTCGGTGCTCTCGTTCGCGTACGTGGGCGCGGTACACCTCACGACCGAATGGCAATTCCAGCGTTGGGCGCCCGACCTTCAAGCGATCGCGCAGTTTCACACCGGCTTCGGCTGGGCGTTCGAATCATTGCGGAACTTCGATGGACCTCTGCTGCGGCGGCAGGGGCCGGAGCTGACCGTCGGCGCGTCGCTGCTTCAGCGGCTGACGCTCGAGGTGAGCGCGACCTGGTGGCAAGACAACTGCGCCGGCAACAACCATTGCCCGCAGGCGTCGGCGGCCCTGGCCAACCGCGCGATCCCGCTGGTCGACGGCAGCTTCGCGCTGCGGTTCGCGCTCGGCTTTCGTTTCTACGTGAACTAGAGCCGCTCGGAACCTCAGTCGTCGCGTCCGATGCGGAACAGGTAGCGCACGCCGACCTCCAGCGAGTAGTCGAGCTGGTGGGGGCCCAGGAACTGTGTGCCTGCGCGTGTGAACAACCCGATGCGGCCGATGAGCAAGCGGCCGACCTCGATCATCCCGAACAGGCTGCCGGCGTCGCGCTCGAAATCGACCGTCGGGGTCAGATCGAGCTTGTACCAGGTGTAACCGCGCCCGAAGAGGATGCTGCCCGCGTCAGCCACGAGCTGGTTCACCGCCGCGCGCGCCGGGTCGCCGCCAACCGAGAACTGTTCGAGCAGCACGAAATAGGCGAGCCACCAGCGCACCGGTTTCAGCGCCGCGCCCGCGCTCAGGATGAGCTGTTGCTTGCCCGCGCCCAGCTCGGGCTGGCTCGCGGTGTTGAGCACGGCGCCGGTGATCAGCGCGGCGACGAACCTCGGGTTCGATGCGAGCACGGTGATCGCGGTGATGCGCGCGTCGCTGAAACCCGACTTCTGACCGGTGGGCGCGTCGAGCACGCGCAGCTTCCCCTCGTAACGCAGCAGTACGCGACCTACGAACTGGATGTCGAGCTCGGTGGTGGTGTCGTGGACCGACACGCCGCCGCCCAGCGCCGCGAACGACTGCCGCAGCTCGAGGCGCGGGATCAGCTCGACGGGACTGACACCGGCGCCGCCCTTCGGAGCCTCGGCGGGCGATTCGCTTTCGGCGCTGGGCGCGTCCGAAAGCGGTTGCTCGGCGGAGGCGCCCGACATCGTCTTCGCCGGTTCGAGCGCCAGGAGCGCGGTCAGCAGGACGAAGGCATAGGCGCACACGACCGCGAGAAACCTGGGTCCGCGTTGCGACGCAGGGAACGTCGGGTTTCGCCCGCAGTTGCTGTAGTGGCCGAGAATCAGGTCGCGGCGCTAATAGGTCAGGTAGACGATCCAGCGAATCGCAGCGCTGCCGATCGCCGCCAGCGCCAGCGGGCGGATGCGGCCACCAACGACATACGCGCCGCAGAGGAGGAGCTGACCGGCCAATCCTTGAGCGGCCGATGTCAGGTCGCTGCCAGCCGACCAGAACAGGCTGCCGACGATGCTTGTGACCACGAGCGCGCCCGCGCGCGAGCGCAGCGCCCCCTCGAGGCTGCGCTGGATCAGACCGTAGAACCACCACGCGCCCGCCCATCCAGCGAGGGCGATCCCGACGAGCACGAGCCCGAGATCAGGCCCATCACCGAGGTGACGTTGAATGGTGGTTGTGGACCGGGGCACGTACGCCGCGATGACATGCCCCAGGTGATGATGGACGGCGCGGTCGACGCCGTAGAGGACGCCGGCGAAGAGCACGGCGAGCACGCCGTCGGTCAGCCGATGCTCTCGGTCGCCCCAGAACGCGCCGAGGCCCGGGTCGCGCCGCCGCGCCCATCGGAGGAGGAGCGCCAGCTGCAGGCCCACGACGATGTTGAGACAACCGTACTTCCGCGCGAGCGACCAGTCCGCGGCGACGACCCATCGCGAGAGGATGAACATCGAGGCCGCGGCCGGGACCAACCCGACGCCGATGGCCCAGGCGAGGTCGCGCAGGTGCGCGCCGCGCGATTTCGCGGCGCGCGCGGCCGGTGCAGTCGCAGGCTCCGGGTTCGGGCGATTGCCTCGATAGGGTGAGCTCGCCGCGAGCAGCGCCGTGGGCGGGCGCGCGCGGCGGCACTTCCAGCAGGCGTCGAAGTTGCCCGGGCTCTCCTCGCCGCAGCCGGTGCAGCGCCACAGCAAGTCCGCGTCCTCGGGGCGGTCGTGCGCCGCGATGAGCGCGCGCGCTCGCTCGACGTCCTCGTCGCGCAGCACCTCGATCGAGACCGCGGTGGCGCTGAGCGGCAGCGCGCCACCCAGCGAGCTCAGCGCCGCGCCGTTGACCCGAAACGGGATCTCATGCGCGGCCAGCAAATCGCACGCGGGGCGCAGATGGGCTTCGGTCGCCGCCTCCAGCACGATGCGCGCCACGGATCGAGACTATCACCGTGGTCTAGCCAATGCTCTTCATCGCGTACACTCTCGGCTCCGATTTCGCGCCCGCGGGCGCTCTCTCACGCGAAGGGGCAGCACATGAACTATCGAAGTCTCGGCGGTACCGGTCTGCGCGTCTCAGAGCTGTGCTTCGGCACGATGACCTTCGGCGGCGAAGGCATGTACACGGTGATTGGCAGCACCGAGCAGGCAGAGGCGGATCGCCTGGTCGGCGCCTGCCTGGATGCGGGGATCAACTTCTTCGATACGGCCGACGTCTACTCCGGCGGTCGAAGCGAGCAGATCCTCGGCAAGGCGCTGGGCGCGCGCCGCAAAGACGTCGTCGTCGCCACCAAGGCGCGCGGCCGCACCGGGCCCGGGCCGAACCAGCTCGGTCTCTCACGCGGACACATCATGGAGGCGGTCGACGCCAGCTTGCAGCGCCTCGGCACCGACTACATCGACCTCTACCAGATCCACGGCTTCGACGCGCTGACGCCCTGGGAAGAGACGCTGCGCGCGCTCGACGATCTCGTGCGCGCCGGCAAGGTCCGCTACCTCGGCGCCTCCAACCTGGCGGCGTGGCAGCTGATGAAGGCGCTCGGCATCAGCGATCGCGACCGCCTGGCGCGCTTCGAGACCTTGCAGGCGTACTACTCGCTGGCCGGCCGCGATCTCGAGCGCGAGCTCGTGCCGCTCATGGAGTCGGAGCGCGTGGGCCTGCTGGTCTGGAGCCCGCTCGCCGGCGGATTCCTGGGTGGCAAGATCTCCCGCAACCAGAAGGCGGAGGGCACGCGCCGCGCCAGCTTCAACTTCCCGCCGGTCAACGAGGAGCGCGCGTACGCGGTGCTCGACGTGCTGGGCGCGATCGCGAAGGCGCGCGAGGTCTCGGTGGCGCGGCTGGCGCTCGCCTGGCTGTTACACCGCCCGTTCACGACCAGCGTGATCATCGGCGCGCGCAACGACACGCAACTGAAAGACAACCTGGCCGCTGCCGACCTCGCGCTCTCGGCCGACGAGCTGCAGCGCCTCGACGTCGCGAGCGCGCTCCCGCCTGAATACCCGGGCTGGATGATCACCGTGCAGGCGCGCGATCGACTGGAAGTGATCTCGATGGAGAAGCGCTTCGCTCCGGCGAAGTAGTCGCGCGCCTCGAACGCGCCTCCGCGCTAGCGAAAGAGGTCGGCGGCACCGCTGACCGACACGCCGGCGCAGAGGCGGGGAATTCGAAATAGCTCGTCCGCGCCGACGTTGACGGCGATCGGAGCGGCGAGCACGGTCAGGTCGGGCCCGGCGGCGAACGAGTAGTGGCCGCGCGACACCACATAACGAAGGGCCGCGAACCCACCGAAGGTGTTGCCGTCGTGCTCCTCGAGCGTGCCCGCGCCGGTGCGGGTGGTCTGGAGGCGCCGCCACTCCCCGCCGAGCGCGAGCTCGAGCCCGCCGGCGATCGGGTGCTGGACGGCGACCCGTGCGCCGAGGGTCTCGGCCCGGATCGCCCGCGCGGTCTCCGCACCGCGGCCGACCGCGCCCGCGACGGTGAGCGACCATTCTCCGCGCCCTGCCAGGCGCAAGCCGAGCTCAGCGGCGATACCGCCCGGGATCGCTCCCTGCCACAGCTCGCCGCGCATCGCTGCGATGGCGCCCAGGCCCACGCCTCGCGGCGGGGGGGCCGCGGCGACGTCGTCGATGTTCACGCTGGTGGCGACCAGAGCCGGGCCGGGTGACGGCGGGGCGGGGGCCATGTCGCCGCCCAGGCGGAGCTCGTGAACCGCGTCCAGCAGCCGATCGACAGCGACCTCGGGAGCCGTCGCCTCGAGCGCGACGACGCGCTGCCGCGTGGGACCTGGTCCCGCGGGCACCCACTCGACCTCGGCGTCGCGGTCACGGCAGATGACGACCACCGCGCCCGCCGGCTGCGGTGTGAGCGCAATCTCCGCCCGGGCGCGGGCTTCGAGCGCGCCACGGCTCTCGGGGTCCAGCGCCGCACAGTCGATCGCCAGCGCCGCCCGTTCCCGCGTCGTGCTCGGCGAATCGGCGGCATCGGCGGATAACAAGAAACCCGCCATGCCGAGAACGATCGGCGCCAATGTGCCAGCGACCACACGCGTATAGTACCCCCGGTCCGGGATGTAAATCGACCGCGCGGACAGCAAAGCCGGACGGCATCGAGGAACCAATGAGGCCGATGGAACGCTCAAACGGCACGGGTGCCCACGCGCGGTGGCTCGCGGCGGCTGCTCCCTCGGACGAGGAGCGACTGCCGACGCCCGACGCCGTCTTCGCGCTGGTCTACCGCCAGATGAAGGCGCTCGCCGGGCACCGTGACGTCGACGATCTGGTGCAGATCGCCGCCGAGCAGGCGCTCCGCGCGCTGCCCCGGTTCGCGGGGCGTTCGAAGCTCTCGACCTGGACGTTCCGCATATGCCACCTGACCGTTCTCAAGCACGATCGCTGGTACCGGCGCTGGCTGCGGCGGTTCACGCTGACCAAGGACGGCCAGTTGCCCGAGCACGGCGGCGACGGGCCGTCGCACGAGGCCCGCATGGCCGACCTCGAGCGCGCGAAGCGGCTGCGGGACGCACTGGATGGTCTGTCGGCGCGCCGCCGCATCGTGCTGGTGCTGCATGATCTCGAGGGGCTGTCGGTCGAAGAGGTCGCCGCGATCGTCGGCGTGCGCCCGGTCGCCGTGCGCTCGCGCCTGCGCGACGCGCGCGCGGCGCTGGCGAAGATGCTGGCGGCCGACGCGTATTTCGGTGACGAGCCCTGCCGGAGAAAGGAACAGCCGTGACTCCAACCCGGTGCACGGATCCGCGACTCGCCGAGCAGCTGCTCGACCTGGTTCAGTTCACGCGCCGGCGCTCGGCGCAGTTTTCGTGGGAGGAGTGGTCCCACCTCGAGGCCTGCGCGAGCTGTCGCACGGCGCAGGAGCGCGCCCGGCGCCTGGCCCTTGCGTATCGGTCGCTGCAAGCCAGCGACGCCGAGGTGTCCGCCGCGCGCGTTCGGTTCGTGCAGCGTCACCGGCGACCGGTGGCGCGCGCCCGGCGGGGGCGCTTGCTGCCGCGTGTGATCGTCGTCGGTTTGCTCCTTGGGTTGGTGGCGGGCGCGGCGGCACAGATCGTGGTGCGGAAGTGGGCGGCGTCGAAGGATGTGCCGCGCGCGCATGGGGAGGCGACGCGCGCGGGGGCCCGATCAGTGCACCGCTCGTCGTCGTCGTCCCGGCCGGCGGAGATCGTCGAGCCGCTGGTCCCCGTCGATGGCGAGCCCGGCGGCGAGAGCCCGCTTGCGAGTGAAGCGGCGCCCGATGTCCCGCCCGCGCGCGTCCGCAGCAACCGGCGTGCGTGGGCGCCAATCCATCGGCGTGCAGCGGCGAGCGACCTTTCGGCGGTCCCGGCCACCGAGCGCCCAACCGGAGTCGACGATGGCGCGATCTGGGCGGCGGCGGCGGGTGCGTTGCGGGCGGGTGACGTCGCCGCGGCGGAGAACGCTCTCGACCGGTTGGCTATGGCGAGCGACGCGCGCACGCGCGATGCGGCGCGACTCGCGCGCGCGCAACTCTGGCTGTCGCAAGGGAGGGCGGCGCGCGCACGCGAAGAGCTCGACGATCTGGCCGCCACCGGCGCAACGCCAACCATCCGGGCGCGCGCGCGCGACGGGCTCGAGGTACATCCGTGACCGACCCGCGCGGCGCCGCCGTACACGCCGGCCAGCGTCACACTTCTGACGCGTAGCGGATTTCTGACGCCTCTCTTCCGGCGGCACCCGCGCTTTCAATGGGCAGCGGGTGCCGCCGTTTGGTACGCGCTTTGCGGCAATGGGTTCGGCGATGTCCCACATCCAGACGCCCGTGGTCTCGGTCATCATCCCGGCCTTCAACAAGTGGGAGTACACGTTCAAGTGCTTGATGGCGGTTGCCACCAACACCGGCGACGTCGCCCACGAGGTGATCGTCGTCGACAATGCGTCGAGCGATGAGACGGCCCAGGCGCTGCCTTTGCTGGATGGCATCCGCCTCCAGCGTAATGAGAAGAACCTGGGATTTGCCAAGGCGTCCAATCAGGGCGCGGCGATGGCGCGCGGCAAGTACCTCATGTTTCTCAACAACGACACCGAGGTTCGGGCCCGCTGGCTGTCGTCAATGGTGAAGATCCTCGACGGCGAGCCCGATGTCGCCATGGTCGGCAGCAAGCTGTTGTTCCCGGACGGGACGCTCCAGCACGCCGGGGTCGTGTTCGCGTACGCGGCTCCGCTGCCGGTGAATCCGTTCCATCTCCACTACCGGCAGCCGGAGGCGACGAGTCAGCGGCGGCTCACACTGCACGCGGTCACCGCCGCGTGTATGCTGGTGCGCCGCGAGGCCTTCGCTGCCGCCGGCGGATTCGACGAAGGTTTCGTCAACGGCTACGAGGACGTCGACCTGTGCCTCAAGATCGGGCGGACCGGCGCCAAGATTGTCTACACGCCCGAGAGCGTGGCCGTTCATCACGAATCGGTGTCGGAAGGGCGCTTCACCGGCAACGTCATCAACGTGAATCGCCTCAACGAGCGCTGGCAGGGTTTGCTGAAGACGTTCGACGTCGACTTTCGCCGTGAGGTGCAGCCGATGGCGATCGATCCACGTCGCCCCGCGGCGAGTGTGATCGTGCCGATGCGCGATGCTCTGTGGAGCCTGGCGCCGTGCCTGGAGAACCTCCGCTACACGACGGGTGGTGAGGACGAGATCATCGTGGTTGACGACGGCTCGATCGGGCCGTCCGCGGGATTGGCCCGTCAGTTCGTCGCCGACTATCCCGAACGCTTTCGTCTCATCCGCAACGAAACGCCGCGCGGCCTGGCGGCGGCGGCGTTGCAGGGGCTCGAGGCCGCGGTGCGGCCGCATGCCGTTGTGATGGCGCCCAGCCTGCGCGTCGTCGGGGACTGGCTGGCGCGTCTCGCGACGCACTTCGACGTTCAGCCGAATCTGGGCGCGCTGGTTCCGACCTTGATGCCGGTCGAGGCCTTGCCATCGCATCAGCTCTTCTATCCGCTCGAGCTGATGCCGGTGCCGCGGGGCGGGACCCCCGCCGCGGGCATCGCGCATCCGCGCGCCGCCACTCCGGGCGACCTCGAGGTCATCGAGCTTCCGCCGGCGCTGCTGGCGTACGCGCCGCGCGAGCGACTGCTGGAGATCAGCCGGCGCGTTCCGGAGGTCTTGATCGGCGAGGATCGAGGGCGCCTCGCGGTCGAGTTGCGTGCGCAGGGGCGGGCGCTCGCGCGGGCGCGCGATGTCGGGGTCTATCGTCTGAGCCAGCTGCCCGGCGACGTCGAGAGCGAAATGTCTCGCGCCTACGCCGCGCAATCCAGCAGCA
>Ga0265339_10002694_pt1 | contig 12633 bp, 12 predicted proteins | sample 4CB219metaG_FD_202085 | JGI IMG/M metagenome (GOLD analysis project Ga0265339, IMG submission 202085) | Rhizosphere microbial communities from Carex aquatilis grown in University of Washington, Seatle, WA, United States - 4-CB2-19 metaG | ecosystem: Host-associated > Plants > Roots >...
AGGATTTCAAGCTCTCGCCTGCCGATATCGAGACGGCCATCGCCCAAGTGCCCAAGCGCGACCTCGAGGACATCAGGTTCGCCCAGGCGCAGGTGCGCAATTTCGCGCAGAAGCAGAAGGACACGATGCACGACCTGGAGGTCGAGACGCTGCCCGGCGTCGTGCTTGGCCACCGTCATATCCCGGTCAATTCGATCGGCTGCTACGTGCCGGGCGGGCGCTATCCAATGGTCGCCTCGGCGCACATGTCGATCGTCACCGCCAAGGTCGCCGGCGTGAAGCGCATCATCGCCTGCGCGCCGCCGTTCAAGGGCGGGCCGCATCCGGCGATCGTCGCCGCCATGCATTTCGGCGGCGCCGACGACATCTACGTGCTCGGCGGCGTGCAGGCCGTCGCCGCCATGGCGCTCGGCACCGAGTCGATCCAGCCGGTCGACATGATCGTCGGCCCCGGCAACGCCTATGTCGCCGAGGCCAAGCGCCAGCTCTACGGCCGCGTCGGCATCGACCTGCTCGCCGGGCCGACCGAGACGCTGATCATCGCCGACGACAGCGTCGACGGCGAGCTTTGCGCCACCGACCTGCTCGGCCAGGCCGAGCACGGGCCGACCTCGCCCGCCGTGATGATCACCAATTCCGAGAAGCTCGCCCGCAACACCATGAGCGAAATCGAGCGGTTGCTGACCATCCTGCCGACCGCCGACGCCGCCGGACAGGCGTGGAAGGATTACGGCGAGGTCATCGTCTGCGACAGCGTCGACGAGATGGTGCGCGAGGCTGACCGCATCGCCTCCGAGCACGTCCAGGTGATGACCCGCGATCCCGACTACTTCCTCAACAACATGCGCAATTACGGCTCGCTGTTCCTTGGGCCGCGCACCAACGTCGCCTACGGCGACAAGGTCATCGGCACCAACCACACGCTGCCGACCAAGAAGAATGCGCGCTTCACCGGCGGCCTGTGGGTCGGCAAGTTCATCAAGACCTGCACCTATCAAAAGGTATTGACCGACGAGGCTTCCGCCAGGATCGGCGAGGTCTGCTCGCGGCTGTGCATGCTCGAAGGCTTCGTCGGGCACGCCGAGCAAGCCAACATCCGCGTGCGCCGCTACGGCGGCCGCAACGTGCCCTACGGCCAGGCGGCGGAGTGATTTTCTTATCCCTCCCCGCTTGCGGGGAGGGTGGCGAGCGAAGCGAGCCGGGTGGGGAGCGGCTACAATGGAGAAGACCCCACCCGGCTGCTCGCTAACGCTCGCAGCCACCCTCCCCTTTCAGGGGAGGGATGAAGAGAGATGCGCATGACCGTCGAACTCACCCGCACCCCCTCCTTCCGCCTCGACGGCAAGCGGGCGCTGGTGACCGGCGCAGGACGCGGCATTGGGCTGGCCGCCGCCTCTGCGCTCGCCGATGCCGGCGCCGAGGTCACGCTCGCCGCGCGCACCGTGAAGGAAATCGAGGAGGCGGCGGAGGCGATCCGCGCCCGCGGACAGAAGGCCGCGCCGCTGGCACTCGACGTGCGCGACGTCGAGGCGACGAAGAAAACTATCGCGGCGCAGGCGCCGTTCGACATCCTCATCAACAACGCCGGCACCAACCGGCCGGCGCCGTTCGTCGACGTCAAGGTCGAGGACTTCGATTTCGTGTTCTCGCTCAACGTGCGCGCCGCCTATTTCGTCGCGCAGGCGGTGGCGAAGGCGCTGGTCGAGGCGAAGAAGCCCGGCGCGATCATCAACATGTCGTCGCAGATGGGCCACGTCGGCGGGCCGACCCGCACCGTCTATTGCGCCACCAAGCACGCGATGGAGGGCTTCACCAAGGCGATGGCGATCGACCTCGCGCCGTACAAGATCCGCGTCAACACCATTGCCCCCACCTTCATCGAGACGCCGATGACGCGGCCGTTCTTCCAGAACGAGGCGTTCCGCGCCGACACGCTCAAGCGCATCAAGCTCGGCCGCCTCGGCCAGCTGGAGGACCTGACCGGCGCGATCGTGTTCCTGGCGAGCGACGCCGCCGCGCTGATGACCGGCACGTCGCTGGTGGTCGACGGCGGCTGGACGGCGGAGTAGCTACAGCTTCGGCAGGTCGGCGAAATACTCCGGGTGCTCCTTCTCGACCTGCTGCATGAACTCCGGCCGGAACAGGCTCGGCACGTTCAGCCGCGGCGCACCTTTCAGCGTATTGATCAGCACCTCGTCCTCGGCGTTTTCGAAGGCTTGCAGCACGTTCTTCGACATGCGCGGATCGAAGTGGATGTGCTTGATCGACTTCTTGCCGATGGCGACGTCGGTGCCCGGCACCCACTTGGCGAAGATCTCGACCGCCTCGCCGGGATTCTTGCGCGTGAAGTACGACGACTGCGCAAGCCCCGCCGCGATGCTCTTGATCACCGCCGGGCTCGACTCGACCGTCGGCCCGTGCGCGACCGCCACCATGACGTAGGACATGTGCTGGCCGCCGCGGATCACTTCATATGTATCGGGCACCTGGGTGAGCGCCTGCGTCACGAAGGGCTCCCAGGTCACGATGGCGTCGACCTTGCCATCGGCCAGCGCGGGCGCAAGCCCGAACTGCGACCAGATGTTCTCGATGGTGACGTCCTCGTACTTCACGCCGGCGCGGCGCAGCACCATCTTGAAATATTCGTCTGAGGTCTGGCCCTTCGCGAGGCCGACCTTCTTGCCGCGAAGATCGCCGATCTTGCCGACGTCGACGCCCCTGCCCTTCTTGGTGACGATCGCGAGCGGCGTATCGCAATGATCGTCGGTGGCGTCGTTCATGATGAGGCCGATGACCTGGAACGGGTTGCCGGCGTGCACGGCCTTCAGATAGGTCGTCGTGCTCATGTCGCCGACCTGCGCCTCGCCGTTGTGCAGGGCGTTGACCATGTCGGTGCCGGTGTCCACGACCCTGAAGCTGGCGTCGACGCCGTGACTCTTGAAGAAGCCCTTTTCCGCGCCGACGAACATCGGCAGATGGCCGAAATTGTTGGCAATCACGACGTTGAGCTTGGGCAGATCCGCCATGGCTTCCTCCAAATTTTTGTTAGTTAGGATTTCATCAAAACCTGCGGGTTGACGCAATTCGGCGGGACCCGGCCCGCCAGCAGCGCCTCGATGTTGTCGACCACGATATTGGCCATGCGCTCGCGCACATCGGCGGTGGCGCTGCCGAGATGCGGTTCGAGCATGACGTTCTTCATCTTCCTGAGTTCGGCCGAAACCTTGGGCTCGTGCTCGAACACGTCGAGTCCGGCGCCGGCGATTTTCTTGCCTTTGAGCGCGCGCACAAGCGCCACTTCATCGATGATCGGCCCGCGCGCGGTGTTGACGATGATGGCGGTCCTCTTCATCAGGCCGAGCTCGCGGGCGCCGACCTGATGCCGGGTGTCGGTATTAAGCGGCGAATGCAGCGAAACGAAGTCGGATTCGCGCAGCAGCCGGTCGAGCGGCACGTAGGTGAGCCCCGCCTCGCGTTCTTCGCTCTCCGGCTTGCGGCGCGGCGTCCAGTACAGCACCCGCATATCGAACCCCTGGGCGCGCTTGGCCACCGCCTTGCCGATCAGGCCGCCGCCGCCGATCAAGCCCAGCGTCTTGCCGTGCACGATCGAGCCGAGCAGATGCCGCGACTGGCCGCCGGGGAATTTGCTGGCGCGCACCAGCTTGTCGCCCTCGACCATGCGGCGCGCCACCGCCAGCATAAGCCCGAAAGTGAGGTCGGCGGTTGCCTCCGTCGTCACCGGCGGCACCACCGTCACCGGGATGCCACGTTTGGTCGCCTCGACGACATCGATGCCGGACGGGCTAATCGATTGGGACGCGATATGCCGCAGCTTCGGGTTGGCGGCGATGACCGCGCGGTCGATCTTGTCATGCAGCAAGCAGAACAGGATGTCGGCCTTCTTCACGGCGGCAACAAGCGTCGCGTGCGGAATGATGCGGCTGTCGTCCGGAAACATCCTGACGCTGCCCAGCGCCTTGAGGCGTTTCAACGCGCTGTCGGCAATCGGCTGGGTGACGAAGACGCGCGGCTTGCTCACTTCAGCCACCGCACGATGCCGGCGACGCCGTCGACGGCGCATTGCGCGCCATCCGGGATCTTGCGAGTCGCATCGAGCACGCCGAGCACCATGGGGATGCCGCGCTCGCGCGCCAGCGAAGCCAGATGCGAGGTCGAGCCGCCGAGCTCCGCCACCACGCCGGAGACGCGACCCAAGATATGCGTCAGCGACGGTCCGGCGACCTTGGTGATCAGCACGTCCCCCGGCGCGACGCGCGACAATTCGCACTCGCAGTTGACCACGATGGCGCGGCCCGAGCCCCAGCCGATGCCGGCCGGATGACCACGCACGCCGGGGTGCTGCAGCCAGATTTCGTCGGGCACGATCGGCGCCTCGACATGGAGCGGGCGCGACTGCAGCAGCTTGAAGCCGGCGTCATCCATCGCCCATTCGATCTCGACCGGGCCGCCGGCGAGCTGTTCGCATCTCTTGAGCAGGCGGCCGAGCGTCACGGCTTCGCCCGGCGTCAGGCACGGCTCACTCACCATGTCCGCCGGCACGAGCTGCGGCGCGGCGACGCCGTGAGCACATGTGTCGCGGTGATTTTTGCGGCCCGCCTCGATCTCGCGGAGGAAGCCGGTCCGCGACAACAGGATGCGGTCGGGCACCACCTCGCCTTGCGCGATTGCCGAGCCGAGGCCCCAGGTGGCGGAGATGAGCATCTGCCCTTCCGCGGTTTCACTGAGGCCGCCGCCGGAGGCGCGCGCGTTGACGGTCGGCTGGATCAGCACCGCCATCGCGGTGTCGGCCGGCGACAGGCCGTGATTGTCCATGTAGCGGCGCGCGTGCGATGTCCACAGCGCCGCCCAGCAGGCGCGCACGGCGGTGAGGAATTCGGCCTCGTCGGCGAGGCCGAGGAAACTTTCGAACTGGCCGGCGAAGTTCGCACCCTTGCGGTCCTCGATCAGCGCCGAGGAGCGCACCGCGCCGAGCGAGCCGTCCGCCCGCATCGCGCGCCAGGCCTCGAGCAGCGGCGCGAGGATTTCAGGCGCGATCGGCTGTTGATAGAGCGCGAGGCGGGTTTGCACCGACAACTTGCGCGAGGCCGGCACGTCGGCCTCGTTGTACTGGCGCAGCAGATCCTCGACGCCGAGATGCCTGATCTGATGGCGATAGGCGTCCGCGGTCAGCGAGAAGCCGCCCGGCGTCGGCAGACCGGCCTGCGTCAGCGCGGCAAGGTTCGCCGCCTTCGGCCCGGCATTGTCGGGCACGGCGGCACGCGGATCGCTGAGCGGGATGATGAAGTCGGTCATGCGCGTTTGGTTCTCGGCAGTGCCACGGTCTCGGCGCGCTCCTTCTCCCCGCGTGCGGGGAGAAGGTTGGGATGAGGGGGCGCATCCAAGCCCTCGGATTACAATGAGGCCCCCCCACCCGACCGCGCTTCGCGCGGTCGACCTCTCCCCGCAAGCGGGGAGAGGTTAAGGCGTCATTTCACGTGATCGCCGTAACCCGGGATCGGATCGACTACGGTGATCTGCTTCACCGGGAAGTTCGACACGATCTCGATCTCGTTTTTGTGCACGATCAGCATTTCCTCGATACGCACACCATAACGGAACCGCTTGCCGTGCTGGGTTTCGAGCGCAAAGGTCATGCCTTCCAGAATTTCAACCGGATGATCGAGCGACCAGATGCGCGAGATCACCGGCGGGTCGTACTGCGCAAGGCCAAGACCGTGGCCCCACAAATTGGCGGCGGCCTGGTCTTCGTCCTCGTAGCCCCAGGTTTCCATCGCCGACGGCCACTTCATCGCGATCTCGCGCGTGGTGGTGCCCGCCTTCACCGCGCCGATCGAGTCGTAGAGCCACTTCAATGCGATCTCGTAGGTGTCCTTCTGCTCCTGGCTCGGCTCCTTGCCGACGCAGTAGGTGCGATAATAGCAGGACTTGTAGCCGTTCCAGGTGAGCGCCGCCAAATCCATGAACACGATGTCGCCGGGCTGGATGATGCGGTCGGAGAAGTTGCGCCAGTTCGGCCAGGTGTTCGGCCCTGACGATACGATGACGTCCTCGACGTCTTCCATACCCGGGATGTTGTAGAGATATTCCATCAGATGCGCGGTCACCTGGTTCTCGGTGATGCCGGGGCGCAGGAACTTCATGCACTCCCAGTGCGTGGCGTCGCCGATGGCGCCGACGATGCGGAAGCATTCCTGCTCGTCCGGGCTCTTCACCGCGCGCGCTTCCATCATCGGGGTCATGCCGTCGACCCAGGTGATGTTCTTGTCCTTGAACACCTGAATCATGTTGATGTCGACGAAGTCGACGCCGAGCTTTTGCCCGGCGACGCCATTGTCCTTCATCGCCTGGATGACGGCGTTGGCGAACTTGGTCACCTGCTGGGTCGAAGCCGGGCCGGCGGCGCCTTTGATCCAGGCGAATGAGTGACGCACGTTGGCCTTCGGGATCCACGGTGAATGCCGCTCGATCTGGAAGCCGAGGTCGCCTTGCTCGAACAGAATCGGCCGCCCGTCGCCGCACAGCATGGCGTAGCGCAGGCCCGGCTTGAGCCGGTTCCACCCCGGCGTCAGCGTGCCGGTGATGTAGCGGACGTTCTCGTCGTACATGCAGAGCACGGCGCCGAGGCCATGTTTCTTCATCATTTTGCGCGCGCGCTCAATGCGGTATTCGCGCAGCCGCTCCCAATTGACCCGCTGCTGCCAATCAAGCCCAACGGTGCCGAAATTTGCAGTCCCCATGATGTCCTCCCGACTTGTCCCGGATTTGCGCGTTCGCCGCGCGAGTTGATTTGCTTGGGCAAATCCTAAGCCGGTTGGCATCTCAAGAAGAAATAATATAATTTGCGGTCCCGCATTATGTTTCCTAATAGTGGCACATGCGTCATATTCCTCTCCGCCAGGTCCGCGCCGTCATCGCCGTCTGCGAGGAAGGCTCCTTCACCCGCGCCGCCGCGCGGGAAAACGCCACGCAGTCCGGCATTTCGCAGCATGTCGCCGCGGTCGAACGCAAGCTTGGCGTCAAGCTGTTCGAGCGCGCGAATGGCCGGGTGACGGCCACGCCGGCGGGCCTGCGCTACTACAAGAGTTGCGTCGAGGCGGTTGGCGCGCTGGACAACGCCGCCGAGCAGGCGCGTTCGCTCGCCGGCCAGGTCACAGGCGAACTGCGCATCGGGCTGATGCCGACCTTCACCCGCGCCGTGCTGGCACCGGTGATCGAGGACTTCGTGCCGCACTGCCCGGAGGTGCGGCTGCACATCGTCGAAGGCTATAGCGGCCTGCTGACGCAGATGGTGCTCGACGACGAACTCGACTTCGCCGTGGTGCCGGCCTTCGAGGGCACCATCGGCTTGCGCTCACGCCTGCTGGTGCGCGACCGCGAGATGCTGATCTCGGGCCCGCGCCGCGGCCTCACGCCGCTGGCGCCGATGCGGCTCGCCGACATCAAGCCGCTCAAGATCGTGGTGCCAGGGCCGGACAATATCCGCCGCCGCAACCTGGAGACCTACTTCCAGAGCCACGGCGTCGAAGTCGAGGCCATGCTGGAGATGGACGCGATGATCGCGACGCTCGAATTCGTCGCGCGCTCCGACTACGTCACGGTGCTGCCGAGCGTGATCTCGGTCAACGACATCGGGCGCGGCGAGTTGATCGTCAACCCGATCGTCGAGCCCGAGCTGCACGCCGAGTTCGTGGTGATCCAGCCGACGCGGCGCAGCCTGTCGACGCAGGCGCGGCTGTTCCTCGAACGCTTCGAGCGCGAGGTCACGCACATCCACGACGTGTGGAACGATGCAGTCGCCGCGCCGCGACGTAAGCGCGCCTGATCAGAAGTGATAGTTGACGCCGAGGCGCATGACTGCATCGCGCAGGCGCGCGTGGATCGTGCCGACCACCGGAAGCGTCAATCCGCCGACATTTCCGGTGTCGAAATAGAGTCCCTCGAGCTTGACGCTCCATTGCTGCGCCACCATCCATTCGACGCCGACACCACCCACAAACGTGCTGCTGTTGGTGTAAGTCTGGCTGACGGTCACTCCGAGTGCCGTGGCGTAAGGCTCATAGGCGCCGTAGGCGAGGCCGAGGGTGCCATAAGCCATCACGCAGCCGCAGGTGAAGGCGTAGCCGAGCCGGCCGCGTATCGTGCCGAAATACGGGATCTTGTGGCCGACCGTCAGGTCGCCGACGCCGGGGACGGTCCAGGTTGCGCTGTTGCTCTGGTTCGACGCCTGAATGTCGGTTTCGATACCCAGAACCATGCGGCCGGTCTGGTAGTTGTAGCCGATCTGGCCGCCGCCGAACACGCCGTACATGGCGGTGTTGACCGCAAGGGGCGCGCTGTCGCTGATGCCGGCAATCCCGTAGCCGAAATTCACGCCGGCATAGAAGCCCGTCCATTCCTGCGTCGGCACCGGCGCCTCGGCGCGCGCGTGCCGGGCGCGCTTGGGCACCTCAAGCGCTTGGGCCGTCAAAGTGAGCGAGAGCAGCGCCGCACCTGCAACGCAAATCCGAGTCGCGTTCAAATGTTGATCCCTCGACGAAATTGCCGGCGCAGCGGCTTGCGGGAGACGCGCCGCACGCACGCGATCGCAACAACGATTACTTGTATCGGGATGAGCGCCTACGAGGCGGTGACGCCGGCGCGCGGGAAAAGCCCGAAGCGCCGCCGGCTCAACATGGTTGATGAGCGGTTAACAAAGGGTAAGCGGATAGTGCCGTGCTGGCTACTTCGCGACGCGGCCTTTGATGGCGTTAGCGCGCGCGCTGCAGGTGATGCGCCCCGCGCCGTCGGCCGGCAAGGTCCGGCGAACCTGGTCCATCAGCGCCTTGCGATCATCGCCCGGCATTGCGCCGATGATCGGCGCCATGCTCGGCCCGAGCGTCGTGATCGACCAGAACTCGTCGAAATCCCGGAATGTCCGCTGCACGATGATTTCGCGGGTCTCGATATCTTTCAGTCCTGCCCCTGACCACAGCGCCAGCGTGTTCTCGAGTCGCGAGGCCTCGACGCTCGGCGGCAAAGGCGGCTTCATGCCGCGCGCCCGCATATGCTTCTGCACCGGCTCGAACGGGAAACCACCGCCGAGGATGTCCCACGTATAGGCGGCAACGGTGCCGTCGGACTTCACCACGCGCACCATTTCGGCGACGCCCTTGGCCGGATCGGGAACGAAGAACAGCACCAGTGCCATGGTCGCGAGGTCGAACGCGCTGTCGGCGAACGGCAACGCCATCGCGTCGCCCTGCTGAAACTTCGCCATTTTCGCGCCGGGCCGGGTGCGCGCGAAGGCAAGCTGGCCTGCGGACGGGTCGATGCCCTGCATTTCGGCGGGCTCGCAGCGCTGAACGATCCGCTCGATGAGGGCGCCGTTGCCGCAACCGACGTCGACGCAGCGCAGGCCCTGAGGCGGCGCGAGCCAGTCGAGGAACACGTCGCCGGCGAGCGCGCTCCACGTCCCCATCATCTTCTCGTAGGCGGCGCCGTCGTCGAAACGGATCGGTTGTTCGGCCATGTCACACCTCCATCCAGGCGCCGTTGGCGTCCACCGACTTGAACACCGCTTCGAGCGCGGCGGCGGTCTGCAGGATGCCTTCGGGCGGGATCGGGAACGTGCCCTGCCCGAGCGCCGCCTTGGCGAAATAATCGAGGTTGCGGCCGAGATGATTGTCGACCGGGCGGTCGATCACCTCCGGCCCCTTGCCGGCGTAGCGGACGATGGCGCGCGTCTCGCTGACGCTCTCGGCGCGGCAGTTCTCGCCGTAGATCGCAATGCGCCAGTCGAACGGCGTCTTGATCGTGGTGCCAAGCGTTCCGGTGGCGCCGCTTTCGAACTCGATCAACGCCGCGGTGGTGTCGCCGCTGGCCACGTCGAGCGCGCGCGACGTCGACAGCGCGGCGATGCGCTTCATCGGGCCGGCTATGTCGCGGAAGCAGTCGAGCACGTGGATGCCCATGCCCGTCATGCCGCCGGCGCGGCTTTCCTCGGCCTGCATGCGCCAGCTGTCGCGCGGGTAACTGGCCAGCCAGTCGTGGCTGTAATTGCCCTCGACCTGCATGATGGTGCCGAAGGCGCCCTTCTCCTTGAGTTCGGCCAGCACGCGCATCGACGGCATAAGACGAAAATGGTGGCCGACCCCGAGCACGATGCCGGCGCGCTTGCAGGCCTCGAGCATCGAAATCGCTTGCGCCTTGCTCAGCGCGAACGGCTTCTCGCAGTAGAGATGCTTCTTCGCGGCGGCAACCGCCTTGACCTGCTCGGGGTGCTTGGTGTGCGGCGTCGCCAGAATGACGGCCTGCACGTCGCGGTCGGCGAGCACCTCGTCGAGCGAGGCGCCGAGCGCGATATTTTGCTCAGCGCAGAAGTCGCGCACGGTGTCCGGCTCGAGCGAGACGCCGCGGGTAAAGCGCAGCGGCGCGCCGAAATCGCGCGCCGCTTTGACCAGAGTCTTGCCCCACCAGCCGAGGCCAACGATTGCCGTATTCAGCACGTCACACCGAAGCCGGCGCGCCGGGCTGCTTCAGCGGATGCGCGCGGGCAAAGGCGTCGTTCTGGAAGCAGGTGTCGACGATGCGCTTGAAGGTCGGATAGGGCGTGGTATCGGCCTTGAAGTAGGCGGCGCCGACCGACTGCGCCGCGAGGCAGATGTCGGCGACGGAGATCTGGTCGCCCTGCGCGTAACGGCCGGTGTCCTTCGAACCGGAGAGCACCGTTTCCAGCGCCTTGAGCGCCGTGTTGTGCCAGTGATTGCCCCATTTCATGACGCCGGCTTCGTCGATGTTGTATTCGTGCGCCAGATATTCACGCACGCGCGGCACGATCAGCGGATGGGTGTCGGCGGCGCAGATCTGCGCGATGGCGCGGGCCCGCGCCCGTGCCTTCGGCTCCTTCGGCAGCAACGGCGGATTGGGATGCGTCTCGTCGAGATATTCGAGGATGGCGAGCGACTCGAACAGCACCGTGCCGTCGTCCTCGACCAGCGCCGGGATCGCCATCATCGGATTGATCTTGCGGAACGAGTCCTCGCGCTGTTGGCCCTTCATCAGATTGACGTCGATCACCTCGTCCGGCGTGATGCCCTTGAGGTTGAGCGCGGTGCGCACGCGGAACGTCGCCAGCGAACGCCAGAATGAAAACAGTTTCACGTGATCCCCCTTACTTTTTTGCGCCGCCCGGATCGGCTTTCAGTCCCGCCGCCTCGATCCCGGCGACGGCGATGATCTCGTCGTTGTCCGCAACGTCGCCGGAAACGCCGACGGCGCCGAGGATCGTGTTGGCCGCGTCACGGATCAGCACGCCGCCCGCGTTCGGCACCACGCGGCCGCCGCTGGCGCCGACCATCGCCGTGAGGAAATTCGGATTTTGCATCATGCGTTCGCCCGTGGTGCGCGAACCCCAGCCCATGCCGAGCGCGCCATAGGCTTTTCCGAAGGCGAGCTCGAACCGGATGATGCCGGAATTGTCCTCGCGCTTGACGCAGACGACATGGCCGCCCGGATCGAGCACCACGACGGTCTGCGCCATTTGCTTGAGTTCGCGCGCCTTCTTGAGCGCGGTATCGACGATGGTGGAGGCCTGGGCCAGCGTGACGGTCATGAATGCTCCTTGGGTGTTTCAGGATTTCTTGCGGCTCGACCAGTAGACCGACTGCTTCGAGCCGTCGCCACCGCCGAGGCCCTTGTTGTTGGCCTCCTCGAACGCGGCAAGCGCCGCTTTCGTCGCGACCATGTCGGCGCCCTTGGCCGCGCCGGTCTCGACCATGGTGCGCAAATCCTTGACCGCGTTGGCGATGCTGAAGGTCGTTGGGCCCGGATCGCGGTTTTCCATCATGGCGACGATCATGTCGGCGCGCATCTTCAGCGCATTGTTGGCGCCGTTGCTCTCGACGAAGAGGTCGAGCAGGCGCCTGGGCTCCCAGCCGACATCGCGGGCGATGGCGAAGGCTTCGCCATAGGCCTGCCACGCGACCATCAGCGGCAGATTGATCGCGAGCTTCATCGACGAGCCGGCGCCGACCGGCCCGCAATGCTCGACCTTGCGGCATAACTGATCGAGGATCGGCTGGGCGCGCGCGGCGTCCGCCGGCTCGGCACCCATCAGGCCGAGCAGCTGGCCCTTGCGCGCCGGCGCGGTCGAACCGCCGACCGGACATTCGACGAAAGCCGCGCCCTTGCCGCGAACCTTAGGCGCGAGCGCCGTTTCAAACTTCGGCGGCACCGTGCTCATCTCGATGAAGAGCTTGCCTTTGACGTCGCCCGACAGCAGCCCCGATGGTCCGCTGTAAACGTCGTCGATCGCCTTGCCGTCGGTGAGAATGGTGATGACAACCTCGCTCGCCGCGGCGACCGCGGCAGGATTGGCTGCGACCCTGGCGCCGGAGTCGGCAAGCGGTTTGGTTTTTTCGGCCGAGCGATTCCAGACCGTGACCTGATGGCCCACTTCCAGCAGACGCGCAGCGATGGCCGCGCCCATGGCGCCAAGCCCGGCGACTCCGATTTGCATTTCTCCTCCCATCAGTATTTTGCCGGAGACGATAGGCGATCAGGACGCGGCGTGAAAGCCCGCCAGCGAGACTCGACAGGCCACGAATCCATCCGCATATAGTGGCCAAACGCGCG
>Ga0265339_10002695_pt1 | contig 12629 bp, 11 predicted proteins | sample 4CB219metaG_FD_202085 | JGI IMG/M metagenome (GOLD analysis project Ga0265339, IMG submission 202085) | Rhizosphere microbial communities from Carex aquatilis grown in University of Washington, Seatle, WA, United States - 4-CB2-19 metaG | ecosystem: Host-associated > Plants > Roots >...
GCTGATCTAATCTTTGCATGTGGGGCACGCGACGGTCGCCCCGCTTTCCTTCAAGGCTTGCGAGCCCAAGCACCGTCTCCTTCGTTCACGGAGGGGACTTATGCTGTCTCCGGCTTTTTCGATCTCACCCAAAGACCTCTGGCATGCCATCGGCACGCGCGACGAGCCGCAGATCGTCGACGTGCGGCGGCGCGATGCCTACGAGCGGTCGCCGCACCTGTTGCCCAGCGCCGTCTGGCGCGACGCCGGCCAAGCCCGACAATGGGCGGCTGAGTTCACGCGACCGATCGTCGCCGCGTGCAAAGCTGGACATGAAATGAGTCAGACTGTGGCGGCGCAGTTGCGCGCCGATGGCTTCGATGCGCGCCTGCTGGAGGGCGGCTACGAGGCGTGGTCGAAATCCGGCTTGCCGCTGGTCGCCAAGGCCGAACTTGACCGGCTCTCGCCCCGGCGACCCAGCGTCTGGGTGACGCGGCGGCGCCCGAAGATCGACCGCATCGCGTGCCCGTGGCTGATCCGCCGCTTTCTCGACGGCCAGGCGCGAATCCTGTTCGTCGATCCGGATCAGGTGATCGGCGTCGCGCGAGAAATCGGCGGCATCCCGTTCGACATCAAGGACGTCGAATTGAGCCACGAGGGCGAGCGCTGCAGCTTCGATACGATGCTCCGGCTGTTCGGGTTCGAGGCCGAGCCGTCGCTTGCCCGCCTCGCGCTGATCGTGCGCGGCGCCGACACGGCGCGGCCCGACATGGCGCCGGAGGCGGCGGGCCTGCACGCGGTTTCGCTCGGGCTTTCGGCGCTCGCCGGCGACGACGACCACGGACTGCTCGAACGCGGCTTCATGGTCTACGATGCGCTGTTCGCCTGGCTGCGCTTTGCCGCCGACGAACGGCATAATTGGCCTGCGAAGGTAGCCTGACTCATGACAACGCGCGAAACCACCGTGCAGCCGAGCTTCGGCGAAGCCTTCAAGGTCTGGCTCACCATCGGCTGCATCAATTTCGGCGGCCCGGCCGGGCAGATCGCGATGATGCATCGCATCGTCGTCGACGAGAAGAAATGGGTCGAGGAGCAGCGTTTTCTGCACGCGCTCAACTTCTGCATGCTGCTGCCCGGCCCCGAGGCGCAGAAGCTCGCGACCTATATCGGCTGGCTGCTGCATGGCGTGCGCGGCGGGCTCGCCGCCGGCATTTTGTTCGTGCTGCCGGGCGCCTTCGTGATGCTCGGGCTGAGCCTGCTTTATGCGCTGGGGCGTGGCTTCACGGTGATCGACGGCGCGCTGTTCGGTATCAAGGCCGCAGTGCTGGTGATCGTCGTCGAGGCGCTGATCCGCATCGGCGGGCGCGGGCTGAAGACCAGCACCCTGCTGGCGCTGGCGGCTTTGGCCTTCGTCGGCATCTTCTTCTTTGCCTTACCCTTCCCGTTGATCGTCGCCGCCGCCGCGCTGTGCGGCTATCTCATCGCGAGACGCGCGCCGCAGCGGCTCGGGCTCTCGACCAAGGCCGAGCATCCGCCACCGGCTCCCGCGAACCGCTGGCGGCAATTCACTTCCGCCGCCGTCATCGGCCTGATCGTTTGGTGGGTGCCGATCGGCCTCGCCGCCCTCGCGCTGGGGCCGGACCATGTGCTGGTCAGCATCGGGTTGTTCTTCTCCAAGCTCGCGGTGGTGAGTTTCGGCGGCGCCTATGCGCTGCTCGCCTACATGGCGCAGCAGGCGGTCGAGACCTACGGCTGGATGAGCGCCCCGGAAATGGTCGACGGCCTCGGCCTCGCCGAGACGACGCCCGGGCCGCTGATCCTGGTGACGCAATTCGTTGGCTTCCTCGCCGCCTTCCGCAACGCGCCGCCGTTCTCGCCGCTGACCGCCGGGCTGCTCGGCGCGGCGATGACGACGTGGACAACGTTCACGCCGTCGATGCTGTGGATCTTCGCCGGCGCGCCGTTCGTCGAGTCGCTGCGCGCCAACCGCAACCTGTCCGGGGCACTCGCCGCCATCACCGCCGCGGTGGTCGGCGTCATTCTCAATCTGTCGGTGTGGTTCGCGCTGCATGTCCTGTTCGGCCATATCGAGGAGCGCCATTTCGGCATCATGCGCTGGTACGCCTTCGATCCGCTGGCGCTCGATATCCGCGCCGCCGTGCTGGCGGCGATCGCGGCCGTGATGGCGTTCGTGCTGCATCGCGGCTTGATCGAGGTCGTCGTCGCGATGGCGGCGCTCGGCGCGATCACCCAATATTTGCTGGGCTAACGCTCGCGCGCCACCGCGCTCTCGTGCCAGCGCCGCAAGGCGAGATAATTCACCAGCGACAGCGCAAAGAAGATGGCGACGCCGGCGAGCGACAGCAGCAAGAGCGCCGCGAACATGCGCGGGATGTTGAGCCGGTAGCCGGATTCGGCGATGCGGTAGGCGAGCCCCGAGCCGGCGCCGGCGGAGCCTGCGGCGATTTCCGCCACCACCGCGCCGATCAGCGACAGGCCGCCGGCGATGCGCAGGCCGGCCAGCATCTGCGGCAGCGCAGCCGGCAGCTTCAGTTGCCACAGCATTTGCCAGCGCGACGCCTTGTAGAGCTCGAACAGCGCGATGAGGTTGTGATCGACGGAGGCCAAGCCCAGCGTGGTGTTGGCGAGCACCGGGAAGAAGGCGACGATCCAGGCGCAGGCCAGCACGGCTAGCGGCTGCGGCAGATAGATGAGCAGCAGCGGCGCGATCGCAACGACCGGCGTCACCTGCAGAATGACCGCGTAGGGAAACAGCGAATACTCGATCAGCCGCGACTGGTTGAACAAAATGGCGAGGCCGATGCCGCCGGCCGCAGCAAGCACGAAGCCCTCGAAGGTGGTGACGAGTGTCACCAGCAGTGAATTCCACAGCAGCGGCTCGTCGGCGATCAGCGTGCGGGCCACCAGCCCCGGACCTGGCAGAACGTAAGGCGGGATGGCCAGCATGCGGACGGCGAGGCCCCACAGGACAACAACCATCGCCAGCACGATGAGGGGCAGCGCGATGCGCAAAGCGCGTTCGCTCATGCCCCTGCTCCCATGGCGCTGCGAAGCGTCTCCGCGACCTGCCGGCAGTAGCCGGCGTATTCGGCGGAGGTGCGGAATGTCTCATCGCGCGGATAGGGCGCCGGGATCGTCACCTCGGCGAAGACGCGGCCGGGCCGCGGGCTCATGACCACGATGCGCTGCGACAAATAGACCGACTCGAACACCGAGTGGGTGACGAAAACCACGGTGCGGCGCAATTCGTGCCACAGCATCGCCAGGTCGTTGTTGAGCTTGAAGCGGGTGATCTCGTCGAGCGCGGCGAACGGCTCGTCCATTAGCAGCAGTTGCGGCTCGGTCACCAACGCGCGGGCGATCGAAGCTCGCATCTTCATGCCGCCGGAAAGCTCGCGCGGGTAGCTCGCCGCGAAGTCGCCGAGCCCGACCCGGTCGAGCCAGCGCAAAACCGCACTGCCCGCGGCCGCGTCGTCGGCATGCGCGAGGTTGAGTGGCAGCCGCACGTTCGCGGCGACGTCGGCCCAGGGCATCAGCGTCGGTTCCTGGAACACGAAGCCGATCTTGGCCGCGTCTGCCGGCCATTCGACCGTGCCTGACGTCGGTCCGCTCAACCCGGCGATGATGCGCAGCGCCGTCGACTTGCCGCAGCCTGACGGGCCGAGCAGCGACACGAACTCGCCGTCGCGCACGTCGAGATCGAGGCCGGTGAGTGCGACGGTGCCGCGCTCAAACGTCTTGCCGACGCCGCGCAGCGAAACGATCGCCGGGGGTTCGCTCATTTCGGCCGCAAGTCGACGCCGACGCGCTTGTTGACGAATTGCAGCGTGTAGGCGCGCTTGTAGTCGATGCCCGCCTTGACCACGCCGGCGCGCACCATCTTGTCGAAGAAGTCCTTCATGCGTGCGTCGCTCATGGCGCCGATCCCCAACGTGACCGCGTCGCCAGAATCGACAATGCCGTACTGCTTCATCCTGGCGATCGAATAGGCGAGAGCTGCGTCGGTCATCTCCGGATTCTGCTTCTTGATGAGCGTATTGCCCGGTCGGCTGTCGCCGTAGATATAATGATACCAGCCGATCGCCGACGCATCGACGAAGCGCCGCACCAGATCGGGCTGCTTCTCGACCAGGTCGCGACGCGTCTCGATCAAGGTCGAGTAGCTCGAGAAGCCGTAATCGGCGAGCAGGAACACCTGCGGCTTGAAGTGGCCTTGCGTTTCGACCGCGTAGGGTTCGGACGTGGCGTAGCCCTGCATCGCGGAATTCTTGTCGGCGAGGAACGGCTGGGCGTTGAAGGTGTAGGGCTTCACCTTGGCTTCGTCGAAGCCGTAGTCCTTCTTCAGCCACTGGAAGTAGCTCGCCATGCCTTCCTTGGAGACGAACAGCGTCAGTTTCTTGAGCGCGGCGAAATCATCGACGCCCGGATGCGCGATCAGAACCTGCGGATCCTTCTGGAAGCTTGCCGCCACCACCACGGTCGGGATGTTCTGCTCGACCGCGTCAAACGATTGCAGCGTGTTGGCGCTCATGAAGAAGTCGAGCTTGCCGACCGGCAGCAGGATGCGGTTGTTCACGTTCGGCCCGCCCGGCACGATGGTGACGTCGAGCCCGTATTTGGCGTAGGTGCCGTCGGCGAGCGCCTGGTAGAAGCCGCCGTGCTCGGCTTCCGCCACCCAATTGGTGCCGAAGCGGATCTTGTCGGCCGCCTGTGCGGCGCCAAGACCGGCCGTCAAAGCCAGCAGAATCGCGGCCATTCTCGTCATATTCCGCACTTTGTCATTGCCCGCCCAGCGCAAGCAAGCCGGGGCGTTTGAACCTGTCCGGCGGCTGCCGCGACCCATGTGCAATCGGCCTTTGCAGGCCGACAGCAAATTCAAACCGGATGGAGACGAACCATGACGACATCCAGGACCATAGCAGCAACCCTCGCCGCGCTTACGCTTGCCACGACTTTCACCGCCTTCGGCAGCGAGGCTCAGGCCCGCCCGCGCTTCGGCGCCGGGCTCGGCATCGGACTCGCGGCCGGCGCGCTGGTCGGCGCGGCGATCGCGTCCAGTTCCTACGCCACGCCGTATTACGGCTACGCCGAGTGCCGCTACGTCCAACGCTACGACCGCTGGGGCAACTTGCGCACGGTCAGGATCTGCGACGACGTTCCGTACTGACGACGTGAAGCTTTTGTGATCGGCGTCCATCCCCAAGCAGGCGCGCCGATCCCTGACCCGCCCGGTCTCGTCCCGCCCGGGCGGGTCTCTTTTTTCTCGTGCCGTGTCGCGCGACGGGTTTGCTCGTTCCAGCTCAGAACAAGCTTGTCGCGCCGCGGCGACAGTGATTGGATATTTTGCGTTCGAGCGCCGGTGGGGCGGCAACACTATGCGTCATTTTTTTTCCAGTCACGCATTCGTCATTTTGCCGATTGCCTGCGTCGTCCTGCTATTGCCCCGGCACGCCAATGCGGCGGGCGGCGCCTACGTGGTCGACGATTCGGAGACGGTTACGCCCAACACCTGTGCGCTTGAGTCCTGGGCGCAGTTCGCGAGCAATCACGATTTCAATACCGTCACGCAGCCCGAGTGCGGTTTCGACGTCGGCAAGCCGGTCGAAGTTGACGCAGCGCTTCAGCGTGCGCGCAGCGGCGGCGCGTGGGGCACCAGTAGCGCGGTGACCGCAAAGCTCAATCTGATCTCCACGGACAAGAGCAGGGACAACAGCAGGATCGGCGTCGCCTTCGAAGTGGCGTCGGCTTGGAATCTTCAGGCCGGCGGCAATACCGGCACCAACGTGTTCGTACCGGTGACGTTCATGATCAACGATGCGTTCCACATCAACGTCAATGGTGGCTGGTTCCACGACAACGTCAACAATATCAACTATGCGACCTGGGGCATAGGTTTCGAATGGGATTTCAAACCGGTGCCCCTGACGTTGATCGGCGAAGTGTTCGGACAGGCCGGCACCCTGCCTATCGCTGCCGACGGCGATCCGCCGTCACCCAATGCGATCCGTGATCCGCGCACGCAGATCGGCCTGCGCTACAAGGCAAGCGACAACGCCGACATCGACGTGATCTGGGGTCACAATATCGGCGGTGAAAATGCCCACTGGGTGACGCTCGGCCTCAATCTGCACTACTAGCCGCCGAGCTCTCCGCGCACGATTTTCGCGCCCTCGACCATGGCGCGCATTTTGCCGAAGGCAATGTCGCGCGGCAGGTATTTGAGCCCGCAATCGGGAGCGACGACGATCTTGTCCGCCGGCACATGCGGCAGCGCGCGGCGGATGCGCGCGGCGACTGTCTCCGGCGTCTCGATGGCCATGTCGGACAGGTCGAGCACGCCGAGGATGATGGTCTTGCCCGGCAGTTTGGCCAGCACGCTGCAATCGAGTCCGGATTGCGCGGTCTCGATCGACACTTGCTGCACCGGTGAAGACGCAAGCTCGGGCAGGAACGAATAGCCCTCCGGGCGCCGGTGGATGATCGCGGCATAGCCGAAGCAGATGTGCACGGCGGTGGTGCCCTTGACGCCGGCGAGCGCGGCGTTCCAGCCCGCGAGCCCAATCTTGCGCGCCTTGTCCGGCCGCGCCTGCATGTAGGGCTCGTCGATCTGCACGATATCGGCGCCGGCAGCGAACAGGTCCTTGATCTCTGCATTCACCGCCGCCGCGTAGTCGAGCACCATCTCCTGCTCGTCCTTGTAGAAATCGTTCTGCGCCTGCTGCGACATGGTGAAGGGGCCGGGCACGGTCATCTTGATGGTGCGGCCGGTATTGGCGCGGAGGAATTCGACGTCGCGCACCTCGACCGGGCGCTTGCGTTTCACCTTGCCGACGACGCGCGGCACCGGATTGGGATGGCCGGAGCGGTCGAGCGCGGTACCGGGGTTGTCGATGTCGACGCCGTCGAGCGCGGTAGCGAAGCGGTTGGAGTAGCTCTCGCGCCGCATCTCGCCGTCGGTGATGATGTCGAGGCCGGCGCGTTCCTGCTCGCGGATGGCGATCAGCGTGGCGTCGTCCTGCGCCTGATCGAGGAATTCCGGCGCGACCCGCCACAATTCCCTGGCGCGAACGCGCGGCGGGAAACGTCCGGCGAGCTTGTTGCGGTCGATCAGCCAATCCGGCTGCGCATAGGAGCCGACCAGCGAGGTCGGCAGCAGCGGCAACGGCATTCGCTCCTCCCCGAACGGCGCGCCTTGACGAAACGCGCTTCTATTCGAACGACAGATTATCGGCCTTCGCGGGCGCGGCCGCAACGCTCATCGCCAGCACGCGGGCGACGTGCAGCGCCTCGCGCGCGGCACCGTCGTGGATCTGGTGGCGGCATGAGGTGCCGTCGGCAACGATCAGCGTGTCGCCCGCCGCCTTGCGCACCGCCGGCAAGAGCGACAGCTCGCCCATCTTCATCGATACGTCGATAGTGTCTGCGTCATAGCCGAAGGCGCCGGCCATGCCGCAACAGCTCGACTCGATGGTTTCGACGGCAAGTTCCGGGACAAGGCGGAGCGCGGTTTCGACCGCGCCCATGGCGTCGAAGGCCTTCTGGTGGCAGTGGCCGTGCAGCAGCGCCTTCTTCGGCAGCGCGCCGAGCGGCAGATTGAGCCGGCCTTCCTTTTTCTCCAGCGCGAGGAATTCCTCAAACAGCAGCGCCTTGCCCGCGAGCGTTTTGGCCTCGTCGCTCTTGATGAGAGCCGGCATCTCGTCGCGGAAGCCAAGCAGGCAGCTCGGCTCGAGCCCGATCACCGGCATGCCGCGCTCGAGGTAAGGCGCCAGCGCTTTGAGCGTGCGCTCCATCTCGCGCTTCGCTTCCGTGACATTGCCGATCGAAAGGAACGTGCGGCCGCAGCACAACGGCCGCTCGTCGTCATCGGCCGGCAGCACGGAATGAACGCGATAGCCGCCAGCCGCCAGCACCGCGACCGCCGCCTCCAGATTCTCGCGCTCGAAATAGCGGTTGAAGGTGTCGGCAAACAGCACAACGTCGCGCCCCGTGTCGCCTTTGGCGTTGGCGGCGTAGGACCAGTCGGCGCGGTCGCGATAGATGTCCTCGCGCCATTGCGGCAGCGTGCGTTTCGGCGCGAAGCCGGTGAGATAGCCGGCGATGTCGCGCACCGTCGGCGAGCGGTTGCGCAGGTTGGCGAGCCACGGCCGCTGCGCCGCTCTGGCTGCGTAGCGCGGCAGCCAGCCGACCAGCCTGTCGCGCAGCGAATAGCCGCGCTTGGCGGCGCGTGCGGCCTGGGTCTCGATCTTCATGCGCGCCATGTCGACGCCGGTCGGGCATTCGCGGCGGCAGGCCTTGCAGGACACGCAGAGCTTGAGCGTCTCCGCCATCTCCTTCGACGCCAGCGCATCCTTGCCGAGCTGGCCGGCGACGGCGAGCCGAAGCGTGTTGGCGCGGCCGCGGGTGACGTCGCGCTCGTCGCGAGTGACGCGATAGCTCGGGCACATCACGCCGCCGGAAAGCTTCCGGCAGGCGCCATTGTTGTTGCACATCTCGATCGCGCCCTGGAACCCGCCGCCGGAGCCCGGATAGGCCGACCAGTCGAGATGCGTGGCGATGTCCTCGCCGTGATAGCCTGGCGCGTAACGGAACAGGCTGCGGTCGTCGAACTTCGGCGGCCGCACCACCTTGCCGGGATTGTAGAGGCCTTTCGGATCGAAGCGGTCCTTCACCTCCTCGAAGGCGCGCGCGAGCCGCGAGCCGAACATCGGCTCGTTGAATTCGGAGCGCACCAGGCCGTCGCCGTGCTCGCCAGAGTGCGAACCCTTGTACTCGCGCACCATGGCGAAAGCCTCTTCGGCGATCTCGCGCATGGCGTGGACGTCTTTGTCCTGCCGCAGATTGAGGATCGGCCGCACGTGCAGGCAGCCGGCGCCGGCATGCGCGTACCAGGTGCCGCGGGTGCCGTGCTTCTCGAACACTTGCGTCAGCCGGCTGGTGTAGTCGGCGAGGTGCTCGAGCGGCACGGCGCAATCCTCGACGAAGGAGACGGGTTTGCCCTCTTCCTTCATCGACATCATGATGTTGAGGCCCGAGGTGCGAACGTCGGTGATCGCAGCCTGCAAGTCGGGGCTGAGCACCTCGACCACCCCGCCCCATTTGTCGCCCGGCTTGTCCCAGGCAAAGCCGAGATCGCCGATGGTGTGCTTGAGCATCTGCAGGCGGCGCAGGTTCTCCTCGTGGTCCTCCTCGCCGAATTCAACGAGCAGGATCGCCTCCGGCGTCTCGCGCACGAATTTGTCGAGCGTCGGCCGGAAGATCGGGATGGCACGCGCCAGCTCGATCAGCGTGCGATCGATCAGCTCGACGCCGATCGGCAGCAGATGGACGATGTTGCGCGTCGTCTCCATCGCGGCGCGGAAGCTGCCGAAATGCACGGCGCCGACCGCGCGGCGGCCGAGCAGCGGCGACAGCATCAGCTCGATGCGGGTCGAGAAGCCAAGCGTACCCTCAGAGCCGACCAGCACGTGCGCGAGGTTGATGTCGTTCTTGCCCGGCACCAGCGCGTCGAGGTTGTAGCCGCCGACACGGCGCGGCACCTTGGGGAAGCGGTCGGCGATCTCGTCCTTCTCGCGCTCGCCGATCGCCAGCAGGTCCTTGGCTAGCGGGCGCAGGATCGGCGGCACGTCGTTGATGTTGCCGCCGATGCGGCCGAAGTGACCGAGCGTGCCGTCGGCCAGAATCGCCTCGATGGAGACGACATTGTCGCGCGTGGTGCCGTAGCGCATCGAGCGGCCGCCGCACGAATTGTTGCCGGTCATACCGCCGATGGTGGCGCGCGACGAGGTCGAGATGTCGACCGGAAACCATAGGCCGTGTGGCTTTAGCTGCCGGTTGAGGTCATCGAGCACGATACCCGGCTCGACGGTGCAGCGCTTGCGCTTGACGTCGAGGTCGAGGATGCGCGTGAGGTATTTTGAGCAATCGACCACCAGCGACTGCCCGACCGTCTGCCCGGCCTGCGACGTGCCGCCGCCGCGCGCCAATACCGTCGCGCCCTCAGCCCGGGCAATTCCTATCGCCCGTTCGGCTTCCTCTATCGTGCGCGGCGCCACCACGCCGACCGGCTCGATCTGGTAGTGCGACGCATCGGTCGCATAGCGGCCGCGCGTGAAGCGGTCGAACCAGACTTCGCCCGACAAATCGGCCTTGAGCCGCCGTTCCAGGCCCGGCATCAGCACTGCCACGGTGGTGTTCCTGTCTGTGCCAAATTGAGCCTATGCCAGAAGGGCTTGTTTGCTCTGCGCGAAAGCGCTTGACCACAATGTTACATTCATAGTTCAACGCCACAAGCGCCGCGCCCTGGCCGGGACCGGCACCGTCATTCCATCGTAACGAGCGGTCTAGGAGCGAACAGCTATGGCTCAGAATTCCTCGCGTCCGGTCGGGCGCCACTTCCTCCACATTCCGGGACCGAGCCCGCTGCCGGACCGCGTCCTGCGCGCGATGGACACGCCGATCATCGACCACCGCGGGCCGGAATTCGCCAAGCTCGCCAAGAAGTGCCTCGAGGGCATCAAGACGATCTTCAAGACCACCAACCCGGTCATCATCTACACCGCGACCGGAACCGGCGCCTGGGAAGCCGCGCTGGTCAACACGCTGTCGCCCGGCGACAAGGTGCTGATGGTCGAGACCGGCCAGTTCGCCACGCTATGGAAAAAGATGGCCGAGAAGGTCGGCCTCGTCACAGAATTCATCACCACCGACTGGCGCAGTGGCGTCGACGCCTCGAAGGTCGAGGCGCGCCTGCGCGAGGACAAGAAGCACGAGATCAAGGCGGTGTGCTTCCTGCACAACGAAACCTCGACCGGCTGCCTGTCGCCGGTAACCGAGGTGCGCAAGGCGATCGACAACGCCAAGCATCCGGCGCTGCTGATGGTCGACACCATCTCGTCGCTCGCTTCGACCGATTACCGCCACGATGAATGGGGCGTCGATGTCACCATCGGCGGCGCGCAGAAGGGCCTGATGCTGCCGCCCGGCATGTCGTTCAACGCCGTCAGCGACAAGGCGCTCGCCGCCAACAAGACCTCGAAGCTCACCAAGTCGTTCTGGGCCTGGGACGAGATGCTGGCCATGAACAAGGTCGGCTTTTTCCCCTACACGCCGGCGACGCAGATGCTGCAGGGTCTCGCCGTCTCGATCGAGATGTTGCACGAAGAAGGCCTCGACAACGTATTCGCGCGCCACGACCGCCTCGCCGAGGCGACGCGCCGCGCGGTCAAAGCGTGGGGGCTGGAGATGGTGTGCCGCGATCCGAAGTTCTACTCGCCGACGCTGAGCACGGCGATCCTGCCCGAGGGCCATAACGCCGACGCCTTCCGCGGTCTGGCGCTCGACTCCTTCAACATCTCGTATGGCGCGAGCTTCGGTGCGCTGGCCGGCAAGTACTTCCGCATCGGCCATCTCGGCGACGTCAACGATGCGACGATGATCGGCGCGCTCGGCGCGACCGAAATGGCGCTGTCGCTCGCCAACGTGCCGTACAAGAAGGGCGGAGTGCAGGCGGCGATGGACTATCTGGTCTCGGCCCACGGCCGCGCCGCCAAGCAGGCGGCGGAGTAAGCGGAAAATCTCAGCCGTTCGTCGCCAACACGCGGGCGATGAAGTCCGTCAGCGCGGCGAGCGTCGCCTCGGGCGCCGCGCGCTGCGGCGAATGCCTGGCGCCGGGCAGCAGCGCGACCTCGACCGGGCAGTAGCATTCCTGCTCGGCCACCTCGATCTGCTTCACCGTGCCGTACTGGTCGTCCTCGCCCTGCACGATCAGGATCGGCACGCGGATGTAGGCAAGCTGCTCGGTGATGTCCCACTTGCGGAAATCGGGATCGAGCCAGGCGCCGTTCCAGCCCTTGAAGGCGTTGTCGACGTCGGCGTGCCATTTCGCCAGACGCTGGCGCAGGTCACCAGACTCGTAAGCCTTGCGGGCCTCGACGATCGAGGCGATGCCTGAGTCCTCGGTGAAGAAGTGCGGCGCGATCAGCACCAGGCCGCCGACGCGGTGATCCTGATGCGTGCCGGCGTAGATCGCGGCGATCGAGGCGCCGTCGCTGTGGCCGATCAGCAGGCCATGCCGGAAGCCGATGGAATCGAGCAATTTCGGCAACGTCTCGCGCGCCTCGTCCTGCATGTAGGTCAGCGGCCGCGGCAATTTCACCGGCGAGGATTGCCCATAGCCGGCGCGCGAATAGACGAAGACGCCGCAGCCCGTTGCCTGCTGCAGCCGGTCGGGAAAATCGCCCCACAGGCCAACGCAGCCGAGCCCCTCGTGCAGCATTACCAAAGTCGGCGCCGCGTCCGGCCGCGGCCCGATCATGCGGTATTCCAGCCGCTGCGCGCCGATATCGAGGAAGCCGGAATCCGCGAGACCCATTACTTTTGCGCTTCGGCCCGCAGCATGAAGCGCTGGATTTTGCCCGTCGCGGTCTTCGGCAGTTCGGCGCGGAACTCGATCCAGCGCGGATACTTGTAAGGCGCCAGCTTCTGCTTGACGTGCTCGCGCAGCGTATCCGCGAGCTGTTCGCTCGCCTTGTCCGGCAGCTTGAGCACGACGAAGGCCTTCGGCTTCACCAGCCGCTGGTCGTCGAACCAGCCGACCACGGCCGCTTCCAGCACCTCTGGATGCGACGACA
>Ga0265339_10002696_pt1 | contig 12628 bp, 10 predicted proteins | sample 4CB219metaG_FD_202085 | JGI IMG/M metagenome (GOLD analysis project Ga0265339, IMG submission 202085) | Rhizosphere microbial communities from Carex aquatilis grown in University of Washington, Seatle, WA, United States - 4-CB2-19 metaG | ecosystem: Host-associated > Plants > Roots >...
GGTCGCCCAGTCTGCGCTCCTCATTACTGGTGAGCACGACGAAGGGAATGCTCTTTGCGCTGACGGTGCCAAACTCGGGAATCGAAAGCGTCCATGCGGAAAGTATTTCCAACAGCATTGCTTCGAAGCCTTCGTCTACCTTGTCCAACTCGTCAATGAGCAGCACGCATGGCCGGTCGCATTCGAGAGCGCGCATCAGAGGACCGGGCCGAAAGAAGTCCCGCCCTTTGAGGTTCGCCTGAACACTCAGCCAGCTCTCGTGCTGGCCCTTTGAGAACTCCATGTAGAGCCGCTGTAGACCCTCATCGAAGCGCCCGATGGCCTTGTCCTCCGTCACGCCCCGGTAGCACTGGAGTCGCTCAACATGCGTATCCGCAGCTGCGGCGACAGAAAGCGCTAATTGGGTTTTGCCCGATCCTGCGGGTCCTTCGAGCAGCAGTGGTTTTTGGAGCTTGGCGGCGAGAAAGACCACCTGGGTCATCACCGGGTCGATGAAGTAGCCCGTGGCCGCAAGTTTGGTTCCGAGGTCGTCGATTGAATCAAACATCGGCCTGTCCTCGCGGTTCTACTTGAATCCCAGCCGCAGTTTGCTCACGGTCGGCTCTCCGGCCGCAAGACGGATCGTTTGGTGCGGGAACCACTTGGGCCCAGACATTCGCGAGCGACGTGGCTCCCGACGCCGCAAGGAGGACCAAAAGCCCACGCCCCATGATCTCTTCCGACCACGCCGTCCAGACAGGCCAGCCGTAGCAGACCACAACAGCCCCATCCAGAACCGTTAGTAATACTGCGATGATGAGATAGCATGTCCGCCGCTTCACCTGGGCCTCCTCCAATGCAGAGAAAGCATGAGACGGTATCAAAACTCGGTCAAATTTCTATTTGGGGTGTGGATTTACCCCGCCCGATTCAGTCCACGATTCCGGCCGGGCAGAAAACGAATTGCTCTGGCTTCAATCCGAGGAACGGTAATGGCTAAGCCGTTCGGGCAAGTCGGTCGCGGACTGCCTGGACTGACCTCGGTTTGCGACCGTTGCCGCCGGTTGGTAGGGCTTCCACCCATTGCTCCACTACTTCGGGACGGTAGCGTACTAGCGGACCCACTTTCACATACTGTGGTCCTTCTCCGCGAAGCCGCCACCGTCTCAAGCAAGCCAGGCTGACGTGGATCTTTTCTGAAAGCTGGATTTCGTTCAAAAGTGATTCCATTGTTTTCTCCTTGTGGCTGGCAGCCGGGGGCCGAACTGACCGAGAGGCTAACCCGAGGTCGGTTCTCGGTCAATTCGACCCGCACATCCCCGATTGCTACGTGGAGGGGCCTGCTTTCGAGGCAGAACCCAATTGGAAGTCGCCCCTTCGGGAGGCGATGACGGACTCCACTGCTTCGCGCTTCGCCTTCATGCGGATATGGCTGTAATGACGAAGCATCTGGCGATCGACATGCCCGGCGATCGACATGATGGTTTCGTCGCCGGCGCCATTTTCCGCCAGTTCCGTGATGAGAGTGTGCCGGTTATCGTGCCACCGGCCTTTCACTTTTGCATTGGTGCGGGTGGTCTTCCAAGCAGTCTTGAACGACGTAATGTGCCGCGCCGGGTCCGAGGGCCTAGGCTTACCCCAGGGAAAGACGTACCACTCGTCCCTGGTCTCGCCGAACTGCTTGCTATACCATGCGCGATGGTCGATGAGTGCCTGGTAGACCTCGGAGTTCAGAGGAACGATTCGCCCCTCTCCGGCCTCGCTTTTTGCTCTGCCTACCTGGACCGTTTTCGCGACGAAGTTGACCTGGCTCCAGGTAAGGGTCTTGATCTCGGTATCTCGCAGACCTCCATTGCGGGCCAGCATGAAGGCTGGGTACATATGGGGACTGTGTGAGCTCTTTGCTTTGGCTGCGAGACACTCCGTTTCTTCGGTGTCGTAGGCTTTGCCGATCTGTTTGTGAACGGTCAGCTTGAGCTGCTTAGTCTTCTTGAGATGAGCGCGGATCACTTCGCCCGGGTCTCCCAGAATCTTCAGAAGAAACCGGACCTCTTCATTGATCGACTTTGGCGCTGCCTTCTCGCGGAGCCTGTCCTCCTGGTAGCGGAGAACTGAAATTTCGGTGATCTCGCCGACGATCTTCGTGCCGAGAAGACGGCTGACGTGTCCGAGCGCATACTCGGCAAAAGACGCCGACCGGTAGCGGAGCCGGTAGCCCGTTAGGTATTCCTCGATGATCTCCTCAAGAATCCGGACACGGTTCTGCCGAACCTCTTTGAAGTTGTTGTAGCCAGCTTCCAGTGCTCTTCGGTGTTGCCGTTCGGCCTCTTTCGCGACGGTTCGCGATGTCGATTTTGTCGGTTCGTCGATGCGTTTTCCGGCGAAGCGAAACCGGTACCACCAATATTTTCCTCTTGGATAAGTTGCCATTCGGGTCTCCTGTCCTTTCGGTGAGCGCGCCTGTGTGGGCGCGCGACTTAAGATTCAGGCGAAGGCAAAACTCGATCAAATTTCAGGAGTCCCGGCGCCACGTGAGAGCGTGGTTCAGGACATGAGGCTGGAGGTCTGGAGTCGATCTATCGAGGGGAGCCACAACTGAGATCGGTTGCTATGGGTTAGCACCGGTTTTGAAAGTGAGTGACGACAAAATTGACTACAATCGGGCCAATTTCGTGTCTTTCTGCTGCTTTCTACTGCTCTAAGTTGTTGATTTTATTGGCTCCTCAGGTAGGACTCGAACCTACAACCCTTCGGTTAACAGCCGAATGCTCTGCCATTGAGCTACTGAGGAGTGTATGGCGTATTGAGTTCTCCACTACAAAGGTAGCAGAGAGCGCGGAGGGCGTCAAAGGCTGTGGTTTGCCGGAGTTGCGGGGTCCGGCGCAGGGTGAAACCAGAGCCTGTGCCGGTGCCATAATGGAATCAAAGGAGCGGCTCATGTCGCGAATCTCCCACCTCGATCGCAGCCAGGTTTCCCCTGAAGTTGCCAACCGTTACGACAAGGTCTTTGCCCAGCGCGGCAATGTGCCCAACATGTTCCGCGTAATGGCGCACCGGCCGGAAATATTTTCCACCATGCAGGACCATTTTGCCGCAGTCCTGAACACGGGCACGGTGCCGACAAAGTTGAAGGAATTGATCATTGTCCGCACCAGCCAGGTGAACCAGACGCCCTATTGCCTCGCCAGCCACACCATCCTGGCGCGCAGCCTCGGATGGAGTGACGACCAGCTCTCCCATCTTGCTGAATGGCAGCAGCGTGACGACTTTACTCCCGCGGAGAAGGCCGCCCTGCGCCTCGCGGAAACCGTGACTCGCAATGCCAACGCCGTCACTGATGAGCAGTTCGCCGAGCTGCGCGGTTTCTACTCTGAAGGTGAGATCGTGGAGCTGCTCTGCGCCATCGGCCTCTTCAATTACTTCAACCGCTTCAATAACGCGCTGATGATGGAGCCAACCAGGCCCGGAGAAGGCGCCCCGCCCACTCACGACGCCCCCACCGCTTACGCCACGCCGTCGGAAGATGCCGTGGCGACTCATGGACTGGAGTAACAGCCTGCTCCTTCTGCCAAGCAAGCGGCCAATACCCCGTAGCGAAGCGATTCATTGGGACTGGTTTTCCGGCGTCTTCACAACTGACGGATACGGAGCGACAGTTGCCGGAACCGCATCGGGTTCCACCAGCCACACTCTCCTGCTCCGGTAATACTGCAACAGTTCCTGCATGGCCGCGGGGCTGTCCTCTCTCGCCCAAATCACCTTCGATTCATCCAGGTCGGCGCCGTTGAACACCCATTCATCCAGGGGATTGTGGTCCTTGCTGTACCGCACAAGCACCAGTTGCAATCCGGACTCATGCTCCAGTCGCGCATTCACTCGTGCGCGCTCCAGTCCCTGGTGGCCGGTGCCTTGCCAAGCCGTAACCCATCCAATGCCAGGCCACTCCGGCACCTTCAAATGCAATGGTGCCGCCAGGATGCTCAGAGCCCCCATCACCACGCAGATCGCGATGCTGAGCCGCACCATGGTTTTCCCCACTGGCCTTCCGCTCCATTCCCACTGGCGCAGATGGCGCATCGACTGCAGGGCCAGGGCGTAGAACGCCGCAGTAAACGGCGCAAGCTGGAGCGGGTAAGTGGCAACGCTCATCGTAATGCCCACCGCTGCAAAGCTCGCGCACACGGCCAGTTGCCGAACGCGCCGATCCATGAACGCGCGATGTACCAGAACCAGCGGCGGCAGCAAAGCAAAGGCGGCAAAGAACACCACCACTCCTGCTGCCTTCCGCGCGGTCGCAGGTATAAAACCTCGCAGACTGTGCACCCTGTTGTAATAAGGAACCTCATGTTCGTAATAGCGTCGCATCGTGTCGTACCGGTATTGCGGCTCGGTACGCGGGCTCTGCCACAGGAAGTACGGAACCATGGCGTATTGCGCGCGATCGACCGTATAGGGCAGCGTTGTCGCGCTGCCAAACGCACGGTAGTCGTAATAGCCAAGCCACGCCAGCGCCAACAAGACCATTGCCGTCGGAATCGCGGCCAGTTTGAAAAACTCTCGTGCAGCAGGACGGCGTTTCCCGCGCCAGGCCCACCGGGCCAGCATCACCGCCACCGGCAGAGACAATAACATCCCCTCGTAAGGGCGCGTGAGAATCATTAATATGAGGCCCGCTGCCATCCACACGCCGTAGCGCAGTCGCGCGGTCCGCATCAGCCGAGGGAGACTCCCCAGCAATAGCGCGCCGCCCAGGGCTGCCGGCAAAGCGCTCGCGCCAAACAACGTATTGATCCAGTAACTGAACAGCCCCAGGCGCAATACTGCAAGCAGTCCACCCAAAAGTGCCCAGGCAGCCGGGAGCCAGCCCTGCAGCATCCAGCACAGCCCCGCGCACATCAGCGCGTCCAATGCCACGTTGGCAAGCCATGGATCGTGGAACACCCGCTGTCCCGCGGCCAACACAAGCCCATCTCCCGGAAAATACATCGACGCATACGTGGGCTGCATCGTCACGTGGAGGGTCTCCAGGTGCGTCCACATTGCAGGCGTGGGATTCGCCAGTCGTCCGTGAGCAAACGTGTCGTCCGCAAGCAGAAAGCTGAAATCGTCAGGGATGAAGGGAAGCGGCGCCGGATAAAGAGGAAGAATGGCCAGTCGAAGCAGCGCACACATGCCCACAACGGCCACGGCCGGGCCTTTGCGCCGTGCCAGTCGCGAGCAGGACCGTTCGACGCGCTCAAACAGATTCCACCCAAGACACGGAAAAATAATGGAGGCCACGACGGCGACAGCGGAAAGTCCGGCCTCAACTTTCAGCAACGACAGGCCGTGTTCCGGTGGTGAGAGCAAGAGCATCCCCACCAGTCTATGGTGCGGGGTCTAATCCCCGCCGCATACGCGATACCATGGATAAAGGAGCCAGGCGTCCTCACACCCATGAAACTGAATCTTCCCGCGGGCACGTTCCGCGCTTATCTCTTTGACTGCGACGGAACCGTCGTCGATTCCATGCCGCTTCATTACATCGCGTGGAAGACATCCCTGGCCGAGTGGAACTGCGAGTACGAAGAAAAGCTCTTCTACTCATGGGGCGGCCGGCCCATCCGCGAAATCATCTCCCTGCTGAACCAGATGCAGGGGCTCAACATGCCGATTGAAGAGGTCGCGGTCCGCAAGGAAGCGCTCTACCTTTCGCTGCTTCCCCAGCTCAAGCCGATTGCCGAAGTCATCGAGCACATCGACGCGCAGCACGGCCGCCTTCCCATGGCAATCGTCTCCGGAAGCCGCCGCGATTCCGTCGTCGGCTCGCTCACTGCCACGGGCCTCATCGATAAATTCGATACGCTGGTATGCGCGGAGGACTACAAGCGCGGCAAGCCCGCTCCGGATGCCTTCCTCCTCGCCGCGGAGCGGCTGGGCGTGCCCCCGGCCGAGTGCCTCGTGTTTGAAGACACAGACCTCGGGATTGAGGCCGCCACCGCAGCAGGCATGGCGTCGGTCAAGGTGCCGCAGCCATTCGAGCGCGCCTCCTGATTGCACTCGGCAGTGTCATTCGATTCTCCGCGACACACCAATTTGAATAGCGCTGTCATTCTGAGCGCAGCGAAGAATCTGCGGTTGCTATTAAGGAGCCTCCACGAGGCCTTGCTTCCGAGTTGCCGACGATTCACCCAGAGCCCTCAATGAGCGACTTGGACTGTTGTCGTCAACCGTCCAAGGTATCGTCTGCGGGCATCATGCACCAGTGAAGCGGTGCCCGCGCTCCCATCGCGAGTTCACTGGCGGACCTTCAGAGCCGTTTGATATCCTTGCGCGAAGATTACCTTGCTTTATCGAGGAGCCATGCAAGTAACCGCGTCAGGTTTTACCGTAGCCGAATATTGCGAGCAGATGCGTGGGGGCGGAATCGTCGTTAACCACGATTACCAACGAAGCGACAAAGTCTGGCCCCCGGCCGCGCGCTCTTACCTCATCGAAACGATCCTGCTAGGCTATCCGATGCCGAAAATGGCCCTCCATCAGACCACGGATCTGAAAACTCGGCGGACTAAGAAGGAAATCGTGGACGGGCAACAAAGGAGCCAGGCGATCTTCGACTTTCTTGAAGATAAGCTGCGCCTCTCGGGGAACACCGGGTTCGCGCGCAAGACATACTCGCAGCTGCTTCCCGAGGATCAGCAGCGCTTTGTCGAGTACAGCTTCGCAGTAGATCTTTTTGTCGGTGCGACCCCCGAACAGATACGCCAGGTCTTTCGGAGGATGAATTCGTACACGGTCCCATTAAACCCCCAGGAAAAACGGCACGCCACGCATCAAGGCGAACTCAAATGGTTCATCGTAAAGATGACGGAGAGGTACGCGGGCGCCCTCCTGGAACTCGGAGTCTTCAACGAAAAACAGCTGAGCAGAATGGCCGATGCCGGGCTGCTTTCCGACGTCGTGTTCACCCTCTCATCGGGGATCAAGAGCGCCTCTGACACCAGCATTGATAAGTTCTACTTCGGGAACGAAGCGACCTTCCAGCAAGCTGGCGAGATGGAGAATAGGCTCGCCAACGCCATGGACGTGGTAATGCAATGGAGGGATATTCACGAGTCCTCCCTCATGAAGTCCTACAACTTCTACACCCTACTTCTTGCGATTTCCCACGCACAGCATCCGTCGCCTGCTCTCGACCCAGACTACCCCCGGACGCGGCGCCTGAATATCGACCCAGGGTTCGCGTTACCCAACCTGACTACTCTCTCTTCGGCACTGGATGAGCCGTCGAGCTTCCCGGCCTTTTCAACTTGGATTACGGCGTGTTCGAAGGCGACGAACCGCATTGATCCGCGACGGGCCCGGTTCGACTGGCTATCGAGGGCACTAGAGCCGAGGTTGCTCCCGTAACAGGCGCGAGACGATGAACCACTGCAAGAGTCTATTCAAACTTCGTCGAAGATTGGTCGCAAGGCTGGAGCGGCTCGAGCGCAGGCTGTCGGCGTCAGCAGCGCTCGCGCCGCCTGACCGGGATCCGGTCATCTCGTACGTAACGATCGAATCGTTAAACGCTTGGTCGCAGTTCGCCAAGGCCCTTTATCTTTCCTGCATGCTCAACGCGAAGACTGAGGGCAGGACAACCGTCGGCGTTGTCCCTTCGGGCGTGCCCCTGAATGACGCCGTCGGGCTAGCCATAACGCGATACAAGAAGTACGCGACACCAAACAGCTCAGGGGTGTGGGATCGACGGGACGAGCCAGCTTGGCACGATCCTAATGTCCTCCTTGGAGTCTGCCAACATGTAAGCTGCTCAATTTATTTACAAATGCAGGCCGCTTTTTCGCTTGGGCAGCGGGTTTTCCTTGACCTCCCCGTCTTCAGGAACTTCTTCGCGCATCGAAATCGATTGAGTTCGCGCGCCGCACAGAACCTCGGCCCGCAGTATCTGCTTCCATCGAGCCTCAGGCCGTCTGAGATGCTAATGAGATCAAAGCCGATGGCGCCGGCCTCTGTCCTGGAGGAGTGGATAGCCGAACTCAAGATTACGGCGGAGCTTCTTTGCCAGTAGTGCGTTTGGCGGGCGGCAAGATCCAAATCGTCCGGGCTTTTTTGAACGGACAGCCCCTTCTAAACATGCCTCGGCTTGTCATCACTCATCGAGAGGCTCAATGCTGGCCAGACAGGCTGACATCTGCGAACTGACCGAGGAGTTGTCAGATTAGGCCAAACAGACCCGGTTTTGAAATGGCTGAGAACTCTGGTCTTGCCCCAGTCGGACGGATTCCTTAGCCATTGCCATGCGTGATTGTCCGGCCTATTTCGTGCCATCGACAATTTCTGTCGTGCGCTTCGCCACAACGTGTTGGTGCGGACCTAAATGAGTCGCTGCACCAAATCTCATGTACACCATGACGACGAGTGTGATGCCGCCAACCGCTATATGCCTCCCGCTCACAGCCCATGCGTAGTGAAACGGTGGAAGCGAATGTACGAGCAGCGCCACCCATACCGATATCGTGAAGATACTGACCAAGAGGTTTATCGTCGAGACTGAAATTGCCTGTGGGCCGATGAAATGTTTTTCAAAGAAACTTCTGGTTTCCGGTCGGTGCAGAATTGTTTTGTATAGCGGTCCTGTGATTTCGTTCTCTAGCATATCAACGTGGTTTTCCCAATTCTCCTGCCAGTATTTACTTCCGCGATTTACCAGGAACCACGCCCAGCTAAAAATTAGGCCGATACAGCTGACGATAAAAGCGAGGTACTCCTTGTCCTCTAGGTGTTCGGATCCTAGAATGGCAAAGTACCCAGCGAAGGCTGCCGCAATCAGGGCCCAGAAATAGGCTGCCCGCTGCCAGTAGAGTCCGATTTCAAACTTCCTGATGTCCAGCGCCAGGTTGAGCGCTTTTTTCGCTTTATCCAAGTTAGGGGTCTTCCCTAGACCAAACGACTCCTTATATTCGTCCTCTGCGTTACTCATGTCGTTACCTCATGCAAACTTGGGCATCTTTGATTAGTAGACCATGGAAAGTCGATTTTAGATCTGAAGAGCCGAAGCTCCTTCGGGCTGTCCCTTCCGAACGGCCTAAGGCTCGGTTTACACATAATCGCCAACGCACTCACTGACGAGTTGCAGGCGTATGACCGGCTACTCTGACCTTTGACAAATTCTCTTCCGGGAACTCGGCTTTGCGCACCCTTCTACCCGCATCTCACAACCTCGGCAAAGGTTGAATCGAAAATCAAAGGCCGACTCGTCGAACTAGGCATTCCTATCGATGATAAACAGCACCCCTCCTTACAACCTCGCCGGCTGATCTGGCTGGGGCGTTCATGCCCGAACCCCGCTATTCACCCAAAATGGGATGGGGCAGGGAACTCCATGTTTCACCCCTGCGTACAAATACTGCGCGTATACTCAACTGATTCCCTGTGCCCGGAGTCCAAATGCTTCCCACCGCAGTCCGCGAAGACGCACCAGACGTCCCCGTTCGACGTTCCGATGTGGCCCTGCTGGCCGCAATCGCGGCTGCGTTCGCGCTCGCGCACATCCTCACCAATGGCCGGTACGGCTTCCATCGCGACGAGCTGCAGTTCCTCTCCGACGCGCGCCATCTCGACTGGGGCTACGTCTGCTATCCGCCCTTCACTCCGTTCGTCGAGCGCATCGCCCTTGGCATTTTCGGCGTTTCGCTCATCGGCCTGCGCCTCTTCTCCGTGCTGGCCCAGTCCGCGGCCATTCTCATCACCGGACTCATGGCGCGCGATCTCGGCGGCGGGCGCCTGGCTCAGCTCATGGCCGCGCTTGCCGTTGGTCTTTCCGGCGTTCCCATCTTTGAAGCCACCGAGTTTCAATACACCTCGTTTTCTTACTTCTGGTGGATCCTGGTTTGCTGGTTCGTCATTCGCCTCCTGGACTCGGAAGATCCCCGCTGGTGGATCGCGATTGGCATCGCCATCGGCCTTGGCCTCGAAAGCAAATACTCCGTCGCATTCTTTGTCCTCGGCCTCCTCGGCGGTCTCGCGCTCACGCCCGCGCGGCGCTGGTTTCTTTCCAAATGGTTCTGGGCCGGCGTCGGCATCGCGGTGCTCATCTTTCTGCCCAACATCGTCTGGCTGGCGCGCCACCAATGGATCTCCTACACGTTTCTCCAGCACATCCACGTGCGCGACGTGGGCGAAGGCCGCGCCGAGGGCTTTCTCAAGGGCCAGTTTCTCGCCAACGCCAACCTGGTCGCCACGCCGGTCTGGATCGCCGGGCTCATCGCCTTCTTCGCCGTGCGCCGCTATCGCACCCTGGCGTGGATGTACGTGATCCCCGTCGCGTTCTTCTGGATCAGCAAGGGCCGCTTCTATTACGTTGCCGAAGCCTATCCCGCGGTGCTGGCCATGGGCGCCGTGGTCAGCGAGCGCTGGCTCTCCTGGATGCCGAAGACGGTGCGCCTCACGCTGGCAAGTGTCTACTTTGTTGGCCTTGTCGTTATCGGTGGATTCATTTGCGCAGCAATCGTCCCTATCGCATCAAGCGGGCCGTTGCGCGACTTCGCTTTCAAGAACAGCGGTGACCTGCGCGAGGAGATCGGCTGGGACGAACTGGTCCGCACTGTCGCTCAGATTCGCGATTCGCTGCCTGCTGAGCAGAAGGCGCACCTCGGCATCACTACCGGGAATTACGGAGAGTACGGCGCCATTGAAATCCTCGGCCGCGCCTACGGGCTGCCCCAGCCCATCGGGACCACCAACTCGGAATGGTACCGCGGGTTTCCCAATCCTGCGCCCACTACGTTCATTGTCCTCGGGCTCACTCCGGAACAGGCAAACGCCCTCTTCACCGGCTGCCGTCTCGCCGGGCACAACGGCAACTCGCTTGGCGTCAACAACGAGGAAAGCGTCTACCATCCCGACATATTTGTCTGCGGGCCGACGCGTATTCCCGGTGCCCAGATCTGGCGTGAGCACAGGGACTTCGGCTGAGCAGCCGTTAACCTCAGTGCTCCGGATGATAGTAAGGGCGGAGCACGGCGGACGTTGGATAGAGCAGCACGGCCACCCGGTATACCGTGAACGAGCCCTGCTCGCCCTCGGCTGGGCATGCACCCACATCGGCTTGCATATACTCGCCTGAAGCCAGTTTGTTCACCAGTCCCTGGGGCAGATGGCCCAGGTCGGGGCCCTGCCAGCGCATGATGAAACCGGGCTCGCCGCCGTTGAGGCCCCCGGGAAGTCCGTGATCCAACGGGCAGGCCAGCCGTGCATCGTGCGGGTCCTGGCGCACCTTCACTCCGCTCATTGCAATGAGGTCGGCCACGCGGCTCTCCACCTGCGCGGCGGTCAGCACCGGCACTGCCTCGGAGTAGTCGGCCACCGCAAACAGCACGCCCTGCGCTGACACCACCGCAATTCCCACGCGGTCAATCTGTGCATTCAGCAGGTTGGCGCGGTGCCCCGGCGAGTTCATCCACCCCTCGTGAATCTGTTCCGCGCGCGAGCCCACGGCAATGTTCTCTTCAATCCGGCTGAAGTGCGCGCCGGCGGCAGCCGAGCGCTCTGAGAGATCGGCCTCGCCCCCGTACCGGTGAGAGATTTCGCCCTCTCCGGCCATCCGCTGGCAATGGCGCATTGCCGCCTGTGCCAGCGAGGCGTCCCAGGTCAGCGCCCCCAGCCCTGCCTGCGCTCGCGACTGGTTGGCCAGAGCAAACAACTGCTCCGCCGCCGCGGGCCGTGCCTGGCCTGCAAACCCGCCCTGAGCGCGCAACACGCCGCTCGCGCTCGCGGCAAACACCATCAATCCAGCCAAAAGAAACGGCTTACCTTGCACAAGTCGCATGGTAATAGGAACGCCTGTTGACGTAAACAGTCGCGGTAACTGACGGCTGTTCTCACACCCGCGGCGGTGGAGGCGGCGGCATCGGGTACCCGCGCATGTAGAGCTGGCGCCGGCGGTAGCTGCGGACTTCGTGGCCTACGAAATAGATGATGGCGAAGAGGAACACGAGTGGACCCCAGAACAGCCATGCGGGCTGGATGACGCGATCGCCGCCATTGGTTGCCGTGGAAGCGGATTGGAAGCTGCCGAACATCGACACCATGTCTTTGCCCACGGTCACGTTTTCGCCCAGGCGGATGGAGCCGAAGAAGTTCACCAGGTCCTGGCCAATGGAACTATTGTCCTCGGCGCGCACACTGCCGAAGAAGTCCACCACGTCGTGGTTGGCGTTGCCGGCCAGGTGCACATCGCCAAAAAAGACCACGATGTCCCCCTGCACGGTGCCGCGGTTATCCACGCTGCAAAAGAAGCAGACGGCGTCATGCACGTTTTGGCCCGGCGACACGTGGATGGCGGTGCCGAACTGGACCTGGTCGTTATCTGCACGGGCGGGCAGGGCAAAGGCGGCGGCCATCAGACACATGGCGAACAGGCGCAGGCGCATAGAGCCTCCTCACACCGGATACGGTTGGGAACCGGCTCCGGTTCCCGGCTTCAGTGTAACTCGTGGGAGCGGAGGGCGGGGAACGCGCTAAAAAAAAACGGCTATGTGGAGTGGAATCATTGGAATGCGGGCAAAAACCGCAGTCTTTGTGTTCGCTGGATGTTCGCTGGGAAGCGGGCTGGCGGGGCCAGGGTGTTCGCGGAGGTGGCGGAGGTGGAGTGGTTACCTTTGGTGGGGAG